>ENA-OWNV01000006-OWNV01000006.1-gut-metagenome-genome-assembly--contig:-NODE-6-length-211043-cov-7.711574_pt1 | contig 211043 bp, 198 predicted proteins | sample MGYA00248253_ERZ651784 | MGnify/ENA primary metagenome ERZ651784 (study PRJEB26908, sample SAMEA4031709) | gut metagenome | biome: gut; feature: normal infant; material: stool | place: China | collected...
CTTCCGATCTGCTTGCCTTTCAAATTCCACCAAAGCTGTATCAGTTCAGACAGATGCCGCTTATCCGTCGGTTTTGACAACCATTCTTTGGTGTGGTGGTTGAACTGGGTATGCTTCTCGAAAGCTACCGCTTCACTTTTCTTATCAAACTTCCTGCGGATACGCTTTCCATTGCGACCAGCAGGCCTGATGTCAACTTCATATCGACCATCATCGAGTTTCTTAATAGTCATAAGAAAACCCTCCGATGGTTGCGTTTGCCTTTCGGCCTCAACGCGTTGCAATTATGTGATGAATACTTTTCGACCAATAATAGACATTTGAAATGTATGTAGGACTGGTTAATTGTTAACCAGTCTTTTGGTCTGAGTGCTGCGAGGTTGTTAAGTCTTGCCCAAAGTGTGCGAGGGCCGGTGCGATTTGACCGGCTTCAGGCGAAACCTGATCGGTCATAAACCACAGGGTGTATTTCATGAATCTGGGGTGTTGTAGCAGTCTCATTATCGCTTCAACGCCTGGCTTTTTATCACCCGCTTCATAGCCACAAAATGAGCCGTAAGCAATGCCAGTTAATTCACTGATTTCTTTCCTATTTAGCCTTTCGGATTCCCTAATGAGCTTGATTTTTTCATGAACTGGGGTTGACATGAGTCCTCCATAAGATGATTATTCTCTTATAAGGAAATAATTTCCGAATAAGGAATTTCAACAGATAGGCAATTAAATACAATTAAGAGCAATTAATTACCCAAAAGGAGAATGTAACAGATGAGCAAACAGCTTGTAAGTAGCACGGATGCTGTGCCTTATCAGGAGTTCGCCAGACTCATCGGGAAAACCCCTGCTGCGGTGAAGGGCATGATCGAAAAAGGGAAGCTTCCTGTAATCGAGATGACCGATCCCCAGTCTACTTCTGGCCGTGCGGGCGAGTACTGGGTTTACCTTCCAGCCTGGAACAACGGCATGAAACTGGCCTACGAAAGTCGTCCAAAGGAGATCAGGGAAGGGTGGTTGATGTGGCTTGGTCTCGGTGAGTCAGGTCGATAGCCGGTTTCAGGGGAGGAAACATGAAGAACGGTAGCCGCGGATCAGTATCACAACTCAATAGCAAAACCAGCCTCTACTGTGGTTTTACTATTCTGAAACTCCCACGCAAAAAACCGTATAACCGCCAGCGCTATCAAATTACGCACACAGGCCATTATTACGGCATTGACTTTGCTTTATCAGAAGCATGCCGAACGATTGACAGAATCATGAGTAAAAAGCGGTTTATTGCTTTTTAATCTCTGGGGGCGAAAATGAAACTCGAATATGCAGACAAAATTAACTCGCTTTTACAATGCTTCCATTTCAATAAAGAGTTTCTGGAATGGAATCATGATTACTCTCTCCAGCTTTTACGTCATGGCGTATCCCACCTTTATCATTTCGCAATGCTTCAAGGCGAGAATGATGAATGCACCCTTGAAGAACTCCGCAACATCATTATTTCCGTCACCGATGGTGAGATCCCTAAACCATATGACCTGCTATCTCTTGGCGCTGAGCAACTGAAGAGGGCTATGACGTTTGTTCAGCCGCAAGCGGTAACCGTAGAGGTTACACCGGAGATCCTGGAACACCTGAAACTGGGAGCTAGAGCCTCCTGGCGGCTGGAGCCCCCTCGCTTTAACTGATCATCGGAGTACGCCATGTTCACCGAAGAAAAAACATTTTGGGAACAGGAAATGCTGATACGCGAGGCGATAGAAAATGCTGAGCAGGGTTTCACTGTCCACCTGAGAAATGGTGCGCGTATTACAGTCAGCTCTAACAGCCCATCAATTGATATAATTATTTACGGTCTGGAGAAAGCAATTCGCGGTAATCACGATCGCGCGCGAATGACCTTTATTGATTTCATGTATTACTGGCATGAAAGGATATTTAAGCAGATTAAAAGAAAGCCGCGCCCTAACCACTAATTAAACAGCATTAAAAACAACGGCATTCATTTTGCCGGGGATTCGTTTTGCCTTTTTCAGGAGGTTGCATGTCGGTTACGTCAATAAAGCCGGAAGGCGGAATAAGCGATCCAGAGTTTATGGGAATCAGCACCAATGCGCGCAAAAGCGAGCGCGCCCACTTACTCGGATTGCTGCGCATCCGCATGGGCCTGCTGAAAGAGCAAGGCCTTACCCCCGAAGAGATTTATTCAGCACTTGAGCAGTGGATAGCCAACCACGAAACAATCACCAGCGAGGGCAGTAGACCATGAATCACGTAATGATCGATTTGATTAACGTTAGTAAGAAACCGTCATCACCTCTGTGTGCCATTGAAGCTGTGTTTTTTGAACCCTCAACAGGGCAGATCGGAAAGGTTTTTTATTCTTCGATAGACATTCGTAAATCTGAAAGCTTGAAGGGCCGTATCAGCATTAGTACGGCATTCGATTGGATGAAAAAAGACTCTCACTGGCGCGCCGAAGTGATGAGCGCAACCGAAGCTGAAGAAGATGCACTTTGCAGCCTTGCTGCTTTCATCGCCGACAACACCTGTCCCCGGAACGCGGCGTTATTCGTATGGTTCAAAGATGCCCCGGAAAAACTGGTTTCACTTCGTTATGCCGTGGATCGCTTAGAGGTGTCAGGCATTTTCCCTGAAGGCACAAAATACCGCTGCATTCGTTCACTACTCGACCTTGCTGCTGCCACAGACGATGCGCCTCATGCGAGAAGCGCCCTGGCACGTTACACGCTCACTGACGCGCGATATCAAGCGGAGCAAGTCTGCGAAATCTGGCAGCGCTTGACCTCTCCACACATTGGATCGCTATGAGGGCCGCCATGCATTCGCATCTGTCTGTTGTTTGTAACGCGCCGTTGCCGGTTTGTAAGAGGGCGCTTGCCGCCCTGAATTGCTTTGCTCGTGGACAGCGTAATTACACCCGCGTCAAGCCACACGCCTATCTCGTGATCCGCATTGGCCTCCGTTGGCGTTTGCTCAGCAAAAACGGCGGTAAGCAGTGGCGACTGATGACACATGAAACCTATAACCAGGAATGCCGCAAATGATTAAATCACCTCTTAAGTGGGCTGGCGGTAAAACCCGCGTGTTGCCGGAGCTGCTGAAGCACTTACCTAAAGCCGATTGCTTGATTGAGCCCTTTGTAGGCAGTGGCACAGTCTTTATGAATACGGAATACCGCCGCTATGTGCTTTGTGACAGCAATCGCGCATTGATCAATTTCTTACGCGCGCTCAGGGAAGACCCTGAAAGATTGATACTGATCGCCAGGAACGTATTCAGAAATGGCAATAACGAAGATAGCTATTACGAAGAGCGCAAGTTGTTCAACCACCTGTCGTGGGATGACGAGTGTGCAGATGATTACATTGTACGGTGGGCGGCATCATTTTTATACCTGAACCGCCACTGCTTTAACGGGCTTTATCGCACCAACAGGGATGGCGGTTTCAATGTCCCCTTTGGCAGCTATAAGGAGCCTTATTTTCCAGAAGCCGAAATGCGCTTGTTTGCCGAAAAGGCGCGGGATACTCACGCGCTCTTTCTTTGTAATGATTTTCGTACTTCCATTCCGTACGTTGCCAGGAACCGCCTGGACTCTGCGATTTACTGCGATCCTCCGTACATCCCGACTAGCAAAACAGCCAATTTTACCGCTTACGGCAAGCCATTTACCCTGGACGATCACCGCGCTTTGGTTACGGCGCTACTGGACGTTAATCGCCAGCATGGCACGCGCTCGGTCATCTCGAATAGCGACACACCAGAAACACGCCAGATCTACTCCGCTTTCAATCTCCACGCCTTCAGAGTTCGACGTTCCGTTAGCGCCAAAACCCGCGATATGGCCGGTGAAGTGATTGGCGTTCTTCGCGTGTGTGGTGGTTGCAGTCGTTCTGGTGGTGGAGGTTGCCCGGACTGTGGGGCGGTGATGGGTGATGCGACATATGCCGAAATGTTTGGCGCGCCGGCTTGTTAAAGCGTTGGCTTTGCAAAATAAGATTCGAAGGTGAGTTATGCCTGACTCCACATCCCTGGCATGGAGCTGGAATGCCCCACGGCGGGCTATTAATCCAAGCGACGCCGAAGAGCCTGCAATTGAGTATCTCACCCCAAAAGGCGAGCGTAAGGCACTTGCCTATAGCGATCTTGTTGATGTTGTTTATCGGGTACCGTTGCGCCCTCGTGATGGGGAGGCGCGCAGGGCATATGATCGCGCAAGACTGGCGCGTCATCTGCGGCGCCGCGTCCAGGCTCTCCCTGCGTTTATCCGCAAGCGCTTTTCAATGCACCTTGAAACTCTGGACCGTAGGGACCGGAAAGAGGCTGTACGCTGGTTATTCAACACGTTTGAGCACCATGTATTGCGTCGTGTTGATGCGGTAAACGCACAATATCTGCCGCAAAGTAATCTGCCTGCAATTCTCTTTCCGCTACGTGATGATTTTCATCTGCTGCCATGGGCAGATAAAAAGCGCCTGAAACGACTGGCCTATAGGCTCGCCAATCTGATGAAAAGCGAGTTTATGCGCGAGTTTGATTTTCGGTACGAGAAAACGGCAGATGTGGAGTTTTCCACAATCTACGCTTTCGGCGCTATTGCCAGTAAAGCGTCCTCACTCAATATTGCGATCCCTGGCTGGAAACAGTATTGCGATGAAGCACTGACAGCAGAAGATGCATTACGTGTTATTGCCAGACTTCAAACGGAAAAGTGGTGGCTAGGTAAGCTCCGCAAAATCCATGACCGCTGGCGCGAGCACCTCCTGATCGCCACTAGCTACGTCAGCAAAGTGGCATCACCCTATTGCTCTGAGCCTTGCCTCAGGGAGTGGGTAGCACAAAAAAAAGCCAACTTTGAATACCTTCAGGCGATGGAGCTGGAAGACCAGGACACTGGGGAGCGTACCTCCTTGCTCGATAAGGTCATGGGCAGCGTTTCCAACCCGAAGATCGCCCGTCATGAATTGATGGTGCGCATGCGCGGTTTTGAGGATATGGCTAACGAGATGGGACTGGTTGGCATGTTCTACACGTTGACCGCACCGTCACGTTATCACGCCACACATGTGCATTCCGAGCGCAACGATAAATACTGCAATGCCAGCCCACGCAAAACTCAAAAGTACCTTTGCAACGTCTGGTCACGTGTACGCGCCAAATGGGGAAGGGAAGGCATCCGCACATTTGGTTTCCGTGTAGCCGAACCACACCACGACGGAACGCCGCACTGGCACCTGCTGTTATTTCTCCGCCCGGAAGAGGTGGAGCTTGCCACTGATATTTTTCATGAGTACGCCCTCCAGGTGGATGGAAGCGAACCCGGCGCGGCTCAGTATCGTTTTACTGCCAAACCAATTGATGAAGAGTTTGGATCGGCAACGGGATACATCGCAAAGTACATCTCAAAAAATATCGACGGTTATGGAATGGATGGCGAGTTTGATCACGAGTCAGGCAAGCCCGTTAAAGAGATGGCAAAGCGCGTACGGGCGTGGGCTTCGCGCTGGAGTATTCGCCAATTCCAGCAGGTTGGTGGCGCGCCTGTATCCACCTGGCGGGAGCTGCGGCGGCTAGGAAGTCGTGAGCTTGTCTTGCACCCGGAACTTGAAGCTGCCCGCGCTGCTGCTGATGCGCCCGACTGGCCGGGATACATCAACGCCCAAGGCGGCCCGTTTGTAACCCGTGATTGTCTGCGCGTGCGCCTCAATTACGAATACACCGAAAACGGCAATGATTATGGTGACACAGTCGCCAAAATCAGCGGCGTCTATTGTCCTTTTACGGTCAGTGAATCGGTCATTTATACCCGCACCAACGATTACAAAATCGTACCTAAGCATAAGCCATCGTCGGTCGAGAATTTGACCTTAGAAGGCCGCGACGCGGCCCCTTGGAGTTCTGTCAATAACTGTACGCTGGATACAGCGACAGGTGTCGACGCGTTTGAACATGTCGATCTAGTTGTGAGTGAGACGATGAATATTGATGCGCTTTCCCGGCAGGAAAAACGGGAACTGGTGCAGAGACTGAAAGAGCAATTGAAGCAAACTTGTAAGAAATTTTCGCATCAACGACAAGAAGAGGCTGAGCTATCAATGAAAGAGCAGCGTATTCATGAACTTCTAGCTTTACGCGGGATTGATGCTAGCGCTGCAATGGTCAGATCTCTGGTGGCAGGTGCATCTTTGGCCTCCGGGGAACTTGTTATAAGTGTAAGGAGCGGGAAGTTAGAATCAAGCAGTCGTGCTGGTTAAGAAATAACCATGCAGCCGACATAAGTGAAGGAGATTAAAGATAAAAGTGTTGAGTTTATCAATCGCTGGAAATGAGTAATGACAACATGTCCGAGTAAATCTGCTGGATAGATTTTATGCTGATTATCCATACAGTAAAAAAGTGAGGATACTCTTTGAATAACGTTCTTTAGAGTGGTAAGATTGGCCATTAATTTTTATTGACATAGTTACCAACTTACGCAAAGTTATGTTTTATTGGAGGTTTTATGGTAAACGTGCGGGAGGAAGAACTTTTCAAACTCATCGAGCAAGGCATCAAAGGCAACGCAAATGCATTCACACTCCTATGCAGAAAGATGATTAACAACATCCGTAAAAATGATGAGACCTTGGCTTCTAAGCTGGCTTCGTTAGTTGCTGAAGGAGCAGTATTGCGTGGGGCATCGAGTAATACCCCTTTTCCGGTGGATGGAGACTCCAGACGAAACCTTTTGCAGGAATCATCTGTCAACGCAATTGTTGAAGAACCTGTATGGAATCCAGATATATCAAAGAAGCTGGAGTCAATTGTTCACGAAAGGGAGAATGCAGTTTCTTTGTTTAAAGCTGGTCTTGAACCCGTAAAGACTGTTTTACTTTCTGGCCCTCCTGGTGTAGGCAAAACAATGTCTGCACATTGGCTTGCTGCAAAGTTAAACTTACCACTTTTAACATTGGATCTCTCATCTGTGATGAGTTCTCTTTTGGGAAAAACAGGTAATAATATTAAATCCGTTATGGATTATGCTAAAGAGAAGCCATGCGTTCTTTTGCTTGATGAATTTGATGCTGTTGCAAAAAGACGAGACGATGATAGGGATGTAGGAGAATTAAAACGTTTAGTTACTGTACTTCTACAGACCATAGATGAATGGCCAGCGACCTCGCTTCTTGTTGCTGCTACTAATCACCCTGATATCTTAGACCCGGCTGTTTGGCGTCGATTTGAGCACATACTTAAATTTAATATGCCGTCAGTAGAATTGATAGATAGATATTTAGTCAATCATGATATTGATCCTGAACTATCTAAAAAACTTGCACCACTATTAGATGGCATGTCGTTTGCTATTATTAATCGTATTTTGAATTTTTCCAGAAAAAACGAAGTGCTCAGAAATATTCCTTTTGAAAGTTCATTGATTGAGGCCGTGGTTACAGAAAGGGTTTCATTGGATGATTTCAATGATAATGATCTCAATATAATAAAATATCATTTTGAGGGTATTTCAAACAGGAAGATAGCTGAATTAGTTGGTGTATCACATCCGACAATCGCGAATAAATTACAAAAGTGGGGGGTTAAATGATGGAAAGAAACTTACTTTTAGGTAACGGGCATGTTTTGACAAAAAAAGAACCTCTGCCTAAAGGAAGGGATGGTAAGCGCTATCCCTACACTCTTGAAGAAGTAAGAGAGCATTTAAACCCTGAGATTGATACTCTACTCTCTCGCTTTCGTAGTTTGGATGATGCTGCTAAGCCAAGAGGTGAGAGTGTTTTCAATTTAACATTACATCCAGCTTTTTTAGGAAAGAGCTACTTTCCTGAAGGGTTGCTTAGAGCGACTGGTTTACGGGATGTTGGTAGCCGCCAGGTAATCATTCGCCCACGGAAAGCGGCTCGTCAATGCGACCAGAATAAGGATTTAGTAACGGCTCAATTGTTTGTCAGCGGTGATGATGATGCCGTTATAAGATTTAAGGAAATTTTAAATTCTCCCACAGCTCCTAAGGGCGTACAAAAGGATTTAATCGAAATTGAAAGTGTTAGCTTTTTTGAAGGAAAAGAGAGAGCGCGCAATTTTGAGCAAGCGAAAAGTGATTTGATAAAATTTGAAGTTGTTCTTCATGCTGGGGCTGAAGACGATGATATTGTTAAAGCCTATATTAACTATGCTGCACAATATGGTGTCTCAGTTGATTACAAAAGTAAAATTCAAGTTGGTGGGCTAACATTCATCGTTGCACATGCGCTGCCTGAAGATATGAAAAAGTCTCTAGATTTTTCATTAATCCGCGTTGTGCGGCCGATGCCGTCTCTAAGGTGTACTCAACCGAATATTGTTAGAAAGTTATCAAATATAGTCACACCAGAATTTCCTGATTCTAAAGCTGTTCTTGAATCTGAGCGTATTGCAATTTTTGATGGTGGTTTGGGAACGGCTGATTTGAGTAGTTGGGTCACGGAGTACGTGTATCCAGACACCAAGGAAACTAGTGGGTTATTATTGCAGCACGGTAATGAAGTAACATCAACTTTCTTATTCGGACGTGTCGAAGAAAATGCTCCTTCTTTTGAAAGACCGTTTATGAATGTAGATCATTATAGAGTTCTGTCTCCAACATCAGGTGACAATGGTGATTGGGATTTGTTTGATGTTCTTAAAAAAATACAATCCGTTCTTGATAGTGGTGACTATAAGTTCGCGAATCTAAGTATCGGACCTCATCTTCCAATTGGCGATGATGAGGTTCACGCATGGACAGCTGTTTTAGACCAAATATGTGCAAAGCATGGGATATTACTTACTGTTGCTGTTGGAAATGATGGTCATGAGGATGGTGATGCAGCGAGAATACAACCTCCTTCCGACATGGTAAACGCGCTAGCGATTGGTGCTGCTGATCGTAGTGGTGAAAAATGGGGGCGGGCACCATATAGTTGTATTGGGCCTGGCAGAAGCCCCGGATTTGTTAAGCCTGATGGTATTATTTTTGGTGGAAGCGACGACGAGCTTTTTTACACTTACAATCCGTTGCTTGGTTCTATAGTCGGAGTTCAAGGAACAAGTTATGCGTCGCCATTAGCATTGAGAACGGCCGCTGGAGTTGCGGCGATATCGGGAACCCCATTGAATACTATTGCATTGAAAGCGTTACTTGTTCATCACGCTGAAACATCAAGAAAATATTCGCGTGAACATATTGGTTGGGGTCGGTTCAGTGAGGATCCAAACGTTTTAATCGACTGTGCAAATGATACCGCTACAGTAATTTACTATGGTTCATTAGCAAAGAATAAATATTTAAGGGCACCTATCCCGTTCCCTGATGTTCCCTTTGACGAAGCATTTGAGCTTACCGCTACTTTGTGCATTCAAACCCCAGTTGATCCTGAACATTCAGTCAACTATACAAGGGCGGGCATGCAGGTAACTATCCGTCCAAGGTACGGCCTAGATGATGCTGATACTGATGATTTTTTTGGTCAAAAAAGCCAATATAAGACCGAAAGGGAGTGTAGAAGTGAAGGTCATAAATGGGAAACTTGTTTGCACAGAAGCAAAAAGTTCAGTGCTGATACGCTATTAAGCGATCCAGTTTTTGATATACGGTATCACGCTCGGGATTCATCGCGCCACGTTAAGGGAGTTTCAGCCCCTGACATGCAGTATGCGATGGTAATCAGCGTAAGAGTAAAAGACTTTGATTTATATAATGTTATTCGCCAGCGATATACAATTCTAAACCCTATTCAACTACGCACACAAATTTCTCTCGACACGTAATTTTCATGGCCGCGAAAGCGGCCTTTTTTCTTTAAATTTTTTATGAATTCATATGCACAATGATGCACGAATTTGCACATTATTTTGATGTACTTTATCCCTTCTAGTCCATGAGGGGCTCGGTCTATGGTCGGTTTAGTGCATGCACTAAATACGACAGGATAGCTACGCGCAGGTGACGGGGGGCAAGCCCCCGCAAGCGGGTCAGGGTAGGGAAGGCGGCAGAATACGCAATTTGACGGTTTCTGCGTCACGGTGAGCGGTCGTTTTGGTTGGAGGCATGCCCTTTGCTGGGAAAAAGCAGCGACGCGCAGAGGGGCGCTGATGCGGGATTTTTTTAGCAGAAAAGATGAGGCCAGCGAAAACACTGGCCTGTTATAAATGGCTGATGTTGTTTAAAGAAACTGAGTTTTCTGGCGGTTATTTCTCAGCGGTAAGCAATGCGTAAGGGTTAAAGCGGATCACTTCTTCTCCGATCCACTCATTGACCACCTTCAGCGCCTCCATTACGGGCGTCAGCTCGTTGATAGCGTAGACCCGGGCGGCTTTCTCGATATCCCCAAATGAGCCGTTTCCCTCTGGCATGGCGCCCATCAGCTGCGGCGGGATACGGTGCGCTGCGAGTATGTCGTCACGTGTGGCGTTCTTAATGTTGATAAACTCATCTTTCGCCGTGATCTGCTGGAAGGGGAGGATTTGCACGCCGTCTTTGCCGCCGCCTGGCGCATGCAGCAGCAGGTTTTTAAATGCGCCTTTCCCACGCGCACCGGTCAACGTCTCTTTGACTGCCTTCATGCTTTTATCATCAACCTGTCCAGCGCCAATATAGACAATACATCCAGCATGCGATCCGTTGTCGTAGTACAACTTACGGAACATGTCAGCGGAGTGGGCCAGGCTGGCGGCCAGCAGTGCTGCCATATATTCCGGCATACCGTAGACCTCCTGATTAATATCAGGGTTCAGAACGTGACAAACCGTTCCTGATTTGAATGTGTGCTCTTCTTTCCAGCGCCGGATAAACCAGTATTGATCGAGATCTGTGCTCCCACGCCGGGTGTACTTCGCAAGAGAGTGTTTGAAGGGAAGCGGGCCGCCCAGGCGATTACGCGGCAATTCGAGATAGGCATTGCCAAACGTGAACCAGTCCAGCGCAAACGCGGAAAAGGTCTGGCGATTGAGCAGTTTGTGCGGGATAAAACAGCCGGTGAGCACATTACGTTTGAAATACAACGCCGACTCATGCCAGGCGCTCTGACGCGGAGCTTTAGCCAGTCCGTAAAAGTCTACTGGCGTCTCATAGTATCGCCCGTTGTCCATGCAATAGAGATTGTCCAGCAAATCGGCCATATCCCGCACGGGATAAGGGCCGTCAAAGCTGAACGCTGTCAACGCGGGATCGGCCTTCAGTGACTCCACAATGTCAGGGCCGGCGGTGCTGGCTATCGGCTTTTTACCGTATTTCTTTTTCAAAGTTACCATCCCATTGCGAAACCACCGCCGCCACTTTCCTGGCCCAACGGTTCATTAATAATCGAAAGCATGGTTGCCCACGCCATATCACCATGGCTTACGCCGCGCGATCGGTCCGTTTCGTAAGTGATGAAACCGCCGGGCGTAACAACTTTGCGAACAGCGTTGAAGGCTCTGACCAGACCCTGCTCGCTGCGGTCATATTCCCAGCGGCCGGCGCGTATGACCTGCAACATTTTGAGGACAAGAGCGCGCTTGGAAGAGAGGCTCATCTGGTAGCAAATAGCGGCCGGGAACCAGTTTTTAACAATCTGCCAGACCGCCTCCCCGACGCCTTGCCCGTCAATGGCGATGTGAGTGACGTTGTAGCGCTCGGCAGCCTCTTTGATGACCGCCGCCTGCTGTTCAAACTCAAGCCCTCGCAGTTGCTTCAATTCAACCGTTCGAAACCGGCCGCCGGCCACAAGGGGAGGGACCGTCACGGATAGAGCACCGGCATCACCATTGCCGCTGCCGCCGTTGGCGTCGTAGCCCAGCCACACCTCACGTTGCCCCATAGGGCGACTGGCGAACGGTTTCCAGTCGGGCCAGTCGTCATACCCGTCAGCGCCGCACCCCAGTAACTGGCTAAGATTGAACGCGCTTTCGCCGTCTTTGACGAACTCGCACATGTACAGGTTTTCAAATTCATCAGGGCTGTTTTCGTCCCGGATTTCATCAATGTCGGTGTAGTCCCAGCCGTTGTTAATAGCGTCCTGAATAGTGACGATCTGCCGCCACGTTTTGTCCGGGTAAAGCACGCCGCTATGCGTTTTCTTCCAGGACACGTCAAAATCAACGCGCTGCGCTTTAGGCCGTTTCGCATTCCACCGATCGCCGGTCCAGAACTGATAGGCTTCATGGCTTTCGCTGGATGGCGTGGAGAAGTACGTACGCGTTAAGCCTTTGAGCGTTGCCATAGCGCCGGCAACCTTACGCAGATTGATAAAGTTACCGGTCCAGAAAAACTCATCAAATCGCAGGTGCCCCGTATAGGACTGCGCGGTCGCCGCCGACGTCCCGAGGAAATGCAGCTCCGCGCCGTTTGACAAAGTGATTTGCTCACCGCCTTTAAGTTCGACGTCCACCTCTTCAGCCGCTTTACGGATGAAGTTGCGGAACTGGAGCGCCTGCTTGCGGGACGCCGACAGAAAAATTTGGTTGCGCTGGTAGTCGTGCTTAACGTCCGTTCTCAGTGCGCCCAGCAATGCCTCGCGTGCAAAGTACCAGGTAGCGCCAATCTGCCGCGATTTGAGGATCATCCGGTTACGCTGATCGCGCTGTTCGTACCAGCCGCGCTGGTGCCATGCGAGAGAGTCGAGAATTTTTAAGCGCAACGCCTCGATCTGCTCCTCGGAGAAGTGATTTTTCTTCTTGCGACGACTGGTTTTTTTAACGTCGCTGGTAGTGGAGGCCTGTTCGGTATCCAGCTTTTTCAACTGCCGGGTTAACAGATCAATCTCTTTGAAATCGCCACTGGTTTTATTGTCTTTCGCGCTCAGCTGGCAGAGACGGGTATCAATGGATTGCGTCACCCGTTTGATGGGCGTTGTGTCATCCCATGCGTCGCGCTTTTTCCACGAGTAAACCGTGTTTGAGTTGATGCCCATGAGTCGCGAAATTTCGGCGGGCGGGTAACCCTGCCAGTAGAGCTGCTTTGCCCTTAATCGAATAAACGCATCCTGAATCATCACTTCCCCCTTTTGAACAGGGAGATTACCCGCGCGCGATCCTCGCGGCTCGGGCTTTCAGGTCTGGCCGTTCTCCGACAACAAAACCGCGTGGCGCCGGGCTTTCAGGCTCTGCGATGATGCAGCGACTGACATTAATCAACAGGATAAAACGACATGGCCAGCACGACTAAACCCGCCCGCAAAAAGTTTCGCGTTGCGGTTTCCGGCGCCACCGTTGACGGGCGCGAGATCCAGCCCCAGCACCTCCGCGATGCGGCGGCGAGCTACAACCCGGCCGTTTACGGCGCCCGCGTCAACGTGGAGCACTATCTCTCCACGCTTCCTGACAGCAATTTTGGCGCCATGGGGGATATTGTTGCTTTAAGCGCGGAGGATATCACCGAAGGGCCGCTGGCCGGTCGTACGGCGCTCTATGCCGAGATCGACGCGTCGGCACGAATGAAGCAGCTCACCGATGAAGGAAAAAAAATCTATTCCAGTATTGAGCTGCATCCGCAGTTTGCACTCAACGGCAAGGCGTATGTGGTCGGCCTGGCGATGACGGACACACCGGCGAGCCTGGGAACTGAGCGCCTTAAATTCGCCGCGCAGCAGCGTGCGCAGGTGATGGCCTTCAACAACCAGCAGATTGAGGCGCCGCTGTTCTCTGATGCGCTTGAAGCTGAAGTGATCGAACTGGCGGCCCAGCGCAGTGAGGAGGGAGCCAACTGGTTTAACCGCATGATGGGCATTCTCAATAAAGGCCAGAAAACTGACGATCAGCGCTTCAGTCAGCTGCATCAGGTTGTTGAAGCCGTTGCGCAATCTCAGGCCGACCAGATCGACCGGTTCAGTGCGCTGGAGCAGGAACGCCAGCAGGACAAAACCACCATTCAGCAACTGACCAGCGAACTTAACGAGCTGCGCGGTCAGCTCCAGCTCCAGCCCGCAGAAAATTACAGCGCACGACCGGCGGCAACCGGCAACGGAAGCGCGCAGCTTGCAGACTTCTAAGAGGTAACCATGGAAAACCAGACCCGCGAACTATTTGATAAGTACATTATGCGACAGGCACAGCTGAACGGAGTTTCACCTTCTGCTGTGACCAAACGTTTTAACGTCGATCCGACTATTCAGCAAAAACTGGAACAGGCCGCCATGGAGTCGGATGACTTCATGCGGCAGGTCAATCACTTCCCCGTGAAAGAGCAGGAAGGCCAGAAAATAAAGATCGGCAGTAAGGGGCCGATGGCGAGCACCAATAACAGCTCGGACGGCACCAATCGCCGCAACCCGGCACCGAACCATAACAAAGAGCCGCAGAACTACCACTGCCGCAAAACCAACTATGACTATGCGCTTTCGTATGCGGAGCTGGATGCGTGGGCCGGTCACCCTGAATTTCAGTCATTAATCAGTAATGCGATGGCTCGTCAGCTGGGGCTGGATCGCCAGATGATTGGCTTTAATGGCACGCATTACTCTGAAAACTCCGACCGCACGACCTATCCGTTATTACAGGATTGCGGTGTTGGCTGGTTGCAAAAAATCCGCAATGAAGCACCGCAGCGCATTATGCCGGGTATCACGCTGACTTCCCGCGATGAGAATAACGCGGTGATTGCGTCTGGCACATACGGCAATATTGACGCCGCCGTGCTTGATGCGCGCCACAGCCTTATGGATCCCTGGTTCCGCCGCGCTCCCGGCCTGGTGACTGTGCTCTCGTCCGATCTGCTGTTGAAAGTGAACCTGCCGAAAGTGAACGCGCTCAGCCAGACCAATCCGAATACCGAACTGCTGGCTGCGCAGCTCATTGTCAGCCAGGAAAAGATCGGCGGCCTGCCGACGGTCTTTGTCCCGGGCATTCCTGAAGACGTCGTGCTCATCACCAACCTGAAAAACCTTTCTGTGTATTACCAGAAAGGCTCCCTGCGTCGCTCTATCCAGGAAGAGCCGCATTACAACCGCGTGGCGACTTATCAGTCCAGCAATGACGACTATGTCATTGAAGAGTACGGCATGGTTGCCATGATCGACGGCGTGACATTCGCCTGATAATCCCCATCACATGGCGGGCAGCAAGCCCGCCCAGGAGAATGAACGCATGCTGACACCGGCACAAAGACATTTTCAGAAGGTCATGGCAGAGAGGCGAGGCTCAAGTGATGAGCGTGACGCGGAGACGCGCACCGCGCATGAGCAGATCCTCTTTCGCCTGCATATGCATAAATCCTCGCTGAGCCAGATCCAGTCCCGCCAGGCGAAGGCCGCTGTAAAGGCCAGCATCCTTCCTGAGTTTCAGGGGTGGATTGACGGCACGATCGAGGGCGACAGCGGACGCGCCGATCCGGTTATCACCACGCTGATGGTGTGGGCGGTGGACTGCTCAGACTATGCGCTGGCGCTGCGCATCGGGCGCTATGTCGTTAAGCATGGCCTGAGCATGCCGGATGACAACTATCGCCGCCCGGCACCCACGGTGCTGACCGAGGAAATCTGCAATCCCATTCTGAACCTCGCCACCACGGACGCCGGAGCCGATTTATCAGGCTATATCCCCATGCTGGACGAGCTGGCCGAAATTGTGGCTGACAGTGATATGCCGGATGAGGTTCGCGCGAAGCTGTGCAAGGTGAGGGCATTTTGCCGTCGTGACACGGAAGACGCGGAAACCAAAGGCGAAGCGCTGAAACTCTTCCGGGAAGCCATGAGCCTGAACCCGGGGGCAGGTGTGAAACGGGAGATCGCCTCTCTGGTCAGCACCCTGAAGAAGGCACCGCAGATCAGCGCGGCGGGAGGTGATGCGGAAGATGAGACTTCATCCAGCGATACAGCAGCAACCGAAACACCCGCAGCAGCAAAAGCAACACGAACGCGCAAGCAAACGAAAACTGCGGCCGGCACTCAAAAAGCCACCCGCAAAACGGCGGCAAAAAAGACAACGAAAACCGCCACAAAGTAAACGCCTGAGCGTAATGAACTGGCCCCGCGCCACAGGCGGCGCGCCCGGCGATCTGCCCTAATGCGGTCTTTTTACCGGACGCCCACCGCCTGACCTACCGGAGAAACGACGATGAGTTTTATCGCACAGCGCCCCGTCAGACCTGCTGAGAATGATGTGACAGACGTGGACGACGGCGGCGCACAGATTGCCGTCGGAACTTTCTGGCCGACGGTAAAACTCCACGATTTGCGCCTCGCGGCCCGCATCGCCGGTGACATTACGACTTCCCGATTGATGCATATGGCAACGGAGGCCGCGCTGCATGTCGCGGATCAGCTAAAGGACTGGCGCAAGCAAAGGGAAGCGGAAGGCGTGGAATCGCTGGCTTCCGTCCTGCTGACTTCCACCGGTGAACCTGTCGAGCAGATTAACGGCGAAAGCGCAAAAGTCTATCGCTTCCGGCGCGCGGTCTATTCCTTCACGCGCGCCAGCGTACTGGAGGGTTACAGGGACGTTGGCACCACGCCAAAGGGCGATAAGGATGCAGAAGCCCTGGACAGGCAAATAGACGATCTCTGGCGGGACGGGCGCTGGAGTATCGCGGACATTCGGGAAGAAGCCCGTATCTATGCGGAGCTGTTCTGATGAAAGTCAGGGCGTTACAAAATGACACGGTTGATCAGCTCTGCTGGCGTCATTACGGCAAAACCGCAGGTGTCACGGAGAAGGTGCTCGAAGCTAATCCGGGACTGAGTGATCAGATATTTTTGAATGCCGGGCAGGAAATCGAGATGCCCGTGATAACCAGCGAGGTGGAACGGGTAACCGTCCAGTTATGGGAATGACTCTGGATCGTATTAACGAATATTTTGCGTTTGCAACATCCGCCCTGGTGACCGGCGTGGGCGTCATGACCGTCAGCGAAAAACTGGCGCTGGCTGGCCTTCTTCTGGGGATTGTTTCCGCCGTCCGGCTGGCGATTCACCGCCGCCGCATTGAGCAGGCCAGCCAGCGCCGTAACGATTTGATAGAGCAGATTCTCCGCCAGGCGGAAACCCGCAACCTTTCGGACCGCGAGCGGCAGCTGCTGGAGCAACTGCACGGGGATAACCCGACATGAAGAACATCATCAAAAAATGTTCGATTGCGGTGATTGTGGCCCTTGGTATTTCGCTGGCGCCCGGGAGCGTCAGAACGTCGAAAGAAGGGCAGCAGAAAATTGCCGGTTGGGAAGACTGCCGCAGCACGCCTTATTACTGCACGGCGGGTGCTCTGACCATTGGTATCGGCTCCACGGGCGGCGTGGAAAACCGCGAATACAGCAACCAGGAAATAGCGCGGCGCTGGATCAACGATCTGCAACGGGCAGAAAACTGCATCAATAACAATTTCCACGGTGCCGACATGCCGCAGCTCACCTTTGAGGCCATGACGGATGCCGCCCTGAATCTGGGCTGCACCGGGCTGATGTGGTTCACCGATAAAAACGGACGCAAGCAGAGAACCACGATCTGGAAGCATGCTCAGGCCAGGCAATGGCCGCAGATGTGCAACAGGCTGACTGATTTTGTCAATGCGGGCGGTAAGCGCTCCCCCGGACTGGTTAACCGGCGCAACGATTTTAAAGCCTGGTGCCTGTTGGGCCTGAGTACGCCGTCATGAGGGCGGGCAGCGTGATTGTGATGCTTGTCCTTTTGGCTGCTGTCTGGTGGCAGACCGACCAGCTGAGCGAGGCCCGGACCCGCAACAAGCTGCTGACCGAAACGGCGACCGGCTACGACCAGGTTATCCAGGAAGTGAAGGCGACCGCCATACAAACCCATAAGTTACTGGCAGAGGTAAAAGTCCGTGAGCAACAGCGTAATGCAGAAGGGGAGCGCCGACGTGAAGCAATGCAGGCCGCGTTCAATGGTGACACGTGCGCTGTTACTTCTGTGCCTGACGCTGTCAGCCGCAGCCTGCAAAAACGCACCGCCCGCGCCGATCATTCAGTTGGTCCGTGAACCCGTCCCGGAGAGCCTGACCGAAGAGACGCCACGCCCGGCGTTGGATAAGCCAGTGACCTGGGGCGCGGTGGCGATATTCAGCGACAGGCTGATGGATGCGCTTGATGCCTGCAATGCTGACAAAGCGACGATCCGCCAGTGGAACAGCCTGCGCCAGAACACCCGAAAGGAGCCATAAATGCTGAAGATAAACACACTCCGCGCCGCCATAGAGAAAGCAAACACCTGGTGCCGGGCGAACCCGGAAGCCTGGACGGTGTTTGTTGAAGAGGGTGGCATTGAAACGACCGGTGAAACGCCGTCTTTCATGTACCGCTATTCTCTGGTGCTGTTTGTCATGAACTACGCCGGGAGCATTGACGACTTCACGCTGCCGCTGATGGCCTGGCTCTGGTTTAATCAGCCCGATCTGCTGCTGAACCCGGATAAAAACCAGCAGATCAAATTCACCACGTTGATTAACAGCGATGACACCGCCGATCTTATGTTTGAGCTGCCGGTGCGTCAGCGGGTACTGGTGCAGCTGGATGAAAACGGGATGCCGTATGCCGAGCATTTGCCGGAGCCGCGCCCGCGCGTGCTGGCACCCCACGCCGCAGGCTGGGGGCTGGTATTTGAAGGCATGCTTCAGGAGGCCGGAGCGTGAGCGATCGCATGTTCAGCGAGCTGGATCAAGTCTTTCAGGACATCCTCGACGGCGTCAGCCCGGCGGGGCGCACCCGTACCGCGCGCAAAATTGGCCTGGCAGTGCGCCGCAGTCAGCAGCGCCGCATCGCCTCACAGAAAAACCCGGACGGTAGCGGCTATGCCGTGCGCCGTCGTAAAGTTTACCGCACCCAGCAGGGGATCAAGTTCTTCTGGAATAACGAGGTGCGGGCGCTGAAAAACTGGCGGGGCGGGCGCGGTAAATATGGCCGGACGATCACGGGATTTGATGAGAAGCGCCGTGATATACGTACCTTCTACCGGGCCGATATCGAGCGGTATCTGGAAATCAAAACGCAATCAGCGACGCAGACGGAGACAAAAAAAGCGCCGATGTTTACCCGCCTGCGCACCCTGCGTTTTATAAAGGTCAGACCGGACGCGGGCGGCGTCACTGTTGGATTTGACGGCATCGCTGCGCGCATTGCTCGTATTCACCAGTACGGCCTCAAAGACGAAGTTGGTCCGGGCGCTTACGCACAGTACCCGGTGCGCGAACTGCTGGGCATGACTCCGGCAGACCTGATCGCTACTGAAAACGCCGCTATCAGCAGTCTGGGCGGCGCGTCATGAATGCCGAGCTGATGCGCCTGCTGGAAAACATTCTGCGCCAGGGTGTGGTGGAGCAAATCAGCGCTGACAAGAAAGCGGTGCGCGTTCGCTCCGGCAGGCTGCTGACCACTTGGATCCGCTGGAATGTCACCCGCGCCGGGGCGTTCAGCATCTGGCTGCCGCCCTCCATAGGGGAGCAGGTCTGGATCGGTTGCCCGGGCGGCAACCCTGAAAACGCGTTTGTGATTGGCTCTGCATACAGCGCAGATAATCCGCCAACGGGCAGCAGCCTGCTGGAAATCATCATCACCGCACCGGATGGCGCTCGCCTGCATTACGACGCAGCCGACGATGCCGGAGCGCTGGCCGTGACTGGCATTAAAACCGCGCATATCCAGGCAGAAACCCGCGTCACGCTGGACGCGCCCGAGGTGGTATGCACAGAAAAACTTAAAGCGCGCACTTTCGAACTGACCCACGGCGGCACGATGGCCGGTGATGTGACTCACAGCAACGGTGCGTTAACGTCCAACGGTGTCCAGGTTGACAGCCACGGTCATGGCAGGGTTCAGACCGGCGGAAGCTGGACGGAGGGCACGCGATGACAGCCAGTTACACCGGGATGAACCCGGAAGGCACCGGCGCGCTGACCGATCACGATCAGCTCTGGCAGTCCGTGACAAAAATCCTCACCACGCCAACAGGCTCGCGTGTGATGCGCCGGGAGTTTGGCAGCGCGATCCCTGATTTGCTCGATGCGCCGCAGAACGCCGTCACCCGCATGCAGCTGATGGGCGCCACCGCTATTGCGCTGGCGCAGTGGGAGCAGCGGATCAGCCTAACCACCGTCAATGTGGTCTTTTCAGAGACCGGTGCCGTCACCGCTGAGTTGACCGGCACAATCACCGAAACTATGACAGAAACCAGTAACACCATCAGGCTAAGGAGCTAGTGTGCAAACGTCCGTCGATTTATCTCAGATCCCGCAGCCTGACGTCGTCGAGGTGCCCGATTTTGAAATGGTGCTGGCTGATATCCGGGCGCTTATCGTGGCGGCCATGCCTGCGGAACTTCAGGCTTCTGTGTCTGCTGCGCTGTTGCTGGAATCTGAACCGATGGCCGCGCTGGCTCAGGCCTTCACCTATCGCGAGATCCATCTGCTGCAACGTATCAATGAAGCCGTGCGCGCGGTGCTGCTTTCCAGCGCCCTGGGGGCGGATCTCGATCAGGTCGCGGGGAATTTTGACACTGAACGCCTGCTGATTGCCGAAGCCACCGACGAGGCGGATGTCGTATACGAAAGCGACGAAGAGCTGCGCGCCCGCACGCTGCTCTCATGGGCGCGCCTGAGCACGGCGGGCGCCCGTAATGCCTATCACTATTTTGCGCGAGGCGCAGATGCGGATGTGCTCGACGTGCGCGCCTATGGTCCTGAAACTCATAATCAGGAAGGCCGCGTTTTCCTCTACGTGCTGTCACGCACCGGGGATGGATCCGCCCCGCAGGCGCTGCTCGATAAAGTCCTGGCGGCGGTAAACCCGGAAGACGTGCGCCCGATTACGGATTATGTGGCTGATTACGTCCGTTCCGCTGTGATAGTGAATTATCAGGTGGTTGCTGACATTTACGTCCCTTACGGCGTGGACACCGCCACGGTGCTGGAAAAAGCCACTGCCGCACTGAACGAATACACCGCCTCTGTGCATCTTATCAACGCCACCGCTGCACGGTCGGGCATAGACGGGGCTTTGCATCAGGACGGCGTTGTCACCGTCGATTTGCATTCACCGGCCGCCGACGTCGTTGCGACGATGGGCGAAGCGCCTCATTGCACCTCTGTGAAAATCAATCTTGTGGTGATGGACTATGACCGCTAATTATCCCGCCAGCATTCTGCCACCCAATGCAACCGCCGTGGAGCGGGCCATCGACAGGGCCAGCGCCGCCGCACTGGAGAGGTTGCCGGTATATCTGATCCGTTGGGTGAAGGATCCAGACAGCTGCCCGCTGGCGCTTCTGCCGTGGTTGGCGTGGGAATACCAGGTTGATACCTGGAATATTAACTGGTCAGAACAAAAGAAACGCGATGCGATCAAGCGCGCCCACTACATCCACCGCCATCGCGGTACGGTCGCCGCCGTCCGTCATGCCCTGGTGGACAGTCCTTTTGGGACGGATATTGTTGAATGGTTCAATCAGAACCCGAAAGGGGATCCGTATACCTTTCGCCTGAACGTTTATCAGAACGATTTGCCGGTGACGGAATACGACCAGCAGGATCTGAAACTGGCGGTGCTGCGCGCCAGGAACCTGCGCAGCTGGTTTTCCGTTCATGTATTTGGCCGACTTCAGGGAACCTCATATGCGGCCGGTTACATGTACGCCACGGAGAAAATCACGCCGCGCTTTGTCCCGTTGCAGGTGATTTTATCCCGCTACGAGCTGAATCTGGCCCCTGGTGACGCGGAAACGGTCACGGTGACCATCCTCCCTGAATACGCGGAAGATAAAACCTTTACGGTAACCACGTCGGATAAAACAATCGCGACTGCCCGAATTGTCAACGGCGCTATTCTGGTTACGGGCGTGAAGCGGGGCACCTGTTCGGTTACCGTCACGACGACTAACGGCGTCAGCGCGGTGATCAACGTGAAAGTGGTCGCGGTGATGAAGTTCATCACCCGCATCGACAATGCAAGCCGTCCGTTGTTCTACGTGCGCATGGATGAAGATTTCACGATTGATTATGGCGACGGAACAGACAGCCGGGAATACCGTTTTGATGCTGCCAGTGCTGTGTACGGCTGGGTTATTCCGACGCGTGACGTTGTAGAGGGAGAAGAGTACACAATAACGGTTAAGAACACAGAAACCGCCAGTTTCCAGCGCACGTCGGGTAACGTTTCAGTGACGTTGAACCCCGTGCAGGAAATCATTCTTCTGACGGGAGACAGGGACAATCTTGTTTCTTTCGCGAGTGGCGCAACTGGCCTTTACAAGGTTCATGCCGGGGCTTTTGACGATCTGCCGAATATTCAGAATTGTAACTCTGTTTTCCGGGGCTGCTCGTCGCTGACTGAACTGCCAGAGGGTTTATTTGCGCGGTTTTCTGGTGCCACAAATTTCTCGTCGGCGTTTTATGGCTGCACGGCATTGGCTGCTGTTCCTGATGGGCTGTTCAGCGAATTATCTCAGGTGACGCTATTCACCTCAGTGTTTGAGAATTGCACGCGGCTGCTGAGTGCTGGCAAAAACACATTCCAGGGCTGTGCTGCTGCGACGCATTTCACCAGTGCGTTTTTGGGATGCACATCCCTTATCGATACCGGGACGGGCATTTTTGACGGGTGTGTCAGTGGAAATAACTTCGGTTATACCTTCGATGGATGCCGTGCGCTGACAACATTGTCAGAAGATTTATTCAGCGATGTGCCTGGTGGCGTCTTTACTGCGATTTTCAGGAACTGCACGGCGCTGACGCAGCTACCGCCGCGCCTGTTCCGCAACTGCCTGGAAGCTACGCATTTCGGCGGGGCATTCAGTGGATGCACGCAACTGCTTTCTGTACCTGATGAATTCTTTAAGGATTTACCCCTGGTTAACCATTTTGGAACCGTTTTTTCCGGCTGTTCTTCACTGGTAAAAGCGGGAAAAGCTGTGTTTTCTGGCTGTGCGCTTGCGCAAACATTTTCATCCGCTTTTTACTATTGCCGTGTTCTGGAAGAAGTGGGCGATGATATTTTTGAGGGGTGTGTCAGTGCAACTACCTTTGCCAGCGTCTTCAATAGTTGCACAGCATTAACGGCGCTACCGTCGTTTGTGGACTGTAACAAGGCAACGAGCTTTGACCGGGCTTTCTATGCCTGTTCTTCTCTGACATCTATCAGAGCGGAGGCCTTTGCGGGCAAAGCGCTGGTCACGACGTTCTATTATGCATTCACCCAATGTACATCCCTGAAAACCATAGGGGCCGGGGCGTTCCGTGACTGTGGCTCACTGACTAACCTGACCTGTACATTTATGGGCTGCACGGCGCTGGTATCGCTGGCCGGGGATATGTTTGCAGGATGCAGCAAAGTGACGAATGTCACCGGCCTGTTTAACCAGTGCTCGGGCCTTGCCGTACTGCCTGAAAAGCTGTTCAGCGATCTGACCTCTCTGACGGCAATGGGGAGCACCTTCCAGGACTGCACCGCGCTGGCCGCGTTGCCGTCCGATCTGTTTGCGGGTTGTGTCAACCTGACCTCCCTGACGCTGACGTTTTCCGGCTGTACTGCGCTGGCGGTATTGCCTGCTGATTTACTGAAACATAACACCCTGCTGATCAGTGCCGGTTCTACGTTCTACGGCTGCGCGGCGCTGGTGAACATTCCGCCGTCGCTGTTTGCCTCGTGCCCGCTTATCACCGCATTTGGCGCAACGTTCCAGAATACCGGCGTGGTGGAAATACCGGAAAATCTGTTCAGTGGTAACCCGCTGGTGACGGCCTACGGCCAGACCTTCAGGGGATGTAAAAACCTGCGTTCAGTGCCTGCCGGTCTTTTTGTCGCCAGTATCAACGCCACGACTTTTACCAATGTGTTTGCCGAGTGCGTCGCACTGGAAGAGGTCGGGGCCGGTCTGCTGAATAACTTACCGGCGACGACAATCGGCTACCTGTTTGATGGCTGCGTGCAGCTGAGAACCAACGTCAGCACGATATTCAACCTCAGCAGTTATTCGACCATTGTCACCACGACGGCCACATTCAGAGGATGCTCTGCCCTCACGGGTAAGGGCCTGGTATTTATGGGCAAAGTGCCAAACATCACAGCGCATTATTACGCGTTCTACAACTGCACAAGCCTGGACGATTTCGCAGATTTACCCGGCAACTGGATAACGAATAAATTATGAAAACATTCAATCAAATTAAAAGCCTGATCGGATTTTGCCAGACCGATGAATTTTTCCTGGAATACCTGCAAATGCTCCAGGCTGCGGGAGTTATTCATCCTGGTGAAAGCGATATTGATGCCGACAGCAAAACCGTCAGTGAAGATTTTTATGATCGTCTTGCCAGCGTGTATGGCATTGAAGCAGAGGAAACACTATGGCAGCAGGACTGACACTAACGACGGCGGGCGCCGCTGAAATCGAGGCCGCGTATCAGGCGGGGGAGGTTGTGGATATTACCGCCGTACTGATCGGCGATGGTGGCGGCGTGACATTGCCGACCGAACCCGATGACCTGGCGGCGGTGACGGCGCTTTTTGGTCAGTTTGGCCGTGAAACCTTTGACTCAGATTCAAGCTATGAGGGGTTTATCAGCGGTCAGATTGTTATTAACTGCCGGGATTATCCGGGTAAGACGCTCAGAGAGGCGGGGCTGGTCAGCGCTAAAGGTACGCTCATTGCTTACGGCGCATACCCGGCGACATACCTCCCGGCGCAATCGGATTCAATCATCAAAGAGATCATTTTGACGCTGGTGCTGACACTGACGCACAGCTCAAGTGTGCATCTCATTATCGATCCAGCACTAGCGACTATCACGCAGGAAACGGGTGATAAGCGCTATCTGCGGCGAGCGCAAAATCTTTCTGATTTAAACGATACCGAAGAGGCCCGGGATAATCTGGAGCTGGGGAATTCAGCCACGCGGAACGTGGGTACCACGGCGGAAACGGTGGCGGCGGGAGATGATTCGCGCATTACCGGCGCACTTCAGAAAGAAAATAATCTTTCCGATCTGAGCGATACATCCGAAGCCCTGAAGGCACTGGGACTCAACAGTGACGGAACGGCCTATAAGACAATTGTTGACGCTATTTTTTATGTTGGGATCATCATTTCAGGTGAAAAAAGCCCAGCAGAGTGTTTCCCATGGCAGACGTGGACGGATTTAAGCGAAACCTTCGCTGACAGGATGGTGCGTATTGGTTCGCAGTATGGTGTGACCGGCGGCAGTAACAAGGTGAAACTCGACGCCGATAACCTGCCTCCCCACTGGCATCGTTCTGGTGACAGATCACCTGGTGCGACGTGGGATCCGAACACAACTCATGGAACAGATAACCAAAAAAGCGGTCCGCTTGCGCTGACTGAGGGAACCTACATTGATGCGGCAGGCCAGAGAGATACCGCAAACAAAGAGGTAGATGTGACAAACGAATTTGTCTCTTTGGGCATGTGGAAGCGTACAGGATAATTGCATGGAAGACTTCATGCTTGAACTACTTTCTGATTGTTGCGACAAAATACAATGTTTTGATTTGATTAGCAAGTTAACTATTTACATGGTTGATTAGTAATGGTGCAAATTAATATTAATCATGATTTCATCAATCTATAAATGAGGCCTTGTTAATAGGATTGGGTGATTGTATAAATTGTAACTGTTGTTTATCAAGAATGAGATGCCGAGGATACTATGAAAGCTTTTTTGTCACATAATTTTGCTGATAAAAGTTTTGTCAAAACAGTTTATGATAATTTAACTGCCACGCATGCAGTATTCGATGAAAAAACATTTTCTTCTAATTCGTATCTTGTAGATGAAATAAGAAATAGCATGATGGAGTGTGACGTTTTTGTGTTGTTTTTATCGAGGCCTGCACTTGATAGTAAGTGGGTGAGTGGTGAAATAGATTTAGCTAAGGAACTATCATTTGTAAAATCTTTAAAGAAAATCATGATTTTTTTACTAGATGAAACTAAATGGACTGAATTACCTTTAAGTTTTCAACAATATCGTGCTGAATCAATTCCTAACCCAATACAAATATCAACCATTATAAAAAAAGAGTTGAACTTATTGCTTAATAATAAAGTAGATGAATGCTATGGCCGTGAGGATGATGTAAAAAAAATAACTAATGATTTAGTTATGATGGATGAGAAACCAAAGTTTCTATTTTTTAGTGGCCCTGAAGGTATTGGTCGTAAAACATTGGTTCGAGAAGTTTACAAAAAACTTTACAGAATGGTTTCTGGAACTATAGAAGTCGTAGTCGATGAATATGCAAGTTTAGATACCATTCATTCATCTTTAATTAAGTATACAGCGAATTGGAGGGGGCGTGAGTTTTTGGAGGAAAAGGAGAGATTTGAAAAAAAGACAGAACAAGAGAAATTTAAAATTCTTAGCGCAATGATTGATGCAATATGTATTCCTAGTAAGCAAGTTTTGTTTTTTGACATTTCCAATGTAACTTTTAATCAAGATGGTGCGTTAAACTCTCTATTGACTTCATTAATGTTATGTTTGAATAAACATTCGTGGCCTCATGTGGTTTTTATAAGCAAAAGACATGTGGATATAGATGATTTAGATGACGTCTATACCTATCAAGTTTATCCTTTGAGTGAAAGTGACTCTATTTACTTGTTTAGGATGCTAGTTAATTTGTACGGTGTTGAAATTCCCAGGCAAGAAATGAACATAATAGAACAAAGCGTTGTAGGCCATCCTGGGCTGATAAATATGGTTACAACCTATTTAAAAGCTAATCCTACTTACAAACTGAATAAAACGCATGGCAAAATTATATCTAAAGTTAGAATGGCTGTGAGCAGGTTACTACAAGATTTTGTTGAAAATGACAAAGAGCAGGAGAAAGTAATTGGTTTTTTTGGGTTGGCGGAAATTATTTCATTCAGTGAGGCCATAGACCTGGGCAAGAATTGGCCTGAATTCGAGAATGGATTATCTAGATTAATCGATTCTGGTTTTATACAATACCAAAAAAGCGATTATAGGCTTGCTCCTTATTTACAAAATGAAGCTCAGAAATATTCTAATGAGTATCGCGCGGAATTATTGCCTAGAATTAAATTGCTTTTGAAAAAGTATGCAGAGTTAGACAAAGAAGATTATGTTCCAATTGATATACTGGATGCTAGAATTGTTTCGTATTTAACCACAAATGAATCATTACCTGACTACCTTCAAAACTTCTTAATGCCTGTGCAGTTAATTAAAGCATCAAAAAGGAGATATAACGAAAGAGATTATAAGGATTCGTTAAAACTAGCTAAGGACGCTTTCGAATGGAGAACAAAGCTAAGTGTTGAAGGGATAATTGAGACCTGGCGATTGATTGGGATGTCGTCAGCAAGAATAGGAAGTGACGAACAATTCTCTTTTTTTCAGAAGCAATATATTCAAATACCTGCCAACTATAAAAAAGATATCATATTTAATTTTGTTAATGGATTTAGATATAGGTTAAATGGAAGGTTAAAAGATGCGTTGAGTTCACTAATGAAAATTGAAGGAAAACAAGATGTAGATGCTTATGTTTTCAGGGAGATTGCTACAATATACTCATTCGATGAGCGATTTGATGAGGCTATTGATTATGCGGATAAAGGATTATCGATAGATGAATATAATGCATTCATTCTTGATATTAAAGCCTGGGCGTTATTATCTCTCTATAGAAAAGAACGCACGTCTATATTGGTTAACAAGATCGATGAGTGTCTTGAAAAATTAAGAATTGCTGATGAAAGAAAAAAGACAACGTTTTTTCATGTGCGTGAAAAAATGAAAGATGTTCTTGTCGAAGAGCAAAGTATTAATTTGCTGGACTCTCTAACTAAAAATAAATTGGTAAATATTCAGCTTAAAATATCTTTGCTTGAAGTTTTCTCTGCGAAGGGGCGTGATTATCAGTATGCGGAATTGTTAAAGGATATTCAGGTTGTAGTAAGAAAGAAAGAGGAACATAAAATTATCGAGGTTAATTTAGCAAAGGTAAAAATTAAGCACGCTATTGAGACGTCAGATTTCGATGAGGCGGAGAAACTGCTAAGTAAGTGGGGGTGGCGATTTACTGATTACCTTGAAAATAGTCTTAAAGCGGACATTCAGAAGGCAAAGGCTTATTCAAGGAAATGATTAATTGAATAAAGTGTTTGGTTTGTAACGCATCAAAGGACATTTATTAAATGCCCTTTGATGTTTATTTTAAATTAATCTGGAAAGTTATGTTTCATGTTGCATTATTAAGAGTGCTTTGAGTTATTATTAATTTATAACATTTGAGTTTGATTTCTTCTTTCATTAGCTGTGTGATTTATAATATTGTTTATTTTATAAACCATGGCTATTTGAGACTGATGTTTTTGGTTTGCCTCCGAGTTGCTATCTTATTAAAAGCAGTATTATGCTGTTAAATTTCCGTTTTGCGTAATACGGCAATTCAATTACAAGCAGTTTTATACCTCCTATACTTCTCTTAACATACTTACAGCATTTTCTTTTAATGTTGCCATCAAATTACTCGCAGACGAACTTTGCAACCCCTCCCTGATATCCTCATCAACTCTCTGCAACGAGAGTGTGAACTCTATCTTTTTTGCTTTGCCGTAACGATCGAATTCCTGATGCGTTTCCTGCAATCCTGTGATGACATACATCCCGTAAATAGAGCCGACACCATCAATCAGCGGCCAGGCAAGCCCGGTGTAGGCCATTGTCGAGACGGCACCCAGCGACAAGTTGCCGCCGGTAATTTCGGGATACAGCAACCCACCCAGTGTCAGATGGTTCTCACCTGCGCCAACGTACTGCCATTTTGCGCTCCGGCCCACACGATCATTTTTAACGTGCCGCCAGTTACGGGACAGCTGCAATTGCTGATAGGGCAGTGTCCTGAGTTCAAATACAAAGAGCCCGAATACCATCATCATAGTTGTTACTCCAAATTAATCGTTATCCCGGAACGAACCCCGGGCAGCGCGTTGCTGTTTTTCAATTTCTGCGCGTACCGCTTCGCCAACAAGTCGCGCCAGTTCGCGCGGATTGCTGTTCTGAATGCCGTGCAGATGAACGTGAATATCACCGGAAAAACTACCATCTGAAGCCGCAGCCGCCTTGGAGACGCTTTGATTTCGGCGTACCGGTTGCCATGCCTGCGTCTGTTTTATTAATGGCTCGCCAGCGGCAATAACCGGGCGAGCGCTGACAGCCTGGTGGACAAGCCTCGATTCCTGCCATTCACCACGCACTGCAAAGGCTGGGGGGAGATTTTTAAATACAATGTCACCCGGCCCGATACGTTTTCGCTTTTCCTCATCTAAAAGGCCTTTAGTGTTATCCGCGATTTGGCCCAGCCGCCGCTCTGTTCCAGAGTTGCCCCCGAGCACATTGGGCGGCGGGGCGCTGCCTTTGCTTGCAGGCTTTTCAGATGACCATTGCCACTCCCTTTTAACCATGCGTCCGGATTTCTCATCCCATTCCCACATAACCGGAATAGCCCTGAGTCTGGCCGCTTCCAGCCTGGCCCTTTCAATGCCATCGGGGATGAGATCGAGCTTCTCCAGTAACCAGCCGACGCCTTCCATTAACTTCTGAAGGGGCCAAAGCAGAACGCTAAGTGCGGTCCCCAGGGCTTCGCCAAAGGTCTGCCCGGCGCTGGCGCATTTGTTTAGCGCCTCGCGACTCTCCTCAACGGGCGTTAATATTTTTTTAAACCAGTTCCAGACGTTTTTGACGCCATCCCCAATGACCCCGAAAACGGGCGCCAGCCGGGAAAATGCGTTATAAACTGGCGCTAACCCCTGGATGACGCCTGTAAAAAAACCGCTAAAGAAGGCCTTAATTGGTCCCCAGTATTTCCAGAACAGTACCCCAGCCGCTACAAATGCAGCACCCACTAAGGCGATTGGGCTCAACAGCATTGATAAGCCGCCACTCAGCGCCGCAATACCGCCTTTTACAATGCCGAAGAGAGCTGGGATCCCGGTTAGCCGCAGTGCCAGCCCGCCAATGCTTTTTGACAGGGCACTGATAGCAGTCCCCGGAGAGGCAAAGGCGCCAAGTAACGCACCGCGCAGGGGTACCATCATTCTGATTAATACGCCGATGCGTCCGGCCAGGCCGCTGAGTAAAGCGACCCATCCGCTAATTTTTGCCAGTGAGCTGCTGCCCACAGCACTCAACATGCGGAACGCTGATACCGTACCTCCGATGCCGCTCCCGCCGGACAGAATCGCAAACCCCAGTCTGAGCTTCGCCAGCGGACCTATCAGCAGACCAGCAGCTAATGACATACCGCCAATTACTGCGGTCAGTGCCAGTGCAGTCCCGCCGGCGAGTAACAACGTTTGTGAAAGTCTGGGGTTTTCTTCTACCCAGCTTTGAACAGTGCCAATAACCCGGCTAAGCCCCTGTGTCAGCCTGCGCAATGGGCCGTCTACTGTCTCCGCCACAGAAATGCGGAACGCCTCCCACGCGCTGTCCAGCTCCTTCAAATCGCCGCCAAGGTTGTCTTTCTTCTTGTTAGCGACGGCGAATGCCTCCTGATTTTTATGCGCTTCAGCGATTTGTTCATAGAGTGACTGGAGGTAGCCATCCCCTGCGCCGTTGACCAAAGACTGGAGGCTCGTAAAACCCTCTTCTCCGGCGATATCTTTGAAAAATGAAACCTGATCCACCTCGCCAAAGCGGGAAACGCGTTTTTGTAGATCGAGAAGAATATCGAACGGACGTCGCATCTTTCCGCTCGCGTCGGCAGTTTCCACTCCCAGCTCTTTGAGTGCCTTTTTGGCTGCCGTAGTGGGGGAGGCCAGGCGGGAGAGTGAGCGACGCATTGCCGTCCCGGCCTCGCTGCCGCGAATACCCACGCGCGCCAGCGTGCCGGTCATAGCTGCGGCTTCTTCCAGGCTAATCCCAAGCCCCGCCGCTACCGGCCCGACAACTTTCATTGTTTCGCCGAGGCTGCTAAGCGTGGTGTTGGTACGGGTAAATGTGCCTGTCAGCACATCGCTGACGCGGTCCATTTCCCCGGCGTCTAGGGCGAACTGTGAAAGAATATTTGAGCCGATGTCTGCCGTTTCACCCAATTCCATGCTGCCCGCCAGTGCCATATTGAGCACGCCTGGCAGCGCGGCACGGATAGCATCAGGCGTAAAGCCCGCCATTGCCAGAAAGGCCTGGCCGCTGGCGGCGTCGCGCGTGGTGAAGGCGGTTTCAGCGCCGAGTTTTTTTGCCTGGGAACGCAGAGCGGCCAGTTGTGAATCTCTTTTATCGAGCCGCGTCAGCGCCTGGACGTTTGACATTTCCTCATCAAAACCAACCGCAGGCGACAGGAAGCGTCCGGCGCCGTACCCGACAGCGGTTGCTGTACCTAATGCTATAGCACCGCCAGAGCGCAACTTTCCGGCCATCTGCTGCGCCCCCTCGTAACGTTTACGAGCCTGAGTGACCGCAGCAAGTTGCCGTTTTTCCCGTTCAAGGGATTGGTTGTATTGTTCTGTGCGGCGTATAGCGTTCCCGATGGTGGCGCTACTACCGGAAAGCATGACGCCATGCTGGCGCAGGGCTGATGCACTCTCACGGAGGCGGGCCACTTCCGTCACGCGTTTTGCAGTCAACCGATCAAGCCGCTCACCCAGTCGCGACATCAGTATTTGCTGTTTTTCTGTCAGCGTCCCGTTTTTACGTTGTGCTTCTGACAAGCCATCAAACCGGGTACGGGCTCGTGAGATTGAACGATCGGTTTTGCCGACGGCAGCGGTCATTCGCTGAAAAGTGGCACTGCTCTTATCGAGTCCTTTCAGAGTGGATTGTGTTTTTCTGAGGGAGTCGGAAAGGCCGCCCGCGCTCTGGCGGGCTGCATTAACGGGGCGCGTAAACCTGTCGATCGCGCTGAACGCAACGCGGATATCAAGACTCTTCATCACTGGCACCACTTCGAAGCGCCGCCCGCTTGCGCCAGGCTATCACCTCGCCAAGATCCATGCCGAAAATTTCAGAGGGCGGCCAGTTAAAAATAACGGCAATATCAGCAACCAAATCGTCAATCTGGTCAAACGCAACGGTAATTACTCGCTCTCCGTCTCCGCCACGTTCGACGCTCCAGGCTCCGGCGGATTCAAGAAAGGGACCAGCAGCTCTGCCAGCCCGATAAAGTCCAGAGTGTGCATCTCGTTGATTTCTTTTTGTGTCAGCGCAGGCGCGGTGACTCGCGTCAACAGCGTGGCAATTGAGTCTGCATCCATATTGGCAACGCGGATAAGATTCAGGCCGCGCAACGATCCGGCCTGACTGATGGCGCCGGTGATTTCCACCTGACCGATCTCACTGTCTTTACGAACTACTGGCTGCATCAGCGTGAACAGGTTTTTAGTTTTTTTAGCCATGTTAAAAATCTCCGGGCGGCATCTTTGCCACCCTCTGAAAGGTGATTAATTGCCCATGCCTAGGGCGGAAGTGATGCGGTCCGGGAACATGTTCTGACCGTTCTTTTTGTAGATGAAGTTCAGCAGGTCGATTTCGATAATGGGCTGATCATCAATGGAGAATTTGTAGTAGGTGGATTTAAAGGTGTAGCTTTCCTCCGTATCTTCCCCCTGTTTTGAATCTCCACCATCGAGTTCAGTAAATCGCCCGCGCAGCTCCACCTCGACAAGCTGGCTTTCGCCATCAGTGAAATATTCACCCGCAAAGCGTAGTCGCGTGCCGTCAATTTCTGCTCCGTATTCGAGAAACAGAGCCTTAATGACGCCGCCAAAAACAATGGTGGAATCCAGCGCGCCAGCCTCAAGGCCGAGATCAACACCGACCGCACCCAGCATGCCACCGCCCTGATAGTCCTCTACCTTTCGTGACAGTTTGGGGCGAGTGAAAGAGGTCACTTTTCCCAGATAGTTGTCGCCGTTAACAAAGCAGCTAAAAAGCCGCAGTTTGTGAGGAATAGCCATTATTCACCCCCGAGCGACGCGAACGCCGGTTCGTAAAAATCATCAGTAAAGGTCTGGTATAGCGTCAGATCTTCAAGCGGTGGGGCCGGGCTGTAGCTATAGCGCACAATCAGTTTTCCCTGGCGCAAATCCGTGGTGCCGTTGTCCAGCGTGTCATACCAGCAGTCAGCGCCGATAAGCTGGCCGGCAGTGACTTTTTTGCTGAGAGCAGAGCGGATGCCGCTTACCACATCTTTCACGTTGGCCGGAGTGAGCGGGCTGTCAACAGAGGTAAATTGCGCCTCCGCAATACTGTCCGCCAGGATCTGCGCGGTACGGGTAAACACCTCAAAAGTGTAGGTTTCGGTGTCCGTGGTGCGGTTACCCCAGAAGCGGAAACCGTCACGCTTGATAAGCGTCGTGATTTCGTTGTTGTTCAGCTCGTTAGCGTCGCTGTCTTCTGCCTGCAATGCCCAGAACACATCTTTCGAAATACCCAGAACGTTATTCACCACAACATTCGACAGCGATTTGTGCCAGCCCTGGCTGTTATCAATAGCGGCGCGCAGGCCGCAGGCGTAAGCCGGGGCGGGAAACGTTTCGTTATCATCCGTCAGGGGGTTGTAAGCGATGAAGTCCGGCCAGATCAGCATCAGCTCGCGGTAAGCGAAGGTTTTGCGATAAGCGATAGCCTCCGCCATGGTCGCGCAGCCGTTACAACCGGCATAAACAAAAGCCCGAAGATTCTGGGCAATCACGCAAAGCTGTGACGTTACCTCCTCGGTGTCGTAGTCCGGTACCGCCAGGATGCGCGGACGATAGCCGGTTTTGGCTTCCGCCGTCAGCAGGGCATACATTCCCGTATAGCTGTCGCCATCTGTTCCGCCAATAACGGCCTGGGACTGGCTGGCGCCGTTACCGGAAGCCTCTTTAACCCGGACAATCACAACGCGCGGGCTGCACTGATCGGAAATGGCTTTGAGGGCTTTGTAAAGTGACCCGGTTTTACCTGCCTTGCCGAGGACGTTACGTACCCGTGTCAGCAGAACCGGCGCATTGAGCGGGAAAGTTTCCGGATCGGCGTCATCAGCAACCGCAACAATACCGATCACGCTGGAATCAATGTCATTGATTGCCTGCTGTAGGTCGGTATTTTCGCGAGAGCGGACGCCGTGAAAACGAGTTTCAGACATAAGTTCACCATCATGTTGCTCTTTGAGTTCAGGGCAATATTCAACGTTAAGTCTGCTGGCGTCGCCTGGTTGCCGGTCTGTCCGTTCGCTGACAACAAAAAGGGATTCAGCCCCGCGCGCGGGCATGGAATCATCAGCAAAAAACGGGGGAGTTATGTCGATAGCAGACACGCTGACAACAACAGCCGAAGCGTATGTAGAAAAATTAAGTGAGGTCGTAAAGACACCGGATTTTAGTATCTCGCTGGGTGGGGTCGTCCTGACTGAACTAGCCGACCGAATCACCTCGCTATCTGTTACAGATAACAACGGTTTTGATGCTGACCAGCTAACTCTGTCAGTAGATGACTCTGACGGAGTAACAGATTTACCCCCACGCGGTGCGGAGCTGGCGGTGTCCATCGGCTGGCTGGGTGAGGCGTTGATCTACAAAGGCCTCTACACCGTTGACGAGGTGGGGCATAGCGGGCCGCCGGATGTTATTGACATCACCGCACACAGCGCTGATTTTCGCGAAGAGATGAACGTCAGGCGGGAGGTGTCCTGGCATGATGTGACGGTAGAGCGGGTGGTATCGGCCATAGCCCGGCGTTATGACCTGATGCCGATGATTAGCGAGGCCCTGATCGACATTGAGATCGACCATGCGGATCAGACCGAAGAGAGCGACATGTCGTTTTTAACGCGCATGGCGGAGATGTTGGGGGCTATTGCCACCGTGAAAAATGGCTGTCTGCTGTTTATCCTGCCTGGGGGCGGCCTCAGTGCATCCGGTAGGGCGCTGCCATCGGCTGAGATCACCCGTGCCAGCGGAGATCGTCACAGGTTCCGCATTGCCGATCGTGATGCTTACACTGGTGTGCGGGCGTACTGGCTGGATCTTAATTTCGGTAAGAAAAAACCGGTCAAGGTCACTAAGCGAAAAACAAATACTGCCAGAAAAAAGGCTGAGGAGAAAAGCAGCCGCCCGGAAGGGGATTACATGGAGGGCGCTGAAGGTAACGTGTATGTTTTGCGTAAAACCTATCAGAACGAAACGGCGGCCAGGCGCGCAGCTGCGGCAAAATGGATACAGCTCCAGAAAGGCGCGGCACAGTTTTCGATAACCCTGGCGCGCGGCCGCGCCGATTTATACCCGGGTATGCATCTGACCGTGTCGGGCTTTAAGCCTGAAATCGATACTCAGGATTGGATAATTGCCAGAGCGGAACATGTGATCGGTGATAACGGATTTACCACGAAAATGGAGCTTGAGGCGAAAATAAGCGACTGGATTGCAGAAACTGAACAGTAGCGGCCATAATAGGCGTGAGTTCAACTCCCTATGGGAGATCATCATGTTTGTTTGTCCCTACTGCGGCGCAAACGCCCGCACCCGCACCAGCCGCCGGTTAAGCGAGTTCACCATCCGGCAATATCATCAATGCCAGAATCTTGAATGCAGCGAGTCATTCACGACACTTAACACCGTAGAGCGCAGAGTAACGAAGCGCTCAACCAGCGCAGATCCTTTGCCGCCAGGATTTATCCCCGGCGATGCTTTCCCGGCTTCTCATTACGGGAACAGTCAACTTAGTCTTGCAGTATAAGAATAGCCCCCTGGAAAGGGGGCTATTCTTGTCAATGTGGTCGATATGTGGACACTTTTGAAATAAATCCTTTTATTTCAATTTATTAAATCCCAAAAAAAAGCCCCGTCGGGGGCGACGGGGAAAAACTCATTGATTATGGAATGATCTGTTCTCTGGTCAGTTCGAGAACAGGGGCTACTCTACGGGGGAAAAGTGCAGGCAAGATGGAGAAACCATGGAGATTCAGGCTAAAATCCCCGGGAATTGGAGAAAGGGAGAAAAGATGAAAAAGTTACTGGCTATTTTGCCCCTGGCGCTGGCCGGCTGTGCCCAGCCGCAGCCCACCGCGCCGACGAAAACCATCGGCATGCCCAATCCCGCGGCGGTCTACTGCCAGCAATCCGGCGGCACCCGGGTGCCGGTGCAAACGCCGCAGGGCGTCAGCACCCAGTGCAAGCTGCCCAGCGGCGAAACCCTCGATGAGTGGGCGCTATGGCGCCGGGACCATCCGGCTAAATCGTAACCGGCAGGGCCGCCAGCCAGGCGGCCAGCACCCGGGCATGATTCTGCTCGGTGTTCTTCGCGGCGTACAGCAGCGTCAGCGTCTGGCGCTGCGCCAGCGCCGCCAGCCGCAGGCCCGTGTCGCGATGGGCGTCGAGCTCCTGAAGATAGCGCTGGCTGAAGTGGTCGAAATCGATCGCCTCGCCGTGAAAGGCTTTCCGCAGCTCAGCGGACGGCGTTAACTCTTTACACCACTCATCACAGGCCAGCGCCTCTTTTTTAATCCCCCGCGGCCAGAGACGGTCGACCAGCACCCGGTAGCCGTCGCTGCTTTCCTGCGGATCGTACACCCGTTTACATTGAATCATCATCCTGCTCCCTCTGTGCCATCCAGGCGAGCAACTGCGGGATCTGCCCGTCGGAAAATACCGTGATGCCGTGGGCGCGCAGCAGCTCTGCGGCCACGCCGGCGCCCGCTTTGCGCCGCCCGCGAAAGGAACCGTCATAGATAAACTGGCTGCCGCAGGTGGGGCTGCCGTCGGTGAGTAACGCCGCCTGACAGCCCGCTTCCCGGGCGGCGCTGAGCGCCAGCCAGGCGGCCAGCTGATAATGTCCCGTGACGTCGCGGCCGTCGCTTTCCACGATCCGCGCCCGTCCGGCAAGCACATCGCCGCCGGCGCCGCCGAGGATCTCCGCCGGCAGGCGGGGCGTCGGCAGACCGGCCGCCAGCTCCGGGCAGTGGATCACCAGACGATCCGCCTGCTGCCAGCGTGACAGGGTCGCCGCCAGCTGCGCCTTCTCGCTACCGTTATATCGAACCTGGAATCCCATCAGGCAGGCGCTGACCAAAAGCTTACTTTTCATCCTCTCTCCCTTTTGCGCTTGCTCCAGTATACCTCACCCGCCGGCCACGGCGGTGGGGTGAAAATAAGGATTGTGTTCCACAGAGGGGATCGCTATCCTGACGTGCCTTGTGCTGCTCGTCTCGTCCAGACATAAGGAACCTGCTATGAAAACCCCTTTACGCCTCGCCCTTGTCGGCGATTATCACCCCGATATTGTTGCCCATCAGGCCATTCCCCTGGCAATAGACGATGCTGCCGCCGTGCTGGAGCAGCCGGTGAAATATGACTGGCTCGCCACCCCGTCGATCGCCTCCGGCGACGCGCTGGCGGAGTACGATGCCGTCTGGGTCGTTCCCGGCAGCCCGTATCGTCACCCGGAAGGCGCGTTTACCGCTATCCGCTATGCCCGTGAAAACAGCATTCCTTTCCTCGGCACCTGCGGCGGCTTTCAGCACGCGGTGATTGAATACGCCCGTAACGTGCTCGGCTGGCAGGATGCCGGTCATGCGGAAACCGACAGCGAAGGGCGGATGGTGATCGCGCCCCTCAGCTGCTCGCTGGTGGAGGCTTCTGCCGTCGTCGAGCTGCGGGCGAATACGCTGATTGCCCGCGCCTATGGTCGGGAGAGCATTGAAGAGGGCTACCACTGCTGCTACGGTGTGGACAGCGCGTTTGCCGCGGAGCTGGAGCAGGGCGATCTGCGCGTCACCGGCTGGGATGAAGAGGGTGAGATCCGCGCCGTCGAGCTGGTGACGCACCCGTTTTTTGTCGCCACCTTGTTCCAGCATGAGCGCCACGCGCTGGACGGGCGTCCTGCGCCGCTGGTGCAGGCGTTGCTGCGCGCCGCGGCACAATAACCCTACCGGCAGCGCCCGCTGCCGGTCATCTTCAGGGATGAATCTCCCGGTCGCGCCCGGCGAGGGCGCCGCAGATCGCCATCACCAGCGAAATCAGCGCCACCGCCAGCAGCGGAATATGCCAGTCGCCATTGGCATCGTGGATCCTGCCCATCAGCGGCGGCCCGCAGGCAGCCAGCAGATAGCCGACGCTCTGCGCCATCCCCGACAGCGCCGCGGCCTGGTGCGCCGAGCTGGCGCGCAGGCCGATAAACGTCAGGCCGAGGATCATCGTGGCTCCGGAGCCAAAGCCGAACAGCAGCGTCCAGCCGATCGCCAGCCCTGGCAGTAGCCACAGTCCGGCGGCGCTGATGGCGCACATCAGGGCGACCAGCACCGCGATCCCGCGCTGGTCGCGCAGCCGATGCAGGATCAGCGGTATCGCCAGGCCGGGCGCAGCGGTCGCCAGCTGCAGCAGGCCATGCAGCGAGCCGGCCTGCGCTTCGCTATAGCCCATACTCTGCAGAATCGACGGCAGCCAGCCGATAATCACGTAATAGACCAGCGAGTTGATGCCGAGGAACAGCGTCACCTGCCAGGCCAGCGCCGACCGCCAGATCCCCCGGTTATGCATGGCGCCTGAGCCGGTCAGCGGGGCCTCCGCTTGACGCCGGGACTGCGGCAGCCAGCTGAGGAGCGCCAGCAGCGGAAAGATCATCAGCAGCAGCAGCGCCCCGCGCCAGCCGAATCCGGCCATCGCCACGGGGACCACCAGCGCCGAGCCTAGCGCCGCTGCGCCGCCCATCGTCAGGGAATAGGCGCCGGTCATCCGCGCGACATGCTGCGAGAAATCCCGTTTAATCAGCCCGGGCAGCAGTACGTTTCCCAGCGCAATGCCGCAACCGATCACCGCCGTGCCGATAAACAGCCATGCAGCGGAGGGCAGGGAGCGCAGGGCAATGCCGGCGCAGATCAGCAGCATCGCCAGCAACAGGCTGCGCTCCATGCCGAACCGGCGGGCAACCCCTGCCGCCAGCGGCGAGACAAGGCCAAAGGCCAGCAGCGGCAGGGTGGTGAGCAGCCCGGTCTGCGCGGTGGTCAGGCCATAGTCGCTACGAATCGCGTCCAGCAGCGGCGCCGCGCCGGTAAAGACCACGCGCAGGGTGGTGGCGATGAGCAGGATACCGGCAATCAGCAGCGCGGAGCGGCGGCCGGTGGAGGAGATCACAGAAGACATATCATTCTCAAGGTAACTAACGAGGGGGTTACGATAGCGACTTTGTCCTCTGTTTAAATCAAGCTAAAATGACAGATTATCGCTAATATCGGACAACATGATGATCGGACTGGGTCTGGATGGTTATGAACCGGACAGTGGCCACGAATCGGCCATTGCCTTTCGTATTCGGGTGGTGGAGGCGGAGCAGTATATTCCGGCGCATTCCCACCGTAAGGGGCAGCTGATCCTCGCCCTGCACGGCGCCTTAACCTGCGAGGTGGAGAACGCGATGTGGATGGTGCCGCCGCAGTATGCGGTGTGGGTCCCGGGGCAGCTTTCCCACAGTAACCGCGCCACCCCCGGCGCCCAGGTGTGCTTCCTGTTCATCGAGCCGGGCGCCGCGCCGATGCCGGACCGCTGCTGTACGTTAAAGATTTCCCCGCTGGTGCGGGAGCTGATCCTCGCCCTGGCGGAACGCGGCGGGGAGTCGCTGGCCGCCCCCGCCACGGCCCGGCTGGTGCAGGTTCTGTTTGATGAGCTGCCCCGTCAGCCGCAGGAGCACCTGCAGCTGCCGGTATCGAACCACCCGAAAATTCGCCAGATGGTGACGATGATGGCTGAGGATCCGGCGCGCTGGCAGACCCTGAACCAGTGGGCGGCGGAGTTCGCGATGAGCGAGCGCAATCTGGCGCGGCTGGTGGTGCGTGAAACGGGGCTGAGCTTTCGCCGCTGGCGCCATCAGCTGCAGCTGATCCTTGCACTGCAGCAGCTGATCCGCGGGCAGACGGTACAGCAGACGGCCCAGGCGCTGGGCTACGATTCCACCACCGCCTTCATCACCATGTTTAAGAAAGGGCTTGGGCAGACGCCGGGCCGCTATCACGGCAGCCTGGCTACGACTTCCCAATAAACAGCGAGATGATCCCGGCGGCAATCAGCGGCCCGACCGGGACGCCGCGAAACAGGGCGACGCCGAGCACCGTACCGACCAACAGCCCGGCCACCAGATGCGGCTGGGAGCCCATCAGCGAGACGCCGCGTCCGCCAAGCCACGAGACAAACACCCCGACCGCAATCGCCAGCAGCGATTTCCAGTTCATAAAGGAGTGGATCAGCGTCGATGGCGGCAGCGTGCCGCTGGCGATGGGCGCCATCACGCCGATAGTCAGAATGATGATCCCGACGGTCAGGCCCTGCTTCTCAATCCAGGGAAAGAAGGCGTTCAGCGGCGTGACGCGCACGATAATCAGCACGAGGATGGAGATTGCTACGGTGGTGTTATGACTGATAAAGCCGAGCGCCGCCAGACCCAGCAGGATCAACAGGGTGGTATCAAACATGTACAGAGGTCCTTGCCAAAAAAAGAATGCCAAAAAATATCCCGCTGACTCTACGCATCGTGGCGTGAATAAACAGGATTTTTACGCCATGCGGCGGAAATCAGGGCCGATGCCCGGTTAGCTAAGACGGCGAAAGGTCGCGATCTCCGGTCGGGCGATATGTAAATAGTCTTCGGTATCGAGAATGATCGATCGGTCCAGGCGCCCGGCGTTAAAGGCGATTTGTGGGAAGCGCTCAAACAGCAGCGGGTCGGCCACCAGCCGCAGCGCCGGATGGAAACTGAAGGGGGGAATGGCGCCGAACGCGCAGGCGGTGAGCGCTTCCACTTCCGCCGGGCTGGCCAGCGAGGCTTTGCTGCCGCCGATATGCCGGGCCAGGCTGGCGAGGTCGGCCTGCCGATCGGCGGCGAGGATCGCCAGCACATGCTGGTTGACGCCGTTTCCTTTGACTTTACAGACTAACGCTTTCGCGCCCTGGCCAAGCGCGGTGCCGCGGATCGCCGAGACGGCTTCGCACTGGCCGACCGCCTCGTGCGCCATCACCCGATAGCGCGCCTGATGTTCGTCGAGCAGCGCGCACAGCCGCTGATGGATATTACCTTCTACTGCTTCAAGCATAGCGTCCTCCTGACTTCATAAAGCAGCCAGCTTAGCGCTGTTGCGCCGGCCTGCCAACGGTGGGCCGGCAAATTCACGATTCACTCATTATTGCTTCACAGTGCTGTGGTGCAATCCCGCAGGGCTGGATGAGTTTTGTAAATAAAAAAAAGAATGATTTTCATTTTCAATCGAACTTTTTTTATTTCGCTCAGTCTCTATCGGACGACACAGAATATTAATGATTGCCGTAATGAGGTTAGGATGATGCACGATGCAACCATGCAGGGCTCCCCACGCAAGAAGTTTAATAAAATAAGGGAGCTCAACAGACGGCGAAATTACTTTACTAAGAAAGTACGTAATGCCCTGCGGGTGGGCGTGGCGAAAGCGCTCTGGGATCGCCGACGCCGTCAGCCGGTGGATTTGTCGTCCGCGAAAACCGTCTTACTGATGCGCAATGAGGGGGCGGTCGGCGATGTGGTGGTGGATTCCGCGCTGGTGAAATGCCTGCATCAGTCAGGCTATATCGTTGATTTCCTGCTGACGACCTCTAATAGCCAGGTGATGCGTTATAACCCGCGGATCCGCTATATTTATGAAGCTGAACCGGTTACGTCCGCCGATTTTTTGCGAAAATTTAATCATAACGTTCCCCGCGATGTTATTAATGAACTGGCTAATAATAAGTACGATATTATTATTGACCCTTCGCTGTTCGATATTCCCGTGCATCGCCTGCGGCTTTTCCGACAAATAAAAGCGAAATCGGTGCTCGGGTTTAATAAATGGCCGTCGATTAAGCATTATTCCCACTCTTTTGATTTTGATTGCCAGCGCTGGCACGTGACGAAAACGTTCGAGCTGATCGCCGATTATCTCAAACTGGACACCCGCGGGCTGGACGCTTACGACCTGGCGGTGCCCGGGCCGATTATGCAGGAGGTGGCGCAGTATCTGGCGTCGCTGAGCAGAAAAGCGGTAGTGATTAATATTTTTGCCGGCCATGGCGACCGCAGTCTCTCGCAGACGCAGTTGGCCGAACTGCTCGACAAGCTGCTGGCTCGCCATCCGGGGATCGCGGTTATTCTGCTCGATCACCGGCGTGAGATCCGCATCCCGCTGCCGCCGGAGGTGGTGATTAACCCATTTAACACGTTACACCATGCGATGGCGCTGATCGCCCTGGCGGAGCTGATTATCTCCCCGGACACCTCGGTGGTGCACATGGCGGCGGCGTGGAACAAACCGCTGATCGCGGTCTACAAGGACGTTCTGCTTAATAATCGGCTGTGGGCCCCGGGCTATGACAACGCCAGACAGATTATTGTTAAATGCGGGAAGGTGCATGAGCATCGCGAACTGGCGGATAGAATTATAGCGGCGCTACCGGAGACGCTGTGAGGGCGATGAGGAAAGGCCGGCAGGCATGCCCGGGAAGCTCACCTGCTGGCCGTATGCAAGAGCCAGCAGGTGAGCGAAGGTTGCATTGCCAGTCTGCAACCGCCGCTATTGTACTGTTGCCCGTGGCTCTGCCACATCCGGGAAAGCTCTTAAAGAGGGGGGGGGCGCCGCGACTAACGGGCGGCATTACTCTTCAGTGAGCCACATGTCCGCCTCTTCAAACATCTCCTGCACCGTGCGGCTGATCAGCTCTTTTTCATGCTTGCTGGCGTCGGTGTTGATCGCCGGCAGCGTCATCATCGGCTTCACGCGCACTTCCGCCTCCGGGAAAATGCGCTGCATGCGTTTGGTCAGCTCGTTAAGAATGGTCTCTCTGGCGCCCGGCAGCCCGGCAAAATTGCGCTTGTCATAAATCAGTTCCACAAACATCTTCTGTCCTCTGTATGCTGATCGCGGGCGTTAGTTTTACTGTATTAATGTACAGTGTCAAGCGAATGCCGCGGCGCGGCGCATCTACCACCTTGCGCGGCGGGCGGGCTGCGCGCAAAAGCAGCAAACGGTTCGCGGGCGCTGAAGAGGACCCCCATTGACATCAAGGAGTTATTTCAGTGCTGGCGATTGATAGCTGGAGCCGATATTGACCGGCAAAACAGGCAAAACTACTGTATATATATTCAGTATTGTGTGATGGGTTAAAAAATGAACTTTTACACGCCGGTTGAGCTACGTCAGATTGTCTCCTTTCCCTTTTTTGCCGACCTGGTGCAGTGCGGCTTTCCCAGCCCGGCCCAGGACTATGTCGAGAAGCGAATCGACCTCAACGAGCTGCTGGTGCAGCATCCCAGCGCGACCTATTTTGTCAAAGCCGCAGGCGACAGCATGATCAATGCCGGCATTGACGAAGGCGATCTGCTGGTGGTGGACAGCGCGCGTAAAGCGGAGCATGGCGATATCGTCATTGCCGCCGTCGGCGGCGAATTTACGGTAAAAAAGCTGCAACTTCTGCCCCGGGTGCAGCTTAACCCGATGAACCCGGCCTATTCGCCCATCGTGGTCGGCCGCGAGGAGACGCTCGATATTTTCGGCGTGGTGACCTACATCATCAAGGCGGCGGGTTGATCATGTTCGCGCACTGTGATGTGAACGCCTTTTATGCGAGCTGCCAGACTGCATTCCGGCCAGACCTGAAGGGGCGCCCGGTGGTGGTGCTGTCGAACAACGATGGCTGTGTGATCGCCCGCTCGGCGGAGGCGAAGCCGTTTGTGAAAATGGGCGAACCCTACTTTAAGCAGAAGGCGGCGTTTCTTCGCCACGGCGTCGTGGCGTTCAGCAGCAACTATGAGCTGTACGCCGACATGTCCAACCGGGTAATGACCACCCTGGAAGAGCTCGCCCCGCGCTGCGAAATTTACAGTATCGATGAAGCCTTTTGCGATGTCAGCGGCGTGCGCCACTGCAAAGATCTGACCGACTTTGGCCGGGAAATCCGCGCCACGGTGCAGCAGCGCACCCATCTGACGCTGGGCGTCGGGATCGCCCCGACCAAAACCCTGGCGAAGCTGGCCAACCACGCGGCGAAGCAGTGGCAGCGGCAGACGGGCGGGGTGGTGGATTTATCCTGCCCGCAGCGGCAGCGGAAGCTGATGGCGCTGTTGCCGGTGAGTGAGGTCTGGGGCATCGGGCGGCGGATCGGTAAAAAGCTTGAGGCAATGGGGATCGGCACGGTACTCCAGCTGGCGGAGAGCGATATCCGCTTTATCCGCAAGCACTTCACGGTGGTGCTTGAGCGAACGGTACGGGAGCTGCGCGGCGAGCCTTGCCTGGCGCTGGAGGAGTTTGCTCCCGCTAAGCAGGAAATTATCTGCAGCCGCTCGTTCGGGGATCGCATTACGGCCTATGAGGATATGCGCCAGGCGATCTGCAGCTATGCCGCGCGGGCAGCAGAAAAGCTGCGCGGTGAGCATCAGTACTGCCGGTTCGTCTCCGCCTTTGTCAAAACCAGCCCCTTCGCGCTGAATGAACCCTATTACGGCAACAGCGCCTCACTGAAGCTGCTGACGCCGACGCAGGATTCCCGGGATATTATCGCCGCGGCGACAAACTGCCTGGACGCCATCTGGAAAGCGGGGCATCGCTATCAGAAGGCCGGGGTGATGCTCGGCGATTTCTACAGCCAGGGCGTCGCCCAGCTGAACCTGTTCGACGAGCTTGCCCCGCGGCAGAACAGCGCCAGGCTGATGCAGGTGCTCGACCAGCTGAATGCGAAAAACGGCAGGGGGGCGCTCTATTTTGCCGGCCAGGGGGTCCAGCAGCAGTGGCAGATGAAGCGAGAGATGCTATCGCCGCGCTACACCACGCGATACGGCGACCTGCTCCGCGTCAGATAACGCGCGCTATCCCTGCACCGCAGACGGAAAAACCGCCGCCAGCCAGTCAATAAAGACGCGGAGCCGGGGCGGGACGTGCCGGTGCCGGGCATAGACAACGTGAAAAGGATAGGGGGCCGGGCGCCAGGCGCTGAGGATCTCCACCAGCTTGCCGCTCGCCAGCGCCGGTTTCAGCGAATAGGTAAAGGTCTGCACAATGCCTAAGCCCGCCTCGCCGGCGGCAATATGCGCGTTGCTCTCATTGATGCCGAGATGGTGCTCCGTCTTCAGCTCGGTGCTGACGCCGTGACGGGCAAAACGAAACGGAAACGCTCTGCCGCTGGCCGGCGACAGGTAGCTGATGAGCCGGTGGCCATGGTTCAGTTCATTCGGTGAGGCGGGCGTACCATAGCGCTGAAGATAGCCCGGGGTGGCGCAGGTAACCAGCGCCGCCTCGCCGATTTTACGGGCAATCAGCGTCGAGTCTTCCATCGGTCCGCCGCGGATGGCGCAGTCAATATTGCCGCCGATCAGGTCCGAGGGCTTATCGGCCACTTGCAAATCGATACGGATATCCGGCCAGGTGGTCATAAAGTCCGCCAGCAGCGGGATCAGCACATCGCGCGCGGTCGACCCGCCGATGGCGATCCGCAGATGGCCCTTTGGCTTATTGCGGGCGGTATTGAAGGCGGCGTCGATCTCTTCCAGGTCTTCCAGCAGGCGCCGGGCCTTTTCATAGTATTCCCGTCCTTCCGGCGTCACGGTGATACGCCGCGTAGTGCGCTGCAGGAGAGAAACCCCAAGATGCGCCTCCAGTTGCTGAATGGTTTTGCTGAGGGTGGCGTTGGGCATATTCAGCGAGTCCGCGGCGCGGGTAAAGCTGCCGGCTTCGACAACGCGGGTGAAGGCTTTAAGAGCTGAAAACCGGTCCATTATTCGCTTTATCCTGGTTACTGGAGGTGATTATCCACCGAGGGGAAGAGTGTTTTTCAGATTAGGCCATTTTTCCGCCTCGCCGGGACGATTACAGTGCTTTCCATACCCGGCGGGGCGCTTTCGCGAGCCTGGCCTGTTTATACTCTAACCAAGGAAATGCACCATGAGCAAAAAACTTGCGGATAAAGTGGCGTTAGTCACCGGCGGCAGCGCCGGGATTGGCCTGGCGTCGGCGAAAGCGCTGGCGGAGCAGGGCGCGAAGGTGTACATCACCGGCCGCCGTCAGGAGGAGCTGGATGCGGCGGTAAGATTCATCGGACCCGCCGCCCGCGGGATCCGCGCTGATGCCGGCGTGTTAAGCGACCTTGACGCGGTATTTGCGACCATTGCCGACGAGTCCGGCCGGCTGGATGTACTGTTCGCCAATGCCGGCGGCGGAGACATGCTGCCGCTCAGCGCCGTTACCGAAGCGCACGTTGACCGGATTTTTGCCACTAACGTGCGCGGGGTGGTGTTCACCGTGCAGAAAGCGCTGCCGTTGCTCACCGACGGCGCCTCGGTGATTTTGACCGGCTCTACGGCGGCGGTAAAAGGGACGGCTAACTTCAGCATCTATAGCGCCAGTAAGGCCGCAGTACGCAGCCTGGCGCGCTCCTGGGCGCTGGAGGTTAGCGACCGCGGGATCCGCATCAATGTGGTCAGCCCGGGGCCGGTACGTACCCCGGGTCTGGGAGGGCTGGTGGCGGAGGCGGATCGCCAGGGCTTGTTCGATGCTCTGGCCGCCGGCGTACCGCTCGGGCGGCTGGGCGAGCCGGAGGAGATTGGCCGGACGGTGGTGTTTTTAGCGTCGGATGAGTCGAGCTTTATTAACGCCGCAGAGATTTATGTCGACGGCGGGCTGGCGCAAATCTAAGCGCCGGCTGACGCCAGGCGAGTCGTCCCAGCGGAGACCGGGGCGGCTCGCCGTGTTGGCGATCGCTGACGCACCGTCCGCGGGCGGCTTATTGCGCGCCCAGCTGTTTCATCAGCGTCAGGTTATCTTCAATATGCCAGTTGGCGGTAATTTTACCGCCGCGGATCTGATAGATATCGGTGGCGATAAAATCGATATTTTGTCCCTTACCCTGCCGGGTGCCGAAGGTCCCGGTAAAGTGGCCATGAAAATGTAAGTGTGAGACCACCCGGTCACCGGCCACGATCATTTGTTCGACATCACAGCGTAAATCCGGCACCGCCTGGCGAAACGCTCTGGAGGCGAGGATCGCTCCTTCCGGCCCCTGTCGGCGGCCTTCCGGGGGCGTTTTATCGATAAAATTCTTCGCCAGCGCCGCCCGGGCCAGCGCGGCATCACCGGTATTCCAGAACGTGGCATACTGCCTGGCGACATATTCATTGGCGGCGCGTGTGGCCGCGGGAAGGCTGCCGTCAGCGATGAGTTGCGCCGGCTTTAGCAGATCCTGTTGGGCTGCATACGCGGAGCCGGACATTGCGACAAGCAGCAGCGCGGTAGCGCAGCGACGGCGAATGAGGCCGCGTCTGGCCAGCGTGCGGGCAACCGCGACACCACGGCCGGCAGGTAACATTTTGCGGGTCATTTTCACTCTTTATGCTCCGTATAGAAGGGATAGTCGATATAGCCCGCCGCCGTGCCGCCAAACAGCGTGCCGGGATCGCTGACGGTAGCCAGCGGCCAGCGATGCAGAAGCCGCTGCGGCAGGTCGGGATTAGCAATAAACGGCCGGCCGAAAGCCACGAGGTCGGCGAGACCGGCGTCAAGAATGCGCTCCGCCTTCTGCTGATCGTAATTCCCGGCCACGATCAGCGTGCCGCTGAAGGTTGCGCGCAGCGTGTCGCGGAAGTGTCGGGGAACGGCTGGGGCATCGTCCCAGTCCGCTTCCGCCAGATGGATAAAGGCGATGCCCTGCTGTTCGCACCAGGCCGCCAGGGCAAGGATGGCGTCGATCACCTGCGGGTCATTCATCCCGCGCTGGGTAATGAAGGGGGAAAGGCGGATGCCCGTCCGCTCGCGGCCGATTGCGTCGCCGATGGCGGTCAGTACCTCCTGGGCAAAACGGATCCGGTTGTTCAGGCTACCGCCGTACTCATCGGTACGCTGGTTGGCGGTCCGCCGCAGGAACTGGTCGATCAGATAGCCATTGCCGCCGTGTACTTCCACGCCGTCAAACCCCGCCGCGATCGCATTGCGCGCCGCCTGACGGTAATCGGCGACAATACGCTGGATATCCGACCGGGAGAGCGCCCGCGGCGGTGAACAGTCCACCATCTGGCCCCGGCCCTGCTCATCCACCACCCAAACCTGGGCGTCCGGCGCCAGCGCCGAGGGGGCCACGGGTTGACCATCCGCATGAAAACGGGCGTGCGACATGCGTCCCACGTGCCAGAGCTGAGAAAAAATAACGCCGCCGGCCTGATGTACGGCGCGGGTCGTCAACTGCCAGCCGGCAATCTGGTCTGCGGAATGCAGGCCGGGTGTCCAGGAATACCCCTGTCCCTCGGGAGAGATTTGCGTCGCTTCCGTAACGATCAATCCCGCGCTGGCGCGCTGGCGGTAATACTCCGCCATCAGCGCGGAGGGGATATTTCCCGGCTGCAGCGCGCGCGCCCGGGTCATGGGAGCCATGACGATACGGTTTTTCAGCGGCAGCGTACCGATGCGATGACGATCAAAAAGTGAGAGCGTGTTCATAGTGGTGTCCCTTGCGAGTGGAATGGATATCACTTTACAGTCGGGACCTTATTTTGATAATTAGACGAAAAATAGATTCACTTTTCGGGAAATGCGAAAAATGGGCAAGCTGGAAGATATGGCGCTGCTGGTGGCAGTCGCCGAAGCGGGGGGACTCTCCGCCGCCGGCAGACGGTTGTCGCTCTCGCCGGCCACCATGACGGCCCGCCTGAAGGCGATGGAAGAGCGTTACCAGACCCGCCTGTTCCATCGCTCCACGCGCGCTATCACCCTGACCAACGCGGGGGCAGATTTTTATCATGCCGCGCGGCGCGTACTGGAGGAGGCGCGCCACGCCGAGTCGTTGCTGACGCAAAAAGAGGGCGTCCTGAGCGGCGATATTCGCCTTTCCGCCCCCTCCGACTTTGGCCGACAATACCTTAGCCCGGCCATCGTCGACTTTACCCGCCGTCACCCGGAAGTGACCTTTTCCGTCTACTTAGGCGAGCGCGTGGAGGATCTGGTCGCCAACCGGCTGGATATGAGCATTCGCGTCGGTAATCTGCCGGACAGCAGCCTGGCCATCCGCCACATCCGTCCTAACCACCGGGTGCTGGTGGCCTCGACGGCTTACCTTGCCGCCCGTGGAACGCCGGCTTCGCCCGAGGCGCTGCATCATCACCGCTGCCTGGCGCTGGAGCGGCATGGTGTGGTGATGAACGAGTGGCGCTTTGAGGAGGCGGGAAAAGAGCAGATCATCCGGGTGACGCCGGCGATGGTCTGCGACGATGGGGCGCTGCTGCGGCAGTGGGCGCTCAGCGGGTCGGGGATCGCCGGTAAATCATGGTGGGATGTGAAGAGGGATGTCGAGGAGGGGCGGCTTCAGGTGCTGTTTGCCGATCGCTTCACCGGATTCAGCCCCTTAGACCGCAAGGAGGTTGGGCTGCAGTTTGTCTTTCCCCAGCGAAAGCTGCAACCGCCGCAGGTGTCGGCGTTTATGGCGTTTTTTATCGACTGGCTGGAGAAGTGACGGGCAGGGCGGTTCGCCATGCTCAAGAGCGCAAAGGATGGCCCCCGGGTGTTAGACCAGCCTATAGAGTCTTGATCTCAAATATGATTAGATAGCTTTCACTTAAAACCAGTCAGTGGCTGCCATGAATCTCAGGGAAAAAATCATTAATGAATTCGGCGGGTTGTCGCCCGAGCTGCAACGCGCCGCCGAGTTCTCACTGCAAAATGCCAGTCAGCTGGTGGTGTTATCAATGCGTGCCTTCGCGGCGGAAGCCGGGGTAAAACCGGCGACGCTGCTGCGTCTGGCGCAGCGGCTGGGCTACCGCGGCTGGAGCGAGCTGAAAAGTGATTTCATTGACGATCTGGGGCTGCGCAATGATACATACGTATCAAAAGCGGAAAAAATGATGGCCCGCGGAACGCAAACGCAGCTGTATAAAGAGGTTTTTCAGGCGCATCAGGCGAATCTGACCTTTACGCAAAATGAAAATGCCCAGGAGATGGAGCAGGCGGTGACCTTGCTCGATAGCGCGGAGAATGTCTATATCTGCGGATTCCGCGCCAGCTTTCCGATCGCGTGGTCGCTGTTCTATGTCTATCGACTGTTTAACCGCCAGGTGTCATTGATCGATGGCCTGGCCAGCAATATCGAAGTTTTTACCCGCGAACTAACCGCCCGGGACTGCGTCTTACTCACCAGCTTTGCTCCCTATTCACGCGAATCACTGGATGTTTTACAGGCAGCCCGGCAGGCCGGGGCGAAGATCCTCGCCATTACCGACTCGCCGGTTTCCCCCTTAGCGCAGGCGGCAGACTGCACGCTGCTGTTCTCCATCGACAGTCCGTCATTTTTCCCTTCCGTGGTCTCCGGCATGGGCCTGGCGGAGTGCCTGCTGGCGATGCTGGTGGTGCGCCACGGTCGGGAGGCGGTGAGTAAAATTGAAAATGCCGAACGCTATCTTATTGAGTCTGGCGCCTACGTGATCCCCGGTAAGTCCTGATAAATGATTCAAATGTATCAGTTATAAGAATAACGGATGCATTTATATCTTTAATTCGTTGACGTGATCCAAATGGATCCTGCAAGATACGCTCAATTAATGTAGCGGATTCAGGAGCAGAACCCAGTATGAGTCATGTCATTCACCGCAGCCTGCGTAGCACGCCGATGGTGGCTTCACGTGCGCAAGGGGCCTATATCTTTGATGCCCAAGGAAAACCGTATCTTGATGCCTGCGGCGGGGCGGCGGTTTCCTGCCTCGGACACGCGCATCCTGATGTGCTGGCGGCGATGCACCGCCAGATCGATCGGCTGGCCTATGCGCATACCAGCTTTTTCACCAGCGATGCCGTCGAGCAGCTTGCCGAACATCTCACCCGCACGGCGCCCGGCGAGCTTAACTACGCCTACTTTGTCTCGGGCGGTTCTGAGGCGGTAGAGACGGCGCTGAAGATGGCGCGGCAGTACTTTGTGGAGATCGGCCAGCCATCGCGCACCCGCTTTATCGCCCGTAAACAGAGCTATCACGGCAATACGCTGGGCGCGCTGGCGGTGGGGGGGAATGAATGGCGCCGTCGTCAGTTTGCTCCCTTATTAATGGATGTTATCCGCGTCTCCGCCTGCAATGAGTACCGCGATCGCCGGGCTGACGAGACCCAACAGCAATATACCGAGCGCCTGCTTAATGAGCTGGAGCAAGCCATCCTTGAGGCCGGCCCGGAAACGATCATCGGTTTCTGTGCCGAAACCGTGGTGGGGGCGACGACGGGAGCCACGCCGCCGACGCCGGGCTATCTGCAAGGGGTCCGCCGCCTGTGCGACAAATACGGCATCCTGTACATCGCGGATGAGGTGATGTGCGGTATGGGGCGGACCGGGACGCTGCATGCGTTTGAACAGGATGACGTGGTGCCCGATTTAGTGACCATCGCCAAAGGACTCGGCGGAGGCTATCAGCCGATTGGGGCGGTGCTGGCGAGTGAGACTATCGTCTCCGCGCTGAAGGCGGGCAGTGGGTTGTTCCAGCATGGTCACACTTACATTTGTCATGCCACTGCCGCGTCGGCAGCCCTGGCGGTGCAGCAAGTGATCGCGCGCGATAATTTGCTGGACGCCGTCAAACAGCAGGGCGCCTATCTGCACAGGGCGCTGCGCGAGGTGCTGGGGGAGTTACCGCATGTCGGTGATACGCGCGGACGCGGCCTGTTTGCGGGAGTCGAGCTGGTGCGTGATAAAGACGACAAAACGCCGTTCGATCCCTCCCTGAAGCTGCACGCTGCGATCAAAGCAAACTGCATGGCGCGTGGACTGATGGTCTATCCCATGGGCGGCACCATCGATGGCCAGTCTGGCGACCACATTCTGATTGCACCGCCGTTTATCATCACCCCGACGCAGCTCGATTTTGTGGTCGATACCCTGAACTGCGTGATCCGCGAAGAGACGGGGAAATTATGAGCAATCGTTTACCGCCCCTGGCGGAACAGGAATGGGACGTTCAGCAGCGTCAGTTAGCGGAAGAGATTATCAACGGACCGCGCGGCGCCTTGCTGCCGCCCTTTGAACCGCTGCTGCGTAGCCCCGAGCTGATGGCCCATGCCCAGCGTATGGGGGAGTACCTGCGCTATCGCAGCGCGCTGGGCCAGCGTCTTTCTGAACTGGCGATTTTGCTGACCGCGCGGCACTGGTCGCAGCCGGTTGAGTGGGCGATCCATGCGCCGATAGCACGCGAGAAAGGGATCGCTGCCGCGGCGGTGCAGGCGATTAAGGAAAGGCGCCGGCCCGTGGATCTCCGGCCCGATGAGCAGACGGTCTATGACTTCTGTCAGCAGCTGCATCAACAGCAAAAGGTCAGCGATGAGACCTGGCAGCAAGCCATTGAGTTATGGGGCGAGAAGGGCGTGGTGGATCTGATTGGAATAAACGGTTATTACAGTTTTCTCTCCATGGTGATGAACAGCGCCCAGACGCCAGCACCGGCTACCTCTGACTCTCTGTTTTCTGCATAAGTTATCGTTTTTATTCGGGCGCATAAAACTGCGCCCGGTATATCAGCTCTTGTTATTGGTTCCTCCGGCGAGATATTTCGCAGGGTGACGTTCGTTGTAGGCTATTTCACTGACGCTGAGGGTAATTATGAGTGGATTATTTAAGAAATTAAAGCTGACGCTGGCATTAGTTATTTGTTCAGCCAGTTTTGTTACAGCAGCAGAAGATAAAATAACGGTGGGTGTCGATACTGCCTTTGTTCCATTTGAATTTAAACAAGGCGATAAATATGTCGGCTTTGATATCGATCTGTGGGACGCGATTGCGAAGAAAATGCATATCAGCTACGAATTAAGGCCGATGGATTTCGGCGGCCTGATCCCCGGTCTGCAGTCGCGTAATCTGGACGTGGCGATGGCGGGAATAACGATTACCGATGCGCGCAAGCAGGTCGTGGACTTCAGTGAAGGATATTATAATGCCGACCTGTTAATAGCCGTGAAAAGTACCGACAATTCCATTGTTAAATTCAGTGATTTGACCGGGAAAAAAGTCGGCCTTAAGCAGGGGACGGCGGCGGCCAGCTTTATGAAAAGCAAATATAAAGCGAATTATATCGAGTTCCCGAATATCGATAACGCTTACCTTGACCTGCAGGCCGGTAATCTCGATGCCGTCGTTCATGATTCGCCGAATGTCCTTTACTACGTGAAGACGGCGGGTAATGGCAAGGTCAAATCCACTGGTGAGACGGACAGCATTCTGCCACAGCAGTATGGCTTTGCGATGCAGAAAAACAGCAGCCTGACGCCAAAAGTCAACCAGGCCCTGCAGGCCCTGCGCGCCGATGGTACCTACGACAAGATTTACGTAAAGTGGTTTGCTAAACAGCCGAAATAACCCTGCCAGGTCGGAGCGATCCGACCTCATATTTTCTTTACGGGTAGAAGCATGAATTTTGACAGTCGCTATATTTGGGATGCATTGCCGCTGCTGATGCAAGGCTTGCAGCTGACGCTGATTATTTCGTTATCAGGTTTGTTAGGTGGATTAATCATTGGCTTGCTGGCCGGGACCTGCCGCGCATTAGGCGGGGCAATATCCAAAACGGTATCACTGGTGTTTGTGGAATTAATCCGCGGGACGCCAATTATGGTGCAGGTGATGTTTATCTACTTCGCCCTGCCGATGGTGTTGCCGGTGCGTATTGACCCGGTTCCTGCCGCCATTATCACCATTGTGATTAACTCCGGGGCTTATATAGCGGAGATCACCCGGGGCGCGATTCTGTCGATCAATAAAGGATTTAAAGAAGCCAGCCTCGCGATGGGATTATCGCCGCGCAGCACCCTGTGGCATGTCATTATGCCGCTGGCTTTTCGGCGGATGATCCCGGCATTAGGCAATCAATGGATTATCAGTATTAAAGATACGTCGCTGTTTATTGTGATTGGCGTGGCAGAATTAACCCGTCAGGGACAAGAGATTATTGCCGGCAACTTTCGGGCGCTGGAGGTGTGGACGGCGGTGGCGATGATTTATCTGTTTTTGACATTGTGCCTGAGCTTCCTGCTAAAACAAGTTGAGAAAAGGATCCATATTTTATGAGCATGGTTGAATTTAGCGCGGTGGCGAAAAACTTCGGCGCCACTCAGGTGCTGCACGATATCAATTTAAAGATTGAAGCGGGCGAGGTGGTGGTGATCATCGGTCCTTCCGGCTCGGGAAAATCGACCCTGCTGCGTTGTATTAACAAACTGGAAGAGATCTCCTCGGGCACGCTGCTGGTGGCGGGCATGCATATTACGGATCCGCACGCGAATGAGTGTGATATTCGCCGCGAAGCCGGTATGGTGTTTCAACAGTTTCATTTGTTCCCGCATCTGACCGCCCTGGAGAATGTCATGTTCGGTCCGCTTCGCGTGCGCAAGCAGAGCAAGGCCACAGCGCGGGAGCAGGCGCTGGCGTTGCTGGATCGCGTGGGGCTGCTTGAACGCGCTAACCACTATCCTGCCGAGCTCTCGGGCGGTCAGCAGCAGCGTGTGGCGATAGCTCGCGCCCTGGCGGTGAAACCCAAAATGATGTTATTTGATGAGCCAACATCCGCCCTCGATCCTGAACTGCGGCATGAGGTCTTAAAGGTCATGCGCTCGCTGGCCGACGAGGGCATGACGATGGTGATTGTGACCCATGAGATTGGCTTTGCCAGAGAGGTGGCTTCCCGGTTGATTTTTATTGATGGCGGCACTATTGCCGAAGATGGTTCACCTGAGGCGCTGCTCACGGCCAGCAGCAATCCGCGTCTGCAAGAGTTTTTGCAACACGTATCCTGAACATAAGTGAATAATGACAATATGAAAACAATCGCAATCCGAGGTTCCGCTTTTGCGGTCGGTCAGCAGCTTGGCGCGTTTGGTCGTGAGGCCTGGCAGACAAAAATCAGGCAAACGGCGCTGTGGCAAACGGTGGCCGCCCTGAAAACGACGGAACAGACCCAGCGCATGCGCGCAGCCGTGCAGGCTCAGTTCCCGCTGATCTGGCAGGAGCTGGAGGGCATGGCGGAGGGGCTGCAGGCGCCGGTGGATGAGGTGTTCGCCTGGAACTGTCGCGGCGATCTGGTGCGTTCGACGTCGGATGGCTGCACCACTCTGGCGGGGAGAAGCGCAGAGGGCGAGTTGATCATTGCGCACAATGAAGACGGCTTCCCGCAGCTGCGTGAAGACTGCGCCATCGTCAGCATAACCCCGGACGTGGGCCTCGCCTTTACCAGCTTCGCCTATCCCGGCTCCCTGTGCGGACATACCTTCGCAGTGAATGAGAAGGGGATAGTCAATACGGTCAACAATATTCGCGCCGTGCATCGTCCGGACGGGATGCCGCGCCAGATTCTGGCCCGCGCCTCGCTGAACGCCACCACCTTAGAGGAAGCCGTCACTCTGCTGAGCGCCACGCCTCGCGCGGGCGCGTTTCACCACACCCTGGGCCAGATGGGCGATAGCCGTCTGTTTAGCGTGGAAGCCACCGGCTCCGGCAGCTCGGTGCTCGCGTTGTCCGCCACCAGCGGGCATGCCAACCATCTGATCCATCCCCAGCTTGCGGCTATTGAACAGATCGTGACCGGCAGCTCCGGCTCGCGCCAGCGGCGCCTGGACGCGTGGCTGGCGACGAACCCGCCGCTGGATGGCGTGACAGCGAGAGCGATGCTCTCCGACCAGCAGGATCCGTTGTTACCGATTTACCGGCTGTCTCCCGACGATCCGGATGAGGAAAATACGCTGGCGACGGCCATTTTTACCTTGAGCGCGACCCGCGTCGTGTGGCAGGTCTTCACGCTGGACCGTGAAAACGCGGTTTTACAGGGCAGCGTTTAGCGGCCCGAGGGCGCTTTCAGCAGAGCGATCAGCAGCGTACTGCCCACCATGATCCCCGCCGCCAGCCACACCATTCCCGACAGGCCAGCTGAGGCGATCAGCTGGCCGCCGACAAGCGCCCCGGTGCCGATGGCGGCATTAAAAATGGCCACGTAAATGGCTGACGCTGGCTGGGCGACCGCGCCCGCGCTGCGCAGTAGCCAGGTCTGTAAGCCGACGAACACAATCGCGATGCCGGCGCCCCACAGGGCTAACAGTAGCCCGCTAAAACAGAATGGCAGTGGCGCAAAACGGGCGGAGCCAAGGATCGCCAGCGCGCCCCCGCTCAGCAGCAGCGCAGCGAAAATCAGCCCCTTCAGATGACGATCGATGAGCTTCCCCGCGATAACGTTACCCAGCAGCCCGGAAACCCCTGACAGCAGCAGCAGGCCGGAGAGGGCGGTCGTCGGGACTCCCTGCAGATTTATCAGCAGCGGTTCAATGTAGGTGAAGGCGGCAAAGTGAGCGGTAATGATGCATGCCGTGGCGCCATACAGGCCACAGAGCAGCGGATTGCGGAAAATATCACGATAAACGCGCAGCCTGACGGGGGCTGGGGCGGCCAGCGCGGGCAGCGTCGAGCACAGCACCGCAGCGGCGGCCAGTGACAGCAAGGCCATCGCCATAAACGCGTATCGCCAGCCCGCCAGGGTGGCGATAAAGCTCGCCAGCGGCACCCCCACTACGCTTGCCGCCGACACGCCGCCAAAAATGATCGCCGTGGCCAGCCCCAGCCGGTGCGGCGGCACCAGCTGCGCGGCGACGATGCCAATTAAGGCCCAGAAGGCGCCATGCGCCAGGGCGCCAATCATGCGGGCGCTCATCAGGGCGAACATCGAATAAGACCGGGTTGCGGCGAGGCAGGAAAGCGCGAGGATCAGCATCAGCCCGACCAGCAGCGCCTTGCGGGAAATACGCGCCGGCATCGCGCCGGAAAGCAGAGCCGCCAGGGCGCCCACCCAGCCATAGGCGGTGACGGCGAGACCCATGCCGGATTCAGTCTGGTGAAAATCCGCCGCCAGGGCGCTGAGCATGCCCACCGGCGCCAGTTCGCTGGTGACGATTGAAAAGGCGCAGATCCCGAGCGCAACGACGGCTATCCAGACGCGCGCCGGCGCCGGGTGGAGGGGTAAAGCAATCTCTTTCATATCAGGCGTATCCTTAGGAAAGGAGCGTTCCGCACGGTACACGGACGTTCAGGTGAGGGGAGAGCAGGTGACCGGATGGCCTGGTTGTCTCCGCAAGTGGCGTGCAGTATCATCCCTGCGAAACTGATAAAAAATAGCGGAAAACGGAGAGTCGTTTTCCATAAATGGAAAACAGATGACCGCAGAATTTAACTGGGATGATGCGCGCATATTCCTCGCCATCGCCCGGGCGGGAACGCTGAGCGGCGCCGCCGACAAGATGAACATGGGGATAGCCACGGTCTCCCGCCGGCTGGATCGGCTGGAGCAGGCGTTGAACGTTCCGCTCTTCAGCCGCCATCAGAGCGGCTATCGCCTGACCGATGATGGCGAAGCCCTGCTCGCGCGGGCCGAGGCGCTGGAATACGCAGGCCTGGCGTTTGGCGAAGCGGCGCAACTGCAGGGGCATGTCGCCGGGGTTGTCCGCCTGGCCACCTCGGATAACCTGGCCACGCATTTTATTCTGCCCTCCCTGAAAGGGCTCCTGGACCATTATCCCGAGCTGCGGGTGGAGGTGCTGAGCGGCGTGCAGCCGGTGAACCTGCACCGTCGGGATGCCGATCTGGCGATCCGCATGGTCAAGCCTGAGGCCGGGCATTTGACGTTAAAGCGACTGGGGACGGTGGGGTTTGGCGTCTATGGCGCCGCCGGCTATCTGGCCGGTGCGGACGGCCTGTCGCTGAGCGAGGCGGACTTTGTGGGGTGGCCGGAAACTCACCAGCACCTGCCGGCCGCCCAATGGATCGCGCGCACCCTGCGCGGCCGGCCGTGTAAAGTCGAAGCCAATACGCTCGTGGCCCAGGTTTCCGCGGTATCCGCGGGCCTCGGACTGGGCGTTCTGCCGCACTTTATGGCCCGGGCCAGCGGCCTGCAGTGCCTGCAGCCGGAGATCGGCGCGGATCAGACTCTCTGGCTGGTGATGCATTCCGACCTGGCCGGGTCCAGACGCGTGCGGGTTATCGCCGACCATCTCATCACCCTCTTTGCGGCCCATCAAGATCGGCTGGCGATGCCCTGAAGGGGCGTGTAGCGATACGACTGCCCGAGGCTGACGAGCCACGATTTTTTCCGCGCCAGCTAACAGCGATACTCGCCGCGCAATATTCGGCCCAATGCTGCTCCGCAGTCAAAAATCGTGCAGAGTGAGAGGATATCCCCGTCCGGCAAAATAATTTTGTGTTGTGGCCAGCGCCGCATTGTTGCGCTCCCCCAGAAATGCCTGTCGATGTTAGGGTGAGATGTTTATCACCACAGGAGAATGCAAATGATTGTCAGGACCTGGCACGGCTGTGTGCCATTGCAGCATGCTGAGGGGTTTGCCCGCCACCTCGAGCGGACCGGCGTGGAACACGCTCAGAGCATCGCCGGCAACAGAGGCGCCCTGGTGCGCCGGGAAAACCAGGGCGAATGGGCGCATTTCTTTCTCGCCACCTACTGGCAGGATCTCGCGGCGGTCAAAGCCTTCGCAGGCGAAGACTATCACGTCGCGGTCACCTATCCGGACGATGAAGTATTCGAACTCCTCTCCGACCCCTACGTGTTTCAGCATGAAGTTGAGGCCGTGTCGCCGCTGTAGACTGATGACCGGGCAGGTGGAAGATCGGCCAGCAACAGACGGTTGCTGGCCGCGTGAGATCGACTGACGTCACCGGTTAATTAACCCTGGACCGCTCAACTGCGCCAGCGTTTAACAGGTCGGGCTATGTCGAAACCGCCGATGCTCAGACGGCAAACGGCGTCAGGCGCATCAGAGGAAATCGTTTATTGTTACGTTAAGAGGTATCCTGCCTGTTCTGGGAAACGGCAAAGAGGATGTCATAAGATGCTGGCTTATATCACGATAGGTACCAATGATTTTCAGCGCTCAGTAGATTTTTATGACGCTATTTTTAATGTTCTTGGCTACTCACGTCTGCCGGCCTGGACAGACAGCTGGGCAATGTGGGGAGATAAAAATAATCCGGATAAGGCGTTCAGCTTTTGTATTTGCCCTCCTTTTGACGGACATTCCGCAACGGCGGGAAACGGGACAATGTTTGCATTCCAGGCTGATAACGCAGAGATTGTCAGACAGTTCCATGCCGCAGGCCTTCTTGCAGGAGGGCAAAATGAAGGCGCACCGGGCACACGCCCCGCCTATGGCCCCGACTTTTATGTGGCCTACCTGCGCGATCCTGACGGGAATAAGCTGGCATGCGTTTGTCAGCATTATTCTCCCGCAACTGATAAGTTCGTCAACCAGAAACAGGCGCTTCGCATATAGCATCTTACGGTTTTGCGCGTTTACAGCCCCTGACGTGAAATAGGGCGTTCCGGCGACAGCTGGCGCGGTCGGCTACAGGCCAGGAACCAACATCTATCTTGTATGGGCAGACAGCCACCGTTGGGTGAACGTGGAATGACTGCACACTCAGCGCTTGAGGGCGGCAACAATGGAAGCCTCCATTTTCTCCGGTGTCGTGAACGGCGCAAAACGCGTGAGGGGTGTGCCGTCGCGACCGATGAGGAACTTGGTGAAATTCCACTTGATCCGTCCGCCGAGCACGCCGGGCAACGCTTGTTTCAAATAACGAAACAGCGGGTGTGCAGCGGGGCCGTTGACGTCCACTTTCGCAAACATCGGGAAGCTCACGCCGTAGTTAACGTGACAGGTCTGCTCGATTTCATCCGCACCGCCGGGTTCCTGCTTGCCAAACTGGTTGCACGGAAAACCAAGCACCACCAGCCCCTGAGCCGCGTACTTTTTGTAGAGCGCTTCCAGGCCAGCATACTGTGACGTGAAGCCACAATGGCTGGCCGTATTCACCACCAGAACCACCTTGCCAGCATAGTCAGCCATGGAGAGAGGTTGGCCGCGCAGGCGGGTGGCGGTCAATTGATAAAAAGGGGTCATAGCAGGCTCCTGAGAGTGGAAACAGTGCAACGCTGACGATCGCGTGAATGTTTGAAGCAGATTAGGCAGTTATAATACACAGGGTTAGGGATTTGTACCTGGAATGTACAACATGGGGGAAAGAAGCATTTTGCGATGAGGCAGCTGCATCTATTCTGCACAAAAAATGGGCGTATTGATTAATAGAGAAATAAAAGCATTTAAAAAATAAATCAGCCAGCAGGTGACACTAACTGGCTGATTTTATTTAACTACGCTTCACTTTTAGAGGACTGCTTGTGAAACAGTTCGCGGAATACCGGGTAGATATCCTCCTGGTCGCGAATATGCTGCATGGCGAAATTATCAAAGGTCGCCTGCAGGTGTTCATACTCGCGCCACAGGGTCTGGTGCGCCCGGCGGGTAATTTCGATATAGCTGTAATAACGCACCACCGGCAGAATTTTCTTCGCCAGCAGTTCGTGGCACAGTGGGGAGTCATCGGCCCAGTTGTCGCCATCCGACGCCTGGGCGGCGTAGATGTTCCACTGCGCCGGGTCATAACGCGCCTGCACCACCTCATCCATCAGCTTGAGGGCGCTGGAAACGATGGTGCCGCCGGTTTCCTGAGAATAGAAGAATTCGTGTTCATCCACCTCTTTCGCCTGGGTATGGTGGCGGATATAGACCACATCGACGTTTTTATAGGTCCGGCTGAGGAACAGATACAGCAGGATATAAAAGCGCTTGGCCATGTCTTTGGTGGCCTGGTCCATCGAGCCTGAGACGTCCATCAGGCAGAACATTACCGCCTGGCTGGAGGGCTCCGGCCGTTTTTCGTAATTTTTGTAGCGTAAGTCAAAGGTGTCGATAAACGGCACCCGTTCAATTTTAGCCCGCAGCTCGGCAATCTCTTTGCGCAGGCGCTCCTCCTCCAGCAGCTGCACCGGCTCGCTGCGGCTGATGGTCTCCAGATCCTCCTCCAGAGCGCGCAGTTCACGGCGCTTGCCGGCGGTCATCGCCGTCCGACGGGCCAGCGAGTTCTGCAGCGAACGCACCACGCTGATGTTGGCCGGCACCCCGTTAGAGGTAAAACCCGCGCGATGGGTTTTAAACTCGTTTAGCTGCCGGTGCTGATTTTTCTTCAGGTTCGGCAGGGCGAGATCTTCAAACAGCAGATCCAGGTACTCATCTTTTGAAATCTGGAAGACAAACTCATCCTTCCCTTCGCCATCGGCGCTGGCTTGCCCCTGACCGCTGCCACCGCCGCCGCCGCCCCCTTGCGGGCGTTCGATCCGATCGTTTTGCACGAAATGGTCATTACCCGGGTGGACGCGGTTGCGTAGTCCGCCGCGACCCTGATGAAACATCGGCTCGTTGATATCGTCCGTCGGGATCGAGACGGATTCTCCGCTCTCAATATCGGTCACCGAGCGCTTGTTGATGGCCTCGGAGATTGATTGTTTAATCTGCGCCTTATAACGGCGCAAAAAGCGCTGACGATTGACGGCGCTTTTGTTTTTCCCGTTCAGGCGTCGGTCTATGAACCAGGTCATATGCCCTCCTGTACTGCATTAGCCAACTTTACTTATCATCATTCAGCTGCAGTTGACCCGGCGGCGCACCGCCGGGCTGGACGCATCAGGACGATTTACGAACCCGCAGGTACCACTCGCACAGCAGGCGAACCTGTTTGCGGGTGTAGCCTTTCTCCATCATGCGGTCGACAAAGTCGTCGTGTTTTTTCTGCTCATCGGTTGAGGTTTTGGCGTTAAACGAAATGACCGGCAACAGCTCTTCGGTATTGGAGAACATTTTCTTCTCAATAACCGTGCGCAGTTTCTCATAGCTGGTCCAGTTCGGATTACGTCCGCTGTTGTTGGCTCTGGCGCGCAGCACAAAGTTGACGATTTCATTACGGAAGTCTTTCGGGTTGCTGATCCCGGCCGGCTTCTCAATTTTCTCCAGCTCGGCATTCAATGATTCACGGTCAAACAGCTGGCCGGTGTCCGGATCGCGGTATTCCTGATCCTGGATCCAGAAGTCAGCGTAGGTGACATAGCGATCGAAAATGTTCTGCCCATACTCGGAGTAGGATTCCAGATAGGCGGTCTGGATCTCTTTGCCGATAAACTCGGCGTATTTCGGGATCAGATAGCCTTTGAGGAACTCCAGATAGCGCTCGGCCTGCTCCTGCGGGAACTGTTCGCGCTCAATCTGCTGCTCCAGGACATAGAACAGATGCACCGGGTTGGCCGCCACTTCAACATGGTCGAAGTTAAACACCCTTGAGAGGATCTTAAAGGCGAAGCGGGTGGAGAGCCCGTTCATCCCTTCATCCACCCCGGCATAGTCGCGATACTCCTGATAGGATTTCGCTTTCGGGTCGGTATCTTTCAGGCTCTCGCCGTCATAGACCCGCATTTTCGAGTAGATACTCGAGTTTTCCGGCTCTTTCAGGCGCGACAGAATCGAGAAGCGCGCCAGCGTTTCCAGAGTGCCCGGGGCGCATGGCGCATGAGTCAACTCGCTGCTGTTGAGCAGTTTTTCATAGATACGGATCTCTTCGGAGATCCGCAGGCAATAAGGCACTTTGACGATATAGACGCGGTCGAGGAAGGCCTCATTGTTTTTGTTATTACGGAAGGTCACCCATTCCGATTCGTTAGAGTGGGCAAGGATGATCCCGTTAAACGGCAGGGCGGAGATCCCTTCGGTCCCGTTGTAGTTACCTTCCTGAGTCGCGGTCAGCAGCGGATGCAGCACCTTGATCGGCGCTTTAAACATCTCGACGAACTCCATGATCCCCTGGTTGGCGCGGCACAGCGCACCGGAGTAGCCGTAGGCGTCCGGGTCGTTCTGCGCATAGTGTTCCAGCTTGCGGATATCCACTTTACCCACCAGCGCCGAAATATCCTGGTTGTTTTCATCGCCCGGTTCGGTTTTGGCGATGGCGACCTGTTCGAGAATCGATGGCCAGACTTTGACCACGCGGAATTTCGTGATATCGCCGCCAAACTCATGCAGGCGTTTGGCCGCCCATGGCGACATAATAGTGCCGAGATAGCGGGTAGGGACGCCATACTCTTTCTGAAGGATCTGCGCATCCTCCTGCGGATTGAACAGGCACAGCGGGTGATCGTTAACCGGGCTGCGCTCGCCGTTGGCGCTCAGCACATAGATAGGCACGCGCTGCATCAGGGCTTTCAGCCGTTCAGCCAGCGATGATTTACCCCCGCCCACCGGTCCCAGCAGATAGAGGATCTGTTTCTTCTCTTCCAGCCCCTGGGCGGCATGCTTGAGGTAGGAAACGATCTGCTCAATGGCGTCTTCCATACCGTAAAACTCTTCAAACGCCGGATAGCGTGCGATAACCCGGTTTGAAAAGAGACGGGATAGCCGCGGCTCGAGAGCCGTATCAACCATGACGGGTTCACCAATGGCCATCAACAGACGTTCTGCCGCATTGGCATAGGCACTGCGATCTTGCCGGCAGATGGTAAGAAACTCCTGCAGTGTGAACTCTTCGTCCTTGGCAGCTTCATAGCGCTGGCGATAGTGATCGAATATATTCATGGCATGCCGTCCTTTCGTTTTTTAGCACAGGTTGAGAGCCGTTCATATGAATAGTGGGGGCCCCCGGAAGACATAAGCTGAACATCGCTCTCCTGGTATCCAGCAACCCTTATGCCAGGTTGCGGGTGGGGTAGCGTGAATGTGCCCTGCAATTACACCTTCTAAATTTAAGCGTAGATGCATTTAGAAATCTTGCATGACGCAGAAAATCAATTTCAATGACATATCAATAACTCATCCTGAAAAAGACGCTTTTTGCTTCGCCGGGACGTGAAGCTGTCATCGGGCTGTCACCAGATGGTAAGAGAAGGGTGGGAAAGTGAACGATTTGTGTCATATCGGGTAAAGAATTTGAGGCATGAGACCTACGACGGTAAACTGCACGGGCTGATTATTTGACAACGGGAATATGGATTGTGACTAAAATCAAACTTCTGGCACTCGGCGTGCTGATTGCGACCTCCGCCAGCGCGGCGCATGCCGATGGGAAGTTCACGCTTGGCGCTGGCGTCGGCATCGTTGAGCATCCGTACAAGCAGTATGATGCGGATGTGTATCCGGTGCCGGTCATTAGTTATGAGAGCGATAACTTCTGGTTCCACGGTCTGGGTGGGGGTTACTACCTGTGGAATGACACCAATGATAAGCTGTCGATAACGGCTTACTGGTCGCCGATGTACTTCAAGCCGGGCGACAGCGATAGCGAACAAATGCGTCGCCTGGATAAACGTAAATCAACCGTGATGGCCGGTCTTTCTTATGTCCACAACACGCCCTATGGTTTCCTGCGCACGACGATTGCCGGCGATACGCTGGATAACAGCAACGGCATCAACTGGGATCTCGCCTGGCTGTACCGCTACACCAACGGGAACCTGACGCTGACGCCGGGCATCGGCGTGGAGTGGAACAGCGACAATCAGAACGAATACTATTATGGCGTCTCGCAGCATGAGTCCCGTCGCAGCGGCATGCGCAGCTACGATCCGGACAGCAGCTGGAACCCGTATCTGGAGCTGTCGGCCAACTATCGCTTCCTCGGCGACTGGAGCGTATACGGTATTGCGCGCTACACCCGTCTGTCGGATGAAATTACCGATAGCCCGATGGTGGACAAATCCTGGAGCGGTCTGATCTCAACCGGGATCACTTACACCTTCTGATTGTGCATTATTACAGTGCGCTTTATGCATCAAAACAGGGCTTCGTGCCCTGTTTTGCTTTATGGTGGTGCAGGGCGCTAAGGAGGAGACGATGGTGAAAAAAACAGTATGCTTTGGCGAGCAGGCGGCAGTTCCGGCCATCGGGCTGGGGACCTGGTATATGGGCGAGAACGCGGCGCAGCGTCAGCAGGAGGTGGCTGCACTGCGCGCGGGCATCGACCATGGCCTGACGGTAATCGATACCGCTGAGATGTATGCCGACGGCGGGGCGGAGGAGGTGGTGGGCCAGGCGGTCCGCGGCCTGCGCGACCGGGTGGTGCTGGTCTCCAAAGTCTATCCCTGGCACGCCGGCGGCGCGGCGATGCGCCGCGCCTGTGAAAACAGTCTACGCCGGCTGCAGACCGACTATCTGGATATGTATCTTCTGCACTGGCGGGGCGATATCCCGCTAGAGGAGACGGTCGAGGCGATGGAAAAGCTGGTGGCCGAGGGCAAAATCCGCCGCTGGGGCGTCTCCAATCTGGACACTGACGATATGCAGGCGCTGTGGCGCACGGCGGGTGGCGAACGCTGCGCCACCAATCAGGTGCTCTATCATCTCGCGTCGCGGGGCATTGAATACGATCTCCTGCCCTGGTGCCAGCAGCACACCCTGCCGGTGATGGCCTATTGTCCGCTGGCGCAGGCGGGGCGCTTACGCGATGGACTTTTTCAGCATACCGATATCATCAAAATGGCTAACGAGCGGGGCGTGACGGTGGCGCAGCTGCTGCTGGCCTGGGTGATTCGTCATCCGGGAATGCTGGCGATCCCGAAAGCGGCCAGTATTGAACATGTGGTGCAGAATGCCGCCGCGCTTGATCTCGTTCTCAGCCCGCAAGAGCTTGCGCAGCTGGACCGCCTCTATCCACCGCCGCCGCGGAAAACCCGGTTGGATATGGTTTAACCCACAGCGCATCCTGGTGGAGAAGAGAAAAAGCCCCGTGATAAACGGGGCTTTTTGCGCTTAGCGTTTTTTCACGCTGATGGTTTGCGCCAGGCGAGACGGGGTCTCTTCACTGGCTTTCTGCGGCTGGGTCACGCAGCAGGTTTCGACGCACACGAAGGTTTTGTAGCCATCGTCCGGCATGTCGCCCATGCTGACGGACAGCGCCGGGCCCGGGTTCCAGGCCACCACGTTGTGCTGATGATGATGCACAACGTCGATAGTGCGGCTGAGCGCGTCGTCGTGGATCACGCTGCAGCCTTCGGCGTCGAGATAGACGCGGTCGGTACGATCCGGGAAGGTCTGCACGCCGTTGCTCAGAACGCCTTCTTCGGCATTTTTCACTTTATCGATATAGCGCTCGCCAAGACCGCTCACTTTCACCGCCGCGATATCGCCGACGTTGAAGTAGCTGTGCAGGGCAGAGGTGGTCTCAAATTCGCCGTGGGCTTCCAGTTCGATTTCGCAGGTCTTGCCCAGCTTGAAGCGGGCATAGAGGGTGAACTCATGCGGCCACAGCTTCATGGTTTCGGCGCTGTTCTGCAGCGCAAAGGTCAACATCACGCCGCCGTCGTCTTCATCATGGCCTTCCAGGGTCCACGGCAGGTTGCGGGCAAAGCCGTGCGACGGCAGGCCCTGCTGCGCCGATGGGCCAAACCAGGGCCAGCAAATCGGCACGCCGCCGCGCAGGGCGACGCCCTGTTTAAACGGGGTGTTGTTGCTCAGCCACAGGACTTCTTCTTCACCGGCGGGTTTCCAGGAGAGCAGATGCGCCCCCTGCAGCGCCACAGAGGCTTTCACCTGCGGATGGTCGATGACAATCAGCTCCAGGTCGTCCAGCTGGCGACGGGAGATAACGGGCGAAATGGTTTCATTCACCGGGAGAGCAAAAATTTTATTTATCATTGTGCAATCCTATCTCTGCAGACAAAAAAAAGAGCGACCGAAGTCGCTCTTACAGATTACTTTTTCATCTCAACTTATTTGGAGATGTGGGCAATCAGGTCCAGAACTTTGTTGGAGTAGCCAGTTTCGTTGTCGTACCAGGAAACCAGTTTAACGAAGTTGTCGTTCAGTGCGATACCCGCTTTAGCATCGAACACGGAAGTGCAAACTTCGCCGTTGAAGTCGGTAGAAACAACGTCGTCTTCGGTGTAACCCAGAACGCCTTTCATTGCGCCTTCAGAAGCGGCTTTGATAGCTTTCTTGATTTCTTCGTAGGACGCTGCTTTTTCCAGACGAACGGTCAGGTCAACAACGGATACGTTCGGAGTCGGAACGCGGAACGCCATACCGGTCAGTTTGCCGTTCAGTTCTGGCAGTACTTTACCTACTGCTTTAGCAGCGCCGGTAGAGGACGGGATGATGTTCTGAGCTGCGCCGCGGCCGCCGCGCCAGTCTTTGTGAGACGGGCCATCAACGGTTTTCTGGGTAGCGGTGGTAGCGTGGACGGTGGTCATCAGGCCTTCAACGATACCGAAGTTGTCGTTGATGACTTTAGCCAGCGGCGCCAGGCAGTTGGTGGTGCAGGATGCGTTGGAAACGATGTCCTGGCCAGCGTAAGTGTCGAAGTTAGCGCCGCGAACGAACATCGGGGTGTTGTCTTTGGACGGGCCAGTCAGAACGACTTTTTTCGCGCCAGCGGTGATGTGTTTACGAGCGGTTTCGTCGGTCAGGAAGATACCGGTTGCTTCAGCAACAACGTCAACACCAACTTCGTCCCACTTCAGGTTAGCCGGGTCACGTTCAGCGGTAACACGGATTTTTTTACCGTTAACGACCAGATGACCGTCTTTCACTTCAACGGTGCCGTCGAAACGACCGTGAGTGGAGTCATACTTCAGCATGTAAGCCATGTACTCTGCGTCTAACAGGTCGTTGATTGCAACGATCTCGATGTCAGAACGTTTCTGAGCAGCACGGAAAACAATGCGACCGATACGGCCAAAACCGTTGATACCTACTTTGATAGTCATATATTCCACCAGCTATTTGTTAGTGAATAAAAGGTTGCCTGTAAAATTACAAAAACCTTACGCAGCGTCAAGCGGAATCGTGTCAATCATTGCGACAAATCAATCCTGAGCAGACCTTTGCGCGATTGATTTGCCTCACTCTCCCTTTGAGCCCAATTCCATATGGGGGCTGCGCGCGGAATTTTAAAGGGCATTTAAGATAAAAACGTGATTTAAGTCACAATTATCTGGCTGCCTGTGGGCACCGGATAAGTTTAGAACAAAAGTGTACGCTTCATTGTTAATGTTTTGTTAGAATTGGGGCGAAAGTTGTCCATTGCAAAGCGAGATGTAAGCCCATGGCAAATAAACCCTCCCCGGAAGAGCTGAAAAACGGCTTGAGCGAAATGCAGTTTTACGTGACCCAACATCATGGCACCGAACCGCCTTTCACCGGACGGCTGCTGCACAACAAGAAAAATGGCGTGTATCACTGCCTGGTGTGCGATGCGCCGCTGTTCAACTCCCAGACCAAGTACGACTCCGGCTGCGGCTGGCCGAGCTTCTACGAGCCGGTAAGCGAAGAGGCCATTCGCTATCTGGACGACAGCTCCCACGGCATGCAGCGCATAGAGATCCGCTGCGGAAATTGTGATGCCCACCTCGGTCACGTGTTTCCGGATGGCCCGCAGCCGACCGGCGAGCGCTATTGTGTGAATTCGGCGTCGCTCAGCTTCACCGATGAGCAGAACGGCGAGCAGATCAAGGGTTGAAGAAACGATTCAGCAAATTATTCCAGGTGGAGGTGAGCGGAAGATGGATATTGAGCAAATTATCGACAGCATGACCCCGGAAGTGTATCAGCGTCTGGCGACGGCGGTGGAGCTGGGAAAATGGCCGGATGGCGTGGCGCTGACGCCGGAGCAGAAGGAAAATAGCCTGCAGCTGGTGATGCTGTGGCAGGCCCGGTATAACACCGACGCCCAGCATATGACCATCGATACTCGCGGGCAGATGGTGATGAAGAGCAAACAGCAGCTGAAGGAAGATTTCGGTATCGTGCCGAAGCCGATCGCCACCGTGAAGCTGCAATAAACCGCCGGCCGGCGGGGAGTCGTTCCGGCGTCAGGTGATCCGGCGCCGGAAGGGTCAGCGTCTACGACCGCGCCCGGCGGTCAGCCGCTTCGCTTACTTTTTGTTCATCATCGCTTTCAGGTCGGCAAACGGATTGTAGGTGGCCTCGCCGACGCTCTTTTGCGCATCTTCGCCGGCCACCACCGTGGAGCCATACTGATCGGCTTCGGTGTACTTGGAGTGTTCGTGATCGTGACAGTAGAGGCACAACATCTCCCAGTTACTGCCATCTTCCGGGTTATTGGAGTGGTCGTGATCGATATGGTGCACCGTCAGCTCGCGCAGATTGGAGTAGACAAACTCCCGCGAGCAGCGTCCGCATACCCAGGGAAAGAGCTTGAGCGCCTTTTCGCGGTAACCCACTTCCAGACGTGCGTAATTTTTGGGGATATAGGCCATGGCCCCCTGCCTCCTGTCAAACGGTTAAGCTGCGCCAGCCCCTGGCGCAGCGGATAACAGGCATCATAACCTATCCCAGGCGGCGCGATATACCTGCATTGCAGGCGATGCTGCCTGCGTCACGCCGCCCGGCGGCGACGATGCGGCGAAACAGCCGCAATTAGTGTTTGATCCCCAGGGATTCCGCCAGCTGGCGGGCCAGCTGGTTCTGGTCATCGGCGCCATACTCCCAGAACATCGCCCCGGCGAGGCCCTTCGCCTTGATGTAGTCCGCCTTGATGGCTACCGAGCGCGGGTTCTCATAGGAAAGGGCGAACAGCGGCTTGCCCTCCGCGGACTGCACCGACAGCCACGGAACTTTCGCCTCATCGTCCCAGTGCTCGGTAAAGCGTTTCTGCGGATCGTTGAGCAATTTGCCCACGATATCATTGTATTTCACGTAGGTGTCTTTGCTCAGGTCATAGCCCAGCGAGGCAAACAGCGCGATCTGCTGTGGACCAAAATAGGGCTGGGTGACCGGGTTCTTTTGCGCATCCGCTTTACTCCAGTCGATCCCCGGCTCGACCGCCCGTTTTGGTACCCGGCCATAAAAACCAATCCCGAGGTTCATCTGGCTGGGTTTAAGCCCGGCGGCCAGGTAATTGTTGACCACAAAATCGGCGCTGTATTTATCCGCCGCGGCGACCGTCGGCCAGTGGCTGGAGTCATACAGGTTCGAGTTGAAGTACTGCGTGCCGTAGGCCATGTCGTAGGTCATCAGGTTGATGTAGTTCAGCACCGGGGCCACCGCTTTGACATCCACCCAGCTTTTCGGGCTCTCGGCGTTGGCGCCCACGGCAATAGTAACCAGTTTCTTCGTACCAAACGCTGCGCGCAGCTCTTTTAACAGCGCGGTGAAGTTATCGCGATCGGCCGGTTGACTGGCAACCAGCCCCCACGCGCCGTTGACCGGAAACTCCCAGTCGAGGTCAATCCCATCCAGACCATATTTTTCAACAATTTCCTGCGCAGACTGAATAAACACCTTACGGGTTTCTTTGCTTGCCGCCGCGCCGGAGAAACCGCGCGCCCCCCAGCCGCCGACCGACAGCAGGACCTTGAGGTCCGGGTTCTGTTTACGCAGGGCAGGGAGCTTTTGCAGATCCGCCTGCACCTTTGGCGACAGCCAGATCTCGTGCAGATGGTCAGGATCCTTCAGGGCCGCATTGGTCTCGTCTTTTTCATCGTTATAGATAAGGCCAAACGAGTAGTTGAGATGGGTGATCTGCCGGACGTCCAGCTTGTCGATATCCCCGCCCGGCCCGGCAGTGACGTCGCCGCCGCCGTTGAAATAGCCGACGGACATCAGCGGTTGGGCAGAGAGCGCGGAAGCGCAAAGCAGGGGCAAGGCTGCCAGCAAGGGCAAACGTTTCATAGTGGTTCCTCTTTGACATAAAAAAATAACCGCGCCACGGAAATGGCGTGGCGAAAAAACAGCCTTGCCAGACTACCAGCAATAACTTGTTGAAACTGCGAGAGAGTTCAATTTATGGACGATAACGAAGCGGCAGAAGAAGACCCGGCGCGGAAGCGCCGGGTGAAGGATCAGGCGTGGGTTTCCCGCCAGTCATCAAGGGTATAGAGCGTGGCGCCTGCGGCGGCCATCTCCATAAACGCCTGGCTGCTGTCCTGCGGCTGAAGGTTCACCCCGCGGCAGCCGTCGGTAATGACGTTGACCGCGTAGCCGAGCGCCAGAGCATCCAACACGGTAAACTTCACGCAATAATCAGTGGCGAGGCCGAGAACGGTCAGCTCCACGATCCCCTGACCACGCAGCCAGCCGTCCAGTTCGGTTTTCTGCCGGTGACCGTTGTCAAAAAAAGCGCTGTAGCTGTCGATGACCCGGTTTTGCCCTTTGTGGAACACGGCGGCGATCGCCTGCTGCTTGAGCAGGGGATGCAGCGCCGCGCCTTCGCTGTGCTGAACGCAGTGATCCGGCCAGAAAGTTTGCGCCAGGCCATCCAGGTCGCCCACAGTGTAGGGCTCCACCTGGTGCTGGCTGGCGAAGCTGCCGTGATCCGCCGGATGCCAGTCCTGACTGGCGACGATGGGCTCGCCGCGCGCCAGGCTCCAGTCGATAAGCGCGTTGGCCACCTCGACGGTGCTGTCGCCTTCGGGAACCGCCAGCGCGCCGCCGGCGCAGAAGTCGTTCTGCAAATCAACCAGTAACAGCGCTCGATGTGCCATACGTCCTCCTTAAGCTTCGTCAGGGGTCAGTTCGCCACGCAGATTCTGCTGCATCGCCGCGCGAATGGCGTCAACGTCCAGCTGCTGGCTCAGCAGATAGTGTAGCTTGGTCAGCGTCGCTTCCACCGTCATATCGAAACCACTGATGACTCCCGCCTGGGCGAGGGCATTGCCGGTGGCATAGCCGCCCATGTTCACTTTGCCGGACATACACTGCGTCAGATTGACCACCACAATGCCGCGCTGGCTGGCTTCCGCCAGCACCTGAATAAACTCGCCATTCTGCGGGGCATTGCCGACGCCGTAGGAGCGGAGGATCAGCGCTTTCACCGGCTGGCGCAGGAAATTACGCACCACGTCGGCGGAGATGCCGGGGTAAATCGTCACCACGCCAATCGGCTGCGGGGTAATGGGGTGGACAATCAGTTCCCCACGGCCCTGCGGCGCCGGCGGGGTACCGAGACGGCGAATATGGATCCCGGCCTCCAGCAGCGGCGCGAGGTTGGGCGAGGCGAAGGCGTCAAAGCCGTCGGCATGGGCTTTAGTGGTACGGTTGCCGCGGAACAGTCGATTGTTGAAGAACAGCGCCACTTCGTTAATCGGATAGTTGGCGGCGACGTACAGGGCATTGAGCAGGTTGATCTGGCCGTCGGAACGCAGCTCGGCCAGCGGGATTTGTGACCCTGTCACAATCACCGGTTTGCCGAGATTTTCCAGCATGAACGACAGCGCTGAGGCGGTAAACGCCATGGTGTCGGTACCGTGGAGGATCACAAAGCCATCATACTCCGCGTAATGGCTGCGGATATCGTCGGCGATGTGCTGCCAGTCCTCAGGGGTCATATCGGATGAATCCATCAGCGGATGGTATTCATGGATCGTGAAGTCCGGCATCTCCGGACGATGGAACTCCGGCATCAGCGCCAGCTGACGCTGCAGATGGCCGGAAACGGGTACATAGCCGTGTTCGGAGCGCTGCATACCGATGGTCCCACCGGTGTAGGCAACGTAAATCGATTTTTTTTGCATAGCATCGCTTAGGTTGGTCGTAGACAGGCGCAGTATAAAGAGACGGAGGAAAAAATACAGTGTTGGCCGCTCGCTTTGTGGCGGCGCTGGCAGGTGCGGAAAAAAGGCTGCCCCGTGAGACGGGGCAGCCGCTGCATATTAACGGATGTTGGCGCAGGTCAGGCAGAAGGCATATCGGTTCTGCGGGTCATTGAACGCCGCCAGCTTGTCGCTTTCCGCTTTCACCGTCTCGGCCGCCGCGGCCACCGGCGCAGGCAGCCAGGCCTGAATGGCGGCCGGCAGTGAAGCGCGTACCGAGCCGGTCAGGCTGTCCAGCACCATCGAGAAGAAGGTTGGCTCTTCCTGATAGTAGTTAAGGTGCCAGGTTTTTAGCTTCGCCAGCTCGGCGGCTTTGGCCACCGCGTCGTCAAAATCGCCGAGGCTGTCGACAAGACCGTTGGCTTTGGCATCTTCCCCGGTCCAGACGTGGCCCTGGGCTATCTGGTCGATTTTCTCCGGCGTGCTCTTACGGGCGTTAGCCACCAGGGTGATAAAGCGCTGATAGCCGTTCTCAATACTCAACTGCATCAGCTGCTGCACTTCCGGCGGCAGCGCTTTGGTGCTGGAGATATCCGCCAGCGGCGACGTGGCGACGCCGTCGGTGTGGACGCCAATCGACCCGAGGGTATTTTCCACGGTGTTGATCACCCCAAAGATGCCAATGGAGCCGGTGAGGGTGCTTGGGTTCGCCACGATGTAATCCGCGGGGGTGGAGATCCAGTAGCCGCCGGACGCCGCCATGCCGCCCATTGAAACGACCACCGGTATACCCGCGGCTTTGGCTGCCGCCAGCTCTTCACGAATGATTTCCGAGGCGGTCACGCTGCCGCCAGGGCTGTTCACGCGAAGAACGATGGCCTTAATTTTCGGATCGAGGCGCGCATCGCGAATTTGCGCTGCGGTGGTGTCGCCGCCGACGTTGCCCGGGGTCTCCTCGCCGTCCATGATGGCGCCGTTGGCGAAGATCACCGCGATAGCGGAACCCTGGTCAGACGGCGTCTTCACGTTGTAGTCGTAATAGCTAATCGCCCGATAATTGTTATCCGCTTTGCTCCAGCCAAACTGTTTGGTCAGCGCTTTTTCCACTTCCGTGGAGGTCGCCAGCTCATCCACCAGCTTATTGTCCAGCGCATATTTCGCCGTATCGCCGCCCACTTTACGCAGGCCATCGATAATGCCCTGGGCGCCCGGGAAGAGCTGCTGGGCGGTGATCTGCCGGTTGGCGGCAATGGTGTTGAGGTAGTTCTGCCACAGTTCGCCAATCCAGCGGCTGTCCGCTTCGCGGGCGGCAGGGGACATGTCATCGCGAATGAAAGGCTCGACGGCGGATTTATAGGTGCCGACGCGGAAGACATGGGTGGAGACTTTCAGCTTATCCAGCAGCGACTTGTAATACAGCCCGTTGGTGGCGAAGCCGTGGAGGTCTACCTCGCCCTGCGGCGAGAGCCAGATTTTGTTGGCAAAGCTCGCCAGGTAGTACTGGCCCTGGCTGTAGCTGCTGCCGACGGCATAGACCGGTTTGCCGCTGTCGCGGAATTCGCGCAGCGCTTTACCGATGTACTGCATGGACGGCTGATCGCCGCCGACGAAGTTTTTCAGATCCAGCACAATACCGGTGATATTACGATCATCCTTCGCCTGACGGATGGTCTGCACGATATCGAACAGAGAATTCTCCTGCAAACGGTCCGAGCTGGCACCAAACAGCTGGCGGCCTATCACGCCGAGTTTGCTGCTGGCGGAAGGTTTATCCACCACCACGCCGGTAATATCCAGGAGCAGCGCGCCGCGCGCGGCATGTTCGCTGGTGGTGCTGCTGAACTGGCTCCAGATGCCGATACACACCAGCACCAGTACCAGGAAGATCGCATTGAGGGCCAGTTTGCGAATAAAGTTGAGTATCCGCCACGTCCATTTAAAAAAGCTGGCAATCAGTCGCCAAAGGGTTCGCATGTCTTCTCCCTAACGTTATCTAAAAATGGGCAGGCCGCAGGGGCCGCCGCGTCTGGCTATCCTAAAGAGTGAGCCGTCGGTTGTCAGCAGGAATAACCGACCGCGCTGTAACAAAATCCTTGTGCATGTTAATTTTATGAAAAATGACATCACAGGAGTTATACAGATGGATGCTCTCGACCTACTGCTTAATCGCCGCAGCGCTTCCCGCCTGGCGGAACCGGCCCCGGCCGGCGAACAGCTGGAAAACATTCTGCGCGCCGGGCTGCGCGCCCCGGATCATGGCACCCTGCAGCCGTGGCGCTTTTTCATTATCGCCGATGACGGCCGCGAACGCTTCAGTCAGTTGCTGGAAAAGGGGGCCAGGGAGGCCGGTCAGGATGAGAAGGGCATAGAGAAAGCCCGAAATGCGCCGTTCCGCGCGCCGCTAATCATTACCGTCGTGGCGCGTTGTGAAGACCACCCGAAGGTGCCGCGCTGGGAGCAGGAGATGTCCGCTGGCTGCGCGGTGATGGCGATGCAGATGGCGGCCCTGGCTCAGGGATTCAACGGCATCTGGCGCAGCGGAGCATTGACCGAGAGCCCGGTGGTGCGCGCCGGCTTCGAGTGCCGCGAGCAGGATAAAATCGTCGGTTTCCTCTATCTGGGCACGCCGCAGCTGAAAGCCTCAACCACCATTGCCCTGCCGGATACCGCGCCGTTTGTGACGCGATTCTGAGTCAGCGGGTGTTATGCCGGGCTGCGGCTTGCGCCTTACCCGGCCAACGCATCCGGCTCTGACTGTCTGTAGGCCCGCGCAAGCGCAGCGCCGCCGGGCAAGGACAGCGGGCACGGAGCCGATTTTGTGCCGGGTGGCGGCTGGCGCCTTACCCGGCCTACGTTCGTACGACCTGTCGTTAATTTATTCACTTTTCTTGCTGAAACTGCCGGTGCTGGCGGCCTCAAAATCGCTGAGACGTTCCCGGCAGGCCGGGGCAGCCCGCATGGATGCGGGCTGAGGGCCGTGTTTTGCATGGACGCTGCCTCGGCCCGACCCGAAGCCTGCAGGGATAAGTCGAAGGCACCGCGCAGCGGCGATTTTGCTGGCCGGAGCCCGGGAGTACAGGGGGCGGCGGCGACTGGCCGCCCCCTGTGCGCTCCCTGCTCCATAAGAGACATAACGCAGAAGATCAACCGGGAGCGCAATCTGCCCGGACATAACACGGGAGTGGTAGCCCTGCTAAACGTTGTGGCCCTGCCAAACATAGTGCTAAGAGGGACATTTCCGGTTGTGCCGTTATTTCGCCGGGTGGCGGCTGCGCCTGACCCGGCCTACGACTGTAGCCCTGCTAAGCGTAGCGCGAGCAGGGAAAATCCCGGATGGCGGCGCGTGGCGCCTTATCCGGGCTACAAAAGCTTTTGCCGGGCGGCGGCTGCGCTTAACCCCCGACGCCGTGGCCCATCAACGCCAGCGCGTGGCTGACGATGGTCTGGCGGTTGACCGCCTGTAAACGCGGATCGCTGTGGATGCGCGAAAACGGCACCAGCACCAGGCTAATCACCGTGGTAAACAGCAGCTCCGGCGACAGCGCCGGGTTAATCTTGCCCTCCAGCTGCCAGCGGCGCACTGCCTCCAGCATCACCTGAAAACGCTCCTCGCCGAAGCGGGCATCCATATGCTGACGCAGGATCGGCATCTCGCCGATGATCTCCTGCATCCACAGCGGCGCGAACCAGGCGTTCTTCTCCGCCATATGCGCCAGCGTTTCGACCATCATCGTCAGCGCCAGCACCGGGTCCTGCGGATGGTCGACAAAGATGCGGCTGATGTGGTTGCGCAGCGGCATAAAGCGCTCCTCAATCAGCTGCGTCACCAGCGCATCCCGCGAACTGAAATAGTAATGCAGCATCGCCGGCGTTACCCCGGCCTCTTTGGCGATGGCGTTCAACGACACGCGGGCCGCACCGTCGCGGGCAAACAGCGTCAGGGCGATGTCCATCAGCTGTTCGCGGTTGGCGGTACCCGATTTTTTTCCACGCGGTCGCCCCGGGCGGCGGGGGGCATTCTGATCCTTTTGTGCTGTCATGATATGGCGATCTCTTGACCCGACTCATTCTTTCACTAAATATTAATTATGCATTTAATTAATTTCAAGCGAGCGTTGTGATGACTACTCAAGTCGCAAACCCACCGGTGCAGTCGATACGCCTGTTGTTTGGCGCCTTACTGCTGGTGATGCTGCTCTCCGCGCTGGATCAGACCATTGTCTCCACCGCGCTGCCGACGATTGTCGGCGAACTGGGGGGGCTGGACAAGCTTTCCTGGGTGGTCACCGCCTATATCCTCAGCTCCACCATCGCGGTGCCGCTGTACGGTAAATTCGGCGATCTGTTCGGTCGCAAAATCGTGCTGCAGGTGGCGATTGGGCTGTTTCTCGTCGGCTCCGCCCTCTGCGGGCTGGCGCAAAACATGACCCAGCTGGTGCTGATGCGCGGCCTGCAGGGGCTCGGCGGCGGCGGCCTGATGGTGATCAGCATGGCGGCGGTGGCCGACGTCATCCCGCCCGCCAACCGCGGCCGCTATCAGGGGCTGTTCGGTGGCGTTTTTGGCCTGGCGACGGTGATCGGCCCGCTGATCGGCGGCTTTCTGGTGCAACACGCCTCCTGGCGCTGGATCTTCTACATCAATCTGCCGCTGGGCCTCTTCGCGCTGCTGGTGATCGGCGCGGTATTCCACAGCAGCAATAAACGCAGCCAGCATCAGATTGACTGGCTGGGAGCGATTTACCTCAGCATGGCGTTGCTGTGCATCATCCTGTTTACCTCGGAAGGGGGCAGCGTCCATGCCTGGAATGACCCGCAGCTGTGGTGCATTCTGGCCTTCGGCATCGTGGGTGTCATCGGCTTTATCTACGAAGAGCGGATGGCCGCCGAGCCGATTATTCCGCTGTCGCTGTTCCGCAACCGCAGCTTCCTGCTGTGCAGCCTGATCGGCTTCGTCATCGGCATGTCGCTGTTCGGGTCGGTCACCTTCCTGCCGCTCTATCTGCAGGTGGTGAAGGAGGCGACCCCCACCGAGGCCGGGCTGCAGCTGATCCCCCTGATGGGCGGCCTGCTGCTGACCTCGGTTATCAGTGGGCGGATTATCAGCCGGACCGGTAAATATCGCCTGTTTCCGATCCTCGGCACCCTGCTTGGCGTGACCGGCATGGTGCTGCTGACCCGGATCACCATTCACTCGCCGCTGTGGCAGCTGTACCTGTTTACCGGCGTGCTGGGGGCGGGTCTGGGGCTGGTGATGCAGGTGCTGGTCCTGGCGGTGCAGAACGCGATGCCGGCGAAGCTGTACGGCGTGGCCACTTCCGGCGTGACCCTGTTCCGCTCGATCGGCGGCTCCATCGGCGTGGCGCTGTTTGGCGCGGTGTTCACACACGTACTGCAGAGCAACCTGCAAAAGCTGTTGCCGGAAGGCGCGGTACTGCCGCCGGGAATGAATCCGGTGGCGGTGCAGCACCTGCCCGCGGATATCCGCCTCGACTATCTCGACGCCTTCGGCGCGGCGATCCACGCGGCGTTCCTGATGGCGGCCGGCATTATGGCGGTGGCGTTTGTCCTCTCCTGGCTGTTAAAGGAGGCGCCGCTGAAGACCGCGACGCACTAAGCGGCCCCGGCGATGCGCAGCAGCGCCTGACGCAGCGCCGGCGCGGCAAAATCGATAAATTTTCGCAGCTTAAGCGGCGCCAGGTCCCGCGCGGTATACAGCAAATGGACCGGCGCCGGTTCCGGCTCGACGCGTTCCAGCAGCAGACGGAGCTCACCCTGTCGCAGGCCGTCCAGCGCCTGATAGTGCAGTAAGCGAGCTACGCCCACCCCCAGCCGCGCGGCATCAGCAGCGCTCTCCGGCGTGGTGACCGATAGCGCCGGCGGCAGATTAATTAGCTGGTCCTCGCGCTCAGCGGCGCGAAAGCGCCAGCCGCGATAGGGCATCGGCGATTCAATACGGATGATCGGCAGCGCCGCCAGATCGCGCGGCCGCTGCGGCTCGCCGTATTTCGCCAGCAGCGCCGGATGGGCACAGGCCACAATGCGCATCCTGCCGAGGCGGGTGGCCACCATGCTGCTGTCCGCCAGGTCGCCAATCCGCACCGCCAGATCGATATGGTCGCCCACCAGGTCGGCGTTACGATCGCTGAGCAGCAAACGGACGCGAATTTGCGGGTAACGGGCGATAAATTCAGCGATCACCGGGAGAACGTGCTGGCGTCCAAACATCGTCGGCGCAGAGATCACCAGCTCGCCTTTCGGCTCCTGATACTCGCCCGTCGCCTGGCGTTCGGCGTTTTCCACCTCCTCGAGGATCCGCCGCGCGGCGGCGACATAATCGACCCCAGCGTCGGTGAGCGTCAGTTTGCGGGTGGTCCGCGCCAGCAGGCGTACCCCCAGCGTGTTCTCCAGCTCGCCGATATGGCGGCTGACGGTGGTCAACGGCATATTCAGCGCCCGCGCCGCCGCCGACATACTCCCCAGCTCGGTCACTTTCACCAGCAGCGCCATCACGCTTAATCGATCCATTATTCTCCCGGTTTCTGGAAAGATGATTGCCACTAAACCAGTATTATCATTTTTCGCAGTACAGTCCATGATGGTGCCAGACAACAGGAGGCGCTATGGCAGCAACCTTTCTCGATATCGCCATCACCCCGGACGTGATGGATGTGCAGCATGAAATGGGCAGCGACCAGCTGTGGCAAACGCCGCATAGCCGCCGCCAGGCCGACCGCTTCGGCGACAGCGAAGCGGGGATGATCGCCACCCGCGACAGCTTCTATCTGGCGACGGTGTCGCAGAGCGGCTGGCCCTATGTCCAGCACCGCGGCGGCCCGCCGGGGTTTCTGCATCTGCTGGATGACACCACCCTGGCGATGGCGGATTTCGGCGGTAACCGTCAGTACATCACCACCGGCAACCTGCGCGGCAGCGACCGGGCCTGCCTGTTTTTGATGGATTATCCACGCCGTGCCAGGCTGAAAATCTACGCCACCGTCGAGGTCGTGGCGGCAGAGGACCACCCGCAGCTGCTGGCGCAGGTGGCGCCGGCCAACTATCGCGCCCGCATCGAGCGCCTGTTTCTCTTTCATCTGCAGGCGTTTGACTGGAACTGCCCGCAGCACATTACGCCGCGCTACAGCGCGCAGCAGGTGGCGGAGTACAGCCAGAACCTGCAGCAACGTATTCATGACCTGGAGCAGGAGAATCAGCGCCTGCAGCAGCAATTAGCCCGCAGAGGAGAGTCAGCATGACCGAACAACGTCCCCCGTTACCGCCGTTTACCCGCGACAGCGCTATCCAGAAGGTCCGCGCCGCGGAAGATGGCTGGAACAGCCGCGATGCCGAAAAGGTCGCTCTGGCCTACACCGTGGACAGCGAATGGCGCAACCGCAGCGAGTTTGTTCATGGCAGGAGGGAAATTGTCGAATTCCTGCAGCGAAAATGGCGCAAAGAGCAGCAATATCGGCTGATTAAGGAGCTGTGGGCATGGCAGGAAAATCGTATCGCCGTGCGCTTCGCCTACGAGTGGTGCGACGACAGCGGCAACTGGTTTCGCTCGTACGGCAATGAAAACTGGGAGTTTGATCAGCACGGGCTGATGCAGACGCGCTACGCCTGCATCAACGATCTGCCGATCGCTGAAAGCGAGCGCCTGTTCCACTGGCCCCAGGGGCGTCGCCCGGACGATCATCCGGGGCTCAGCGATCTGGGGCTGTAAAACCGGCGCTGCGCGACGGATTAATCGGCTTTCGGGAAGTCGACCACCGTGTCGTTAACCCGGTTCACCATGTTGGTGAACAGGATCGCGCTGATGGCGCTGATAATCTCAATCACCTGCTGGTCGCTAAAACCGGCGTTGCGTAGCGCGGCGACGTCGGCTTCCGGCAGCGTACCGGTGGTGGTGACCAGAGTCTGCGCAAATTTCACCAGCGCATCAAGCTGTGTCTCTTCCGCATACGCCCCGCGGCGCAGGGCGTGGATCTGCTCGCTGCTGAAGCCGGCTTTTTTCGCCATCAGGGTGTGCGCGGCCAGGCAATAGTCACAGCCGGTGGCTTCGCTGACTGACAGATTAATCGCCTCCAGCTGTTGGGCGCTGAGGCTGCCTTTATGGAGCATCGCATTGTGCGCCAGCGCCTGCTGCAACGCCGCCGGCGAGTGGCCGCCGATGGTCAGGTAGGCGTTTGGCACTTTGCCCATCGCTTTTTTGATCCCGGCGAAAATATCGGCGGCTTTGCCAGTGGCGTCTTGTTCACGAATATCAGCTAAACGGCTCATGGTTAACTCCTGTTGTTATCGAGGGTGTGTGTTGGCATTGGGGTCATCTTAGGCCGTTGCCGCATGCTAGACTGGCGGTCTTCATCTCACCTTTTTGTCTTATCGTCTCAGGAGAAGCATGGATAGTCTCAGTCATCTGCTGGCGCTGCTGGCGCCGCGCTGCGAAGTGAACCTGCACTGTCGCTTCGGCGGCCGCTGGCAGGCCGGGCACCAGCAAATGCGCAGCGGCGTGGTGCCGTGGCACGTGGTGCTGCGCGGTGAGGGGCGGCTTAACGTCGGCGGCCAGACTCATCACCTGCGCGCGGGAGATGTGGTCCTCCTGCCGCACGGTTCGCCGCATCTGATGGAGAGCCTGGTGGAGTGGGGCCAGGTGCTGCCGGTAGCGCACCGGTTTAACGGCACGGTGACGGAAATGCGCGCCGGCCCGGCGGAGGGGGCGCTGGAGATGCTGTGCGGCGAATTTTATTTTGGTCCGCACGTTAGCTGGCTGTTCACTGAGGCATCGACGCTGATCCATCTCCATACCGATACGCGCGAAGACTGCCCGGAGCTGCAGCCGTTGCTTAACATACTGGTCCGCGAAAGCCTGGCGCAGCGTCCCGGCGGCAGCGCTATCGTGCGCAGCCTCGGTGATACGCTGCTGGTGCTGCTGCTGCGCATGCTGCTTGGCGAGCAGCAGCCGCCCGGCGGGCTGCTGCGTCTGATGAGCGATGAACGCCTGATGCCAGCGGTGCTGGCGGTGATGGCGACCCCGGAGCAGCCGTGGACGCTGGAAACCATGGCCGCCCGCGCCTTTCTGTCGCGGGCCACCTTTGCCCGTCATTTTGCCCGCGTTTATCACCTGACGCCGCAGGCGTGGCTGTCGCAGCTGCGAATGGCGCTGGCCGCCCGGCTGCTGCGCCTGGAGCGTCAGACCAACCTCGAGGTGATTGCCGAACGCTGCGGCTTTCAGTCGCTGGCGTCCTTCTCGAAGCGTTTCAAAATGCGCTATGGCGTGACGCCGGGCGAGTGGCGACGGGGCTAGTGCTTCGCTCTGGGGAAGATGATTTTATTTCCGGTTGCGTGGTTTGCTGTTTATTACCCCACCCGAAAGTCGCTATAGTTTTGCACGAAAAAAACAATGACAGTCAGGACGGACAGGGTGAAGAGGATGAGATTACGTTTACGTGCCGCCGCCGCGGTAATGCTGGCGGGTCTGGCGCTGGTCGGCTGCGACCAAAAGAGTAATGAAGCGAAGCACATTAAGGTCGGCGTGATTAATGGCGCTGAACAGGATGTGGCGGAAGTGGCGAAGAAGGTGGCCAAAGAGAAGTATGGTCTGGAGGTTGAGCTGGTGGGGTTCAGCGGCTCGCTGTTGCCTAACGAATCGACCAACGCCGGGGATCTGGACGCCAACGTCTTCCAGCATCGGCCTTTCCTTGAGCAGGACAACAAAGCGCATAACTACCATCTGGTGGCGGTCGGCAATACCTTCGTCTTCCCGATGGCCGGCTATTCGCGCAAGATCAAGTCAGTCGCCGAACTGAACGACGGCGCGACGATCGCCATCCCCAACGACCCGACCAATCTCGGGCGGGCGCTGCTGCTGTTGCAAAAAGAGAAGCTGATTACCCTCAAAGCCGGCACCGGCCTGCTGCCGACGGCGGTGGATATCACCGACAACCCGCATCACCTGAGAATTATGGAGCTGGAAGGGGCGCAGCTGCCGCGCGTACTCGACGATCCTAAAGTCGACGTGGCCATCATCAGCACCACCTACCTGCAGCAAACCGGGCTGTCGCCGGTTCGCGATGGCATCTTTATCGAAGATAAAAACTCGCCCTACGTGAACATCATCGTGACCCGTGAAGACAATAAAGACGCGGAAAACGTGAAGGAGTTTATGCAGTCGTACCAGTCGCCGGAGGTGGCGAAGGCGGCTGAGACTATCTTCAACGGCGGCGCGGTGCCGGGCTGGTAAACCAACACACAGGGAGAGGCGCGTATGGTACGCCAACGGCAGGCTGACCTGCTGCTGATTGCTGCGACGGTGATTGCCGCCTGCGGCTGGATTTTTTCCCGCGAGGCGATCGCCGGCATGCCGGTATTCGCGTTCCTTGGGCTGCGCTTCTTCTTCGCCGCGCTGCTGCTGCTGCCGTTCTGCCGCGGGTTTCGCCCGCAAAAGCAGCACTGGCCAAAGCTCATCATCAGCGGGCTGTGGTTTGCGCTCAACCTCTGCCTGTGGATCTACTCGGTCTCCACGACGGCGTCGCTCGGCGAAGGGGCGTTTATTATGAGCCTGTCGATGATGTTCGTCCCGCTGACCGCGTGGGTGATGATGAAGGTGCGTCCGCCGCGGGCCTGGTGGGAGTGCCTGCCGATCGCGGTGGTGGGCCTGGGCCTGCTCAGCCTGCACATGCCGATAGCCTTCCACCCCAGCCAGGGCTGGTTTTTGCTGACGGCGCTGGTGCAGTCGATCTGGTTCTGTTACACCAGCCGCTGCGCGCGTGAAGTACCGCTGATCCCCCTGACCACCGTGCAGCTGGCGATCACTGGTATCGTCGGGTTGACCATCTCCGCTGCCGTTGAACGCTGGGACCAGCCGATGACCCTGCCGACCTTCGGCTGGCTGGTGGCCAGCATTGTCATCGCCACCAGCCTGCGCTTCGGTCTGCAGATGAAGGGGCAAAAGTACGCGGCGGTGGCCAGCGCGGCGATCATTATGGTGCTCGAACCGCTGCTGACGGTCATTGCCGCCGCGCTGTGGTACGGCGAACAGCTGCCGCTGCAGAAAATTATCGGCGGCGTGCTGATCCTCGTGGCCCAGCTGTGGTTCCGCTGGCGAATGCTTAAGCCGTAGCCTGCCCGGTGCGCGGCTGCGCCATCAATTGCAGCAGCGGCACCAGCGACAGCCCGTCCGGCATTTCGCCGCGGGCGATCAGCTGGTTTATCTCCTCAAAGGTAAACCAGCCGGTTTCCATTACCTCATCCTGATCCGCATCCATCCCCACCCAGCGTAAACCGGTGGCCAGCCAGGTGATAAACAGCTGATCGCTGCTGCCGTAGGAGGGGTTGAAGCGAATGATCTCCTCGACGTGTTGCGCCTGCCAGCCGGTCTCTTCCCGCAGCTCGCGCAGCGCGGCCACCGCCGGATCTTCCCCTTCGTCAACGCCGCCAGACGGAATGGCCCACACCACCTTGTCGATCAGGTAGCGGTAGTGGCGAATCAGCAGCACTTTGCCCTCCTGGATAGCCACAACCCCCACCGCCGGGCGGGGATAGTGAATGGCGTAAAAGTCGCGGCGCTCGCCGGGGGCGATATCAATACCCACCTTGCGCATGCTGAACCACGGCGTCTCGGCGATGACCTGCGGGTCGTGCATATCGGCGGCGGTCAGTTTTTTCTTCATCCTGCCACTCCTGTCAAAAATGGAGCCTTCAGAACAACATAGCCGGAGACGGATAGCAATCGCCGCAGGTTGGCCCGATTTCATCGATCCTTGCCCAAATGCCCCTATTGCGCCAGGCTGGTACTCATTACGATGTTCGTCAAATCACCCCCTGAGGAACGCCGACATGAACATCACCCATATCCGTAACGCGACCCAGATTATTGAATACGCCGGGAAAAAGTTTCTGATCGATCCGATGCTGGCGGACAAAGGCGCCTGGCCGGGTTTTCCGGGCACCGCGCGCAGCGAGCTGCGCAACCCGCTGGTGGCCTTGCCTTTTTCCCGCGATAACATTATCGACGTTGACGCAGTGATCGTCACCCACACCCATGACGATCACTGGGACGAGGCGGCGATCGCCGCGATCCCGAAAACCCTGCCGGTGTTCGTCCAGCACGAGGCCGACGGTGCGCTGCTGCGCAGCCAGGGATTCCAGGATATCCGCCTGCTGACGGCAGACAGCGAATTTGCCGGCGTGCGCCTGCTGAAAACCACCTCCGGCCAGCACGGCAGCGATCGCACCTACGCGGTGCCGGCGATAGCCGAACGCCTGGGCGAGGCCTGCGGCGTGCTGTTTCGCCATCCGCAGGAGAAGACGCTGTGGCTGGTGGGGGATACCATCTGGCGTGATGAAATTGCGGCCGACCTGCTGAAGCTGCGCCCGGACGTGGTGGTCCTCAACGCCGGCTACGCCCACGTCATCGGCTTTGGCCCGATTATCATGGGCAAAGAGGATCTCCTGAACGTACACTTCACCCTGCCGGAAGCGAAAATCATGGCTATCCACCTGGAGGCGGTCAACCACTGCCTGGTGAGTCGGGAAGAGATGCGCCAGTATGCGCTGGATAATCAGATTGCCGAGGTCGTGTGTATCCCGCAGGATGGGGAAACCGTGGTTTATTAACGTGCGCAAGGGGAAGGAACGATGAAGCTCACCGACGTGGCGATTGTTGCCGTAGAGGGCTTTAGCCCGTTTCATTACGCCGTTCCCTGCATGCTGTTTGGCGATTCGGTCTCTGAAAACAAACGCTTTAATCTGCACATTTGCGCCGAGCGACCGGGGCTGCTGCGCGCCCGCGACGGCTTCGCGCTGTACGCCAGCGGCGATTACGCCGTACTGGAACAGGCGGATATCGTGGTGGTGCCTTACTGGGGTGAGGTCGACCGGCGCCCGCCGCAGGCGCTGCTTGATAGCCTGGTGCGGGCCCGGAATAACGGCGCGGAAATCGTCGGTCTGTGCCTGGGCGCGTTCGTCCTTGGCTACGCCGGGCTGCTGGACGGGAAACGCGCGGCGACCCACTGGGAGTTTGAGCAGGATTTTCAGCGCCGGTTTCCGCAGGTGCGGCTGGATATCAACGCCCTGTACGTCGATGACCAGCGGATCATTACTTCAGCGGGCACCGCGGCGGCGCTCGACTGTTGCCTCTACATCATCCGCCAGCGTTACGGCAGCCTCGCGGCCAACCAGATCGCCCGGCGGCTGATTGTTTCGCCGCACCGCGAGGGCGGCCAGGCGCAGTTCATCGCTCAGCCGGTGCCGAAAAATACCCGCGATGCGCGAATCAACTGCCTGCTGGATTATCTGCAGCCGCATAATCTCGATTCGCTGGCCCGGGTGGTGGCGATGAGCCGCCGCAGCCTGACCCGCCACTTCGCCCGGGCGACCGGGATGAGCATCACCGACTGGCTGACCGCCGAACGCCTGCGCCGCAGCCAGAGCCTGCTTGAGGCGGGGGATCTGCCGGTCGAGCAGGTGGCGGAGGCGGTGGGTTATCTCTCTGCCGTCACCTGGCGTCAGCAGTTTAAGGCGCGCTTTGGCGTCAGTCCGACCGAATGGCGGCGTACCTTTCGCCGCGGCGCTTAGCCGCCGAGGGTCGCGCTGTCGATCACGAAGCGGTATTTCACGTCACCCTTGACCATTCTTTCCCAGGCTTCGTTGATCTCATCGCCGCGGATCAGTTCGATATCGGCGACGATGCCGTGTTCAGCGCAGAAGTCGAGCATCTCCTGGGTTTCCGCGATCCCGCCAATCATCGACCCGGCAATCGACCGGCGACGGATGATCAGATTGAACACTTCCGGCGACGGATGCGGTGTGGCCGGCGCGCCTACCAGCGTCATCGTGCCATCGCGCTTCAGCAGCGTGGTGAAGGCATCGAGATTATGCGGCGCCGCCACGGTGTTGAGGATGAAATCGAAGCTTTTGACGTGGGCCGCCATTTCCTCTTCGTTACGCGACACCACCACTTCATCAGCGCCTAGCGCTCTGGCCGCATTACGCTTGGATTCGGAGGTGGTAAAGGCCACCACGTGGGCCCCCATGGCGTGGGCCAACTTGATTCCCATATGCCCAAGGCCGCCGATGCCGACCACGCCGACTTTTTTACCCGGCCCGGCGTGCCAGTGGCGCAGCGGCGAGTAGGTTGTGATCCCGGCGCACAGCAGCGGCGCGACGGCGGCCAGCTGCGCTTCGGGATGGGTTATCCGCAGCACGTAGTGTTCTTTGACCACGATCTGCTGTGAATAGCCGCCCAGGGTGTGGCCCGGCGCGTCCTGGGTCGGTCCGTTGTAGGTCAGCACCATATGGTCGCAGTAGTTCTCCAGCCCTTCAGCGCACTCCTCGCACTGTTGACAGCTATCGACCATGCAGCCGACGCCCACCAGATCGCCGACGGCGTAGCGCGAGACGGCCTCGCCGACCGCGGTGACCCGGCCCACAATTTCATGCCCCGGCACGCAGGGGTAGAGCGTTCCGGCCCATTCCGATCGCGCCTGGTGGAGATCGGAGTGGCAGACGCCGCAGTAGGCGATGGCGATCTGCACATCCTGCGGCCCCGGTTCGCGGCGGGTGATGGCCATTGATTCCAGCGGTTGGCTGGCGGAGTAGGTACCTATAGCGTTGATCAGCATAGCGAAACCTCTTGATTATATCGGTGTTAAAACGGGCGGACGGAGGTGAGCGTTTTTTGCGCGGTAAGGATAAGCGTAGCCTGGAGCGCCCGGGATGCGAGACGGGTAGCTCAAAGCGTTAAAACCGCTCCTCACCGGGTGAGGAGCAGACTTTTCAGGGGGCGACTGGCGTCAGATAGTCCAGGCGCAGTGGCTCGGCGAGCAGGGAATCCATCTCGCCAATAAAGGCCTGAAAGTAGGGTTGGTCGATATGCTCATCCAGCGCCTGCTGGTCACGCCAGGACTCCCGCATGTAGAAGGTATCCGGCGCGTCGCGCAGCTGGAACAGCGCGTAGTCAAGATTGCCCGGCTCTTGTCTCGTCGGCAGGAGCAGACCCTGCAGGACCTTGCGCAGCGCGTCCGTTTGGCCTGGTTTCGCCTTGAGCACGGCGAGAAGGGTTATCATCTTAAAATCCCTCCAGCACAATCTTGCCCACTGCGCGTCCGGTTTCCAGCTGGCGATGCGCTTTCTGCAGATTGTCGGCGGTGATAGCGCCGTAGTGTTCGCCGAGTGTGGTTTTGATCGTGTGGTTGTCGATCAGGGCCGCCACGCGGGTTAGCAACTGATGCTGGGCGATCATGTCATCCGTCTCAAACATTGAGCGGGTGAACATAAATTCCCAGTGCAGGGACAGGCTTTTGGCTTTCAGCGGCACCACGTCCAGGGTCTCCGGGTCATCAATCAGCGCCAGCTTGCCCTGCGGGGCGAGGGCGTCGATCAGCGCGTTGAAGTGCTGGTCGGTGTTGGTCAGGCTGGCGACATGGGTCACCGCGTTGATGCCGATGCGCGCCAGCTCGTCGGAGAGCGGCTTGCTGTGATCGATAACATGGTGCGCGCCCGCCTCGCGGACCCAGCGTTGGCTCTCCGGACGCGAGGCGGTGCCGATCACCGTCATGGCGGTCAGTTTGCTGGCCAGCTGGGTCAGGATCGACCCTACGCCGCCCGCCGCGCCGACGATCAGCAGCGTGTCGCCCGCGTTGCCGCCTTCCGTGACGCCAAGACGGTGAAACAGCAGCTCCCAGGCGGTGATAGCCGTCAGCGGCAGCGCGGCGGCGGAGGCGTTATCGAGGGTGCGCGGTTTGTGGGCCACCAGGCGCTCATCCACCAGCTGATATTCACTGTTGCTGCCGGCCCGGCTCAGGGCGCCGGCGTACCAGACCTCATCGCCTGGTGCGAACAGCGTCACTTCCTCACCGACGGACTGCACCACGCCAACGGCGTCCCAGCCCAGCACCCGCGGCGTGTCGCCCTGGAAGCCGGCGCGCACTTTGGTGTCCACCGGATTGACCGAGACCGCCTTCACGGCAACCAGCAGGTCACGCCCGTGGGCGGAAGGGACCGGCAGGTCGATCTCGGTTAAAAAAGGGATATTGTCGCCGTCAGCGGCGGCTTGAGTAATGGCGATAGCTTTCATAACTGCTCCGGTCTGTGAATCGGGTGAATAAAGCGATGACGCGATAGTAGACCGGCGCCGGGAGGGGAAAAACGGGTTAACGGCAATAACAGTTATATGCAGAAAGTGAAAATCAGCCCACCTGATAGAAATCGAGCATCACCCCATCCTGAGTACGTCCGCCCGCGCAGATAAACAGCGAGGTGGTTAGCCAGCTGAGCGCGGGGGTATCCACCTCGAAGGTGGGGACGGTGCGAAAATAGATTTCTTCCGGCGGAATAGTGCTAAAAAAGCGCATATCGTCGGCGAACAGCTGGTCATGATAGCGGGCCGGCACCCGGCGAATACCGTTGTTTTCCACGTACACCGTTCCTTCCTCCACCTGCAGGGCATAGCGGGCGGATAGCCTGCACGTGCCGTCGGGCTCGATAATCTGGCTGTCGACGCCGCCGGGCAGCACGTGGCCGCGAAGTTGACCCGAAACGCTGCCCCCGAGAATCGGGATCAGCTGGCGCTTGCCGGTTTGCGGACTGCGGGAAACGATTATCGGTTTATCAACCTGGATGGTAATGGAAAAACAGTGTCTCAGTTCGGGGGTCATCATGGCTCTCCTGTTTCGGTTGGCAACGGCACGCGGCCTTTGCACCAGTGTAACGGGTTCGCAGGAGACAAAATAACGCAGAGTTTGGATGAAAATGATTGACTGGGATGATGGGTTTTGCGGCTCAGTTTGGTATGGCGTGGCGGTGGAGGAGCAGAGGCAAACTGGCGATCACAGGAGTACCAATTGTTATGTAAGCCATTGATTAAAAATAAAATAATAAAAATTAACCAATGGCTTTATACATATTCCTATACATTTCACTTCAACTAGACTATCTGTCTAGAAGAGCGTGAACTCTTGCTGCGACTTCTGAGGCATTGTCGGTGTAAGCCATGTAGAGTTTATCTCTTAATAATGGTAAGGATTCGGCAACAATTTTCTCATCTTCTTCTTTTACTAGAGTTAACAGTTTTACATCCCCCTCTGCTATTTCTCTTGCAAGAACAGCATTTAACTCTTTCTTGGGCCATTCCTTATCAACAGAGTTGGCCGAAAGAATAGCAATTACATACTTTGATTTTACAAGAGCAGAGTTTATTTTTTCAATTAGCGAGTCGCCCCATTTTATCTCGACATGGTCAATGAACGCAGATATGTTCAATTTATTCAGTTCATCATAAATTGGTATTGCAATGGTGGCTTTATCTTCACTTGCATGGCAGATAAAGACATCATACGTTTCAGTAACTTTCATTGTGCGTAGTCCTTCTTTGGTTTTTACTGGATCATTATGGCTCATTTCTGCCATTAACTTGAGATATAAAGGGAAGTCGCCCCCTCTAATCATCCTTATAAAACTTAACCTTCCATAGATATGATTACGGAAAACAGAAATTGCATGTTCATTACTGTTTGTTTTTATTCCTTTTTTTGATGCAAAAAGCAAAGAGGCCTTTAATTTATCTTCTCTCCACTTATGTATCATGGAACGGGTTACTCTTAAATATTTCCTTTCAACATTAACCTTATCATTTACAACTAGTCCTGTAACTTTTTGGCTTTCATTCCTTTTTTGCACTCTGAATTTTTGAGTGTTTATTTTGAATCCATTTTTTTCTATTACAGATATGATCGTTTCACCAAGCTCAAAATTATTCTCCTCGTCTAGGGTTATAATTTCCTTGACTTGGCGCTGGTTAAAAGAAAAGGTAATATCGTCAGCATATCTCGTATAGGTTATATTTTTTCTTCGAGCTAATTGTGTTAGTTGTTTATCCAGAGCAGCAGATGCTAAATTTGCAAGGACGGGGGAAGTACACGCCCCCTGTGGCAACTTGCCCTCTTTGGTGCAAATTTGAGCTGCTATGCTAGCTGCAGGATGTGAAAAATTGAAAGGTTTACTTTTGAATATCCCATAGACTCTGGCAAAAGTAACGGAACCAAAATAATCTTCTAAATCAATATTAACTACATATTTTTTCTTTGTATGGTTTAGAGCATTGGTATAAATACTTTTTCCCTTTATGAAACCATGTGCAGGTTTTTTAGGACGATAGAAATGCTCAATGATTGGTTTTAGTTTTTCTTGAAGTATTGCCAATCCCCCTTGAGGAGCATTAATTATTCTACTTTTCCCATTTTTCTTTTCAATTTCAAATTGTCTATAATTATCTTTCTTATCATATAATATATATAACAATTGACCCACAGGAACTTCAAGGACATTAGCAATATCGTTAGCTGATGTAATGATAATGCTTTTATTTTCAATTTTCTGACAAATTTTAATAATGTCTTCGTTTGGGGTTTGACTATTGTTTTTTAATTTCTTATTGTTCCATTTTATTCTCCCTCCGGTTTTATATGGCTCTGGTTCCATTTTGGGTAAATCAGGTACTTGGTCTGTAGCTTGTTTGTTAGCTGTAGCAAGGCGTAGCATTAATAATTTTTCATGTAAAGACACAAATTACCCCATAATTCTATTTATGTAGTAAATTTACGGCTCTGTCCAATCACTTTGCGCAACGTAAAGCCAACAACCTGTTGCGACCAGTAACCATTCGGCTGAACGGTGGCATGATGTACTGACATTAGATACTTCGAGGCGAAACAACCTCACAGATTTAAGGCAGAGCCGTGCCGGAAAACTATCATAACTAAATGGATTTAGGAAGGTTTTATCCGTTTAAGTTTAAGGGGGGGGAACTCTCGTATAGTAAAACGACATATTCAATTTATGGTTTTTTATTATTTTAAATCAATATGTTGTGTCGTTTCTAATGATGAAGGCAAACAATCTATAGCTCCCCTTTGTGCTTGCTATATATACAATCTTTAGTCGCGATATCATTTAGTGTCAGGCTATGTCAGCAGGGGTATCTAGGGCGTTCATTGAGCTTACTTTCCACTGGCTGTCCTCAAAATCAGGCGATGTGATGTGGGACATTGCCATGGGCAGTCTAAAGCCATATCCTTGTAACTTGGTATAACTATTATCCGGTGCTTAAATGTCTGTTTCTAAAGAGGAAGTCGGTTTGCGTTCTTTGCTGAAAGAGCTGGTTTCATTGCCGAAAGAAACTGAGTGGGCAGAATTTAAGCATAATGCAATAAAACCAGAAGAACTCGGAGAGTATATCTCGGCACTGGCAAATTCGGCTGCTTTGCTTGGAAAACCAACAGCCTATATGGTGTGGGGTGTTGATGATGAGACTCATTCTATAATCGGTACGGATTTCAAACCCTCTCTGGCCAAGCATAAACAGCAGGAGCTGGAAAGCTGGCTGTTGCAGGGCCTGGAACCAAAGATTGATTTTACATTTCATGAATTTTCGTCACCTGAGAATGATGCGGTTGTCATTCTGGAGATAAATGCTAATTGCCATACCCCTGTGCGTTTTTCGGGAACAGAATTTATTCGTATTGGCTCTTATAAAAAACCGCTGGGTAAACACCCAGAAAAAGAGCGTGCCCTCTGGCGTGTCTTTGATCGGAAACCCTGGGAATACCGCGTAGCACGGGACAAGTGCTCTATTGATGAGGTGTTGCAGTTAATCGACTACCCATCGTTCTTCTCGCTCTTATCTCAACCGTTACCAGACAACAAAGATTCTATAATGGATTACCTTGCAAAGGATTTTGTTGTTGAGAGAAATGATGCGGGGTCCTGGGATATTACCAATCTTGGTGCAATACTTTTTGCACGAGAATTAGATGCCTTTAAAAATTTGTCCCGCAAAGCTATTCGTTTAATCCAGTACGATGCAAATAATCGTTTCAAAACGGTAAAGGAATTACAAGGCCATAAAGGTTATGCCGTCGGTTTTGAAGGCTTGATTGATTATATTAATAACCTTTTGCCATCAAATGAGGTGATTGGGAAGGCTTTTCGCAGCGAAGTAAGAATGTATCCGGAGCTGTCTATACGAGAAGTTGTTGCCAACTCGCTGATTCACCAGGATTTCAACATTGGTGGGACGGGGCCAATGCTTGAGTTGTTCGCCGATCGCATGGAAATTTCGAATCCTGGCATACCCTTAGTGGCGATTGATCGCCTTCTTGATTCTCCCCCGCGTAGCCGTAATGAAAGAATAGCCTCTCTAATGCGCAGGATGGGGATCTGTGAAGAACGGGGAAGTGGCATCGATAAGGTTGTTATTGAAACTGAGATTTATCAGCTTCCAGCCCCTCAGTTTGAAGTTTATCAGGAGCATACGAAAGTCACTTTGTTTGCTCATCGCGATTTTAAGGATATGGATAATGAGGAAAAAGTCAGAGCGACTTACCTTCATTGTGTATTGAAGTATCTTGAAAAGGTTCCGATGAACAACACCACGCTGCGGGAAAGATTTGGTGTTGATGAAAAAAACAGCGCAATGATTAGCCGTATCATCAAGGAAGCAATGAAAGAAGGTCGTATCAAACAATACGATTCATCAGTAGGAACCAAGGCAATGCGCTACATCCCATTCTGGGCGTAGTTGGGGATTTGCTTGATGGTTGCTTGATTCTGGCTCTTGGTTGTAAGCGTGATTTATATTTTTATTATTGAAAACAAAAAGATAGAACCTTTCCCGTTCTGCAATTTGCTTGATGGTTGCTTGATCCGAAGTTTTTTTCATCCTTCTCCAGCCGTCGATTTCTTATTTTGGTGATATCCAGGCATCAACAAACATTCCTGCCGATTATGGAAATGGTGTCATAATCACACCTCTGTTATTCACTGATTTTATTAATAAATAAATTCTTCAAATCCCAAATACAGTTTCCTGCATCTTTTTCTTTTTTCCTGATCTAGCCTGTTCGCAACACATGGCAGCGATGCTGCGCTCGAAAGCTTCCCGTTCCAGGATGAGCGGTGATCTGAAAGAAGCGCTGATGGCGATCAATCCCGCAGGTCAATACGGAAGTAGCGTGGTCTGAAACTGACTGTCTGTCTTTGATACAGGCGACCACATTCTTTTATCGTTGAGCTGTTGCAGGCACAACGACCAGACAGAGGGCAGGCAGGAAATCAGGACGGCATTGCCGAAGGCTTTGCGTCCGGATTCCTGCCGGAGAGGTAAAACGCGGCGTCACTTTAATACGCGTAAGCGGGTGAAAGTGACGCCAGTGCGCAACACCGCTTCAGCCCAGTACCTGTCTGCAAAATCACTGCAACAATCCGACTGACACCTAAAGCGGCTGTCAGAATCTCAACCCAAAAACAGAGGAGAAAACCGCTTTACCGAACAGATACCGGAGGACAGGCAATCGTGCCTGTGGGGATTTACCTGCTCTGGCAGGCGGCTGCATTCGTGCATCACCGTACCCCGTCATACCTCATCCGCGCATCTTCCGGCGCACCGGTATCTTTCGACACAGCACGCTGTGACCAGACCGCGCGCCGGAGGACTGAGTGGAGAAATGCTATGCCGAGACTTACGCAACGCATGGAAAAACTCGCCCTGCTGGCTGGCGGCAGTTTTAAAACCATCCATGACCGCATCCGCATTGCCGGACGTTTAAGCCAGCATCTGCACAGGCTAAATATCCAGATTAAGGATCTCCAGCATCTTAAATCATCACATATCGAGAGTTATATCCAGGCGCGGCTGGATTCAGGTATCACGCCGCGCACGCTTCAGAACGAAATGGCGGCCCTGCGCACCATCCTTGCGCAGGCCGGGCGTGAAAAATTCGCGCATTCAGAACGTATCAGCAACAAAGCGCTTGGCCTGGGTAACGCCAGCCGGGCCGGAACTCACCGGGCGCTGACGCCGGATCGCTGGCAGGCTGCACTGGCTGATTTTCGCGACAGGGATGAAGGTCTGGCGGTCACTCTGGAGCTGGCCCGCGCGATGGGGCTGCGCTCACAGGAAGCGGTGCAGTGCTGCCAGTCACTGAAAAGCTGGGCTGCTGCGCTTGATCGCGATGACGAACGGCTACAGGTGGTGTTTGGCACCAAAGGCTCACGTCCCCGGAAGACACTGGCGCTGGAGCCAGAACGCTTACGGGAGATCCTGAGTCGGGCCATACCGCTGGCAGAGCAGCGCCACGGACGTCTTATAGATAAACCAGACCTGCGCAGCGCCATGAATTACTGGCGCTCAAGCGCCTCCCGTGCCGGGTTAACCGGGCCATATGCCCCTCACAGCCTACGCTATGCCTGGGCGCAGGAGGCGATGACAACCTACCGGAAGCAGGGACTCAGCATGAAAGAAGCCAGGGCGATGGTCGCCATGGATCTCGGCCATGGTGATGGCCGTGGCCGCTATATCCAGCGGGTATATGGAGAACAGACAGAATGAAGCGTTAAGACAAAATCGTGTCATCAGCCTTATCCGGAGAAACATGATGAATAACAGTCAACGGTTTTTACGTTTACACCAGGTGAAAGAAAAAACTGGCTTTAAAAAATCCTGGATTTATCAGCAGATGCGCCTGAAGAAATTTCCGGCTGCCATTCGTATCGGCTCAACCCATGTCGCCTGGCTGGAAAGCGACATTGAAGAATGGATCAAACAGCAGGTCAGTAATAGCAGCCAGCCTGAAAAGAGTCGTGCGGCTGTCCATGACAGGAAAAAATACAGGGGGGCAACATGAGTCGTTACGTTTCGGATATTACCGCCAGTGCTCGCCATCAGTGGCCGATGATATTTGAACAACTTAGTATCGTTGTGCCGCCTGCCCACCGTCACGGCCCCTGTCCCTGTTGCGGGGGAAAGGATCGGTTCAGGATGGATGACCTGGACGGGCGCGGGACATGGTTCTGTAACCAGTGCGGCGCAGGTGACGGACTGGATCTGGTAGCCCGGGTCTTCGGTTGTAACTTGGTCCGGGCGGCACGCAAAATATGGGAGCTGAGTCCGGAACCTCTGGTTCCGCCAGCCAGGGAAAAATGGCAGGCCGGAAACATGGACGCCCGGGTAAAAGCCCTGCTGCGTCACTGCCAGCCAGGCGATGCGCCATACCTGGCAAAACGTGGCTGGCAGCGCCACCAGTGGCTTCTGACAGAACATAGCAGCCGGACTATCGGCGGGTTTCACTTTGGTGCCGGAACGCTGGTACTGCCGCTCAGGGATACTGGTATGCGGCTAACGGGTGCCCAGTTCATTCATCCGGGAGGGAAAAAATACCTGCTGCCCGGTAGCCTGTTGAAAGCATGTTTTTGCCCGGTTCACCAGGCGACGGATAACGGTTTTCCTGAGCCCTGGAAGCCGGACGTCACACCGCCAGAAGGTCTCATCATTACGGAAGGGTATGCTACGGCACTGGCTGTCTCCTGTCTTCACACTTTCCCTGTCGTCGCGGCAATGTCAGCAAATAACCTGAAAAATGTTGCGGTGGCGTGTCGGGCACAGTGGCCGTGCTGTCGCTTTATCCTGGCTGGCGATAATGATTTCCGTAGCCAGAAAAATACCGGGCTATTGAATGCGCAGGCTGCGGCCATTGCTGTAAATGGCAGGCTGGCGATGCCTCCCGGTAGTGAAATGAGCGACTGGGATGAATTTTACCGACACCACGGTAAAGCTGCCTCGCGGAATGCTTTTGCCCGGGAACTCTTCAATAATTAAAGGTCACAGTGATGTCCGAACCCACCCATGCACTAACCACCACCCTTCCGCTGCGTAGAGGCTCGGAAGGGTTTAACATCAGCCAGGACTATCTGGTTAAAGGACTGATCCCCGCAGGGGCGCTGTGCAGCATTTATGGTCCAGGTGGCTCGTTTAAGTCCTTTCTGGCCGTTTCACTGGCCTGTCATGTTGCCAGCGGAAAACCATGGAGTGGCAGACGTGTCAGTCAGGGCGCAGTGCTGTTTATTGCCGGAGAAGGAGGAACCGGTGTGTCACGCCGTATCCGTGCCTGGGAACTTTGCGTAAATGATGAGTTGGCGCTCGATAATCTGTTTCGTGTTGACTTCCCGGTATTTCCGGCCAGCCCCGGGAGCGTTCAGCAAGTCATCCTCGCGGCGCAGGATATTTTGCAACTGACAGGGATGCCGGTCAGGCTGATTATCCTGGATACACTGGCACGTTGTTTTGGCAGTTCAGACGAGAATACCGCGCGGGATATGGGGGCGTTTATTCAGGGCTGCGATGCCATTCGCTACCATACGCATTCCACCATGCTGATTGTTCATCATTCCGGCAAGGATCAGGACCGTGGTGCACGTGGCTCCAGTGCCTTTCAGGCGGCGCTGGACGCGGAGTTCAATGTTCGTCGTGAAGGTCGCCGCAACGCCATCACCCTGAGCTGTACCAAAATGAAAGACGCTGAAATGCCGGAAGTTACCGCCTACGACCTTAGTGAAGCGGAAATCTGTATTGATGATGATGGTGAGCCAGTGACATCTCTGGTGCTGAATGATGTGCCCCGGCAACCGGACGACGATGACAGTCCCGCCACATCCGGTGTGCCCTATATGACGCATAACCATGCCGCTCTCTGGAAATGTATAAATCAGCGTATCAGTCGGAACCAGTCCTGTACGCGGGCACTGCTGCGCGACGACCTGCGTGCCAGAGGTATGAACGTGGATAAGAAATTTTCCCGCTGGCTTGAAAAGCTGCTGCGCGAGCAATTGATTGTTCTCGATGGTGAAGAGATCCGACTGGCTGATGTGGGGGAATAATGGGGGGATACCTGAACAGTGGGGGAAATATGCCGGAAAGTCACGTTGTCCCCCACTATTTTTGTATTTAGTCGGGAAAGGTGGGGGATTTCACCCAATGCCGCGCCAGTGCTGGTTTTTCTGTTTTTTGTCCCAGAAAATGGGGGAGCCTGCCAGGGAAAAGAAAGTGGGGGATAATTTGGGGGCTCGAGGCAAGGACAGCATCTTCCCTGATGCTGTAAGAGGTAGGTAATTACCGAGGTAATTTTTCGTCCCTCAGCCTTCGGACTTCATCCTCTTCAAAGATATCGCGTAGTTGCTGCAACTGTTCAGCCAGAACGAGCAAAAGCACATAGTTCGGGCCGATTTCATCAGGATTATCAACCATCACATGCACAAGAACCCGGGAGCGATCAACCAATTCTCTGGCTGAGGGTTGTTCTATCGTAATTTTCATAGATACCTCCGGCGGAGGCAAATGCGACGGGGACAGCAGGACAGGGCACATACGCAACGCTCCGCTTCGTGATAAGCAGGTTAACGCCACCACCGGAGACGCCAGGCTCACTGGTGGTGACCCAGACAGGGTTGGCGTACCGGTTATCACGACCCGGCGCTTCTTTCGAAGCCCCTGCCTGAGCCACCATTGAAAGGGCGAGCGCAGGCCGCGCCAGTAGCACTGCAAACATCGCTACCGACACTCGTGATAATTCGGAACGCCAATTCCGGTTGCAGTTTTGCCGCAACGTGACCAATATAACGCAAAATTATGGAGAAAAGCCACGCACAATTGAGAACATCCGAATTACGTATAAATTATCTTGTGTGAGTTTGATCTTACGCAACTATTTGAAAATAGGACATTTAACAAATTCCATTAATTGCTATTGTTGTGTTTTTACTGACACAAGGCATTAAGATGTAAATAACTTTCTTTGCAGTTAATAATTTTCGTGGGATATCTGGAGGTCTTGATATAAACAAAATAATATTCAAGGACACAAATACGCTATTTATATATGGGCAGAACAATGCAGGGAAATCAAGTTTTCTCAAAGCATACGAGTTTTTTTATAATGATGAGGAACCTTCTAATGATGATTTTTACAGGAAAAATTTACAAAATAGCATAGAGTTTGAGTTAGAGGTTGAGCTCGATGCACTAGATCGAGATAGAATTGAAACGAATGCACCTAAACAAAAGGAAAGTTATAAAAAATACGCAGTTAATAATAATATAAGAATAAAGAAAATATGGTTCCTTGAAAAGGGAAAAGTAAAAGTCAAAAATTACACGTTCGATTATGAAAAAAATTCTTATGAAGAAATTGGGTATGCCTCTATAGGGTTGCATAGGGTCTTTCAGTCATGTATGCCAAAACCCATATTTATTAAAGCAATGCCTACTGAAGAGGAAGCTAAGAAGACATTAAATGAAATATTAAAAACCATGGCCGAAAGTACTTTGAAAGTTGCTGAACTTCAGGAATTAGAAGATGCTAGGGCTAAAATAAAAGAACTTCAAGATAAAATGTATAACACAGAAACAATTGCATCTTATCAACATTCCGTAAATGACTATTTTAAGAAAATATTTGATGATACTCGTATAGCATTTAAAGATATAAAAGAACGATTAGCGTGGACAGAAAACAAACTTGGGAAAGAATTTGATATAGAGTTTGTCAAGACTACAATTGATGGAGAAAGAGATGATGAAATTCCTTGTTCACACAATAGTGTAGGGCATGGAACAATTCGCACGGCTATTTTCACATTATTGTTAATGAAAGATGTAGCTGAAAAATTCGAAAGGAGAGCTGGTAGGAAAGATTATATGGTTCTTTTTGAGGAACCAGAGCTTTTCCTTTATCCAAAAATGGTTAAGGAGTTAAGGGAGCTAATTTATCAAGTAAGTACTGAAGATTTACCTTATCAAGTGCTATGTGCTTCCCATTCACCAACAATGATCGACATATCTAAACCAAAATCTTCAATAATTAGACTTGTTAAAACCAGTAACGGGACTAAAATATTCCAAATTAACGATTCTTTTTTAAAAGAAGCAAAAGATATAAAAACAGATGAAGAGCTCAAACAAGAAATGTATGAGGTTCTTAGGTTCAATCCATTTATGTGCGAATCATTTTATGCTGATGAGGTAGTACTTATCGAAGGGCCTACAGAGGAAATTATCTCAAGAGCCTATTTACAGGAGCAACAAACTAACAAAAATATATTTATATTAAACTGTGGCACAGTAAATAATATTCCTTTTTATCAGAAAATATTTTCTAAATTTAATATTAAATACCATGCCATATTTGATACTGATCAAGCTACTATTGTTAGTCATGATGTTAATGGATGTCCTTTTTTTTGATAAAGGGATTCAAAAAACAATTTCTGAACAATATCAACTTGATAAGTCTAAAAATCAAAATCTTGTTGGTATATTAAGGGTTCATTCGACAACATTCGAGCCTGCACATCAAAATGATAGTGTCCCTGAAGACTTGCGTTTTGTTCAAACAAGTGACAAGAGTAAACCTTATAACGCAAATCTATACTGGAAGAAAATTTTAAAGCCAAATTTAGGGCATGTCGATATTCATAAAGTACCTATCATTAAGTATCTAAAAGAAATTTGCGATCATTAAATTATCAGTTATCACCTTTCTTGTTGAAATATAGCCTGTAAATTTTTACTTTTCAGGCTATAGTATAACTATTCAACTTAGATATGATAAATATCACTCACTATTAACTCATTCATTCTATTTCTGTGATGATTTTTCCATTTTGAGTGCGCATAACATGCATAGATGATGGATAATTTTTACCCACACATCTAAAAATGTCTACAATATCAAACAAAGTTATAAAATATAGACCTGTTGCCCGTTTATAGTCAGAGCAGAAGAATACACCAATAAAATTTTTTCCGTTAGGAATAAATGGAACGAAGTGATAACTGTGGATAAATTGATTGCATAATGATGCTATGCTGATTTTTGATGTTTTTGCTTTATTGAAAGAATAATCTGTTAACTTATAAGGATCTATAATAGATGCGTGATTTCCATTATATGGAAATTCTTTAAGTTCATATGCCTTTGATTTTATGGAGTCAGATACTTTTTGGGATTCTATTAATTTGCGGATGGAATAAAAACCAATAAATATTTCTTTTTCTATTGTATAAAAATTCTTTTCTCCCCATCTGGTTTGAATCAATCTTAGCTCTAATCGGTTAGCCAGTTTTAAAAGATCATTCTTCCAATAACTTGACTCGTGGATCATAAACTCTCCTTATCATTCAGTTCGGAATAGATCTATCAATATAAATTTAATTCTATCATCTTACAGTTATCATTTGAGTGTTAAAAGCCGCCAACTTATGATAATTGTGCGGCTTACTAAAATGAAGATGAGGATGTTACAATTTATTGGTATCCAGAGAATCTTCAATAATAGCGGTAAAAAAATGAAGGGGAACAGGGTATCTATAATGTCTGGAGGCGACGAGTAATAGTGGGGCATACCCATACTTTATTGCAGATAAGTTATCAATTGAACTGCTTTTACACTCCACTAGGATGTCTGGGATGGAAAAATACTGTGTTTCCGTAATCTCTGAAAAGGCAGAGCCATGTATTTCTTTATTATTATAATAATAGCTTTCTGAGGTGTGATTTGGAAACCAATATTGTAACGTGCAATGTTTAAGGTTTTCAGTACAAAACTCAACTAAGTCTGCTTTGAGTTCTGAGTTTTTTAATGTTTCGGCAAGAATCATCAATGCGGGATATAGGATACTTCCCTGCGTATATTTCTCACGTAGTAACTCATGGTTATCATCATTTTTATATTCTAAAATTTCTTCATAATTTCTAAGTGTAGTTGTATGCATATAAATTGATGGTATATGGGCTTTGTATGCAAACATTATTCTGTCAGCCAGGTTTTTTATCCAATCTTGCAGGAACACATCATTATTTGAATTCTGTAATAAAATGTGCGCTGCCAGACTTATATCTATAGCTTGATCATCTTTGTAGGGTGATAACAACAAAGGATTGTTAGAAACAAGTTCTTGAATTGTTTTTGAAATCCTTTCAATTTGATTTCTAATCTCAAGTTGCTCTTGATTTTCACCTTCAGAAGGAGGAAATTCAATATGAGATTTCTGTAATCTATAGAGTAACCATTCAGCATGTATAGCAACTCTACCAAGAATGTCGAATAGTTTTATGTTTAGATCGATAGAACATCGGGTATTAATGGCTCTGGATATGGCATGCAGATTTTTGCAAAATGGTAGTATGCATTTTTGTACATACTCTTCTGATATTTTTTGATATGTTGAGATTAATTCATCGAAAGAATTTTTTTGCTTTAAAGTGAAATTTTTATTGATCGCATCCCAAACATAAAGTATTGCAGATTCGGCAGATATATATGCGGACTCAATATTATTTTCATCCCTGCACCATGAATATAAAATCCATAAACAAATATTGATCGTATTAATAAACCTTACTTGTGATTTATCATCTTCTCCGATAGTTTTAGATATTTCTAAAACTAACTTCCTAAAATTCTGATGAGATGAAGTAGGTTCATCAAGCAATGCTATTGATTTTCTAAGTAACGATTGCCAATTTTTTGGTAATAAGTCCTCATTCAAGAGATATTCTGTAATCAGGTCTGATAATTTGTCGCCATTCCATTCTTCAAAAGAAATATTATCGGTAGTATATTTATTGGTAAATCCAGTTACTTCTTGTCTAACATTTGTTTGGATATCACCACCAAAGCACAAACAGATTACGACAGGTTTGTTTTTATGTTCAGGGGGGAGACGGTGTGGAATGTACGAATCTAAAATACTTTCTAATGAGGGGCGCAAGGTTTGATCAGTTGCACCACTATGCCAAGTAGATCGTGTTAAATTCCCTGATTTCACAGAGAATAAATAAACGCATTCTTTATCCTGATTAATTTTACCGACGGCGGCAATATCAACTCCATATTCATTAGTGCCGCGTATTGGCCTTGCAAAGACATTAAGCCCCATTTGGCTCAATAAACTTGGTAGTATAACATCAAGTTCACTGCGTTCTTTTAGTGAAGAAAGATATTGTTTAATTATTAATTTCATCTTCGATCCTTTCAATCCTGAATCTAAGCAAACGATAATTAAAGTTAAATGGATCGATTATATCCATATTTGGCATTTCAGATGAATAAGAGAACGTGTGCATAGGGGCTTCTGCCCTATGCGGTTTTTCATCTGGTGAGCTATGCATATAGTAAATTGAGCTATTTCCATAAAGAAGGTGTATGGTATTAAACATATCTTCAAATATTGATTTAGGACCATTTTCTTTTGCCTTCTGCATTACTCTATCTGACATTTTCCAGTATAGATGTCTATTAGTATCCGGGGTTTTTAATTCTTTTATAGAGTAAGCTTGATCAAAGCCACTGACATAGTTTTTCATTCTAATTTCTAAATTGTGGATCAAGGAAATTAAAGAATTATCACCCTCTTTTTCTTTCCTGATTTCTAAATATTCCCCTAAATCACTTGGGTAATTAATAAGTAATGGGTCGAATAAAAGATCCTCAAGTTTATTTTTTAGTTGATTTGATGAGGTTAAGTAAATAGATGATATAAGTGTAAACACATCAATTGGTCTGGTAATTAACCAGCCAATGATTTTTCTTGCAAGGTAAAGTTTGATATTTTCAGATAGGCCAGCACATGACTCTTTATCTACATGTGATTCCAGTATTTCATCATGAATATTATTAAATAAATCTAATACGCTTCGACATAAACGATTGTTTCCTGATAACAGCCATTTAGTTATTAACCTACAAAAAATGTTATTGTTTTCTTTGATAAGATAATGTACAAAGGAGTCAAATTTTGTAATTTTGAGATTGTCATTTTTCTCTAAAATATCTTCCAATAAGGTTATTGCAAAATCGTGCTCATTATTTTTAATTAAATCGATGAATGCCAAGTCGATACTATCTAATGCTCCAGATTTTAGTGATGAATTTTTGACAGCATAAAGAAATAAGTGAAGGATATCTTTAGGGATTTTTTGAAATTCCCAATGACATTGTTGTGCTGCAATAGTTATGATGTCATCATCATTTTTATCTAAAATATGTGAAATGCTATTCTTTATATCAGGCCAAGATTGGCTATGGTTTTTCCCAAAATTAATCAATGCTCTGAATAAGTTTATATTGGCAATATTGTTACCTTCGTTCTCACTTGAGGAGTTAAGTAACGATTTGGCCAAAATAATATCACATTCATTTGTTAACTGTAGTCTGCCTATTGTCCAATACGCTTGTGATCTAATAGAGTGGTCACTACTGCTTATCAATTGTTTTGTCTGAGAAAGACACCATGTTGGATCATGGCTATTTGCTGAGGAGATGACCGATGAGATGTACGATATTAAATTCTCAGGGTTTTCCTTAATATAATAGAGCCCCTGTTGAGCATGGAGAAAATCATGTCTACAAAAGTTGTAAATGCCATCGTGGATATCAATGGGAGATTTCTTTTCCTTACTTAGTTTTTCTGTCGTTATTAATATATCTTCAATTGAGCATGACATCATTGGTAATGCTAATGAATAAACATTGAATAAAATAAAAAGATCCCGTTCATTGTTTTCAATATCTAGATGTTTATACAATTCATTTAAATCGAATAATTTTTCATTATGTATCTCAGCTAGTATAGTTGGTAGATTTTTAGGGTCTGATCTAATTTCATCTAAATATATCTGGGTGATTTTTTTCCAGAGTGATTTAGACTTATATGCTTGGATTAGTTCTTCTCTATAGTTATCTTTCTCCATATAGTCATCCTATTTATTAATTATTTTAAATAATGGAATGTACATATTTTTCATGGCCTGTTGATTTTATAAGAAATGCTGTTTTTGAATACAAAGCATTAGTTAAATTTATCTTTTTGACTGCCTAGGAAATCCGCATACCATTGCATCATCTCCCGGCGTTTCTCCAGATACTGCGCATGATTATACGTTCCGCGAATTGAATTCTTATCAATATGTGCGAGCTGTGTTTCGATCCATGCGCTATCAAAACCATGTTCATGCAAGATTGTGGACATAGTATGCCTGAAACCATGCCCGGTTGCGCGTCCCTTATAACCCAGTAGCTCAATAACCTGATTTACACTTTCCTTGCTGATTGGCTTCTTACGGCTATTGCGGCCAATAAAGATGTACGGGAAATTTTTGGTGATCGGTTCCAGTTGTTTGAGAAGTTCAATCACCTGACGTGAGAGAGGTACAAGGTGAGGACGACGCATTTTCATTCGCTCTGGCGGGATCTCCCAGAGGGCATTCTCAAAATCAATTTCATCCCATGTTGCGAAACGCATCTCTTGGGTTCTGACACCTGTAAGCATCACAAGTTTTGCTGCGTTTCTGGTAATAAGGCTCCCGGTGTACCCTTCCAAATCGCGGATAAAATAAGGCATCTCGTTCGCGGGCAGCCAGGCATAGTTTTGTTTTTTCGGTGTAGCCAGTGCCATCGCAAGATCCGGGGCTGGATTGTATTTGGCACGACCCGTGATAATGGCATAACGAAAAACTTCACCACAGCGCTGGCGTACTTTTCGTGTTTTCTCCAGTGCGCCACGTTGCTCGATGCGTTTGAGAACCTGTAGCAATTCTTGCGGCGTAATGTCTCCCATAGGGCGCTGGCCGATAAAAGGAAACACGTCTTGTTCGAAGGTTTTGATGATTTCATCACGGTAGCCCAGCGTCCAGCGATCGGCTTTACTACGATGCCACTCCCTACTGACTACCTCAAAAGTCATGGCTTTAGCCTGCTCTCGCAGCGCTTTTTGTGTACGACGTTCGGCCATTGGATCTACACCAGATATGACAAGTTTGCGCGATTTGTCGCGCATTTCTCTGGCTTCGGAGAGGGAGACTAGTGGATAAGAGCCAAAGGACATCAAGCGGGCTTTGTTATCAAAACGATAGCGAAAGCGCCAACCCTTGCTCCCGTTGGGTTCAATCAGCAGCGCCAGGCCCAAACCATCGCTTAGCGAATATGCTTTTTCTTTTGGCTGAGCCCGCTTTATCTCAAGATTTGTGAGTGCCATATGTATAGCCCTGTGTTAGCCACGAAATCCTATACAGATTACTATACATTTTTTGAGCGGATTTCAGAAACCGACTATAGTCACATATGGACGATAATTATTTTAACTTGTTGTTTTTGTAATTATTAAATGGACGGATATGGACTGCTATGGAAGGATTTTGGCGGAAGATCACAGGAGTTGAACCTGCCCGGGACCGCTGGCGGCCCCAACTGGATTTGAAGTCCAGCCACCTCACCGGAGATGACGATCTTCCGCGCCTCGATTGCTACATGGAGGCGGGGCGCATTATAGCTACTTTCAGCCGTTTACCACATACCTGAACGCACTTTTTTACTGTTAAAACTGGACTTTGCAGAACAGTCTGAAACAAATCCGTTCAAAATCCATGGGTTACACTTTTTCATACGCTTTCAGGCTACCGCGATCACAGAAAACAAGAAACGTAATCTGATAACGAGATATCGCAATTCATCTTCCTGCGGCAAAGGTTTACAAGAAATGTAACCGGTACCAATCCGTGGCGCCGCTAAGGGAATTGTGCCCATATGAAAGATCATATTTTGTCCGTCAAAGAGAAAATTGGCTACGGCATGGGTGACGCCGCCAGCCACATCATTTTTGATAACGTTATGTTGTATATGATGTTTTTCTACACCGATATCTTCGGCATCCCCGCTGGTTTTGTCGGCACCATGTTCCTGCTGGCGCGCGCGCTGGATGCGATCTCCGACCCGTGCATGGGCCTGCTGGCCGACCGTACCCGCAGCCGCTGGGGTAAATTTCGCCCGTGGATCCTCTTCGGCGCCATTCCGTTCGGCCTCGTCTGCGTACTAGCCTACAGCTCGCCGGACTTAAGCCACCACGGCAAGCTGATCTACGCTGCGGTAACCTACACGCTACTGACCCTGCTCTACACCGTGGTGAATATCCCTTACTGCGCGCTCGGCGGCGTGATCACCGACAACCCGACACAGCGCATCTCCCTGCAGTCCTGGCGCTTTGTGCTGGCAACAGCAGGCGGCATGCTCTCCACCGTGCTGATGATGCCGCTGGTCAACGTTATCGGCGGAGATGACAAAGCGCTTGGCTTCCAGGGCGGCATCGCGGTGCTGTCGGCGATCGCCTTCCTGATGCTGGCCTTCTGCTTTTTTACCACCAAAGAGCGTGTCGAAGCGCCGCCGAGCAGCACCTCGATGCGCGAAGATTTGCGCGATATCTGGCGCAATGACCAGTGGCGAGTGGTTGGCGTGCTCACCATCCTCAATATCCTCGCGGTCTGCGTTCGCGGCGGCGCGATGATGTACTACACCACCTGGATCATGGGCTCGGCGGCGCTGTTCACCGTCTTCCTCACCACCTACTGCGTCGGCAACCTGATTGGCTCGGCGCTGGCGAAACCGCTGACCGACTGGAAATGCAAAGTCAGCGTCTTCTGGTGGACCAACGCCCTCCTGGCGGTGCTCAGCGTGGCGATGTTTTTCGTACCGATGAATGCCGAAATCACCATGTTCGTCTTTATCTTCGCCATTGGCGTACTGCACCAGCTGGTGACGCCAATCCAGTGGGTGATGATGTCCGACACCGTCGACTACGGCGAATGGTGCAACGGCAAACGCCTGACCGGCATCAGCTTTGCCGGCACCCTGTTTGTGCTCAAGCTGGGTCTGGCGCTGGGCGGCGCGCTCATCGGCTGGATGCTGGCCGGCGGCGGTTACGACGCCGCAGCCAAAACTCAGAACGGCGCCACCCTCACCATTATTATCGCCTTGTTCACCCTCGTTCCGGCGGTGTGTTACCTGCTGAGCGCGGCGATCGCCAAACGCTTCTACACGCTGAAAACGCCGTTCCTGAAAAAAATGATGGCCGAGCTGGCCGAGGGCGCGCGTCGTAATGAACAAGATTTCGCAACAGCCCCGATCGACAAAGAATGGCAAAACTAAGAGGACGTTTTAATGAAAATCAGTGATGGAAACTGGCTCATTCAACCAGGGCTCACCCTGATCCAACCCGTACAGGTTTATGAGGTGGAGCAGCAGGGGAATGAAATGGTGGTCTATGCCGCGCCGCGCGATGTCCGCGAACGCGCCTGGCAGCTGGATACGCCGTTATTCACCCTGCGCTTTTTCTCCCCGCTGGAAGGGGTGATCGGCGTGCGCATGGAGCACTTCCAGGGCGCGCTGGATAACGGTCCGCACTACCCGCTGAACGTGCAGAACGACGTCAATGTCACCATAGAGGATACGGCCGAATTCGCCGAGCTGAAAAGCGGTAGCCTTAGCGTGCGCGTTACTAAAGGCGAATTCTGGGCGCTGGATTTTCTGCGCGACGGCGTGCGTATCACCGGTAGTCAGCTGAAAAACAACGGCTACGTGCAGGATAGTCAGACCCAGCGCAATTATCTGTTTGAGCGCCTCGACCTCGGTGTCGGCGAAACCGTCTACGGTCTCGGCGAGCGCTTTACCGCCCTGGTGCGCAACGGCCAGACGGTAGAAACCTGGAACGAAGACGGCGGCACCAGCACCGAGCAATCCTATAAAAACATTCCGTTCTATCTGACCAACCGCGGCTACGGCGTGCTGGTCAATCACCCGCAGCGCGTCTCCTTCGAGGTGGGCTCAGAGAAGGTCTCGAAAGTCCAGTTTAGCGTGGAAGGTGAATACCTTGAGTACTTCGTGATCGATGGCCCGACGCCGAAAGCGGTGCTCAACCGCTATACGCAGCTCACCGGCCGCCCGGCGCTGCCGCCGGCATGGTCGTTTGGTCTGTGGCTGACCACCTCGTTCACCACCAACTATGACGAAGCGACGGTGAACCGCTTTATCGACGGCATGGCCGAGCGCCAGCTGCCGCTGCACGTCTTCCATTTCGACTGTTTCTGGATGAAGGCCTTCCAGTGGTGCGATTTCGAATGGGATCCGCTGACTTTCCCGGACCCGGAAGGGATGATCAAGCGCCTGAAGGCGAAAGGGCTGAAGATCTGCGTGTGGATCAATCCGTATATCGGCCAGCGCTCGCCGGTGTTCAAGGAGCTGAGAGAGAAGGGCTATCTGCTGAAGCGCCCGGACGGTTCGCTGTGGCAGTGGGATAAGTGGCAGCCTGGGCTGGCGATATATGACTTCACCAACCCGGAAGCCTGTCAGTGGTACGCCGACAAACTCAAAGGCCTGGTGGCGATGGGCGTCGACTGCTTCAAGACCGACTTCGGCGAACGCATCCCGACCGATGTGCAGTGGTTTGATGGTTCTGACCCGCAGAAAATGCACAACCATTACGCCTTCATCTATAACGAACTGGTGTGGAACGTGCTGAAAGAGACCGTCGGCGAGAAAGAAGCGGTGCTGTTCGCTCGCTCCGCCTCGGTGGGCGCACAGCAGTTCCCGGTGCACTGGGGCGGCGACTGCTACGCCAATTACGAATCGATGGCGGAAAGCCTGCGCGGCGGGTTGTCGATCGGCATGTCTGGCTTCGGTTTCTGGAGCCACGATATCGGCGGTTTCGAGAATACCGCCCCGGCCCACGTCTACAAGCGCTGGTGCGCCTTCGGCCTGCTTTCCAGCCACAGCCGCCTGCACGGCAGTAAATCCTATCGTGTGCCATGGGCCTACGACGAAGAGTCCTGCGACGTGGTGCGCCACTTCACGCAGCTGAAATGCCGCATGATGCCCTATCTCTATCGTCAGGCGGCATTGGCCAATGAGTACGGCACCCCGATGCTGCGCGCGATGATGCTCGAGTTCCCGGACGATCCGACCTGCGACTATCTCGACCGCCAGTATATGCTGGGTGATTCAGTGCTGGTCGCGCCGGTGTTCTCCGAAGCGGGCGATGTGCAGTTTTATCTGCCGGAAGGGCGCTGGACGCATCTGTGGCATAACGATGAATTGCCGGGTAGCCGCTGGCATAAGCAGAATCATAATGCGCTGAGTCTGCCGGTCTACATTCGCGACAATACTCTGCTGGCGCTGGGCAACAATGACCAGAAACCCGATTATGCCTGGCATGAAGGCACCGCCTTCCAGCTGTTCCACCTCGAAGAGGGGCGCGAGGCGCGCTGTCAGGTTCCGGCGGCGGACGGTTCCACGATCTTCACCCTGAAGGCGAAGCGCCAGGGCAACACCATCGCCGTGAGCGGCGAAGGCGAAGCCCGCGGCTGGACGCTGTGCCTGCGCAATATCCAGCAGATAGCCGGCGTTCAGGGCGGCACGCAGACCGGCAGCGAATGGGGTGTGGTGGTGAGCGCCCAGGGCAATACGCTGACGATTACGTTGTAAAAGACTGCGTTAACGGCAGAGACCCTCTTCGCCTGGCGGAGAGGGTTTTTTATTCCATTTTTGTACAAAAAGTAATATTCATTTCAGTCTGGTGACTCAGGCCGCAGACGCCGTTGCTGAACGGTGATAGCGTATTCTGCCGCTGAGAGGAGCCCGCCATGGACGTAGAAAATATCTTTCGTGACGTGAAGCTAAGCAAAACGGAAATGACCGTGCTGCGCTTTATCCAGAACGACCCGGAGCAGTGTATCCGCCAGGGGGTCCGCGCCGTGGCGGAGCAGTGCTACAGTAATCCCTCCTCGCTGGTACGGCTGGCGAAAAAGCTTAAGTTCAGCGGCTGGCTGGAGCTGGTCTATTTCATCAAGTTCAATATCACCATGCCGAAGCTCGATGTCACCAACGATATCGACTATATGAGCATTCAGCCGGCGGAGGCGCTGACGCCACTGCTGGCAAGCCTCGCGCAGCAGCGCGTCCTGATCCACGGCAGCGGCTTTTCGCAGCTGATCGCCCAGTATATTTATAACAAGTTTCTCGTCACTGGGGTGAATGCCAGCCTGGCGCTGTGGCCGGATTACGAAATTCTTGAACAGAAAAACGCCGCTCGCTTCGACTCCATCTGGATCATTTCGAAATCCGGGCGCAGCAGCTCAGCGCTTAACTGGGTGAAGGCCCTGGAGGGGAAGGAGATTAATCTGGTCTGCTTTACCGGTGATTATCAGAGCCCGCTGGCGCAGGCTGCAGATACGGCGTTTATTATTCACGACCCGCAGAAGTTTGACGATGATATTTACTGGAGCAACCCGTTTTTCGGCTACTGCATCTTAGGCTTTGAGCGGCTACTGAAGATGTGGTTTACCCGCGTACGGAGCAATAGCTAGACCCGCTAAGCGCGGTGCGAGCGGGGGGAGTTCCCGGATGGCGGCTGGCGCCTTATCCGGGCTACCGGGTGATGCAGCTATTTGTCGGGTGGCGGCTTACGCTTGAACCGACCTACATAAAATCATAACCGCTCCGTTCGTAGCCCCGCTAAGCGCGGTGCGAGCGGGGGAGTTCCCGGATGGCGGCTGGCGCCTTATCCGGGCTACCGGGTGATGCGGCTATTTGTCGGGTGGCGGCTTACGCCTGACCCGACCTACATAAAACACAAACCGCTCCGTTCGTAGCCCCGCTAAGCGTAGCGCAAGCGGGGGAATCCCATCGGCAGCAGGTTACCGCCAGGCGGCGAACTGCTCATCGTCGAGGTAGGCCTCGACCAGGGTTTTCGCCAGCGACCAGGAACCGATCAGCGGGTGCGCCATCAGCGCCCGCACCGCCAGCGACTTATCCTGCTGCAGGATCGCCGCAACCGCCAGCCGCTCATACTCTTTCACGCAGGAAATCATATTTTTCTGCGCCGTCGGCACCTTCACCGGCGTTACCGGCTTGAGACCCTCCCGGCTCAGGTCGCAGCTGATCTCAATCACGTCGTCAGGGCGCAAAAAGTCGAGCGTGCCATTATTCTGGATCGACACCACGATCCGCTTGGTGGTGGTGCTGTTCACCGCTTCCAGAATATCCAGCGCCACCCCGGCATAGCCGCCGGTGTCCGGCTCTTCGATAAACTGCCGCAGCGTCAGCGGCTCGCGGGTATGAAATTTCTCCTGACGGGATTCGTTCTGCATATAGCTGTTTTCCCGGCGAAGGTAGTGTTGCATCCAGATATTGAAGGCGGCTTCCGGCTGCGTTCTGGCATCCACGGTGCGCAGCGCCTGGCGCATCTCCTGATTGATACGGGCGATCTGCTCCCCGCGCGTTTCGCCTGCCCCCTGAATCGCCTTCAGCGCCTCGTCGCGATAGTAATAATAATAGAGATATTCGTTGAGTAACTGGTTATCGCACAGCCGCACCAGTTCGGGTGAGAAATACTGCATCGCGGTCTTCTGGTACAGCGCCGGACTGGCGATCAGCCGCTCGGTCACCGCTTCCCCGCGCACGGTGAAGTGGGTAAACCAGGAGAAATGGTTCAGCCCATAGCATTCCACGCTCAGGTCGCGCTCCTCACAGCCGAGGATCGCCGGCAGCTCACGAATCAGCTCGGAGGGGGCATCGCAGATCCCGTAGACCCGACGCTTAAAGCCGGACTTAACGATCGCTTCCGTCACCAGGCCTGAGGGGTTGGTAAAGTTAAACAGAATGGCGTCTTCGGCGGCATGCGCTTCGATCAGCCGGCAATAGTCGAGGATCGCCGGGATCGAACGCATGGCCATCGCGAAGCCGCCGGCGCCGGTGGTCTCCTGGCCGAGGGTGTTATGTTGCAGCGCAATGCGCTCGTCGCGAATACGGCTTTCATCACCACCGACCCGCAGGGTGGTAATAATATAATTGGCGTTTTGTAGCGCCGCGACCGGGTCGGTGGTGGTCGTGAAATGAATATCCGGGCGAATGGTCGTAAATACATAGCGGGCAATTTCGCCGAATATCGCCAGATTATCTGCAGAGTTATCGAGAAAAACCACCTCCGTTAAACCAATGCGGTGAGCATTATATGCCAGAGATTTCGCTAAAAATGCAGAGCGAACGCCGCCCCCGCCTAATACGGTTAATTTCATACAAACTCCTCATTAATTTTCTGCTAACCAGTTATCAACCCGGGAACGTACCTGTCCCACTTTTACGCCATAAATAACCTGAACCTCATTACGATTGCGCACTACGCCGTTGGCGCCGGTATTTTTTAATTGCGCGTCATCAACCCGCGCCATATCGCGCACGGCCACGCGCAGGCGGGTAAAACAATTATCGACGGAGAGAATATTCTCCTTACCCCCGAGACCGCGGATAATGTCATCGGTGACCGACTGCGGCTGCGCGACTTTCTGGCGATACTCCGCTTTGCTGTAGAGCTTCACGTTCTCGTCATCTTCCCGGCCCGGCGTTTTCAGATTCAGCTTCACCACCAGAGTGCGGAAAATCACGTAGTAGACGGCGAACTGGCCGATACCGATAAGGACATATCCCGGCCAGCGCGTTAAGGAGACCGGTAGCGGCAGGTTATAGATCAGAAATTCGATCAGGCCCGAGGCTCCCCAGGGGCGTACGGTGAAGAGGTCGCAAATGGCCTGCGAGGCGGCGGTTAACGTCGCATGGATCACCCACAGCAGCGGCGAGACAAACAAGAAGGTGAACTCAATCGGCTCGGTGATGCCGGTCAGCATCGAGGTGATAATTGCCGGCAGCAGAATCGCCTTGGCCATCACTTTTTTCTCCGGCTTCGCGGTGTGGTAGAACGCCAGCGAGGCGCCGGCCAGGCCGAAGATGGTGGTCATCCCTTGCTGTGAGAAGCGTAGGGCCTCATTCATCACCGGGGTCAGATCCGGATGGCGCATGTAGGCGAGAAAAATGGCCTGGGTACCGGAGACCACCTGACCGTCCACGTTCAGGGTGCCGCCAATCTGGGTGAGCTGGAAGGGTGACCAGACAAAATGGTGCAGGCCGGTCGGGATAAGAAATTTTTCAAAGAAACCATAGACGAAGACCCCGGCGACCCCAGCATTTTTCATAAAGCCGGTGAGGGCGGAGATGCCGTGGGTCATAAACGGCCAAATCCAGGTAAAGGCGATGGCGTAGAAGATAACCACCGGCGTCATCGCCACCAGCGTCAGCTTGGCGCCGCCGTACATCGACAGCGCGCCGGGCAGCTCAATGGTAGAGACTTTATTGTGCACCCACGCGATAGTGCAGCCGAGAATAATGCCAAGGAAAACGCCCATATCCACCACTACAAAGCCCAGCAGTTGGGTTTGCCCGGTGCCATAATATTCACCGTTAATTTTTTCGGCGAGTCCGTGGGTGTGTTCCAGCCAGGAGTGGTTGGCGCCAAGAAACATAATGAAGCACATCACCGCAACCAGCGCGACTTCGGTTTTTTTATCTTTTGCCAGGCCATAGCTAATACCGACGCAAAATAATAAGCCGAGGTTGCCAAATAGAGGCCAAAAGGTGTCGCCGAGCATCTGCCCAAGCTGGTGCAGGAAACTGGTTTCAGCTATTAATGTCGGATTAGTTAATACTGAACTGAGGGCCAGAATTAAGCCAATGACCGGCAAGAACAATACGGCGCCGATCATGGCCCGGGAGAATTTTTGCATATTCTCCAGAATACGCTGACGTATTTCAGGCATGATTGATCCTTTTATATTTTTGTAGGTACAGGGAGCGGTTTCTTTTTATCGACTTCCAGTATTTTGGTTATAGCAACTCTGATATTTGAAAGGAACCAGTAGCGGTAAATAGGCACAGATAGCCGCTTATTGCACACAGGTTTCAGAATGCTTGCAGACTCCCTCCCTGAAAGTGAGAGAGCGTTGCCAGAGCGGAGTGTTTGCAGAGAAGCGTTCCCTCTCCCCGTGGGGGAGAGGGGGATGGGGCATCGCTAGGGCGTGACGGGAGCGGGCGCTGGCGCGGCGGGGGCGGTATTGACCTCGCCGTTGCGCATCGTTTGCGCCACCTGCTGTTTCTCCATGTTCACGGCGCTAAGCTGTGCGTTGACCGTCGGCTTGAGCGGGGCATCGGCCTGCACGCTGCCGCTGGCGGTCAACTGGAGATTGCCATCCCCGCTAATGGGGAGCGAAGGCCAGCCCCAGGCCTGCAGAATATTCAGCGGCACGCCGCGGCCGTTCAGGCTCAGATTGACCTGGCGCTGCGGCAGCTGGGATACGGCGGCGGTGGCCTGCAGAATGCCGCGCTCGGTGAAGGCGCTGAGCTCAGTGATATTGACCGTCGACGCCGTGGCGCTCAGCTTGAGTGAAGGGCGACGCACGTCAATTCGGTTAAAGGTCGCCGCCGCGGCGTTCAGCGTCGCGCTACCGTTCCACACCCCCCAGCTGCCGTTTTTCACCAGCTGAAGCTCGCCGCCATAGCCATCGAGAGCGGTAATTTGCCATGGGAAGGCTGGGTCCACATCGATGATCAGGTTGCGGCTGGCGCTGAATTTTTTCAGCGTCAGGCTTTGCAGCCAGGCCGGCAGCGGCGCCATCCACAGTGGCTTCCAGTTCGCCGGCAGCGTGTACTCCAGCCCGGCGAAGGCGGTGTCGTCAAGCACCAGCGCGTTACCGGCGCGCAGCCAGTTGCCGGAGGTTCGCACCATGCCGCCCTCCCAGCGCGAGGAGAACTGGCGCAGGGCAATACCCTGGGGTGAAAATTCGGCATTCAGGATCGGGTCGAAAAAGTGCAGCGAGCCGTAGATAAATTCGCTGGCATTCATCGACAGCGCGCCGTCCTGGCTCTGCCAGCCGCCGTGACTGAGCGTCAGGTTGCGCAGGCTCAGGTCAAGGTCGGTTACCGCCCAGTCCGGCCCCTGCAGGCGGGCGTCGGTGATATCCAGGCGGCCAATCTGCAGAGAGGGGACCGTGGTTAACGGCGCGAAAAAGTCGGCCAGCGAGGCGGCGCTCTGCAGTCGGATCTCATTGAGCTGCAGGTTATCCACCAGCCAGCTGCCGTCGGCGCTGCGTTTCGCATTGCCGGTTAAGGTGCCGCGGGCGACATCGGCGCCGAGGGTGGAGAGGGTGACCTCGCCCTGATCAATCTTGCCCTGAATCAGAACATTGCTGGCTTCGACGCCATTGAGCGTCATCGAGCCCGCGCTCATCTGGATCTGCGCCGTTTTCCCCAGCACATTGCCTGCCTCCGGCGCCCATGGGCTGACGCCGCCAGTGACGCGCTGCGCGCTGAGCGCCCAGCCGGTTTCCGGACTATTGAAGGCCATATTGCGCAACATTAGCCGGTCTGCAGCGAACGGCAGGTCGGCAGAGTGGGGTGACAGATTCAGGGTGCCGTCGTTAAGGACAATCTCATCCGCATGCAGCGGGTCGCTAAACTGGCGGGTGCTGAAGCCAATATCGACCGTTTTCGCCACCAGGGTTGCCGGCTTGCCTTCCCGGCCAAAGGTGACGTTTTGCAACTGCACATGAAGAGGGGAGGAGAAATCGTGGTCCATCGCATCGAAGGAGACCTGCCAGCCGGTGCCATTGCTGAGCCAGGCGCTGGCTTGGCGGGCGCCCCAGTGGGTTTGCAGCAGGAACCACGCGCCAACGATGACGAGCAGCAGAGCGACTAGCAGCCAGAGAATCAGCTTTCCAAGAAATTTCATGGTCTTCCATTCTGTGAGATGCACATAACCGTGTTATGCCCGATTTATGCGCACTTCTCAAGGCAGGCGTGGTTTATTTCCGTGACGGGGCAGGCGGTGGAGGGCAGCGCCAGGGTGCCCCGGCCGATGGCAAGACCGGGACGCGTTAAATCAGGCTTTTTCTGGCGGGAAAATTAAATTCAGAACAATCGCCGTGATACCGCCGGCGGCGATACCGGAGGAGAGCAGATTCTTCAGCCAGTCCGGCGCGAACTGCAGGATCAACGGCTGCTGCGACACGCCGAGGCCCACCGCCAGCGACAGGGCGATAATCAGGATCGCCCGGCGATTCAGCGGCTCGCGGGAGACGATGCGCACGCCGGACGCGGCGATGGTGCCGAACATCACCAGCGTGGCGCCGCCGAGCACTGGCTCAGGGATATGCTGTACGAAGCCGCTCACCGCCGGGAACAGCCCGAGGACGATCAGCATCAGCGCCACCACAAAGCCGACGTAGCGGCTGGCGACGCCGGTCAGCTGGATCACGCCGTTGTTCTGGCCGAAGCAGGAGTTCGGGAAGGTGTTGAAGACCGCGGACACAAAGGAGTTGAGGCCGTTAGCCAGCACGCCGCCTTTCAGGCGTTTCATATACAGCGGACCCGAGACCGGCTGTTCGGAGACGTCGGAGGTGGCGGTGATATCGCCGATGGTTTCCAGGGAGGTGATCATAAACACCAGCATCAGCGGCAGCAGCAGGCTCCAGTCAATGCCGAGGCCATAATAGAGCGGCGTCGGGACGGTGATGAGGCTGCTGTTGGTCGGGGCGGTGTTGGCCGGCAGCATATCGAGGAACCACGCCGCCAGATAGCCCGCCGCCATGGCAATCACCAGCGAAGCGATGCGCAAATAGGGATTACGCTGGCGGTTGAGAATGATGATCAGCGCCAGCACGATGCCCGCCAGCAGCAGGTTCTTCGGCGCGCCGAAGGTATGGTCGGCCATCGCCGCGTAGCCGCCGCCGATGGAGGTCAACCCAACCTGAATCAGCGACAGGCCGATGATCATCACCACCACGCCGGAGACCAGCGGGGTAATGATGCGGCGCGCGAGGTGCAGGACGCGGGAGAGGACCATTTCCGTGCAGCTGGCCAGCATCAGGGTGCCGAACAGGGCGGCCATCATCGTCGGGACGTCGGCGCCGCCGGTTTTCAGCGCGGTGCCGCCCATGATCAGCGGGGCGACAAAGTTGAAGCTGGTGCCCTGGATGGAGAGCAGTCCGGAACCGACCGGGCCCCAGGCTTTGATCTGAATAATGGAGGCCACGCCGGAGGCGAACAGCGACATGCTGATGATATGTTGGGTATCTTGCGCCGGGAGACCGAGAGCCTGGCAGATTAATAGCGCCGGGGTGATCACCGCGACAAACATCGCCAGCAGGTGCTGGAAGGCGGCGAACAGGGTTTGCGGTAGGGGCGGGCGATCTTCGAGGCGGTAAATTAATTCGCTGGCTGGTTTATGCGCAACCGGTTGCGCATTTTCTGACTCTGCGGTGTTAACGGACATCACAAGCAATCCCAAGGTGGCAAAGCGGGAATTTTATCGGACTGTAGACCAAAAGCAAACGTTTGCCAGCGTTTGCCCATAAAAATTTATGCTGTGAATATGCGCAACGAGATTATTAACATTTTGTATGCTAAATCGCATCATTCAGGATACAAAATATCTTTTTCTGTCATTTTTTCCGCCGTTCTGCGTAAAATCCCCCTCTGCCTCCTCATGAAGAGAAGCTAAAGACACCAGGAATATCGTCGCGTGTGAATGGATCATGCGCCCATAAGGAGCTTTTTATGTTTCATCTCGATACCTTATCGACGCTCGTTGCCGCAACGCTTGTGCTATTACTCGGCAGAAAACTCGTCCAAACCGTACCCCTCCTCAAGAAATACACCATTCCTGAACCTGTTGCCGGCGGTCTGCTGGTGGCGCTGGCGCTGCTGGTGCTGAAAAAAAGTATGGATATCGATATTGATTTCGATATGAGCCTCAAAGATCCGCTGATGCTGGCGTTCTTCGCCACCATCGGTCTGAACGCCAACCTGGCCAGCCTGCGGGCTGGCGGCAAGGTACTGGGTACCTTTCTGATTGTGGTGGTTGGTCTGTTGCTGCTGCAGAACGCCCTCGGTATCGGCATGGCGAAGCTGTTGGGCCTGGATCCGCTGATGGGTCTGCTGGCCGGTTCTATTACCCTTTCCGGCGGCCACGGCACCGGGGCGGCATGGAGCAAGCTGTTCGTTGAGCGCTATGGTTTTGCCAACGCCACCGAGGTGGCGATGGCCTGCGCGACTTTCGGCCTGGTGCTCGGCGGCCTGATCGGCGGCCCGGTGGCGCGTTACCTGGTGAAACACTCTTCCTCGCCGGACGGGACGCCGGACGATCAGGTGGCGCCGACCGCCTTCGAAAAGCCGGACGTGGGGCGGGTGATCACCTCGCTGGTGCTGATCGAGAGTATCGCCCTGATCGCCATCTGTCTGACGGTGGGCAAGGTGGTTGCGCAACTGCTGGCGGGCAGTGTCTTTGAATTGCCGACCTTTGTCTGCGTGCTGTTTATCGGCGTGATCCTCAGCAACAGCCTGGCGCTGGCGGGGCTGTATCGGGTGTTCGATCGCGCGGTGTCGGTGCTGGGCAACGTCAGCCTGTCGCTGTTCCTCGCCATGGCGCTGATGAGCCTCAAGCTCTGGGAACTGGCTTCTCTGGCGCTGCCGATGATTATTATCCTGGCGGTGCAGGCGGTAGCGATGGCGCTGTATGCGGTGTTCGTCACCTATCGGATGATGGGTAAAAACTACGATGCCGCGGTGCTGGCAGCCGGGCATTGCGGGTTTGGTCTGGGGGCAACGCCGACGGCGATCGCCAATATGCAGGCAATTACCGACCGTTTCGGCCCGTCACATATGGCCTTCCTGGTGGTGCCGATGGTGGGGGCGTTCTTTATCGATATCGTCAACGCGCTGGTGATTAAGCTGTACCTGTTGCTGCCGATATTTGGTTGATAAAAAACCCGGAGGCGGTGCTGCGCACCTGTCCGGGCTACAAGATCGTGCTGTTTGGGGTTTTGTAGCCCGGCTAAGGCGTTTACGCCGCAAGCCGGGAATACCTCCACAATCTTACGCTTCGTCGTGCTCTTCCCACGCTAACGCGCGTTTCACCGCTTTCTTCCAGCCGCTGTAACGATAGTTACGCTCAGTGGTTTCAATCCCCGGGCGGAATTCACGCTCAATCACCGCTTTTTCCTGCAGCTCATCGAGGTTCTGCCAGAAGCCGACCGCCAGACCGGCCAGATAGGCGGCGCCCAGGGCTGTAACTTCGCGCACTTCCGGACGCTCCACGCGGGTGCCGAGGATATCGGACTGGAACTGCATGAGGAAGTTGTTGGCCACCGCGCCGCCATCCACGCGCAGCGCATGCAGACGGATACCGGAGTCAGCCTGCATCGCTTCCAGCACGTCGCGGGTCTGATAGGCGATGGACTCCAGCGTCGCACGGATAATGTGGTTCGAGTTCACGCCACGGGTGAGGCCGAAAATCGCGCCGCGGGCATAGGGGTCCCAGTACGGCGCGCCAAGACCGGTGAACGCAGGCACGACGTACACGCCGTTGGTGTCCTTCACTTTGGTGGCGAAGTACTCGGAATCGAACGCATCGCTGATGAGCTTCATCTCGTCGCGCAGCCACTGAATGGAGGCGCCAGCCATAAACACCGCCCCTTCCAGTGCGTAGTTCACCTCGCCGCGCGGACCGCAGGCGATGGTGGTCAGCAGACCGTGAGTGGAGGTCACCGCTTTTTCGCCGGTGTTCATCAGCATAAAGCAGCCGGTGCCGTAGGTATTTTTCGCCATCCCTTCCTTGACGCACAGCTGGCCGAACAGGGCCGCCTGCTGGTCACCGGCGATCCCGGCGATAGGAATACGGGTCCCGCCTTTACCACCGATGTTGGTCTGGCCGTACACTTCGGACGACTTGCGTACTTCCGGCAGCATGGCGCGCGGAATATCCAGCGCGTCGAGCATCTTGTCGTCCCAGTCCAGGTCGTGGATGTTGAACAGCATGGTACGCGAGGCGTTGGTGTAGTCGGTGACGTGCACGCGACCCTGGGTCATCTTCCAGATAAGCCAGGTGTCCACGGTGCCGAACAGCAGCTCACCGCGCTTCGCACGCTCACGGGAACCTTCGACATGGTCGAGGATCCATTTTACCTTGGTGCCGGAGAAGTAGGGGTCCACCACCAGGCCAGTGGCCTTGCGGATATACTCCTCCATCCCGTCACGCTTGAGCTGCTCGCAGATCTCGGCGGTGCGGCGGCACTGCCAGACGATGGCGTTATAGATCGGTTTGCCGGTCTCGCGCTCCCACACCACCACGGTCTCACGCTGGTTGGTGATACCGATGGCCGCGATCTGATCGGAGTTGATATCCGCTTTGGCCAGCGCTTCGACCAGCGTCGAGCTTTGGGACGCCCAGATTTCCATCGGGTCGTGTTCAACCCAGCCTGGCTTAGGATAAATTTGTTCGAATTCTCGCTGGGAGACGCTGACGATATTGGCATCATGATCCATCACAACGGCCCGGGAGCTGGTAGTGCCCTGGTCAAGCGCAACGATATATTTTTTGTCGGTCATAGTCGGTGTCCCGTAGTCAGATTACAGCGAAGCTTTATGTTGAGTGGAGGAAGAGGAGGGGCTCTCTTGCTCTTCGTCCACGCAGGTGTCGCAAGGCAGGTGGCGGCCAATCAGCTTACGATAGCTGAACGCGCCCAGCGCCGCGCCGACCACCGGTGCGCACAGCGGCACCAGGAAATAAGGAATATCTTTACCGCCGGTGAAGGCGACGTCGCCCCAGCCGGCCAGCCAGGCGAAGGCTTTCGGGCCGATATCACGCGCCGGGTTCATGGCGAAGCCGGTCAGCGGTCCCATGGAGGCGCCAATCACCGCGATCAGCAGGCCGATCAGCAGCGGCGCCAGCGGGCCGCGCGGCACACCGTTGCCATCGTCGGTCAGCGCCAGGATGACGCCCATCAGGATAGCGGTAATCACCATCTCTACCGCGAAGGCCTGCACAAAATTGATATGCGGGTTCGGGTAAGTGGAGAAGATGCCAGCCAGATCAAGGCTTTCCACGCTGCCGCGTACCATATGGTGGGTGGTTTCATAATCGAGGAAAAGATTGTAATAAAGCCCGTAAACTAATGCCGCAGCGCAAAAGGCGCCAGCGAATTGCGAAATAATAAAAGGAACCACTTTGCGGCCATCGAAGCAGGCGAACAGCCAGAGCGCGATAGTCACCGCAGGGTTAAGGTGCGCACCGGATACCCCTGCGGTCAGGTAGATCGCCATGGCGACGCCCAGACCCCAGATGATGCTGATTTCCCACTGTCCGAAGCTGGCTCCCGCGACCTTGAGCGCAGCCACGCACCCAACGCCGAAAAAGATCAACAACCCGGTACCGAGGAACTCTGCGATGCACTGGCCTTTTAAGGTTGATGTTTGGCTCATAATCGAATCCTGAAGCGTGGTGATGATTATTGTATGTAGGGTGGTCACAGACGACCATATTGCCATGTAGGCATAGTGTTAATTTATCGTTAACGAGCAAAAACGAGAAATATCGAACTTCAAATGTGTGTACCACGTCAAGAAAATGAGCGTTTTCGCGCCATTCGTGCGCATTAAGCGCGCTGCCGGAGCGTTTCACCTCGCATTTTGTTAACCATAATATTAACAATGGCTCATGAAGTACGAGCGAACTGCGCTGAAAGTACCAGGTAAAGACTGAAAAGTGTTGCAAACCGCAATCTGCGCGGCTTGCCGCTGGACAGGGGCGGCGGGGATTCATACAATCGACGATAACACCGCTATGTGCGCTAATTTTCGTTAAGGCGGGACCGCGTATACGAAACACCAGTTTCTATCAACGCCTTGCAAGTTCAGGAGAGGTATGACGATGTCATTAGAAGTGTTTGAGAAATTAGAATCTAAGGTTCAGCAGGCGATTGATACCATCACTCTGTTGCAGATGGAAATCGAAGAGCTGAAAGAAAAGAACAACACCCTGGTGCAGGAAGTTCAGAGCGCGCAGCATGGTCGTGAAGAGCTGGAGCGCGAAAACAGCCAGCTGAAAGAGCAGCAGCAGGGCTGGCAGGAGCGTCTGCAGGCGCTGCTGGGCCGCATGGAAGAAGTCTAATCGCTTCACGCCCTCTCCCGCCAGGGAGGGGGTGATCCTTATCCCTTCCTTTATACTCACAAGTTATAGCCAATCTTTTTTTATTCTTTAATCATTGAATCGCTTTCTGGCACGCTTAGCCCATCACAACACGACATAAAGAGAGCGGTGCGATGAATAAGTGGGGCGTAGGGTTAACTCTGTTGCTGGCATCCGCCAGCGTTCTGGCAAAAGATTTTCAGCTATTAAACGTATCTTATGATCCAACGCGCGAGCTGTACGAACAGTACAACAAAGCGTTCAGCGCGCACTGGAAGCAGGAGACCGGCGACAACGTGGTGATCCGCCAGTCGCATGGCGGCTCCGGCAAGCAGGCGACCTCGGTGATTAACGGTATTGAAGCGGATGTGGTTACGCTGGCGCTGGCCTACGACGTCGACGCGATCGCCGAGCGCGGCCGTATCGATAAAAACTGGCTGAAGCGCCTGCCGGATAACTCCGCGCCCTATACTTCCACCATCGTGTTCCTCGTCCGTAAGGGCAACCCGAAACAGATCCATGACTGGAACGACCTGATCAAACCGGGCGTGTCGGTCATCACCCCGAACCCGAAAAGCTCCGGCGGCGCTCGCTGGAACTACCTGGCGGCCTGGGGCTATGCCCTGCATCAGAACCATGGCGACCAGGCGAAAGCCCAGGATTTCGTCAAGGCGCTGTATAAAAACGTGGAAGTGCTGGACTCCGGCGCGCGCGGTTCGAGCAATACCTTCGTAGAACGCGGGATCGGCGATGTGCTGATCGCCTGGGAAAACGAAGCGCTGCTGGCGACCAACGAACTGGGCAAAGACAAGTTTGAAATCGTGACCCCGAGTGAGTCGATTCTGGCTGAGCCGACCGTTTCGGTGGTCGATAAAGTCGTGGATAAGAAAGGCACCCGCCATGTGGCGGAAGCGTACCTGAAGTATCTCTACTCGCCGGAAGGCCAGGAGATTGCGGCGAAGAACTTCTACCGTCCGCGCGATCCGAACGTGGCGAAGAAATATGCTAATGAATTCCCGAAACTGAAACTGTTCACTATCGATCAGGAGTTCGGCGGCTGGACGAAAGCGCAGAAAGAGCACTTCTCCAACGGCGGCACCTTCGACCAGATTAGCCAGCGTTAATTCTCTTGTCCCTGCTTGCGCTACGCTTAGCAGGGCTACAGTTCTGCGCTGTGCGTAACCCGGGTAAGGCGCCAGACGCCACCCGGGAATCCCTGCTTGCACTAGGCTTAGCAGGGCTACACTTCTGCGCTGTGCGTAGCCCGGGTAAGGCGCCAGCCGCGACCCGGAAAACGCTCCGCCCGTCATCTGTTTTCATTTAGTCATCAAATTACGTTACTCTTCCGCTTCAGGCTTAACAGGGAATGAAAATGAGAAGAGTAAGATACTTTTTGCTGGCGCTGCTGGTGGCGATCCTCGCGGCGCTGGCGGGCGGCTACTACTGGCTGCACTCTGGCAACCCGGACGCGTTGCGCAAGATTGTTCTGCAGCAGTGCGTTCCCCATCAGCAACAGCAGCAAAACCCGTCGCCGTGTGCCGAAGTGAACCTCAAGGGCGGCTATGTGCTGTTTAAAGATCGTAACGGCCCGCTGCAGTATTTGCTGATGCCGACCTACCGCATTAACGGCACCGAAAGCCCGCTGCTGTTGGATCCACTGACGCCGAACTTCTTCTGGCAGGCCTGGCAGGGGCGTGAGATCATGAGCCAGCGCCACGGCGCGCCGGTTCCCGATAACGCGGTATCGCTGGCGATCAACTCGCGCAGCGGACGCACGCAAAACCATTTCCATATTCATATCTCCTGCCTGCGCCCCGATGTGCGCGCGCAGTTAGACAAGGATGCGGCGGCGATCAGCAGCCGCTGGCTGCCGTTGCCGGGTGGGCTTCAGGGCCATGAATATCTGGCGCGCCGGGTGACGGAGGCGGAGCTCGCCCAGCGCAGCCCGTTCCTGATGCTGGCGGAAGAGGTGCCGGAGGCGCGTCAGCATATGGGACGCTATGCGCTGGCGATGGCGCAGCAGAGCGACGGCTCGCTGGTGCTGCTGGCGACGGAGCGTAACCTGCTGTCCCTGAACCGGGCTTCAGCGGAAGAAATTCAGGATCATCGCTGCGCCATCCTTAACGCAAACCACTAGTTCTGGCGTTTACCTGTCTTACCTGTCGTCGTATTCTTGCTGAAAAAAACGACAGGAGACAGGCATGTCGCTCTGGCTTACCCACCCGCTGTTCCTCCCTTCACTGATTGTCGGCGTTACCATTGTGCTCTGGGCGACGTCGCTGCTGCCGGAATTTATCACCGCGCTGCTGTTTTTCGCTGCGGCGATGATGGCGAAAATCGCCCCGCCGGAGGTGATCTTTGGCGGCTTTGCCTCCTCGGCCTTCTGGCTGGTGTTCAGCGGCTTTGTGCTCGGCATCGCGATCCGTAAAACCGGGCTGGCGGACCGGGCGGCGCAGGCGCTGTCGGCGCGGCTAACCGACTCCTGGCCGCGGATGGTCGCCAGCGTGGTACTCCTGAGCTATGCCCTGGCGTTCGTGATGCCTTCCAACATGGGGCGCATCGCGCTGCTGATGCCGATCGTGGCGGCGATGGCCCGCCGGGCGGGCATTGCCGACGGCAGCCGCGGCTGGTTCGGCCTGGCGCTGGCGGTGGGGTTCGGCACCTTTCAGCTGTCGGCGACGATTTTGCCCGCCAACGTGCCGAATCTGGTGATGAGCGGCGCGGCGGAGGGCTCGTACGGTATCCATCTGAATTATGTTACTTATTTACTGCTGCATACGCCGGTGCTTGGCTGGCTGAAAGGGGCGGCGCTGGTGGCGCTGATCTGCTGGCTGTTTCCCGGTAAGCCGCATCCGCCGCGCGACCTGGTGCCGCTGCCGGCGATGAGCCGCGACGAGAAGCGTCTGGCGTGGCTGCTGGCGGTGGTCCTCACGCTGTGGGTGACCGAGAGCTGGCATGGCATCGGCCCGGCGTGGACCGGCCTGGCGGCGGCGGTGGTCACGCTGCTGCCGCGGGTGGGCTTTATCAGCGGCGAAGAGTTTGCCAGCGGGGTGAATATGCGCACCTGTATTTATGTTGCCGGGATTTTGGGGCTAGCGATCACCGTCACCCAAACCGGGATTGGCGGCGTGGTGGGCAATGCGCTGCTGCAGGTGATGCCCCTGGATAAAGACAATCCTTTCACCAGCTTTCTGGCGCTGACCGGAATTACCAGCGCGCTGAACTTTATTATGACCGCCAACGGCGTGCCGGCGCTGTATACCACCTTTGCCCAGAGCTTTGCCGACGCCACCGGCTTCCCGCTGCTGAGCGTGATTATGATTCAGGTGCTGGGTTATTCCACGCCGCTGCTGCCGTATCAGGCGTCGCCAATCGTGGTCGCGATGGGGTTAGGCAAAGTCCCGGCGAGGGCGGGGATGTTGCTTTGTCTGGCGCTGGCGGCGGTGAGCTATTTGATTTTGCTGCCGCTGGACTACGCCTGGTATCAGCTGTTGGGAAAACTGTAGCGGCAAAAAAAGCCCGGCTTGCGTTGTGCGAAGCCGGGCCTCAGAGATTTATCAGTCATCCCGGTCGCGTGTCGCCACCGGGAAAAGCGGATTACGCTTTTTTCGCCGCTTCCGCAGCTTTCACGATCACCGCGAAAGCGTCAGCTTTCAGGGAGGCGCCGCCAACCAGCGCGCCGTCGATGTCCGGCTGGGTGAACAGCTCTGCGGCGTTGCCAGCGTTAACGGAACCACCGTACTGGATGATCACTTGCTCAGCGATTTTCGCGTCAGCTTTAGCAATGTGGTCACGGATGAATTTGTGCACCGCCTGAGCCTGAGCCGGGGTCGCGGATTTGCCGGTACCGATAGCCCATACAGGTTCGTAAGCGATAACCACGCCTTCGAAAGCGGCAGCGCCCTGCGTTTTCAGTACCGCGTCGATCTGACGTGCGCAAACTTCTTCCGTTTTGCCCGCTTCGTTTTCGGCTTCGGTTTCACCGATGCACAGTACCGGAGTCAGACCCTGCTCTTTCAGCACGGCGAATTTCTTCGCAATCAGCTCGTCGGATTCTTTGTGGTAGGTACGACGCTCGGAGTGGCCGATGATGATGTACTGTGCGCCGATATCTTTCAGCATTTCGGCGGAGGTTTCACCGGTGAAAGCGCCGGACAGGTTTACGTCAACGTTCTGCGCGCCCAGGTGGATGTGGCTGCCTTCTGCCGCACGCTTAGCCAGGTCCAGATACATTTCCGGCGGGGCGATGGCAACTGCGCAGCCGCTTACGCCAGCCAGCTCGGTACGCAGGTTCGCAACCAGTTCGTTTACCATGTGGCGGCTGCCGTTCAGTTTCCAGTTACCCATCACTAAAGGATGTCGCATTTTAATTCTCCACGCTACTTAAGCGAATTAAGGAATATAGCCGCCCCAGAGGGCAGCATGGTCTGTGAAACAGTATAGAGACTCGTCACTGGAAAGGCTTTGCTTTTTGTCATTTATTGTTACCTTCCAGCGTTTCAGATAGCGCCAGCTTAATCGGTTCAACAGCGAAGGTCAGACCCTTTTCACCATGATCTGCCACCACATAGCGCACGGCGCCCTCGGTGTCGGAGAAGTAGCGTTTGCCTTTGCCGGCAGTCAGCAGTTTCTGCAGTTTTTGCTGGCTCTGCGCCGGACTAAGGGTGGGCACGAAGGCGCGGATCATGGCGCTCATATACTCCAGCGCTTTGGCCTTCGCCGCCTTTTGCTCCGGCCCCTGGATCGGCAGCCAGGTGATCTGCATGGATTTGATCTTCAGCGTGCCGCGCTCCAGCGCGGTGGAGGCATAGAGATTTTCGTTAATCTTGCTGGCGGCGCGGGTCAGGTTAGCCCGATCGCGGCTGGTTGATATGGAACGGAATTCATTCAGAGGCAGCTTCGGGTTATCGACGTTAAATTTTTCCCGGAACTGGCTGATCGACAGGTCAAAGCTCGGCGCGCCGGCGAGCAGGTAGGGGGCAGCGGTCGTCGATTCGCTTTCTGCGGACAACGCATGCGGGCCGACGGCAAGGCCCATCAGCCCACTGAAACACAAGATTGTCCACTTCTTCATGCCCGTCGTTCCTTTTTTTGCCTGCTGACGATTAAATCGGGAAGCGCGGCGCTTGTCAAAAAGTCACGACGCCAGGGTAAACTACGCAGACGATGATGATAAGGAAAAACGCATGACCCTACAGCAGTGGTTATTCTCAATTAAAGGGCGCATTGGCCGCCGCGATTTCTGGATCTGGATTGCCATTTGGCTGGTGACCATGAGCGCGCTGTTCACCCTGGCAGGCAGCAATCTGCTTAATCTGCAGACGGCGGCGTTTATTATTGTCTGCCTGCTGTGGCCGACGGCGGCGGTGGTGGTGAAGCGGCTGCACGATCGCGGCAAATCCGGACTGTGGGCGCTGCTGATGATTCTGGCGTGGATGCTGCTGGCGGGGAACTGGGCGATGCTGCCGCAGGTCTGGCAGTGGGGCGTCGGGCGCTTTGTGCCGACGCTGATTATCGTCATGATGCTGATCGACCTGGGGGCGTTTGTCGGCACCCAGGGCGAGAATAAGTTCGGCAAGGAGACCCAGGACGTGCGCTGGAAAGCGGACGCCTGATTACCAGTAGTGCTCCGCCGTCATGTGGCCCGGCCGGCGACGCAGATGTTTGGTCATCTGCCGGGTCTCTTTTAACAGCTGTTGGGTATCGCGTACCATCTGCGGGTTGCCGCACAGCATCACATGGCTGGTGTCGCGGGTCATCGGCAGGCCGACCGCCTCCTCCAGCGCCCCGGTTTCAATCAGGAACGGCACCCGGCCGGTCAGCGAGCCTGCCACGGTTTCGCGGCTGACCACCGTCTGGATGCGTAATTTGCCGGCGTAGCGCTGCTCAAGCTCGCGCATCAGCGGCAGATAGCTCAGGTCCGCGGCGTAGCGCACGGCGTGGACCAGCACCAGATGATTAAATCGCTCAAGATCTTTGCCTTCCTGGAGAATCGACAGATAAGGCCCGAGGGCGGTGCCGGTCGCCAGCATCCACAGAGTATCGCAATCCGGTACTTCCTCGAGGACGAAGAAGCCAGCCGCTTCGCTCACCACCTGGACCTCATCGCCCGGTTTCAGCGCCGCCAGACGCGGGCTCAGCTTGCCTTCCGGGACGGTGACCAGATAGAACTCGAGATCGGGATTGCCGGGGGCGTTGACGTAGGAGTAGGCGCGCTGCACGCGTTCGCCGTCGATTTCCAGCCCGAGCTTGGTAAATTGCCCGGCGGTAAACGGATGGACAGGCGCCCGCACGTATAAACTGAACAAGGCGTCCGTCCAGTACTCCACTTTTGTCACTTTGCCGCTAACCCAGTCCGCCATCGTCTTCTCCTGTTGCCAAGCGATGCCTTATCTTCGGCCCAGACGGGCAAGATTTCCACCCCGCAGGCGCAAGAAAGCTCTATTGATCAAATATAAACGAAGAACAGGACAACCGCCCGCGGACGGTTGCCTGGAGGAGAGAAAGCGGTATTACAGGATGTGCTGCTGGACGTCCGGATCTTTACGGTCGAGGTAATGAATCGACTGGATCCGACGGATGGTGCGCGACTTGCCGCGGATCAGCAGCGTCTCGGTGGTGGCCATATTGCCCTTACGGGTAATGCCGTCCAACAGATCGCCTTTGGTGATGCCGGTAGCGGAGAAGACGACGTTATCGCTGCGCGCCATTTCATCAAGGCGCAGCACTTTACCCGCTTCGATGCCCATGGTTTTGCAGCGCGCCAGCTCGTTTTCACCGATGCGGCGATTCTCTTCGCTGTCGCCCTTCACGTGGTGACGAGCCAGCAGGCGGCCCTGCATATCGCCGTCGAGCGCGCGGATCACCGCGGCGGAAACCACCCCTTCCGGCGCGCCGCCGATGCCGTACAGCACGTCCACTTCGCTATCCGGCATGCAGGTGAGAATGGAGGCCGCGACGTCGCCATCGGGAATGGCGAACACGCGCACGCCCAGCTGCTGCAGCTGAGCAATCGCCGCATCGTGGCGCGGTTTCGCCAGCACGGTGACGGTCAGCTCGCCCAGCGGCTTGTTCAGCGCGCGGGCGATATTGCGCAGGTTCTCTTCCAGCGGCAGATTGAGATCGATAGCGCCTTTAGCGCCTGGGCCGACAATCAGCTTTTCCATATACATATCCGGCGCGTTGAGGAAGCAGCCTTTATCGCCGACCGCCATCACTGCCAGGGCATTAGCCTGGCCCATCGCCGTCATCCGGGTACCTTCGATGGGATCGACGGCGATATCCACCGCATCGCCCTGGCCGGTGCCCACTTTTTCGCCGATATAGAGCATCGGCGCTTCATCGATTTCGCCCTCTCCGATGACGATGGTGCCGTCGATATTGACGAGGTTAAGCATAATGCGCATGGCGTTAACCGCTGCGCCGTCGGCGGAGTTTTTATCGCCGCGGCCAAGCCATTTATAGCCCGCCAGCGCGGCGGCTTCGGTGACACGCGAAAATTCGATGGCCAGTTCTCGTTTCATAATCCACTCATTGTGTAGAAAGATTGCCCGCAGCGCGGCAAAAGCGCGCTACGCGTTGGAATAGCGTTCGGTTTCCGGCATCCAGCGCTCGATCAGCGCCTGGGCCTGCAGCGGATAGCGTTCATGAATGTGACGCGCAATGCGCTGAACGTCGGGGATCATCGCCTGATCGCGCAGCAAATCCGCCACTTTAAACTCAGCGTTGCCGGTCTGGCGGGTGCCGAGCAGCTCACCGGGACCGCGAATTTCAAGGTCTTTCTGGGCGATGACGAAACCGTCGTTACTGTCACGCAGCACCTGAAGGCGTTTCTGCGCCGTTTTAGAGAGCGGCGATTTATAGAGTAGCACGCAGTGGGAAGCGACCGCGCCGCGCCCGACGCGCCCTCTGAGCTGGTGCAGCTGCGCCAGACCCAGACGTTCCGGGTTTTCGATAATCATCAGGCTCGAGTTCGGTACGTCGACACCGACTTCAATGACCGTCGTGGCCACCAGCAGATGCATTTCGCCCTGCTTGAAAGCCTGCATCACCGCCTGCTTCTCCGCCGGTTTCATCCGCCCGTGCACCAGACCGATATTCAGCTCCGGCAGCGCCAGCTTGAGCTCCTCCCAGGTCGCTTCCGCCGCCTGGGCCTCCAGCAGATCGGACTCCTCAATCAGCGTACAGACCCAATACGCCTGGCGGCCTTCGTGGGTGCAAGCGTTGCGCACGCGGTCAATAATATCGCTGCGCCGGGTGTCCGGGATAGCGACGGTAGTCACCGGGGTTCGGCCCGGCGGCAGCTCGTCGATAACCGAGGTATCGAGGTCGGCGTAGGCGGTCATCGCCAGGGTGCGCGGGATCGGCGTGGCGGTCATGATCAGCTGATGCGGGTGGAAACCCTGCTGCTGACCTTTCTCCCACAGCGCCAGCCGCTGGTGTACGCCGAAGCGGTGCTGTTCGTCGATGATCACCAGCGCCAGGCCGTTAAACTGCACCTGTTCCTGGAAGATGGCGTGGGTGCCGACAATCATCTGCACCTCGCCGCTGGCAATAGCGTCCTGCTGCGCCTGGCGTGCTTTGCCTTTCTGTTTGCCCGCCAGCCAGCCGACCTCAATGCCCAGCGGTGCAAACCAGCTGCGGAAGTTGTTGGCGTGCTGCTCGGCGAGCAGTTCGGTGGGCGCCATCAGCGCCACCTGTTTGCCATGGGCGATAGCGCGCAGAGCGGCCAGGGCGGCGACCAGCGTTTTACCGGAGCCGACGTCGCCCTGCACCAGGCGCATCATCGGCACGTCCAGCGCCATATCGCGCTCGATCTCGGCGGTGACCCGCGCCTGCGCGCCGGTGGGCTTAAAGGGCAGGGAGGCCAGCAGCTGATTTTTCAGGGTATCGTTGGCGCCGAGCGGCAGGGCGTGATAGCGCTGGGCGCCTGCCCGTAGCGCCAGCATGCTGAGGTTGTGCGCCAGCAGCTCTTCCAGAATCAGGCGCTGCTGCGCCGGGTGCTTGCCGCTTTCCAGCTCGCTAAGTTGCAAGGAGGGAGGCGGACGGTGCAGCGTACGCAGCGCCTCCGGCAGGCTCATCATCCCCTGCGCCAGCTCCGGCGGCAGGAGTTCGCTAATTGCGCAGGTCTCGAGCAGCTCGAGCGCCTGATCGGTGAGCTTGCGCAGGGTCGCCTGCTTAATGCCTTCGGTAGTCGGGTAGACCGGCGTCAGGGTCTCCTGCAGCTCCGGGGTGCTCATATCGCCCTGGACGCGGTATTCCGGGTGGATCATCTCGGCGCCGTACTTCCCGCGTTTGGCTTCACCGTAGGCCAGCACTCGTCGACCGGTCGCGAGGCTGTTTTTCATCGCCGCGTTGAAGTTGAAAAAGCGCATGGTGAGGATGCCGGTGCCATCGCTGATCTGGCAGGTCATCATTCGGCGGCCGCCGAAGGTGATATTGCTGTTGAGCACTTCGCCTTCCACGGTGGCATAAACCCCGGGCAGCAGATCGGCTATCGGGTAAAGATGGGTGCGATCTTCGTAGCGCAAAGGCAGGTGCAGCAGCAGATCCTGTACCGTATGCAGGCCGATCTTCGCCAGCTTGCTGCTCTGCGCAGCCCCAACGCCGGTGAGTGAACTGAGCGGAACGGCATCTAACAGGCGGCCTGACATGGGGTTTACCTCGCAGCCTGCATGGTGGCCCACCACGCGGCATCGGCTTCCACTTCGCCCTGCTCGTTAACGTGGGGGTAAGGCAGCCCTTTCTGTCTCGCGACGCGGGCCAGCACCGGATAGCCGCCTTCAAACAGCAGGCGCTGCTGCTCTTCCGGCGGCAGCATGCTGTTGGCGCGTTGGTACATCCCGGCGTTTTGTCGCTGCCGCTGGGCTTCATACAGGATCAGCGCCGAGGCGACGGAGACGTTCAGCGACTGCACCATGCCGATCATCGGGATAATAATGTCCTGATCGGCCAGGGCCAGCGCTTCCTGAGTGATGCCGGTTTTCTCCTGACCCATCAGGATGCAGGTTGGGCGCGTATAGTCGATTTCACGGAAATCGATGGCTTTGCCGGAAAGATGGGTGGCGAGGATTTGCATACCCTGGCCTTTGAGGTGGCCGACGGCATCTGCGATGGTACGGTGGGTTTTCACCTGCACCCAGCTGTTGCTGCCCGCGGCGGCGGAGGCCATGGTGCGCATCCGGCTGCTCGGCCAGACCGCGTGCACCTCGTGTACGCCAACGGCGTCTGCGGTCCGGATGACCGCAGAGACGTTATGGGGCTTATGGACCTGCTCCATGCAGACCGTCAGGTCAGGCTGACGCCTGGCGAGCATCTCGCAGATACGCGCATAACGCTGTGAATTCATTACACTTCATCCTTCGAATTACCTCTTTAGTCGCTGCGGATCACGCGGCCCATCCCTGGACCTCGCCCCTGACGGGGCCTGCAAGCAGCGTTCAAATCTGCTCCCGGCAGATTTGTCATTCGCTTGCTGCCTTGATGCAATTCGAATGTTTTGTCTAAAAGCTAATTTCGGTTACGGGTGACTTTAATCACGTCCGGCATGACGCGGATTTTGCGCATGATATTCGCCAGATGCACGCGGTCGCGGGCGGTCAGGCGGATAAAGGCGCTGTATACGCGGCCATCTTTCTCTTCCGTATTCAGACTCTGGATATTGGAAGAGGCGGTGTTGATCGCCGCCGTCAGGTTAGCCAGTGCGCCCTGGTGGTTAAACATATCCACCTTGATCTCCGTAATGAACTCCTGAGCGGTCTCTTTATCCCACTCAACCGCCATAAATTTCTCCGGCTCTTTCTGGTAGCCGCGGATGTTACGACAGGATTCATGATGGATAACCAGCCCTTTGCCGGGACTGACGTGGGCGATAATCGGGTCACCGGGGATCGGACGACAGCATTTGGCAAAAGTGATCAGCACGCCATCGGCGCCTTTGATCGGTAGATGGCCGTGGTTTGAGGCATTGGCCGGCACCGGAGCCGCAGCGGCTTCGCCCTGCTGCAGGTTTTTCGCCACCACCACGCTCATGGCGTTGCCCAGACCGATCTCCGCCAGCAGATCGTCAAGCGAGGCCAGCTTCATCCGGTCGAGCTCGCGCTGGATATTCTCCGGCGGGATCTCGGCGAGTTTGCGGCTACCGCCCAGCGCGTGGTTGAGCAGACGACGGCCAAGGCTGACCGAGTCATCGCGCTTGAGGTTTTTCAGCAGCTGACGGATCTTGGCGCGCGCCTTCGAGCTGACGACAAAGTTCAACCAGGCGGCATTCGGACGTGCGCCCGGCGCGGTAATAATTTCGACAGTCTGACCGCTGGAGAGCGGCTGCGACAGTGGATAGGGCTGGCGGTCGACGCGCGCGCCGACGCAGGCATGGCCGATATCGGTATGCACCGCATAGGCGAAGTCCACCGGCGTGGCGCCAGCGGGCAGTTCGACAATGCGCCCTTCCGGGGTGAAAACGTAAATCTCATCGGGGAACAGATCGGATTTAACGCTCTCAATAAATTCAAACGAGCTGCCGGCGCTCTGCTGCAGCTCCAGCAGGCTTTGCATCCAGCGCTGGGCGCGGATTTGCGCGGTGGTGCTGCTTTCGCCGCCGTGCTCTTTATAAGCCCAGTGCGCCGCGACCCCCATCTCCGCCATCTGATCCATGTCTTCGGTACGAATTTGTACCTCGACCGGGACGCCGTGGGGGCCGATCATCGAGGTGTGCAAAGACTGATAGCCGTTCGCTTTCGGAATGGCGATGTAATCTTTGAAACGACCTGGACGCGGTTTATAGAGGCTGTGCATCTGGCCAAGCACGCGGTAGCAGACATCGGCATCGTGGACGATAACGCGGAAGGCGTAGATATCCATGATCGAGTGAAAACGCTGCTCTTTGAGCACCATTTTGCAGTAGATCGAGTACAGATGCTTTTCGCGACCGCTGACGCGGCAGGGGATCCCCGCTTCCTGCAAACGCCCTTCGATTTCCGAGAGGATCTTTTGGATCATCTCTTTACGGTTGCCGCGCGCCGCTTTGACCACCTCTTTAATGACGCGGTAGCGGTTCGGGTACAGCGCCTCAAAGCCCAGCTCTTCGAGCTCAGTTTTGATGTGATGGATACCTAAACGGTGCGCCAGCGGGCTGTAGATTTCCAGCGTTTCGCGGGCGATGCGGCGGCGTTTATCCGGGCGTAGCGAGCCCAGGGTACGCATGTTGTGGGTGCGGTCGGCAAGCTTGATGAGGATGACGCGGATGTCCTGCACCATCGCCATGATCATTTTACGAAAGTTTTCGGCCTGCGCCTCTTTCTTATCGCGGAACTTGAGCTTATCAAGTTTCGATACCCCCTCTACCAGTTCGGCGACGCTTTTACCAAAAAGCTGTTCCATGTCCTGGTAGGTGGCGGGAGTATCTTCAATCACATCATGCAGCAGCGCGGCCATCAGCGTTTCGTAGTCGAGCTTCATCTCGGCCAGAATACAGGCTACCGCGACCGGGTGCGTGATATAAGGTTCACCGCTTGAACGTGTCTGACCCTCGTGAGCGTCACGTGCAACGAGATACGCCTGCCGCAGACGTTTGATCTGGTCTTCCGGCAGGTAATTTTGAATCAGCTGATTCAGGCTTTCAAACAGATACAAGGGCGACCCGCTGTGTGATTAACGACGACCTTCAGCAATCGCGGTAACGGCTTGTAATTCAGCGGCTTCCTGCTCTTGCTGTTCCTGGCGCTCACGTACGTCGAGGATCTGGTTGTTGATCAGACCTTCTTCGATTTCGCGCAGTGCGATTACGGTGGTTTTATCGTTTTCTTCCGGTACCAGCGGATCCTTTCCGCCTACCTGCATCTGACGAGCGCGACGCGCGGCGACCAGTACCAGGTCAAAACGGTTACCAATTTTCTCTACAGCGTCCTGAACAGTTACGCGTGCCATACTTAAAATGCTCCACAGGTGAAGAAATGACTGGGCATGATACTGAATGTGGGTTCAGTCTGCCAATAGTTTGGTGATTAAAGCGCCATGTCGCTGCTTTTGGCGGCTCATGCGCAGACGTTCAGCGCGGATGATATTTTTCAGGTCGCTCAGGGCGGTGTCAAAATCATCATTCACAATCAGGTAATCATATTCGGCGTAATGGCTCATTTCCGCAACGGCCTGGGCCATTCGTTTCGCGATCACCTCTTCGCTGTCCTGGCCGCGGCCGCGCAGGCGACGGTCCAGTTCATCTTTTGACGGCGGCAGAATAAAAATGCTGCGTGCGCCCGGCATGCTTTTACGGATCTGCTGCGCGCCCTGCCAGTCGATATCGAGGAAGACATCAACACCGGTCGCCAGCACCTGCTCGATCGCTTTACGCGACGTGCCGTAATAGTTGCCAAAGACCTCTGCATGTTCCAGAAACGCGTTTTCGCCAATCATCGAGCGGAATTCGTCGTGATTCACGAAGAAATAGTGTTCGCCGTGCACTTCACCCGGACGCGGCGCCCGCGTGGTATGGGAAACCGATACCTGGGTGTCATACAACGGTTGGGTTTTTAATAAAGCCTGAATCAGGCTGGATTTACCCGCGCCGCTAGGGGCGGAAACAATATAAAGCGTGCCTTGAGCCATGAGTGTCTTTTGTATGTGGTTATCGAAAGAGGTCCTACATACGAGCCTATTATACACGTCGCCGCGGCGTGACGCAGTCCTTGTCACACTTTTTGCCGCTGTTTCTTTCATTTTGCCTGCCGTTTTCCTGAATTCGCCAGCCGTTGCTGCAACGAGGTGCAAATCCTGGAAGGCGCTTCGCAGGGTGAAAAAGCCCCCGTCGCGGTTTCCGGTATTCTGCCGCAGACTCTCCGTCAGGTGCTGAAGGAGGGAACTGCAATGCGTAAAGGAGGGGGGTGGCTGGCGATAGGGGTGTTCTCTGCCAGCGCGCTGGCGACGTGCCCGGACTGGCCGCCGGCTAAAGGCAGACAGGAGATGGCACGTCTTCATCAACAGATTGACGCCTGGAACGAGGCTTACTGGCGACAGGGCGCCAGCGAGGTGAGTGATGACGTTTACGACCAGCTCACCCAGCGCCTGACGCAGTGGCGGCAATGCTTTCCGGGCGCGACGCCTGAGGAGGACGGTCTGTCTCCACCGACCGGCGATACGCGTCATCCGGTCGCCCATACCGGCGTACGCAAGCTGGCGGATGAAGCCAGCCTGGCCCGCTGGATGAAAAATAAAACCGACCTGTGGATACAGCCTAAGGTGGACGGCGTGGCGGTAACCCTGGTCTATCGCCAGGGGCATCTGGTTCAGGCTATCAGCCGCGGGGATGGCCTGCGCGGTGAGTTGTGGACCGCCCGAGCGCGGCAGATCCCGGCGCTGGCGAAGCTGACGACCGGCGAACTGGCCAACAGCGTGCTGCAGGGGGAGCTGTTTCTGCGTCGGGAGGGGCATGTTCAGCAGCAGGCTGGCGGAATGAACGCGCGGGCGAAAGTCGCCGGGTTGATGATGCGGGCTGACGCGGCGGCGCCCCTCAGCCAGCTGGACGTTTTTATCTGGGCCTGGCCAGACGGTCCGTCGGATATGCGCCGTCGTCAGAAGCTGCTGGCGCAGGCGGGGTTTATCTACAGCGGACAATACACCCATCCGGTGACGCGTGTTGAGCAGGTGGCGGAGTGGCGCCAGCGGTGGTATCGCTCGCCGCTGCCCTTCGTCAGCGATGGCGTGATTGTGCGTGAAGGGCGCGAACCGGCGGGGCGCGTCTGGTCACCGGGAAAGGGCGAATGGCTGGCAGCCTGGAAATATCCTCCGGCATCGCGGGTGATGGAGGTGCGGGCGATCCATTTCAGTACCGGCCGCAGCGGTAGAGTCAACGTAGTGGCTGAGCTTGAGCCCCAGCGACTGGATGACAAACGCGTGCAGCGGGTTAACGTTGGCTCTGTGGCCCGCTGGCAGGCGCTGGATATTGGGGTTGGCGATCAGCTGCAGATCAGTCTGGCAGGTCAGGGTATTCCACGGATCGACGCGGTCGTCTGGCGGATGGCCGAGCGCCTTAAACCGACGCCGCCGGCGACCAAATTCAATGCGCTAACCTGCTATTTCGCCACCCCTGAGTGCAGCGAACAGTTTCTTTCCCGGCTGGTCTGGTTGTCATCAAAGTCGGTGCTGGATATCGATGGCGTAGGGGAAAACGTATGGCGCGTCATTCAGCGGCAGCACCCGATGGAGCATCTTTTTTCCTGGCTGGCGCTCACGGCGGAGCAGCTGCAGGCGATGCCTGGGATCTCGGCCGCCCGTGGGCAGCACCTCTGGCATCAGTTTGATCTTATTCGTAAACGGCCTTTTATACGCTGGGTGCTGGCGATGGGGATCCCGGTGCCCCAGGAGGCGCTGGCGCAGCCTGGAAATGAAAACTGGCGCCTCCTCACGGCAAAGAGTGAAGCGCAATGGCGCACGCTGCCGGGCGTGGGGGCGATCAGAGCCCGACAGCTGGTGGCTTTCCTGCATCACCCTGACGTGGCGGCGCTGGCGCAATGGCTTAGCGGGCAACGCATCCCCGGGTTTTGAGGCGGTTAGTGGGCGTCGTGGGTGTAGTGGAAGACCGGTAGCCCGAGCTTCCAGCGCAGCGCCAGCATGCGGGCGGTAAAGCCGAACAGCAGCGTGGCCAGGACCACCACATCGTGGCTGCTAACGTAATGTTGCAGCGCTATATAGAGTACCGCTGCGGCAAACGAGATCCCGGCGTACAGCTCTTTCTGGAAGACCAGCGGAATGCGTTTGCAGAACATATCGCGCAGTACACCGCCAAAAACGCCGGTGATGACCGCAGCAATAGAGGCGATAACCGGCCCTTCTCCCATATCCAGGGCGATTTGCGCACCGATGATGGAAAATACGATCAGCCCCAGCGCATCCAGCACCAGGAAAAGCCGGCGCAGGTGCGGCATTACCGGGGCGGCAATTGTGGTAAGGACGGCGGCGACGGCGACAATAATGACGTATTCCGGATGCTTCACCCAGCCGAGAGGATAGTGTCCCAGCAGGATATCGCGAACGGAACCCCCGCCCAGCGCGGTCGCGGTGGCGATAATAATGACGCCGAACGTATCCATCCGCCGACGCCCGGCAGCCAGCGCTCCGGTCATGGCTTCCGCGGTGATACCGATTAAATACAGAACATGAAGCAGCATAGATCCCCCCAGACAGTGGCCGGCAGGTTAACGATTTGTGCGCAGGATCACGATTGAGATTTTCTAAAGTGAAATCGTTAGGCCAGGAAAAACTAATTCCAATATAGATTAAATTGGCTTTAATTGGCGGTTGATTTCTATTTTTTGAATTTTTAAAGATTAGAAAAAGTAATGACTTGTTCCCGATCGATTTTCTATATTGAAAACGCTACGAATACCTAATGTTTAAGTCCCGACCTTTATCCTTTTATTTTCTTTCTCGAGGAGATGAGAAAATGCGTGTCGCCGCCGGGAGCAAACATTCTCTGACTCGCCTGTTGGCCGTGGTATTAACCGGGATTTTGGCCGGTCTGTCCGGCATGGTTTTGGCACTGATTTTACACGCCATTCAGCACCTGGCTTTTGGCTACAGTTCCGGGCAGATCGTCGGTTCGGTGTCATTTTTACAGGGCGTCACGGCGTCGCCCTGGCCACGTCGCATCGCGGCAATCGTGGCCGGCGGCATCGTCGCCGGATTTGGCTGGTGGCTGCTTGGTCGCTATGGGCAGAAGCGGGTTTCCATTGCCGCGGCGGCGGCTAACCCTTCCGTCCCTATGCCCGCGGGCACCACGACGATCCACGCCCTGTTGCAGATCGTCACCGTAGCGCTGGGTTCCCCGCTTGGCCGCGAAGTGGCGCCGCGGGAAATGGGCGCGCTGGGAGGGGGGATGGTGGCGCGTAAGCTGAGCCTGCTGGAGGATGACACCCGCACGCTGATTGCCTGTGGGGCGGGCGCGGGCCTGGCGGCGGTGTATAACGTCCCGCTGGCAGGGGCGTTGTTTACCCTCGAGGTCATGCTGCTGTCGTTTAGCTGGGAAAAAACGCTGGCGGCGATAATGACCTCGGCGATTGCCGCCTGGACGGCCACCCTCGGGTTAGGGGATGAATCGCAATACCATTTTGTTTCCAGCGCGCTTCCGCACACCTTTCTCTGGTGGGCGATTCTGGTGGGCCCGATTCTGGGCACCGGCGCCTGGCTCTTTCGCAAAGCGACCAACGCAGCGCGTTCACGCGTGCGAAGTAACTGGCAGATGCCAGTGTTCTGTCTGCTGGCGTTTTCACTTCTTGCCGTCCTGAGCCTCTGGTTCCCTGCGCTACCGGGCAATGGCAAGGGGCCGATGCAGCTGGCGCTCAGCGACGGGCTGCCTCTCTCCATGGTCGCGATCCTGTTAGGGCTGAAGATGGTGGTGATCCTGGCGGTGCTGCGCGGCGGCGCGGAGGGCGGGTTGCTAACCCCGGGGCTGGCGGTGGGCGGGCTGGCCAGCCTGCTGCTCTGCGCGCTCTGGCAATCAGGGTTCCCCGGCGGAGATGAAAATAGTTTCGCCCTGGTGGGAGCAGCCGCTTTTCTCGCCGCCTCCATGCAGATGCCGCTGACGGCGGTGGTGCTGGTGATGGAATTCACCCACATGGATCACAGCTATCTGGCCCCGACGCTGCTGTGCGCGGCAGGGGCGTTTTTGACCTGCCGGGTACTGGATAAGAAATATTGCTTTTGAAATGGATGAAAAAAGGCCGGTAAACCGGCCTTCAGAAAGGTATCTGAGATTACTCGATATTCTGGATCTGCTCGCGCATTTGCTCGATCAGCACTTTCAGCTCAATCGCGGAGTTGGTGACCTCGGCATTGATCGATTTTGACGCCAGGGTGTTCGACTCACGGTTGAACTCCTGCATCATAAAGTCGAGACGGCGACCCACGGCCTCTTTCTTTTTCAGAATGTTGTAGGTCTCTTTCACGTGGGCTTCGAGGCGGTCCAGCTCTTCGGCAACGTCGATACGCTGCGCCATCAGCACCAGCTCTTGCTCGAGACGGTTATTCTCCAGCTGCACTTCCGCATCCTCCAGCTTGGCGACCAGACGCTCGCGCTGCCACTGGAGAATTTCCGGCATATGAGCGCGAACTTTCGCCACTTCGCCGCTCACGCCTTCAAGACGCTGCTCGATAAGCGTTTTCAGCGCCTGGCCTTCCGTTTCGCGAGCGACGATGAAGTCATCCAGCGCGCCGTCAAGGGCTGCCAGAATGTCGGCGGGGCGTCAAGATCCTGCTCTTTGGCGGCCATCACGCCCGGCCAGCGCAGGATATCAACCGGATTGATTTCCCCTTCATCGCTCTGCATTTTCACCCAGTTGGCAGCGTTAACCAGCTGTTTAGCCAGTTTTTCGTTGAGAATGAGTTCGCCCTGAGCGCTGGGGTCTTGTTCAAAACGCAGGGTGCATTCGACTTTACCGCGAGTCAGGCGGGCGCGAATGCGTTCGCGTACCACGGGCTCCAGGCTACGGAACTGCTCCGGCAGGCGGAAGTACGTTTCCAGATAGCGCTGGTTTACCGAGCGCAGCTCCCATGCGGCGCTACCCCAGTCACCCTTGATTTCACGGCGGGCATAGGCGGTCATACTGCGGATCATAGTCGTTCCTGTTTTTAAAGGAGAGTGGGGAGGATTATAGCTTTCGAGGCCTTATCAGGATAGGAATAAGCGCCTTTAATCCGTATAATGCGCAGCCACATTCGTTTCAAGCCGGAGATTTCTATCATGCGTCCAGCAGGTCGTAGCGCCAACCAGGTGCGCCCCGTCGCCCTGACCCGTAATTACACAAAACACGCTGAAGGCTCTGTGCTGGTTGAATTCGGTGATACCAAAGTGCTGTGCACCGCCTCCATTGACGAAGGCGTTCCGCGTTTCCTGAAAGGACAGGGACAGGGGTGGATCACCGCTGAATATGGCATGCTGCCGCGTTCAACGCACACGCGTAACGCGCGTGAAGCGGCAAAAGGCAAGCAGGGCGGCCGGACGATGGAAATTCAGCGCCTGATCGCCCGTGCGCTGCGCGCGGCGGTTGATCTGAAAGCGCTGGGCGAATTTACTATCACCCTCGACTGCGATGTGCTGCAAGCCGACGGCGGCACCCGCACCGCGTCTATTACCGGTGCCTGCGTGGCGCTGGCCGACGCGCTGAATAAGCTGGTGGCGGCCGGCAAGCTGAAAACTAACCCGATGAAAGGGATGGTGGCGGCGGTCTCTGTTGGGATCGTTAATGGCGAAGCCATCTGCGATCTGGAGTACATCGAAGACTCTGCCGCGGAAACCGACATGAACGTGGTGATGACCGAAGATGGTCGCATCATTGAGGTGCAGGGTACGGCAGAAGGCGAGCCGTTCACCCATGAAGAGCTCCTCACTCTCCTGGCGTTAGCCCGAGGGGGGATCGAATCCATTATTACGACGCAGAAGGCGGCGTTAGTAGATTAGTTTTTAAGGCGACTGAGAAGTCGCCTTTTTTTTGACCGTAAAAAAGTAAGATGAGGAGCGAATCCATGAAGCCGTATCAGCGCCAGTTTATTGAGTTTGCGCTAAGCAAGCAGGTTCTTAAGTTTGGCGAGTTTACGCTGAAATCCGGGCGTAAGAGCCCCTATTTCTTTAACGCCGGCCTGTTTAACACCGGGCGCGATCTGGCTCTGCTGGGCCGTTTTTATGCCGAGGCGCTGGTGGATTCCGGGATTGAGTTCGACCTGCTGTTTGGCCCGGCCTACAAAGGGATCCCGATCGCCACCACCACCGCGGTGGCGTTAGCCGAACACCATGACCGCGACCTGCCTTACTGCTTTAACCGTAAAGAGGCAAAGACTCACGGCGAAGGCGGCAATCTGGTCGGTAGTCCACTGCAGGGGCGGGTCATGCTGGTGGATGACGTGATCACCGCCGGTACGGCGATTCGCGAATCCATGGAGATCATCCAGGCCAACGGCGCGCAGCTGGCGGGCGTGCTGATCTCCCTGGATCGTCAGGAGCGCGGCCGCGGTGAAATCTCCGCCATTCAGGAAGTGGAGCGGGATTACGGCTGCCAGGTTATCTCGATCGTAACCCTGAAAGAGCTGATCGCTTACCTGGAAGAGAAACCGGAGATGGCGGAACACCTGGCGGCCGTTCGCGCTTATCGCGAAGCCTACGGCGTGTAACGAAAAAGCCCGGTAAGCAGAGCGCTACCGGGCAATGCAAAGAAAACTACTGCAGCTGTGCGGCGACCAGCGGCCAGCGGGCGTCGAAATCATCCGTCGGACGGTATTTGAACTCGCTGCGCACAAAGCGCGACAGCATGCCCTCGCAGAAGGCGAGCAGCTGGCTGGCCAGCAGCGTTTCGTCGAGCGTGTAGCCTTCGCCTTCGCGCATTTTTTTCTCGCGCATCACCTGACGCAGCTGCACTTCGATGCGTTCAAAAAGCTGGTTGATACGGCCCTGCAGCCGGTCCTGTTCGAACATCAGCGCGTGTCCGGTGAGGATGCGCGTCAGCCCAGGATTACGCTCGCCAAACCCAAGAATCAACAGAACAATCAGGCGCAGGCGCGCGGACGTGTCCTTCTCATCTTTCAGAATCAAATTGATGCGCGTAATCAGACTGTCTTCAATGAACTCGATCAGGCTGTCAAACATGCGGGTTTTACTGGGAAAATGGCGATACAGCGCGGCCTCAGAGACGCCGACGGAAGCTGCCAGTTTCGCGGTGGTAATACGTTGACTACCATCGCTGGATTCCAGCATTAGCGCCAGAGATTGAAGTATTTCTTCGCGACGATTCCGTTTCGCAGTTTGCTTTTCTGCCATGTTTTAAAATACCCCTGAAAATAAGCACTTGTCAGGCAGACATCCACAACGCGACCGCAAACCAGAGTTTGCGGTGGTGTTATTGCATTATGCGCGTTGGGATGCAGATTCCGTGTTGCTGGGCCTATTTGCGCCCTGAGTGACCGAAGCCGCCTTCGCCGCGGTCGGTGGCATCGAAAGATTCCACCAGGTTAAATTCCGCCTGCACGACCGGCACAAAGACCATCTGCGCGATACGTTCGCCCGGCTCGATAACAAAGCTCTGCTGACCGCGGTTCCAGACGGACACCATCAGCTGCCCCTGGTAATCGGAGTCGATAAGGCCCACCAGGTTGCCCAGCACCACGCCGTGCTTATGACCCAGGCCGGAGCGTGGCAGGATCACCGCCGCCAGAGAGGGATCGGCGATATGAATCGCAAGGCCGGTCGGCAACAGCGTGGTTGCGCCCGGCGCAAGCTCTACGGCGTCGTCGAGACAGGCTCGCAGGTCAAGTCCGGCGGAGCCGGAGGTGGCATAGGTCGGCAGCGGAAATTGCTGGCCGACACGCGGGTCCAGAATCTTAACGTCGATTTTTTTCATCATAACGGGTCACGATCTCGTCGAGTAATAATTGGCCCAGGAGTTCCTTGCGCTCAAGTGGTAAGCGCTTTTCCCCATCCTGCCAGAAAAGGTGTAATGCGTTACTATCGCTGTTAAAGCCCTGATTAGGCTGGGAAACATCGTTGGCGCAAATCAGGTCGAGGTTTTTGCGGGCACGTTTTTGCCGCGCATATTCTTCCACATTATTCGTTTCGGCGGCAAACCCAACGACGTAGGGGCGATGCGATTTTAGCGCTGCAACCCCGGCCACGATATCCGGGTTTTTAACCATTTTTATTGTTAATTCATCACCTTGTTTTTTTATTTTATCTTCGGCGATGGCGGCGGCGCGGTAATCCGCCACCGCGGCGCAGCCAATAAAAATGTGCTGCTGTTGAGCGCCGGCCTGGACGGCCGCTTCCATTTCCAGCGCGGTAGTGACATCAATACGCTGCACAAAGGGCGGTGTCGGAAGCGATACCGGTCCGCTGACCAGGGTCACGTTCGCGCCGCGCTGTGCGGCGGCGGCGGCAATCGCGAAGCCCATCTTACCGGAGCTGTGGTTAGAGATGTAACGCACCGGATCCAACGGCTCACGGGTCGGGCCCGCGGTAATCATGAGGTTGAGATGTTGCAAATCTTTGACAGGGGAGGCGAAATGCTGTGCGGCTATCTCCACGATGGTTAACGGATCGAGCATTCGCCCCGGGCCGATGTCGCCGCAGGCCTGGCTACCGCTGTCCGGTCCCCACAGCAGCAGGCCGCGGGAAGCGAGCGTCTGCAGATTATGCTGGGTGGCCTGCGCGCGATACATCTGCTGGTTCATGGCGGGCAAGACGGCAACCGGAGAAGGGGTGGCAAGACAGATCGTCGACACCAAATCGTTAGCCATGCCGGCCGCCACGCGGGCAATCAAATCGGCGGTCGCCGGGGCGAGGATCACCAGGTCGGCCCATTTTCCGAGCTCAATATGGCCCATGGCCGCTTCCGTCGCCGGATCGAGCAGGCTATCGGAAACCGGATAGCCGGATACCGCCTGCAGGCTGAGTGGGGTGATGAACGCTTTTGCCGCCTCCGTCATTGCGACACGCACTTCCGCGCCGCGTTCACGCAGTCGCCGCACCAGTTCCGGGGTTTTATACGCCGCGATACCGCCGCTGACGCCCAGGACGATTTTTTTACCCGCCAGAGTCATCATGATGTATTCCTGTTGCCGTAGACCAGAATCCGCGCATCTTATCACAATCCTGACGTGGTCGTGCCTCTGACGGGCATTCACTTTGCGAGCGGCTACGCAGGGTGAAAAGCGGCGCGTCGGCAGCGCCGTCAGGTTGTGCCAGGATAGGCTGATTCACGCAGGAGGGCGCATGGACGGAACGGAAAATCTGATGCCACGGGAGAAGATGCTGCAATTCGGCATCGAGGCGCTGACGGATGTTGAGCTACTGGCGCTGTTTCTGCGCATTGGCACACGCCGTCAGGATGTGCTGAGCTACGCCCAGGCGTTATTGCAGCGTTTTGGTTCGCTCTACGCTCTGCTTTCCGCTGATAAAGCGCAACTGGTTGCCGTTGACGGGCTGGGGCTGGCGAAATATGCGCAACTGAAGGGGATTGCCGAGCTGGCGCGGCGCTATTTTAGCTCGCAGCTGGTTGAGGAGGCCGCGCTGGTCACCCCCTCGATGACGCGGGAATTTTTGCAAAGCCAGCTGACGGAAGAGGAGCGCGAGATCTTTATGGTGATCTTTTTAGATAATCAGAACCGCGTGTTGAAACATAGCCGCCTTTTTTCTGGTACTCTTAGCCACGTTGAGGTGCATCCGCGAGAAATTGTACGCGAAGCCATCAAAGTGAACGCCGCCGCCGTGATCCTTGCGCATAATCATCCCTCCGGTAGTCCGGAGCCGAGTCAGGCTGACAGGCTGATTACCGAAAGGGTGGTAAAGTGTTGTCGATTCATGGAGATACGTGTGCTTGACCATCTGGTTATCGGCCGCGGTGCGTATGTATCTTTTGCCGAACGTGGCTGGATTTAGCCCCGAACTGGCGATCCTTCGGGATCTTTGTCTGTTCGGGACTTGAGCACATCGCCGAGTCAGCGTATACTACGCCACCTTTGAGAATCTCGGGTTTGGCATTTGGGCCTGGCAGTCGAGAGTTCACATTGAACTGCGATGACCAGGCTGTAAAGCCTGACGAGGCGCCAATACCCCATACGAAGCTCGAGCTAATTTGATTTTTGGAGAATAGACATGTCCCGAGTCTGCCAAGTTACTGGCAAGCGTCCGGTGACCGGTAACAACCGTTCCCACGCACTGAACGCGACTAAACGCCGTTTCCTGCCGAACCTGCACTCTCACCGTTTCTGGGTTGAGAGCGAGAAGCGTTTTGTCACCCTGCGCGTATCTGCTAAAGGTATGCGTGTAATCGATAAGAAAGGCATCGATACAGTTCTGGCTGAACTGCGTGCCCGTGGCGAAAAGTACTAAGTACTTAGAGGAAATAAATCATGGCTAAAGGTATTCGTGAGAAAATCAAGCTGGTTTCTTCCGCTGGTACTGGTCACTTCTACACCACCACGAAGAACAAACGTACCAAACCGGAAAAAATGGAACTGAAAAAGTACGATCCGGTTGTACGTCAGCACGTTATCTACAAAGAAGCTAAAATCAAATAATTTTAGCCTCCTTGTATAAAAACCCCGCTCCGGCGGGGTTTTTTGTTTTTAAAACTCCCCCATATTGCTTTCACACACTCCCTTTTCAGCCACCTGTCCGTGAAGCACAATACGCCGGGTTAATGGAGGAAAATCATGCCTGAATTACCAGAGGTGGAAACCAGCCGTCGCGGCATTGAGCCGCACCTGGTTGGCGCCACCATTCTGCACGCCGTCGTGCGCAACGGACGGTTGCGCTGGCCGGTTTCCGAAGAGATTTATCGCCTGAGCGACGTTCCGGTGCTCAGCGTGCGACGTCGCGCCAAATATTTGCTTCTGGAACTCCCGGACGGCTGGATCATCGTCCATCTTGGGATGTCGGGGAGCCTGCGCATCCTGAGCGAAGAGCTGCCTGCGGAAAAACACGATCACGTTGATCTGGTTATGAGTAACGGTAAAGTCCTGCGCTATACCGATCCGCGCCGCTTTGGCGCCTGGCTATGGACCAAAGAGCTGGAAGGCCACCCGGTGCTGGCGCATCTGGGGCCGGAACCGCTAAGCGATGCCTTCAACGCCGACTATCTCCAGCAGAAATGCGCGAAGAAGAAAACCGCGATCAAACCCTGGCTGATGGATAACAAGCTGGTGGTGGGCGTCGGCAATATCTACGCCAGTGAATCGCTGTTCTCCGCCGGGATCCACCCTGACAGGCTGGCGTCCTCGCTGTCGAGGGACGAGTGCGAGCAGTTGGTGAAGGTGATTAAGCTGGTCCTGCTGCGCTCGATAGAGCAGGGCGGCACCACGCTGAAGGACTTCCTGCAAAGCGATGGCAAGCCCGGTTATTTTGCCCAGGAGCTACAGGTCTATGGCCGCAAGGGCGAACCCTGCCGGATCTGCGGCGCGCCGGTCGTCGGGACCAAGCATGCCCAGCGGGCGACCTTTTATTGCCGCCAGTGTCAGAAATAGTCACCGGAACAGGAATGATTGTCGGCCAGGTCAGCGAAACTGCGGGTGCGCATCTGGCGGACCCGGGGCGTTTGTAGGCCAGGTAAGCGCAGCGCCACCTGGCATCAAGACAGAGACAGAGCCGGTGTGGATGGCCCAGCAGCGCAGCGCCAGCCCGCGTGGCCCCAGCAGATGCGTTACTTCAGCTTATTCAACAGCGCCTGGTGGACGTTGGCTGGCAGGAAATGAGAGACATCGCCCTGGTGGCGCGCGACTTCCTTCACCAGCGAAGAGGAGATAAACGACCACTCTTTGCATGGCATCAGGAACACGCTCTCAAGGGTGGGCATCAGATGGCGGTTCATATGGGCCAGCTGCATCTCATACTCGAAATCCGCCACCGCCCGCAAGCCGCGGATCAGGATATTGGCCTGCTGCGCGCGCGCGAAGCTGGCCATCAGGTCGCTAAAGCCGACCACCTGCACGTTCACCAGGTGGGCCGTCGCCTGCTCCGCCAGCGCAATGCGTTCATCAAGGCTGAACATCGGCTTTTTGCTTGGGCTGGCGGCGATAGCCAGCACCACTTTATCGAACATACTCGCCGCGCGGGTGACAATATCGATATGGCCATTGGTGATGGGATCGAAGGTACCCGGATAGATCGCTTTTGTGCTCATGATGACTCTTTCTCCGAGTAGCCGTGGCTCAGCGCCCACAGCTCGGTATATTTTGTAAACGTATACTGCGCGTTGACCATCGCCAGTAACCAGCCCTGCTTGCCGTCCAGCACCCCACCGCGCAGCAGCAGCGTTTTCAGGAACGCCCCCAGCGTATGGCTGAATATCCCCGCCATCGAGGTCTTCTTGCCCTTCTGATGGCGTTCCAGCGCCCACGCGGCGGCATACGCCAGCTGTTTTTGCTGGAAGCCAGCGAAGTCGCGGCACGTCAGATGCAGGAGATCGCCGGTCAACGGAATGACCTCGGCGCCCAGGCTATCCAGCGATTCGTGGACCAGATTATCGTTATAGCGGTAACGGGCGCGTTCGTACAGGCGCAGGACGCGATCGGGGTACCAACCGCTGTGGCGCATAAAGCGTCCGAGAAAATAGTTACGGCGGGCGATGCTGTAGATGGCGCCGCGCTGCGGGGCTTCCAGTACCTTAAGAATAGCCTGCCTGAGTTCTGGCGTGACGCGCTCATCGGTATCGATCATCAACACCCAGTCGCCGGTGGCGTAGTCCTGCGCGCGCTGGCGCTGAATGCCATAGCCTCGCCAGTCGGTATGGGTATAGACCTGCGCACCGAGGCGGCGAGCCAGCTCGACGGTGCTGTCAGTACTGCCGGAGTCGAGGACGATAATTTCATCCGCCCAGCTAACGGAGTCCAGACAATCCGGCAGCAGGTCCGCTGCGTTTTTGGCGATCATCACCACGGAAAGCCGGTTAGACATTAATGACTCCGCTGCGGCAGGTAAGGTTGCAGTAACTGTAGCAGACGCGACAGCGCGCCCTGGTTCTGGTGCAGCACTTCCACCGCGTGACGGCCATACCACAGGCGGTAGTCTTCATCGGTCAGGAGCGTGGAAACCTCTTTGACCAGCGAGTTCGCGTCAGTGACGGTGATCAGGCCATCGTCCTGCTGCAGCTTGGCGCAGATATCTTTGAAATTGAAGGTATGCGGCCCCATCAGCACCGGAATGGCGTGCGCCGCCGGCTCGAGCGGGTTATGGCCGCCGCGCTCCACCAGGCTGCCGCCGACGAAAGCGAGGTCGGCAATGCCGTAGAGCAGCATCAGTTCGCCCATGGTATCGCCAATGACCACCTGGGTACTGGAGGAGGGGATCTCGCCGGTGCTGCGCAGAGTGAAGCTCATTCCGGCTTTTTGCACCATGTCGCGGGCGTCAGGGAAGCGCTCCGGATGGCGGGGAACAAGGATCAGCAGCAGGTTCGGAAAGGTCTCCAGCAGCTTTTTATGCGCCTGGAGGATAATTTGCTCTTCGCCATCGTGGGTGCTGGTGGCAATCCAGACTTTGCGGTGCGGCGCCCATTGCCGACGCAGCGTCACCGCGCGGGCCGCCAGCTCTGGCGTAACGGAGATATCGAATTTCAGGCTGCCAGTGACCGCCAGCTGATTGCGCTTCAGTCCCAGCGCGAGGAAGCGGTTGCCATCTTCTTCATTCTGTGCGGCGATAAGCGTAATACGGCTCAACAGGCGGCGCATAAAGCCGCCCAGTTTGGCATAGCCTTTGGCGGAACGTTCGGACAGGCGGGCGTTGGCAATCACCAGCGGGATCTTACGCTTATGCAGCGCGGCCACCATGTTCGGCCACAGCTCGGTCTCCATGACGATCACCAGCTTCGGCTGAACGGTGTCCAGGAAGCGGTTCATAGCGCCGGGCAGATCGTAGGGCAGATAGACGTGATGGACATCTTTGCCGAAGGCCGACATGGCGCGCTCGGAGCCGGTCGGCGTCATGGTGGTGACGGTGATCGGCAGAGAAGGGTAGCGGTGGCGCAGGGCGCGAACCAGCGGAATGGCGGCTAAGGTCTCGCCGACGGAAACGGAGTGCAGCAGAATGCCATCCGGCTCTACCTTGTTCTGACAGAAGCCATAGCGTTCCGCCCAGCGTTTACGGTAGGCAGGAGCCTTACGACTGCGCAGCAGCAGCCGCAGCCACACCAGCGGCTGAATAAGGTAAAGTAGGGTGGTATAAAGCAATTCCAAACTATTTATCCGTTCTCTGTTTTGGCGGGCAAATTCTAAGCATTTAGCCCGCGTAAAGCTATCTCTTTGGCGGAAACAGCGGGTTTTTGGTCTATCCCGCATGGCGATAACGCTTAATACGCAGATAACGGCGTCCCAGGCGCCAGCGTAAACGGAAAGTACAGGCGTTTTTCCAGATTAACCGCCAGATACCGCGGTCGAAGAATTCTTTAATAATAACATGCTTTTTCGACTCATCTTTCATGCTGTCGAAGGTGTGGATGATCCCCAGGCCTTCTTTGGCGATCTGCCAGCGACAGGCGGCGATATGGCGCACTTTATCCGGGTAACGCTGGTTGATCGCCTCCAGCATCTCCAGAATTTTCATGTAATGGCGCGCCGAACGCATCAGCGTGTCGTCGTTGTCCGGCTTATGCGATACCGACTCAGAATGGATGTAGTAATCATAGAATTGCTGACTGGTGTACTGCACGCGCTCCGCGGCCAGCAGCGCCTCGGTGGTCCACGGGATATCCTGATGGCGCAGGCCGGGCTCGAAATGGAAGTGATGCTGGCGGATAAAATCGTGGCGATAGATATTGAGCCAGGTGACGTGCAGAAATTTCCGCGAGTCCAGGGCCTGCTTGAGCCAGACATGGCCCGGCAACACGCCGGTCGAGGGCAAGCGATCCAGCGGGAAGATCGGGTGGCTCTCGCGGCGCTTTTCGTACACGTAGGTGCCGTTGCAGGTGGCGACATCGAGATGTGCTTTCTCGGCCATTTCCAGCAGCGTGCGATACATGCCCGGATAGAGTTTATCGTCGATGTCCGGAAACGCGAGGTACTTGCCGCTGGCGGCGGCGAGGCCGGTATTACGCGCGACCGAGACGCCCTGGTTTTCCTGCTCCAGCACCTGGACGTTCTGCAGCCGATCCCGCCATTCGGCGATCACCGCCAGGCTGTTGTCCGTCGACCCATCGTTCACCAGGATCAGTTCATAGCTGTCAAGCTGCTGCTGTTCAATGCACTCAAAGAATTGCGCAAGAAATTTCTCACCATTGTAGACGGCAGCTACGATGCTCAGTAAAGGCGTTTGACTCATAAATCTTCGATCCTGGTTAACTAACGGCGTCAGGTGCGCTGCAGCTGACGGTACTGCTGACAAATGGACACGACGCTGAATTTTTCCAGCGCGGCATCGTCGATGGCCGGCGGGTTATGGTAAATGCTTTGCATCGTCTGAGCCAGCGCCGGACTGGTGAGATCCGCCAAACCGCGGGCAAGTTCGCCGGTGAGGATCTCGGTGACGCCGCCGGGGCAGCGGGTGCTGGCGACCGGGGTATGTAACAGCAGCGCCTCCACTACCACATTGCCGAATCCTTCGCTATCCGAGCTCAAAACCAGCATCCGCGCGCCTTTGATCCACGGTAAGGGATTTTTCTGAAAACCCTTGAACCACACCCGGTCTTCAATCTCAAGCGTTTTGGCCAGCTGGCGCAGGCGTTGCTCTTGCTCCGGTTTCCCCTGTCCTAACAGCACCAGCGGCGCGTCAATGCCGCTTTGCGCGTAGGCTTCGAGCAGGCGGTCGTGACGTTTACCGGGATGGAAGCGGCCGACGTGAATCAGGTAGTCGCCGTCCGGGCGCTCGCTGTCGGCTTCCGCTCCTGCGCGCAGGGCGGCGATATCGAAGGGGTTATAGATGGTTTTCAGCTGCGCCGGGCGCAGGGCGAAGGCTTCCACCAGATCGCGCCCCACGGCGTCGGAAACCGCCACCACGTTGCGCCCCTGGTAAATCCGCTTAATTTTCTGCTGCTTCATCCAGCGGTCAAAGCCGGTACGGTGACCGAGATAAGAGGCCGAGAAGACGCCGTGCAGGCAGAACCAGACGTTGCGCTCGCGCAGCGCCCGGCTGCGGGCGACGATGCGGTCAGTTTTGTGCAGGTTGGAGAGCACAAGGTCAAATTGTCCCTGCTGCTCGGCCCGGATGATCGCGGCGTCCAGCTGGCGGGCGCGGCGGGACAGCTCGGTCAGCTTGCGCCAGGGTTTGCGGCAGCGATCGGCCACCACCTGGTAGTCGAGCCCCTCGGGCAAGGGGTACTCGCAGACGTCGCGTAGCGAAATGAGCGAGACCCGATCGCCGTCGCGCAGGAACTGCGCCGCCAGGGTCAGGACCACTTTTTCCGCGCCGCCGCCGGGCAATCCATCAATCACAAATAAGATGCGCATCGTTATTTCACCAGATCCTGATAAAGGGAAAGCAGCTGGGTGGAGAGGCGCTCGCTGGTACAGGCCATGATGCGCTCGCGGGCGCGGTCGCCTTCCGCGGAGCCCAGCGCGCGGGCGGGCAGGGCCATCACCGCCTGCTGCAGCGCCGGGATATCCAGGGCGTCGCAGACATAACCGTTGTGGCCGTTGACGATAAACTCCGCCCCGCCGCAGCCGGTGGTGGTGATCACCGGCAGACCGCAGGCCATTGCCTCGAGGATGACGTTGGGGAACGGATCGTAGAGGGTGGGCAGCAGCAGGCCATCGGCCATCTGATAGAACGGCAGCGTCTCCGACTGCATGCCGAAGAAGCGCACTCGCGCTTCGCAGCCGAGACTCTTCGCCAGCGCCTGGTAGCGCGGCTGATCCTTATCTTTGCCAACCACCAGCAGATAGCGATCGGTCGGGGCGATGGCGCGGATCGCCGCCGCCAGCCCTTTACGCTCAAAGCCGGAGCCGACGTAAATCAGGCAGGTTGCCTGCAGCGGCAACTGCCATTTGGCGCGTAAGGCGGCAAAGGTGTCTTCGCCCGGCGGCAGGAAACGCTGGTTATCAATGGCGTTATAGATAACGTGGATCTTGTCCGCCGGCAGGCCAAAGTCTTCAATGATCTCGCGCTTGATCATCTCGGCGTTGCAGATCACCCCGCGCAGATGCGGGTCTTCGTACATCTCCCGTTCCGCTTTCATCACATAACGGTGGTAGCGGTCGGCGAACAGCAGGCGGCTTTTCCAGGCCGGTAAGATGCGCGAGCGCTGTTGCAGCCAGCGGCGATGAACGCCGTCGCCGGCGCGGTAGAGATCGCAGCCGGGAATACGCTCATGGCTCTGCACCAGGTCGAAGGACTCGCGCTGCCAGAGCGCTCGCGCGGCGTTGGCAAACCCACGCTCGCGGCTGATGCGCCCCCATTTGCGTGGGTTACAGATATGGATCTGCCAGTCGGGCTTGACCGGCCCCTGCCATTCGCGGGTGATGACGTTCAGCTGCAGATGACTGCTGTCGAGGGCTTCCAGCGCGCGGGAGACAAACCGTTCTGCGCCGCCGTCCGGGCGGTACTTCTGCCGCACCAGAGCCAGCCTGAATTTACTCATGCCAGTACCTTTTTCGCCGCCGCGATCACGGCGTCGGTAGGAATTAAATCGAGATAACGTTCGTCGGTGTTGGTGTTGATGGCGTCCGGGTCGGGCAGCGGTCCGAAGTCGCCGGCCCAGATCACCTCGCCTTTCGCCTGCCACGGACGCCAGAAGGTCAGCTTCGAGGGGCCGAACAGGGCGACCAGCGGGGTGCCGAGAGCCGCTGCCATATGCATCGGCACCGAGTCGACGCCGATAAACAGCCGGGCGTGATCGATCACCGCCGCCAGCTGGCGCAGCGTTAACTGACCGGCTAAAGAGTGCAGCCGCGCCTGCGGGCAGCCGGCGATGATAGTCTCCACCATCTGCTTCTCTCTGTCGTCGGGGCCGGAGGTGAGCACCACCGCGTACCCTTCGGCGGACAGCGCGTTGATCAGCGCGCTCATCCGATCTTCGCGCCAGCATTTAAAGAACCAACGCGACGTTGGCTGGATGACGATGTAGTTATCCCGGAAGTCCTCCGGCAGTAGGGCGCGGCTGGTGGCCCAGTCTGCTTCGCTGTAGCCCATCCGCGCCGGCGCGTCGTTCAACTGGATACCGAGCGGAGCGAGGATAGAGAGATTCTGCTGTACCGTATGCAGCTGATTATGCTGTTGGGTGGCGGCCAGCGCGGTGTGGCAATAGCGCCAGAACGGGTGGCGACGCTTCGGAAAATCAAAGCCGATCCGCGTCGCGGCGCCGGTCAGTTTGCTGATAATCGCGCTCGGCCACTGGTCGGCAAGGTTAAGCACCATATCGTATCGCTGCTGGCGCAGCGTCTGAATGAGCTGCCATTGCATCTTCAACTGATGCTTTTTCCCCTGCTTTTTCCAGCGGCGGTCGAGACCATAAATTTGGTGAATATCGGGGTTGGCGGCGAGCATATCCCGGGTCTCTTCATACAGCAGGACATCCACGATGGCGGCGGGGTACTGCTGTTTCAGCGCGTGAATAAGCGGGGTGATCAGCAGCATGTCGCCATGATGGCGCAGCTTAATGACCAGGATCCGCGCCGGGTTCAAGGGGCTGCGGGAGAGGGTTTCAGGCGTCATACTCTGTTCTTCATCCAGGATAAGGGTTCCGATTCTAGGGGATCAGACAGATTGAGAGAAGCGTTGTATTGCTCTACCATGACCCGATACGTATGGCCTGAGGACGTTTTCGTGCACAATCCCGCATTTCTCATCACGATTGATACAGAGGGCGATAACCTCTGGCAAAAACATGACAGCATCACCACCGAGAATGCGCGTTATCTCCCGCGTTTTCAGCAGCTTTGCGAAAAGTATGGCTTTAAACCGGTCTATTTGACCAACTATGAAATGGCCATCGACCCCTTTTATATCGAATTCGCCAGAGACGTGATTGCCCGCGGCACCGCGGAAGTCGGTATGCATTTGCATGCCTGGAACAGCCCGCCGACCGAGCCGCTAACCGCCGACGACTGGCGGCATAAGCCTTATCTCATTGAATACAGCGATGCCATGATGCGTGAAAAGGTCGACTATATGACGCATTTGTTGGAGGACACCTTCCAGACCAAAATGGTTAGCCATCGCGCCGGGCGCTGGGCCTTTGACGAGCGCTATGCGCGTCTGCTGGTGGAGCACGGTTATCAGGTGGATTGCTCGGTGACCCCGCGGGTGAACTGGAAGACCGCCAAGGGGGCGCCGCAGGGCGATGGCGGGACCGATTATCGCCGCTTCCCGCAGCATGCCTATTTCCTCGATGAAAATGACATCAGCCGCGAAGGCCACTCGCCGCTGCTGGAAGTGCCGATGAGCATTCAGTACAAGCACTCCGCGTGGATGAACAGCGTGAAGCAGGGCTACGACCGCCTGCGCGGCAAAGTGCGTTCTCCCTCCGTACACTGGCTGCGACCGATGGGCGGCAATGTGGAGACGATGAAAAAAGTCGTCGAACAAACGTTGACGCAGGGCAATGACTACGTGGAATATATGCTCCACTCTTCAGAGTATATGCCCGGCGGCAGCCCTACGTTCCAGAATGAACGGGATATTGAGCGTTTATACGCTGACCTTGAAGCCTTTTTTAGCTGGCTGGCGCCGCAGGTGAAGGGCATGACGTTGGCAGAATATTACCAGCGGAAAATCACACAGCGCTAACACAGCTCAAGGTACCGTATGCGTATCCTTAAACAATTGACGCGGAAAAAGAACGCTTTTTTCCGCGGCATTAAATTTAATTTAATTAACTATCGATACAGAAATAAGCCGGCGCGCAAACCCTTCGACCCGGTCCCCGTGCGCCGCGTGCTGCTATTGCGTCTGGACGATAAAGTCGGCGATATGGTGGTGACCACCGGCTGCGCCAGAATACTGGCCGAACGGGGATATCAGGTTTCGGTGTTAACCGGACCAATATGCTGCGAAATATTAGCCGGCTCAGAATTCATTGAGCAAGTATATTTATATCGACCACGCATGTCCTTAAATACGTTACGGGCGGCGGGTTTTGATGCGGTTATCGATTTTGATGACGTGACCAGCTATGAACGTTTTAAATTACTCGCCGATTTACGGGCGACCAGCGTGATTGGCTTTAATAAAGAGCCCTATAAACTTTACGATCATTCGATCGCTTTTTTTGACAGCAACAGCCATATTTCCCAGCGCTATAAACAGGTGGTGAAGCTTTTTGGCGTCGTTGACGACCACCCGTATCACTACCATCTCCCCGGCTGCCGCCATGAGCGGGAGAAGGTGGCGCGCTTGCTTTCCCAGGCCGGAGAGGTCGCACTGCGCATCGCCATTAACCCTTTTACCGCCTCCGAAGATAAAGACTTCTGTCGTCATCAGGTGGCGACCCTGGTCGAGCGGCTACATGCTCTGCCTTACCGGGTCTGTATCGTGATGGTGGGGCGCAGTGAGAAGATTCAGCAGCTGGGGCTGGATATGGCGCTGTACATCGCCGACAGCACCATCAACTCCGCCGTGGAGGTGATCCGCAGCTGTGATTTAGTCATTACGCCGGACACCTCGATCGTGCATATCGCCCGCGCCTTCGATAAACCGATGGTGGCGGTCTATAACAAACGTAAACTCAAGGATACCGGGCTGCCCGGCTATCATATCTGGGCGCCGGGCTATGACAAAGCGAGGCAGATCGTCTGTGAAGAAGCGAATGTCGCCGATGTGGCGATTGAGTCGGTGTGGCCGGTGATTAAAGAGCAGGCCGACCGGCTGGTCGCCGCCCGCAGTTAATATAAAAGTGACTATAAAAAAGGGCCGTCAGCGGCCCTTTTTTGTTAACGCTTTTCCGCCAGCCCTTTGCTGAGCGCAATGCCCAGCGGCAGCCAGAACAGCACCCAGGTCTCCCGGGGGTTGCTGATGATAAACATCCCCTGCGAGGCCATAAACACCAGAGCGTAAAACAGGATCGCCAGACTGTAGCGGCTGTCGGAGCGGCGCTTGCGCCACGCCTGCCAGAGTCCGCAGGCAATGACCGCCAGCAGCAGCAGTAAACCCACGATGCCGCCTTTCAGCAGGGCGCCCATATACACGCTGTGGGTGGTGGTGATGTGTTCGCCGCTGTAGTTGATGAAATCCAGTTCATAGCTGAAACCGCGTCCCAGCCAGGGCTGGCTGGCCATCTCCGACAGCGTATGGTGCCAGATACTCAGACGCAGCCCGCTTTGGGTGCCCAACTCTTCGAAACGGGCGAGCAGCATGTCGCCCACCGGCGTCATGACCAAAAGCAGAGCCACCAGCACGGCCAGCGCCGCGGCGATCAGCAGGTTGCGGCGGGTGAAGACGTGCAGGTGCAGCGTACAGCCGACCGCCAGCACCAGGGCGATGATCGGCCCGCGGCTTTGGGTCAGCAGCATCATCACCAGCATGATGGCCACCGGCAGATAGAGCCAGTGGCTGGCTTTTTCTTTCAGTAGCATGCCGCAGATTAAGATGCCGATGCCGCAGTATCCGGCAAGGTCGATAACGTTTGTTGGCCCGGGGTTCTCGGGGGAGACCGCTCGTTCGGTGAGGACCAGCGTGTGGTCGAACATCAGCGTCCACAGCGAGAGCACGGTGATCCCGCCAACCACCGCCAGCATGGCCAGGCGGCGGGTTCGTTCGTCGCTGAGCAGCATCGCCATCAGCAACAGATAGCCCGTCAGATACACACCGTGGGTGATCGGCGAATCAATATGCTGGGGCGTATGGCCCCACAGGTTACTGAGGGCGTAATAGATAAAGAAGGCCGCGAGCAGCGTCCAGGTCTGCCACTGCTCGCGTAACACGCCGGCCAGCGCCTGGCGGTTTTCCTGGCGTACCAGCGACAGCAACAGCAGCAGGATCGATAAATGCAGCAGATTATTGGTCCGGGTGGACATACAAAAAATCGCGCTGAAAAATAAAAACAAAGGAAAGACAATCGAGTAACCCTGTCGGGCGAAGTTACTCACTTTTAAAGTACTCATTAAACGCAACCTTTTCGAAAATAGTATCCGGTACAGCGCTTTCTGGGGAAAAATTAATCACCCGGATCTGGCGTTGCTGCAGTACCTGCGCGGCATGCGCAAAGGAGGGCATGACGAGGGTATCCACTTTTGTTGCCAGGTAAGAAGGCAATTTTTCTTGTTGTGTTTCGTAGAATCGCGGCTGGTTAAAATTGGTCATATCCAGGCCGCTCACCAGGATAGTATTGAAGCCCAGCCAGGCGAGAACTTGCAGCGCCCAGTAGACCACCGTACCGGCATCAAAGACGCCCTGGCGAATATCGGTGCTAAAACAGATATCCGGGCGCTGGGGATGAAAGCACATCGCCGGATTCTGCTGGTAAGTGCGCTTTATCGCTTCGCTGGCGACTTTCGGCTGGTAAATCTTATAGCAACCGTCCTCAATCAACGCCAAACGGCAGCGCAGCGCGTCCGGATAGCGATCGACGATTTTGGCGATCCCATGCATGGTGGTGAACAGCAGAATGTCCGGTTGGCTGACGATAGCGCGGATAATGTCCGGCTTCTTATCGAAAAACTCCATGTCGACGATGGTATAGAGCGAAAAGTGCAGGCGGTCGGCAAGATGCCAGGCGCCATTGACGCCCATCACTGGGATCGTTTTCGACAACAGGGAAAAATCGATATTGCGGGTCGAAGGGCCGGTGGCGGTCAGCAGGACTTCACCCTGCATGCTGTTTTTCAGTGCGCTCAGGCTGACCAGCGGCACCGTTTTCCCTTTATAGCGCAACGCGCTGATTTCGCCGCTCGGCGCGCGGGTGATGCGGGTAAAAGGCCACAGATTTTCATTGTGACGATAAGCGCGAGGGCGGGTGTAGCGATAGATCTGCTTAAACAGAGATCCCATCAGAGCAGCCCCTGATTGTGCAGAAGAAGATGAACCCGGCTGGCGGTAATATCGCCGGTGCTGGCGCTGTTTTCCGGCCGCACGATGTGCTGGTTTTTACCGTATCCGCCAATCAGCCCCGGATCGGTCGGGCCGTAAAGCGTGAAGTTCGGTTTATCCAGCGCGGCGGTCAGATGACTGAGGCCGGTATCGACCGAGACGACGGCCCGGGCGCTGGCCAGAACCTGCGCTACCTGCTCAAGGCTCATGCGCGGCAGCACTTCAACATACTCCCGGCCTTCCGCCAGCCGCTTCGCCCGCGCCTCTTCGTGCGGGGCGCCCCACGGCAGCTTAATGCGGACGCCACTGTCGGCCAGCAGATCGAGCAGCTCCTGCCAGCGGTTTTCCGGCCAGTGCTTATCGTCGCGGGTGGTGGCATGCAGGAACACCAGATAGGGGGCGGCAGCGCTAGCCTCGTGCTGCAGGAAATGGCGCGCAATGGCGTAATCCCCCTGGGTTTGAGGTTTCGCGTAGCCGAGACTTTTGGCGAACAGCTCGCGGGTACGCTCCACGGCGTGCTGCTGTTTCGCAATGTGGTGGCGGCGGTTGTAAAACAGGCTGGCCAGCGGCTCGCGGGCCGTTTGCCAGTCCATACCATGCTTGACGCCGTGCGCCAGGCGGGTGACTAGCGCAGCGCTTTTCACCAGCCCCTGGGCGTCGATGATGGCGTCATACTTTACCGCCTGGACGGCCTCGCGAAAGGCTTTACGCTCCGCTTTGATCGGCGCGGAGAACCAGGCTTTACGCCAGCGGCGGATCGCCACCGGGATCACCCGCTCGACGCTTTCATGCCAGGAGGGGATCTGCGCGAAGCCTTCTTCCACTACCCAGTCGAAGCGGATGCCGGGGATAGCCTGCGCGGCGTCGGTCAGCGCGGGCAGCGTGTGCAGCACGTCGCCCATCGATGAGGTTTTTACAATCAATACCCGCATCCGCTACGCTTCCTCGTGCCCGGTTTTATCCGTCAACAATTCATTCAGCTCTTGCAGGACGCGCTCTGGCGTAATGTCGATCAGGCTCTGATGATAGCCTTCGGCGGCATCGCCTTTGCGCACTTTGTGGTAGCCGCTAATCAGGCGGATCACGCGCGCTTTATGCGACAGCGGCGGGGTAAAGTCCGGACTGCTCGGGCCATACAGCGCCACCAGCGGGCGGTCCAGCGCCGCGGCGACGTGCATCAGCCCCGAATCGTTAGTCACCACCGCTTTACAGGCGGCAATCAGGATCACCGCCTGCTCCAGCTGGGTTTCACCCGCCAGATTCCGGCACCAGGCCTGCTGCTCGCTGCTGAGGGCGGCGATGATCTCTTTACCGGCCTCGTTATCTTTTGCCGAGCCAAATAGCGCAATCTGATAACCATCGTCGATGAGCTTTTTCGCCAGCGCAGCATAGTGATAGTGCGGCCAGCGTTTTGCCGGGCCGAACTCCGCGCCGGGGCAGAAGCCGATGATCGGCCGATCGTTGGACAGGTTAAAGGCGCTGCAGGCCTGCGACTTTTCCCCTTCGTTGACCTGCAGCTGCGGCCACAGCAGCGGCTGCGGCAGATCTTTGGCGCAGCGCATCACGCCGTTGTCGTAGGCCAGCGCCACGTAGCGTTCCACCATCAGCGGCCAGGCGTCTTTGTCCAGCACCCGGGCGTCGTTGAGCAGGCCGTAGCGCATCTCGCCGCGCCAGCCGGTGCGCAGCGGGATGTTGGCAAAGAAGGGGACTAATGCCGATTTAAACGAGTTCGGCAGCACGTAAGCGCGATCGTAGCGACGCTCGCGCAGGCTGTGCCCGAGCTTGCGGCGTTCGCCGATAGCCAGCGCGCCGTGGCCCAGCGGCATCGGGATCGCTTCGTTCACTTCCGGCATGCGCGATAACAACGGACGGCACCAGGCAGGCGCCATCACGTCGATAATCGCCTGGGGATAGCGCGCCCTGAGCGTACGATAAAGACTTTGCGACATCATCATGTCGCCCACCCAAGACGGGCCTACCACCAGAATTTTCATGTTATCTCTTACGCGCCCCGATTCAGCCAGGCCATATACTCCGTTACGCCTTCGGCAACGGTTTTGAACGGTTTGTCATAGCCCGCTTTACGCAGGTTAGTCAGATCCGCCTGGGTGAACGCCTGGTAGCGGCCTTTCAGTTTGTCCGGGAACGGGATGTACTCGATGCTGCCTTTTTTGTGGTACGCCAGGGTCGCATCGGCGACGGCCTGGAAGGATTCCGCGCGGCCGGTGCCGAGGTTGAAGATGCCGGAAACGCCGTTTTCCCAGAACCACAGGTTGACGTCAGCCACGTCGCCGACGTAGACGAAGTCGCGCTTGAAGCCGTCGCTGCCTTCGAACAGTTTCGGACTTTCGCCATTATTCAGCTGGGTGTTGAGGTGGAAAGCGACACTCGCCATGCTGCCTTTGTGGCCTTCGCGCGGCCCGTAAACGTTGAAGTAGCGGAAGCCGACGATCTGCGAATTGGCTTCAGGCAGGATCTGACGGACGTATTCATCGAACAGGAATTTGGAGTAGCCGTAGACGTTCAGCGGCTGCTCGTACTCGCGGGACTCGATGAAATCGCTGGTGCGTCCACCGTAGGTGGCTGCCGAAGAGGCGTACAGGAACGGAATTTCGCGCTCCAGGCAGTAGTGCAGCAGCTCTTTGGAGTACTGATAGTTGTTGTCCATCATGTACTTGCCGTCCCACTCCGTGGTGGAAGAGCACGCGCCTTCGTGGAAGATAGCGTCAATGTCGCCGAACTCTTCGCCTGCCATAATCTGGATCAGAAAGTCTTCTTTATCCATGTAGTCAGCGATGTTCAGGTCAACCAGGTTCACAAACTTGGTGCCGTCTTTCAGATTGTCGACAACCAGAATGTCGGTAATGCCCTTGTCGTTCAGCGCTTTAACGATGTTGCTGCCGATAAAGCCTGCGCCGCCGGTTACGATGATCATAACTGTACCTTTGAAGTTGAGAGCCCGGAGACAATCCGGACATGAATGCTCATATCATATCACCACATGAGCAAGCCTACAGCCATTCGCAGAATAAGGTGCTGGGCTGACGTGATTTATGCTGCAAATAATTCATTCAGGCATGCATCATCTCGTATCAGCGTATAGCTTTGGGTAATATGTGCCAAATTTTGCCGAATCTGGAGAGTTGCAATGCGTGGTGATTTCTACAAACAGTTAACTAGCAATCTGGAGACCGCTCGGGCCGAAGGCTTGTTTAAAGAAGAGCGCATCATCACCTCGGCGCAGCAGGCGGACATTACCGTCGGCGACAGCCACGTGATTAACTTCTGCGCCAATAACTATCTGGGTCTGGCCAACCACCCGGCGCTGATCGACGCGGCGAAATCCGGTATGGACAGCCACGGCTTCGGGATGGCCTCGGTACGCTTCATCTGCGGCACCCAGGATACGCACAAGCAGCTGGAGAAGAAGCTGGCGGATTTCCTCGGTATGGAAGACGCGATCCTCTACTCCTCCTGCTTCGACGCCAACGGCGGCCTGTTTGAAACGCTGCTCGGCCCGGAAGACGCCATTATCTCCGACGCCCTGAACCATGCCTCTATCATCGACGGCGTACGCCTGTGTAAAGCGAAACGCTTCCGCTATGCCAACAACGACATGCAGGAGCTGGAAGCGCGCCTGAAAGAAGCCCGCGACGCCGGGGCGCGTCACGTGTTAATCGCCACCGACGGCGTCTTCTCGATGGACGGCGTGATCGCCAACCTGAAAGGCGTATGCGATCTGGCGGATAAATACGATGCGCTGGTGATGGTCGATGACTCCCACGCCGTCGGCTTCGTCGGCGAAAACGGCCGCGGCTCCCACGAATACTGCGACGTGATGGGTCGCGTCGACATTATCACCGGCACGCTGGGTAAAGCGCTGGGCGGCGCCTCCGGCGGCTACACTGCCGCACGCAAAGAGGTGGTCGAGTGGCTGCGCCAGCGTTCCCGTCCGTATCTGTTCTCCAACTCTCTGGCGCCGGCCATCGTGGCCGCCTCCATCAAAGTGCTGGAGATGGTCGAAGAGGGTGCAGACCTGCGCGATCGCCTGTGGGCCAACGCGCGTCTGTTCCGTGAAAAAATGACCGCGGCAGGCTTCACCCTGGCGGGCGCCGACCACGCCATCATTCCGGTGATGCTGGGCGAAGCGGTGGTGGCGCAGAACTTTGCCCGCGAGCTGCAGAAAGAAGGGATCTATGTCACCGGCTTCTTCTATCCGGTGGTACCGAAAGGCCAGGCGCGTATTCGCACCCAGATGTCGGCGGCGCATACCCCTGAACAAATTGAGCGTGCGGTGGAAGCCTTTACCCGCATCGGTAAACAACTGGGCGTCATCGCCTAATAAGGGTGTGAGATGAAAGCGTTATCCAAACTGAAAGCGGAAGAAGGCATCTGGATGACCGACGTACCGGAACCGGAAGTCGGCCATAACGATCTGCTGATTAAAATCCGCAAGACCGCCATTTGCGGGACCGACGTGCACATCTACAACTGGGATGAGTGGTCGCAGAAGACTATTCCGGTACCGATGGTGGTCGGGCACGAATATGTCGGCGAAGTGGTGGGGATTGGCCAGGAAGTGCGCGGCTTTAAGATTGGCGACCGCGTCTCCGGCGAAGGGCATATCACCTGCGGCCACTGCCGTAACTGCCGCGCGGGCCGTACCCACCTGTGCCGCAACACCATTGGCGTGGGCGTCAACCGCCCGGGCTGCTTTGCCGAGTATCTGGTGATCCCGGCCTTTAACGCCTTTAAAATCCCCGACAATATCTCTGATGACCTGGCGTCTATCTTCGACCCGTTCGGCAACGCTGTGCACACCGCGCTCTCCTTCGATCTGGTGGGGGAAGACGTGCTGGTCTCCGGCGCCGGCCCGATCGGCGTGATGGCGGCGGCGGTGGCGAAACACGTCGGCGCGCGTAATGTGGTGATCACTGACGTTAACGAGTACCGTCTCGAGCTGGCGCGCAAAATGGGCGTCACTCGCGCGGTGAACGTGGCGAAAGAGAACCTCAATGACGTGATGGCCGAGCTGGGGATGACTGAAGGTTTCGACGTGGGCCTGGAGATGTCCGGCGCGCCGCCGGCGTTCCGCAGCATGCTGGATACCATGAACCACGGCGGTCGTATCGCGATGCTGGGTATTCCACCGTCAGATATGTCCATCGACTGGACCAAGGTCATCTTCAAAGGGCTGTTTATCAAAGGTATCTATGGTCGCGAAATGTTCGAAACCTGGTACAAGATGGCGGCGCTGATCCAGTCTGGTCTGGATCTCTCACCGATCATCACCCACCGCTTCGGCATTGATGACTTCCAGAAGGGTTTTGACGCCATGCGCTCCGGCCAGTCTGGTAAAGTGGTTCTGAGCTGGGAATAACGCCTCCGGTCTGTTGTAAAAACCAGCAAAAAAGGCGCCTGCGGGCGCCTTAATTTAGATTTGGATAACATTTTTAGCCTGCTTAATATCAAGCGCACAATTTCTACATCGATTTTACGGTTATTCGCTTATACAGTGTGTTTAGTCGCGGTTTAACTTTGTAACTATCATGCTTAAACTCTCCGTATGCTTACTGACCTGTAACTCTGCACGTCTGCTCATGGAGGTGCTGCCCCCGCTGCTGAGGGTGGCCGATGAGTGTATTGTCGTCGACTCCGGTAGCACCGACGAAACGGTCTCTATTTGTCAGCAGTTTGGTCTCACCGTCCATCACCATGCCTATAAAGCCCACGGCGCGCAGATGAACTATGCCATTGGGCTGGCCAGCCATGACTGGGTGCTGTGCATGGACAGCGATGAAATTCTTGATAACGACGTCGTGTCGGCCATTCAGGCGTTAAAAGCGGGGGAGGAGCCTGACCCGGCATGCGCCTGGCGTTTGCCGCGCTACTGGTTTGTCCTCGGCAAGCAGGTGCGGACGATCTACCCCATTTCCTCGCCGGATTACCCGGTGCGCCTCTTTAACCGCCAGCAGGCGCGATTTAACGACCGGCCGGTGGATGACCAGGTGGTTGGACACGCGCGATCCGTCAGGCTGCCGGGCTTTGTACGCCATGACACCTTTTATTCGCTGCATGAAGTGTTTAATAAGCTGAACAGCTATACCACCCGGCTGGTGAAGCACCAGCAGATCAAACCTTCGCTGGCGCGGGGGATCGTCAGCGCGATTGGCGCTTTCTTTAAATGGTATCTGTTCAGCGGGGCGTGGCGCTATGGCAAAGTCGGCGTGGTCACCGGCCTGTACGCCACGTTTTATAGCTTTCTCAAATATTTTAAGGCGTGGTACGCCCACGAAGATAACCAGGCGCCCGTCGCGCAAAAGCGAACGGACCCCTGAGTGGTCTAGTTGCCGGGATTGTCCCAGCCCTGCCATTTGAGGCGATAGTACTGGACCAGCGCGCTCTGGCTGATGCTGTCGCTGAGGATAGTGAAGAAGCGGCTGGCGTTCACGGGCTCCAGCGGGCGCTTCGGCTTGCAATACTTCACGCCGTGGAACGGATTACGCGGCTTCTGCTGCTGCGGCGCCGTTTGTTGCGCGGGCGGCTGAGCGTAGTTTGGCGTCGAATTGTCGACCTGCGGCTCGTTGAGCAGGCTGCTCGGGCGCACCAGCGTGATATCCGGCGGCAGGCTATAGACCATCTGCTGCAGCACCCGCACCGTCGTCGGATGCGGATGGCCAATGGCTATCGCCGAACCGTTACGACGCGCCAGGGCGATGGCGCGGTTGAACTGGGTGCGGATATCGGCTTCATTCTGCGTATCGTCAAGAAACACCTTGCGCTTAATCACCTTCACCCCGGTGCCCTGCGCGGCGCGCATGGCCTGGGTATTGCCGATGGTCACGCTGTCGAGAAAATAGAGATTGTAGCGCTCCAGGGCCTGCATCACCTTCTGCATGCCAAACAGGTTGGAGGTCATCGCGCTGCCCATATGGTTATTCAGCCCGACGGCGTAGGGGACTTTGCCGTAAGCTTCGCGAATGATGCGCTCGATCTCCTCGCTGCTCATTTCGGGACGCAGGGTGTCTTTTTCCAGCGGCTGTTTGCTGAGCGGCGCCATCGGCAGGTGGATGAGCACTTCATGGCCCAGATTATGCGCTTTCGTGGCCATTTCCCGGGCGTGCGGCGCGTTCGGCAGCACGGCGACGGAGATAGTGGACGGCAGCGCCAGCACCTGATTTTCGGTCTGCGGGCGGTAGCCAAAATCGTCAATAACGATGGAGAGTTTGCCAGCGAACGCTGGCGCCGCCAGAGCCAGCGAACCGGCTACGGCAAGAGCAATTGCGCGAAATTGAAGCAAAACTTATCTTCCCAACCACGGCTGTGGATTGACCGCCTGACCCTGGCGGCGAATTTCGAAATAGAGCGACGGACGGCCCTGACCGCCGCTGCTGCCTACGAGCGCGATAGGCTGACCGGCACGCACCTGCGTACCGACGCTGACCAGCGCGCTTTGGTTATAGCCATACAGGCTCATGTCGCCTTTGCCATGCTCGACCACCACCACCAGACCATAGCCCTGCAGCCAGTCGGCCAGAATGACCCGACCATCGGCAATGGCTCTGACTTCGGTGCCTTCAGACGCGGCGATAACCATCCCTTTCCAACGTAGTTCACCTTGCAGCTGTTCGCCATATCGATGAAGGAGCGGACCGCGAACCGGCCAGAACGCCTGACCGCGCGGCGAGCCCAGTCCGCCGGTGCGTGACATCAGCGAACGCTCGCTTTCCGTTGGTTTATAGGTGGTGCCTTTGCGCGATGCTTCCTGCTGGCGGTCGCGCACCGCCTGCGCATCGCGTGCTTCCCGATCGGCTCGGGCTTTGGCGGCAGCCTCCGCCTGGGCGATACGACCGCGTAGGCGCGATTCGTTAGCCCGCAATTCACTTAACTGTTGCTGACCTTGCTGAATGGAGGATTCCAGTCCGGAAAGGGTCTTTTTCCGTTCGTTACGCGCCTGCTCCAGCTTCGCCTGCTGAGCTTTTTGCTCGTAGACCAGCGTCTGCTGCTGGCTCTGCTTCTCTTCGAGCATCGACTTTTGCACCGCCATCTCTTCGCGCGTTTTCTTCAGTTCCGCGATGGTTTCCTGACGGGCCTGGTTGAAATAGCTGAAGTAGACCTGCATCCGCTGATTGCGCTGGCCCTCTTCACCGCTCAGCACCATCTGGATGCCGGTATGCGGCCCCTGGCGGAACGCGGCGTCAAGCTGCGCGGCGAGGTTACGCTCCTGAGACGCGCGCTGGCGCTCCAGCTTGGCGAGAGAGGCGTTCATTTCGTCAATCTGCTTATTGAGCTGGTTCAGGTTGTCCTGGGTTTCGCGCAGTTTGCGGGCCGCGGCGGCGATCGCTTCTTCCTGCGCTTTGAGCTGGGCGAGCAGGCTTGCGCGCTGCTGCTGCTGTTGCTTAATCGCCCGCTGCCTGGCGGCGATGTCGGCCTGGATGGACTTAAGCTGATCGCGATCGTCGGCGTGCGCAGATGACGCGCACAGTAATACGCCAGCGCTGAGCGCGCTGGCGTAAAGGACGGATCGAACTGCCGTTGCGATCCATGTAGTTGAATACGTCGCCTTTCCCCTCATGGGGAAGGATTATTCCACGATGAACAGCGGCTTGCCAGTCATCTCTTGCGGGATTTCCATTCCCATCAGCGACAGCATGGTTGGGGCGATGTCGGAAAGTTTGCCGCCATTGACCGCTTTAACCGCTTTGTTACCGACGTAGATCAGCGGAACCGGCAGGTTGGTGTGGGCGGTATGCGCCTGACCGGTGGCCGGGTCGCGCATCTGCTCGGCGTTACCGTGGTCGGCGGTGATCAGCAGCTGACCGCCAACGGATTCCACCGCCTGCGCCACCTGATCGATGCAGTGATCCAGCGCTTCAACGGCTTTTACGGCGGCTTCCATCACCCCGGTATGGCCAACCATATCGCCGTTCGGGTAGTTACAGATGATAGTGTCGTACTGGCCGCCTTTGATGGCCGCGACCAGTTTCTCGGTCAGCTCGGCGGAGCTCATTTCCGGCTGCAGATCGTAGGTCGCTACTTTCGGCGAATTAATCAGAATCCGCTCTTCGCCTTTGAACGGCTCTTCTACGCCGCCGTTGAAGAAGAAGGTGACGTGGGCGTATTTTTCAGTTTCGGAGATGCGCAGCTGGGTTTTATCGTGCTTGGCCATCCACTCGCCGAAGGTATTGGCCAGCGAGGCGGGCGGGTAGGCGCAGGCCACTTTGATGTCGGCGGCATATTCGGTGAGCATCACGAAGTCGAGGTTAACCACTTTCTTACGCGCAAAGCCGTCGAAGTCGGCGTTGACGAAGGCGCGGGTGATTTCGCGCGCGCGGTCAGCACGGAAGTTCATGAAGATCAGCGCATCGCCATCTTCCATCGCCGCATCGGCCTGGCCGGCGGCGCGGATCACGGTCGCTTTCACGAACTCGTCGTTTTCGTCACGGGCGTAGGCAGCCTGCAGACCGGCGACGGCGGTATCGGCCTGGAATTCGCCTTTCGCCAGGGTCATCAGGTCATAGGCCTGCTCAACGCGATCCCAGCGGTTGTCGCGGTCCATGGCGTAGTAGCGGCCGATGAGCGACGCGATGCGGCCTTTGCCCAGCGCGGCAAATTTGGCTTCGAATGTCGCCAGCGTTTTTTCCGCGCTGCGCGGCGGCGTATCACGGCCGTCGAGGAAGGCGTGCAGGTAGATCTTCTCAGCGCCGCGCTCTGCCGCCAGCTCCACCATCGCCATGATGTGATCTTCGTGGCTGTGGACGCCGCCTGGCGACATCAGACCCATGATATGTACCGCTTTGCCGGCGGCAACCGCTTTATCGACCGCGGCGGTCAGTACCGGGTTGGCGAAGAAGGTGCGTTCTTTAATTTCCACATCGAGACGGGTCAGGTCCTGATAGACGATACGACCGGCGCCCAGGTTGACGTGACCCACTTCGGAGTTCCCCATCTGACGGTCCGGCAGGCCAACTTCCAGGCCGGATGCATCGATCAGGGTATGCGGACGTTTGGCCCACAGGGCGTCCATTACCGGCGTTTTAGCGCTGTAAATGGCGTTATCCTGTTGGTCTTCGCGATAGCCGTAGCCATCCAGAATCACCAGTACCATAGGTTTTTTAGTAACCGACATTGCGACAACCTCATGCTCAAAGACAGAAATTTTGCGTAATTTTACTACAGCTGAATCGTTTAAATCCCCGTGAAAGATCAAAGAAAGGGAGCGGCCAGTCCGCGGCGCGTCAGCGAGAACGGCTTTTTTTCGCCGCCGCCCGCAGAAAATACATTACATCGCGCTCACTGGCTGTAATTGCCGCAAGGCACAGGTATACTCCTTTCCTGGTTTTTTTCTCACTTAGTCGGGAGTTGTAACCCCCCATGCAAGAAATTATGCAATTCATCGGCCGTCACCCTGTTCTGAGCATCGCGTGGATCGCGCTGCTGGGGGCGGTGCTGTTCACCACCTTCAAGGGCCTGATGTCGAAAGTTAAAGTCATCACCCGTGGTGAAGCGACGCGTCTTATCAATAAAGAAGACGCGGTAGTGGTCGACCTGCGTCAGCGTGACGATTTCCGTAAAGGCCATATTGCCGGCGCCATCAACCTGCTGCCCAGCGATATCAAAGCGAATAACGTCGGCGAGTTGGAAAAACACAAATCGCAACCCATTATTGTGGTAGACGGTTCCGGCATGCAGGCGCAAGAGCCAGCCAACGCGCTGAACAAAGCCGGGTTTGAAAAAGTCTTTGTACTGAAAGAGGGCATTGCTGGCTGGAGCGGCGAAAACCTCCCTCTGGTACGCGGCAAATAACTTACCCCGCGTGGTGATGCCGCCGCGTTTTCCCCGTCGCGCCTGACGTGAGGGGAACACAGGCTGCGGCGTAAAACCCTCAGGGTAATAACAGGAGTGAAGTCATGGCCAATATTGAGATCTACACCAAAGCGACCTGCCCGTTCTGCATCCGCGCGAAAGCGCTGCTGAACAGCAAAGGCGTAACGTTCCATGAGTTGCCGATCGATGGCGATGCCGCGAAGCGTGAGGAGATGATCCAGCGCAGCGGACGGACGACGGTTCCGCAGATTTTTATTGATGCGCAGCACATTGGCGGCTGTGACGACTTGTATGCGCTTGATTCACGTGGTGGACTTGATCCCCTCTTGCGCTAATTTTTGCGCGCTTTCCCTGCCGGAAGCGCGTATTTAAGGACAACACGAAAGGGTTTTACTATGTCAGAACAAAACAGCACCGAAATGACCTTCCAGATCCAGCGTATCTATACCAAAGATATCTCTTTTGAAGCGCCGAACGCGCCGCAAGTTTTCCAGAAAGACTGGCAGCCGGAAGTTAAACTTGATCTGGATACCGCCTCCACCCAGCTGGCTGAAGGCGTTTATGAAGTGGTGCTGCGTGTAACCGTGACCGCCGCTCTGGGCGAAGAGACCGCGTTCCTCTGCGAAGTACAGCAGGGCGGTATTTTCTCCATCGACGGCATCGAAGGCACCCAGATGGCGCACTGCCTTGGCGCATACTGCCCGAACATTCTGTTCCCGTACGCGCGCGAGTGCATCACCAGCCTGGTTTCCCGCGGTACCTTCCCGCAACTTAACCTTGCGCCAGTGAACTTCGACGCGCTGTTTATGAACTATCTGCAGCAGCAGGCTGGCGAAGGTGCTGAACAACATCAGGATGCCTGATGAACGCACTTAATGCTGCAATGACTGTGATCGGTGCCGGCTCTTACGGCACCGCTCTTGCCATCACCCTGGCAAGAAATGGCCACCACGTTGTGCTCTGGGGCCATGACCCGAAACATATCGCGACGCTGCAACACGATCGCTGCAACGCCGCGTTCCTTCCCGATGTGCCTTTCCCGGATACGCTGCATCTTGAAAGCGACCTGGCCACCGCGCTGGCCGCCAGCCGCGATATTCTGGTGGTGGTGCCAAGCCATGTGTTTGGTCAGGTGTTACGCCAGATTAAACCGCTGATGCGTCCTGACGCGCGTCTGGTGTGGGCGACCAAAGGCCTTGAGGCCGAAACCGGTCGTCTGCTGCAGGACGTGGCGCGTGAAGCGCTGGGCGATGATATCCCGCTGGCGGTGATCTCCGGGCCAACCTTCGCCAAAGAGCTGGCCGCCGGCCTGCCGACGGCGATTTCGCTGGCGGCGACGGATCCGCAGTTTGCCGAGGATCTGCAGCACCTGCTGCACTGCGGCAAGAGCTTCCGCGTCTACATCAACCCGGATTTTATTGGCGTACAACTCGGCGGCGCGGTGAAAAACGTCATCGCCATCGGGGCGGGGATGTCGGACGGCATCGGCTTCGGCGCCAATGCGCGGACGGCGCTGATTACCCGTGGCCTGGTGGAAATGTCTCGCCTTGGCGCGGCGCTGGGCGCCGACCCGGAAACCTTTATGGGGATGGCCGGCCTCGGTGACCTGGTGCTCACCTGCACCGACAACCAGTCCCGTAACCGTCGCTTCGGCATGATGCTCGGCCAGGGGATGGACGTGCAAAGCGCCCAGGAAAAGATTGGCCAGGTGGTTGAAGGCTACCGCAATACCAAGGAAGTTCGCGTTCTGGCACAGCGTTTAGGTGTCGAAATGCCAATAACCGAGGAAATTTATCAGGTATTGTATTGCGGAAAAATTGCGCGCGAGGCAGCATTGACCTTATTGGGTCGCGCCCGCAAGGACGAGCGCAGCAGCAATTAGCTTTCCTTTGTCACCTGAATGACCCTGCCAGCGCAGAACTGGCAGGTCATTACCATATCGCCTGGAGTATGCAATGCCGTGTGAAGAACTGGATATCGTCTGGAATAATATTAAAGCCGAAGCCCGGGCTCTGGCTGACTGTGAGCCAATGCTCGCCAGTTTTTACCACGCAACGTTACTCAAGCATGAAAATCTGGGCAGCGCACTGAGCTATATGTTGGCCAACAAGCTGGCTTCCCCGATTATGCCGGCGATCGCCATTCGCGAAGTGGTGGAAGAAGCCTACGCCGCCGACCCGGAAATGATCGCCTCCGCCGCCTGCGATATTCAGGCGGTGCGCACGCGTGACCCGGCGGTGGATAAATACTCCACGCCGCTGCTCTATCTGAAGGGTTTCCATGCCCTGCAGGCCTATCGTATCGGCCACTGGCTGTGGACGCAGGGCCGGCGCGCGCTGGCGATTTTCCTGCAAAACCAGGTCTCCGTCTCTTTCCAGGTGGATATCCACCCGGCGGCGAAAATCGGCCGCGGGATCATGCTCGACCACGCCACCGGTATTGTGGTTGGCGAAACGGCGGTGATTGAGGATGACGTCTCTATTCTGCAGTCGGTCACCCTCGGCGGTACCGGTAAAACCAGCGGCGACCGTCACCCGAAAATTCGCGAAGGCGTGATGATTGGCGCCGGAGCGAAGATCCTCGGCAATATCGAAGTCGGGCGTGGGGCAAAAATCGGCGCAGGCTCAGTGGTGCTGCAGCCGGTGCCGCCGCATACCACCGCCGCAGGTGTTCCTGCGCGCATCGTCGGCAAGCCGGAGAGCGATAAGCCGGCGATGGATATGGATCAGCATTTCAACGGTATTCACCACACTTTCGAGTACGGCGACGGGATTTAACGTCTTGCCCGGTGGCGCTGCGCTTACCGGGCCTACGATCTCATCCCGCCAGCCTGTCGCCCGGATAAGGCGCCGTGCGCTGCAATCCGGGAATCGCTCAGGTTAGCTGCGCAGCACCGCGCCGGGATACCCCAGCTGCCGCCAGGCCTCATACACCACCACCGACACCGCATTCGACAGGTTCATGCTGCGGCTGTCCGGCATCATTGGAATCCGAATTTTCTGCTCCGGCGGCAGGGCATCCAGAATGCTCGCCGGCAGACCGCGGGTTTCCGGACCAAACATCAAGAAATCGCCATCCTGATAGCTGACCGCGCTGTGCGCCGGGGTTCCTTTGGTCGTCAGGGCGAACAGGCGCTGCGGCTGCGCGCTGGCGAGAAACGCCGCGTAATCGGCGTGGCGCTGCACGGCGGTGAACTCGTGATAGTCCAGTCCGGCGCGTCTCAGGCGCTTATCGTCCCAGGTGAAGCCCATGGGCTCAATGATATGCAGACTGAAGCCCGTGTTGGCGCACAGGCGGATAATATTCCCGGTGTTCGGCGGGATCTCTGGTTCGAATAACACGATGTTCAGCATACTGCCCCCTTAATTGCGGGGGGCAGAATAGCAGATATTTGGTCAACCCTCACCCCGGCCCTCTCCCTGAGGGAGAGGGGGAAAACCGGCGCCGGTCGGTGGGCCGGAGGACGCGGGTGAAAGGACCCACCCAACCTTCGGTACTTCACCTGGACGGAGGGGAACGCTACTGCTAGCCTGGCTGCCGGACGGTTCCCTCTCCCTGACGGAGAGGGTGAGGAGAGAGAGCACAACGGCGCAGCTTATGCCGCGTTATGCTGCTTCAGCGCATCGAAGGTCTGCAGCGCCTCCGCGTTCTGCACCAGCGAATCACGGCTAATGTCCGCGATGGTTTTCGCGCCGGTCAGGGTCATCGCCACCTTCATCTCTTTCTCGATTAGATTCAGCAGATTCGCCACCCCCTGCTTGCCATGGGTCGCCAGGGCGTACAGGTAAGCGCGGCCCAGCAGTACGCTGTCGGCGCCCAGGGCGATCATCCGCACGACGTCGAGACCGTTGCGGATGCCGCTGTCGGCGAGAATGGTAATGTCGCCTTTCACGGCGTCGGCAATTGCCGGCAGGGCGCGAGCGGAGGAGAGCACGCCGTCAAGCTGGCGGCCGCCGTGGTTGGAGACCACAATACCGTCGGCGCCAAAGCGCACCGCGTCGCGGGCGTCCTCCGGGTCGAGGATCCCTTTGATCACCATCGGACCGTCCCAGAAATCACGGATCCACTCGAGGTCTTTCCATGAAATCGATGGATCGAAGTTATTCGCCAGCCAGCCGATGTAATCCTCCAGGCCGGTCGGCTGGCCGAGATAGGCGGAGATATTCCCCAGATCGTGCGGACGGCCGTTGAGGCCAACGTCCCATGCCCACTGCGGATGGGTGACCGCCTGCCAGTAGCGGCGCAGGGCGGCGTTCGGGCCGCTCATGCCGGAATGGGCGTCGCGGTAACGGGCGCCGGGGGTCGGCATATCGACGGTAAAGACCAGCGTTGAACAACCCGCCGCCTTAGCGCGCTCCAGCGCATTGCGCATAAAGCCGCGGTCGCGCAGAACGTACAGCTGGAACCACATCGGCCGCTTGATGGTCGGGGCGACCTCTTCGATTGGGCAGACGGAAACGGTGGAGAGGGTAAACGGAATACCTTTGTCATCCGCTGCGCCGGCGGCCTGCACTTCGCCGCGGCGGGCGTACATCCCGCACAGCCCCACCGGCGCCAGCGCCGTCGGCATCGCCAGCTTCTCGTTGAAGAGGGTGGTCTCGAGGCTCAGGTCCGACATATTGCGCAGAATACGCTGGCGTAACGCCACGTCGGAGAGATCTTCCACGTTGCGGCGCAGGGTATGTTCGGCGTAAGCCCCGCCGTCGATATAGTGGAACAGGAAAGGCGGCAGGATACGCTGGGCGGCGGCGCGATAGTCGCTGGCGGCGGAAATAATCATCACGAATTCTCCCTGGAATTATCAATAGCATCGCCGGGCAGGCGGGTAATTCGCGCCTGGCGGGCCTGGTCTTCATCAAAACGTTTAATGGTGGCGTGGACAAAGCCTAAGTGGGCCATCATCGCCTGGCGCGCCGCCTCGGCGTCGCCGGCGACAATCGCCTCCATGACGGCCTGGTGCTGTTCGGTCAGGCGGGCAAATACCGGCGGCACCAGATACATACGCTGACGGCTCTGCTTGACGGAGGAGTGCAGCAGGTCGAAAAAGCCGCGCATGGTTTGCAGGAGCACCACGTTATGCGAGGCTTCGGCGATGGCCAGATGGAAGCGGACGTCCGCCTGCGAGGCGATATCCGGGTCTTCACTCTGGGTCGCTTCAAAGCACAGGCGAATTTTTTCTTTATCGGCGTCGGTGGCCCGCATCGCCGCGTGCCACGCGGTGCTGGCTTCGATGGCGTGGCGGGCCTCGAGGATGTCGAAGCTGTAGTCAGGGTCATCGGCTAGTAGCGTCTTCAGCGGCTGGACGATGTTTTGCTCCGACCACGGCTCATGCTGAAAGCGGACGAAAGTGCCGCCGCCGCGACGGCTCAGCAGTACCCCTTCATTGACCAGCATCGCCAGCGCTTCGCGCAGGGAATTGCGCGAGACGCCGAGCTGAGCGGCGAGCTGACGCTCGGCGGGCAGTCGCATGCCCGCCTCCAGCTGTTGTTCTTCAATCAGCGCCCGGACGCGACGGGCTACATCGTCGGCCAGGCGTTTAGGCATCACTATCACGGGATCATCCAGGTTAAAACGTAGGCCTGCAGCGTGGTGATCAGGCCCACCATACAGGTGAAGATCAGGCTGTGTTTGACGGTAAAGCGGAACAGATCCGACTCTTTACCCACCAGGCCAACCGCGGCGCAGGCGATGGCGATCGACTGCGGGGAAATCATCTTGCCGGTGACGCCGCCGGTGGTATTGGCCGCGACCAGCAGGATATCGGAGACGCCAATCTGCTGCGCCGCCGTTGCCTGCAGCGCGGCGAACAGGGCGTTAGACGAGGTGTCCGAACCGGTCAGGAATACCCCCAGCCAGCCCAGGAACGGCGAGAAGAAGGTAAACGCGTGGCCGGTATGGGCCAGCGCCAGGGCCAGGGTTGACGACAGCCCGGAGTAGTTGGAGATAAAGGCGAACGCCAGCACCATGCCGATAGAGTAGATCGGCAGCGCCAGGTCCTTCAGCGTCCCGGCGAAGGTGGTCAGCGCGTCTTTCGGTTTCATACGCAGCCAGACGATGGACAGCAGGGCGGCGAACAGAATGGCGGTGCCGGTTGCCGACAGCCAGTCAAACTTATAGATGGCGGCGTAAGGCGTCGCGGCGCTGACCACCGGCGGCATGCGGGCGACCATTTTGTCGAGGAACGGCACCGAAAAATTGATGACGAAGTCATACATCGCGCCGCCCGGTGCGAACAGCGCTTTGAACGGCGGCACGCTCCACAGGGTTACGGTGGCGGTCAGGAACAGGAACGGCGACCAGGCGCGGATCACTTGTCCTGCGGTGTAGCGCGTGCGGGCCAGCGTCATATCCACCTGCGAGGCGCCGATGTCGCCAAAGCGGAAGATGCGCACCGGCTGCCAGCGTTTGAGGAACAGGGTCAGGCAGACCAGGGAGACCAGCGATGAGATGATGTCCGGCAGCTCCGGGCCAAGGAAGTTAGAGCTGAGGTACTGGGCGATAGCGAACGAGCCGCCTGCGACCATCACCGCCGGCCAGGTCTCTTTGATGCCCCGCCAGCCATCCATGATGGCCATGATCCAGAACAGCACGATAATGGTCAGGAACGGCAGCTGGCGGCCCACCATCTGGCCGATGGCGAAGCTGTCGATACCGGTTACCTGGCCGGCTACCAGGATTGGGATGCCCATCGCGCCGAAGGCCACCGGCGCGGTGTTGACGATCAGGCACAGGCCAGCCGCATACAGCGGGTTAAACCCGAGGCCGACCAGCAGCGCGGCGGTAATCGCCACCGGCGCGCCAAACCCCGCTGCCCCTTCGAGAAAGGCGCCGAACGAGAATCCGACGATCAGCATCTGCAGGCGTTGGTCAGGCGTAATTGACAGGATCGACGAGCGGATAATGTCGAACTGTCCGGTCTTCACCGAGATTTTATAGACAAAGACCGCGGCGATAATAATCCACGCTATGGGCCACAGTCCGTAGAAGAAGCCATACACTACCGAGGCCAGGGCACGGTCCACCGGCATTTTATAGAACAGCAATGCGACGGCCAGGGCGATCGCAACGGTCCAGGTAGCGGCGAGATAGCCTTTCAGTTTGAGCTTAATCAGCGCAAAAAAGAAAAACAGAATCGGTAGCGATGCGATAAGACTGGATAACCAGATATTACCGGCGGGATCGTAGTTTTGTTGCCAGAGATTCATGCAGGGTCTCCATCGGGCCGCCAGGACGGGTGGGCTGAGTCTGCGCTCATTGCCGAATCCGTCTTAGGTAAAATTGGCCCGGCCAATTAGGGATAGCAGGGTTGATGACAACGAATGGTTAACCAGATGTTACTCTTAGGCAACGGGTTTGTGATGCATTTTGATGGATTTGTGAACTGCTGGGGGGTAGATGAATTTATTGGTTGGACCAATCTGCCGGCAGGGGACGAAAAAGGGTGGCGGTAGGACAGAATAACCCTCTCCGGACGGAGAGGGCTGGGGATTAGAATTCACTGCGGGCGAAACCGGTCATCTCTTTCAGACCCATTTCCCGGCCCAGGGCGGTCATCGGATGGACGACCACCAGGCCGCGGACGCTTTTCTTCAGCTTGCCCATATCGGCCTGCTCTTTTTTGGTAATCGCGCGACGGAACGGCAGGCTCATCAGCTTTTGCGCCTCTTTGCTCAGCTTCTGGCTCTGGACGGAACGCAGACGTTCAATCTCCGTTTCCAGAGTGGCTTTTTCTTTTTCCAGCTCAGCGTATTTATCGGCGGCTTCCACCAGCGACAGCTCGGCCTGCTGGTGGCGGATGGCGTCGAGACGATCGCTCAGACGTTTGATTTCATTCTTTTCGACTTCTTTCATGGTGATTTGATCTGTTAATAAAGGGGCTTCATTCGCCTATAGTATGTGCCGTGACCGCTATTGTTGATAGCTATTTATCAAAAATTCGCCGTTAATCGCCGTCAGAATACGATACCTGAACATGCTAATAATTTGAATTTTATTAATATTCTTTCTGATACCCGCTCTAATTTCATTTCTGTGAAGCCGGTCGGCAGATAAGCACGTTTTCCTTAACCCACGCCGGTGAATTGGCTAATGCTTAATCAGATTATTCCCAAAAGGAGGACGTGATGGCAAAGATCGGCGACGGCGTACCACGTTTAATCGACAAAGCGGTTGATTTTATGGCTTCCAGTCAGGCGTTTATGGAGTATTTGAAAAAGTCTCCGCGGCTGCAGCATGTACCGCGAGATATCCCGCAGGATAAGGAAGCGTTGTTTCTGCAGCGTCTGGAATATTATCGTCAGCTTTACCGGCCGACCTGCGACCAGACGGAGCCGGAATCAGAGCGTTGATTTCTGGAAGGCTTTTTTTAAGCTGATTCGTGAAATCAGCTCAGTCAGGGACAACACCATCGTTGAACGCACCATCTGCTGGTAACGCAGTTTCTGCATTGCCAGCAGTTCGGCGTCGCTGTCATCAAACTGCGGCGTTGGCGGCAGGGCGGCGACGCAGTGCAGTTCGCCGAACGGACCGATAATTTCGTCGTCGGTAAAGCTGTACTCATTGCCGTCGTGATTAAGCTCCTCGCGCAGGGCCATCAGCAGCTCGGCGTCTTCATATTCGGCACGACTTATCACCCCAAGGCCATAAATCAGCTTCAGGCGTACAGAGAGATCGCCGAGCGGCCCGCTGCCCTCCAGCAAGGGCTCGACGGCGTATTTCACCGCGTAGTCGTCTTTACGGAACACCTGAAGCACCAGAATATTGACCGCTTCCGTTAACAGCTCGACGGTGGCGATCAGGAAGCTTCGTACGGTTTTGCCAGCATTCAGACGCTCAAGCACACGGTTTTCAAATGCTTGTGTTTCTTCCATCATTGCCTGCATATCTGACAGGAGTCGTAATGGGCGCGACGTCGGTCGCGCCAGGTTGTGCATCATTTTACCGCGTTGTAGTCGTTAACGGCCTCCGCGACGACATCGCTTGCCGCGTCAAGGCCGGAAATCTGGGCCAGCGCGGCCTGCGGCCCCTTGTCGGCGATCAGCGCCGCCAGCTCCTGAGCCTGCGGATCGTCTTCGCTACGGAAATGCATCGCCGCCGCGATCCCTTTCACCAGGTTGCGGTGCGGCAGGCCGTATTCCAGTGTACCCAGCAGCGGCTTAATTAAACGGTCGCCGGCGCTCAGTTTGCGCAGCGGCTGACGGCCAACGCGCTCAACATCGTCTTTCAGGTACGGATTCTCGAAACGGCCAAGAATTTTCTGGATATAAGCCGCGTGCTTCTGCGGGTCAAAGGCGTAGCGTTTGATCAGCACCGCGCCGCTCTCCTCCATCGCGCCCTGCACGACGGCCCGAATTTTCTCGTCGAGGATCGCATCGCGAATCGTCTGGTGGCCCGCCAGTTTTCCGAGGTAGGCGGTTATAGCATGCCCGGTGTTCAAGGTGAAGAGCTTGCGCTCGACAAATGCCATCAGGTTATCAGTTAATTCCATTCCCGGGATGGTCGGCAGTTCGCCCTTGAACTGGGTTTTATCGACGATCCATTCGCTGAAGGTTTCCACGGTGACTTCCAGCGGGTCATGGGTAGCGGACGCCGATGGCGGCACGATACGGTCAACGGCGGAGTCGACGAAGCCGATATGGGTTTCCACCCAGGCCTTATCTTCCTCCGCCAGGGCGTTAAATACGTGGCCTTTTAACTGCGTGGTGCCGCGCACCATATTTTCGCAGGCGATAATGTTCAGCGAGCGTTCGGTGCCCTGCGCTTTGCGCTTCGCCAGCCCTTTGGCGATGGCCGGGGCGATGCGCTCAAGGACCACGGGACCGACGGCAGTGGTCACCAGGTCGACGCTGGCGATCAGATCCACGACCTCGTCGCCAATGCTGCTGACGGCATTCACGCCGGAGACGGTATCCACCTGCTCATTTTCGCCAACGACGTGAACCTGGTAGCTATGACGGGCATTCAGGGCATCAAGTACGGTCTGATTAACATCGGCAAACGTCAGTTCGATGCCCGCGTCGGCCAGCAGTTTACCGATAAAGCCACGTCCGATATTACCTGCGCCAAAATGTAATGCTTTCATAGTAGTAACCTTCAATTAATGTTTTTACCTGAGAGGGCTGGGGTGAGGCTTTTCCCCTCACCCAAACCCTCTCCAACAAGGAGAGGGAATGGACCGGCTGTTTATTTATTCAGCAGCGCCAGTACGTCGTCGACGCTGGTGGTGTTCGCCAGTCGCTCAATCACCGTTTCGTCATCCAGCGCGTTGGTCAGGCTGGTAATCACCTGAATGTGCTCGTTGTTGCGGGCGGCGATGCCGATCACCAGGCGGGCAACATCGTCTTCATCTTCCCCAAAGCGCACACCTTCCGGGTACTGGCAGAAGACGACGCCGGTTTTCAGCACGCGGTCTTTCGCTTCGATGGTGCCGTGCGGCACCGCGATGGACTCGCCAAGATAGGTCGAGGTCAGTTTTTCGCGGTCCAGCATCGCCTGCACATATTCCGGCTCGACGTAGCCGCCTTTCACCAGTTGCTCGCCGGCGAAGCGGATGGCTTCTTCTTTTGTGGCCGCTTTGCGACCGAGGAAGATGTTATCCGCACCCAGCTTGAACAGGTTTTTGTCAGTATCATCAAAGCTGTCTTTCAGGCTATCGGTGACTTTGACTTCGTTGTCGATGTGGCGCTGGGCCGCCACCAGACGCTCGGTCAGGCTGGTGTAGAGACCGCTGTCGAGGAAGTTGGTCAGCGAAATATGCTGTGCCTGCGGTACCTGGCGCATGGCGCGCTCGGTCAGGTCGCGGTGGGTGATCACCAGGTCAACATCCGGCGGCAGATTATTGATCGCGCTGTTGGTGACCGAGATGTTGCTCAGGCCGGCATCCTGCACTTTCTTGCGTAGTACCCCGGCGCCCATGGCGCTGGAACCCATCCCGGCGTCGCAAGCGACGATGATTTTCCGCACATGGCTCAGGTCGTTGGTGACATTGCCTGCCGCCAGCGGGTTGGCGCCTTTTGATTGCGCCTTCATGTCATGCATACGACGCGTCGCGGCTTCGATATCGTCTTCTTCTTTGACTTTGCTGGTCTTCAGCAGAACCGCAGAGACCACGAAGGAGACCGCCATCGCGGCGATAATGGCTGCGATGTTCGCGAAGTAGGCTCCTTTCGGCGTCATCGCCAGCACCGCCAGGATAGAGCCCGGGGAAGCCGGAGAGACCAGACCGCCGTTGAGGATGGTCAGGGTGAAGACACCGGTCATCCCGCCGAGGATAACGGCCAGGATCAGACGCGGGTTCATCAGCACGTACGGGAAATAGATTTCATGGATACCACCCAGGAAGTGGATGATAGCCGCCCCGCCTGCAGACTGTTTAGCGCTGCCGCGGCCAAAGAACATGTACGCCAGCAGAACGCCCATCCCCGGACCCGGGTTCGCTTCAATCAGGAAGAAGATGGATTTACCCAGCTCGTGGGACTGCTGAATACCCAGCGGCGAGAAGATACCGTGGTTGATGGCGTTGTTAAGGAACAGGATTTTCGCCGGTTCCACGAAGATAGACGCCAGCGGCAGCATGTCGTGCGCCACCATGAAGTTAACGCCAGCCGCCAGAATTTTCGACAGAACTTCTACCGCCGGGCCGATGCCGAGGAAGGCAAGAATAGCGAGGATCATCCCGATGATGCCGGCGGAGAAGTTATTCACCAGCATTTCAAAACCGGATTTGATCTTACCGTCGACCCAGTTATCGAACTTCTTGATGCAGTAGCCGCCCAGCGGGCCGGCAATCATGGAGCCGAGGAACATCGGCATATCCGCGCCGACGATAACGCCCATGGTGGTGATCGCCCCGACCACGCCGCCACGTTCGCCGCCGACTAATTTACCGCCGGTGTAACCGATCAGCAGCGGCAGCAGGTAGGTGATCATCGGACCGACCAGCTTCGCCAGCGTTTCGTTTGGCAACCACCCTGTCGGAATGAAAAGCGCGGTGATGATACCCCACGCGATAAACGCGCCGATATTCGGCATCACCATATTGCTGAGAAAACGACCAAAGCTTTGCACTTTGATCTTGATATCGGATGACATAAAACACCCCTTCTTCTGTTTTGCGTATCGCGCAGGCTAAAAGCCCGAGGTTTGTTGTTAATGTGGCGGCAGAGGTAGCCGGGCCCTGATTGATAGTGCGAAATCTGGCACTGAATCGTTTAGCTGTCCAGCCAACGCCTTTTTATGTGATGTAGATCACATGAATATAGGGTGCGCGGTGGGTTTTGTAGTGATTGCGATCACATAATTGCTGTGTAAAAAAACAACAGACCGTCGTTTTTGCCGCTAATCTGCGATTTTGTGTGATATTTGTCACAATTTTGTTTCGTGTTTTTGTTGTTTGTTTGTGATTTTGATCACAAAGAATTTCGCGGTGGATTTTCGCCGCTGTGATCTCGGCCCGGTTTTGCGGCCAGGGCGAGGTGGCTGTGTAACTAAGCAACCATGTTGGTTAAATAACTTTTTTCCACCGGATGGCAAAAATGAAAGGGGTGAATTATGCTCAAATCAGCGGCCCGGATGTCAGTGGGGCGTGAATAAAATTTATATAAATTATTAGCGTAAAGCCGAGGGAATTATGTTTCTCAATTATTTTGCGCTGGGTGTTCTGATCTTCGTTTTTCTGGTCATTTTTTATGGGATTATCGTTATTCACGATATTCCTTATTTGATTGCCAAAAAACGCAACCACCCCCATTCCGATGCTATTCATGTCGCCGGATGGGTCAGTCTTTTTACTCTCCATGTCATCTGGCCGTTTTTATGGATATGGGCCACGCTGTACCAACCTGAGCGCGGCTGGGGCATGCAGCATAAGGCGAATACGGACCCCGACGAACCTGAAAAAGAAAGCGATATACAACAGCTTCGCCAACGACTGAGCGACCTTGAACATCAGGTGGCGGCCATCCAGCGGCCACAGTCCACCTCTGCGGCGGAGAAATAAACTATGGATCTGTTGATAATTTTGACCTACGTGGCTATCGCCTGGTCGATATTTAAAATTTTCAAAATACCGGTAAATAAATGGACAGTTCCCACCGCGGCGCTGGGGGGCGTATTTATTGTTAGCGCGCTTATTTTATTAATGAACTATAACCACCCTTACACCTTTCTGGCGCAAAAGGCGGTGATATCTATTCCTATCACGCCGCAGGTTACCGGAGTAGTTGACAGCGTCACCGACAAAGCGAATCAGCGCGTCAAAAAGGGCGAGGTGTTATTTACCATTGACCCGGCGCGCTATCAGGCGCGGGTCGACCGTCTGCAGGCCGACCTGGTGACAGCGCTGCACAGTATTAACACCCTCAAGGCGCAGCTCTCTGAAGCCCAGGCCAACACCACCCGCGTATCGGCGGAACGCGATCGCTTATATAAAGACTATCAACGTTACCTGAAAGGGAGCCAGGCCCGGGTGAATCCCTTCTCAGAAAGCGACATCGATAACGCCCGGCAGAATTACCTGGCTCAGGACGCGCTGGTCAAGGCGTCGGTAGCGGAACAGGCGCAGATCCAGAGCCAGCTGGATAGCATGATCAACGGCGAGCAGTCGCAGGTGGTTAGCCTGCGCGCCCAGCTGGCGGAGGCGAAGTACAATCTCGACCAGACTACCGTGCGGGCGCCCAGCGATGGGTATATCACTCAAGTGTTGATCCGTCCGGGGACCTACGCTGCCTCGCTGCCGCTGCGGCCGGTGATGGTGTTTATCCCTGAGCAAAAAAGGCTGATCGTCGCCCAGTTCAGGCAAAATTCGCTGTTAAGGCTGGAGAAGGGCGACGACGCGGAAGCGGTGTTTAATGCCCTGCCCGGACAGGTATTCCACGGCAAACTGGTGAGCATTTTACCGGTGGTGCCGGGGGGAACCTATCAGGCGCAGGGGGCGTTGCAGTCGCTGACCGTGACGCCGGGCAGCGATGGCGTGCTGGCGACCATTGAGCTCGATCCGAATGCCGAAATCGATGCACTACCCGATGGCATCTATGCGCAGGTGGCGGTCTACTCCGACCATTTCGCCCACGTTTCGGTGATGCGTAAAGTGCTGCTGCGCATGACCAGTTGGATGCACTACCTCTATCTCGACCATTAATGCGATCGGCGGCAGGTTGAGCGGGATGCTCCCTGCCTTTTACCTCGCCCTGAGCCATACTCATATCTTTGTTGGCGATAAGGAGCAGGCTATGAAACTGATCGGCAGCTACACCAGTCCCTTTGTGCGCAAAATATCGGTGATCTTGCTGGAAAAGCGCATCCCTTTTGAATTTGTCAACGAATCCCCCTACAGCGAAAGCAACGGCGTGTCGCGCTATAACCCGCTGGGCAAAGTGCCGGCGCTGGTGACAGATGACGGCGAATGCTGGTTTGATTCTCCGGTTATCGCGCAGTATCTCGAGCTGCTGGGCGTGGCGCCGCCGATGATCCCCGCCGATCCCAGAGCCGCTCTCAGGATGCGCCAGCTTGAGGCGCTGGCAGATGGGGTGATGGAGGCCGCCCAGGCGCTGGTGCGCGAAAAAGCTCGCCCTGCGGCCCAACAGTCAGAGCAAGAGCTGCTCCGCCAGCGGGAGAAAGTGGCGCGCGGCCTCGACAGGTTGGAAGCCTGCGCGGCGGACGGAACGCTACGCGGCGACGAGGTCAATCTGGCGACCATCTCTACGGCCTGCGCCATTGCCTACCTGAACTTTCGCCGGGTGGCGCCGGGCTGGTGCGCCACCCGGCCGCAGTTGGTGAAGTTGGTGGATGCGCTTTTCCAGCGCGCCAGCTTTGCGCGCACCGAACCGCCGCGGACTTGACCCAGGCAGGTAACAGTTTGCGCAAGGAGGCGTTACAATCGCCGCTGATTGTTGACTCCCTCTCCCGTCGGGAGGGGGGAAAATAACTTACCGCCAGGCCCATTCATGACTACCGAAATTCGTGCGCTTTATACCCGGCTTCCGGCCATTGACCGCTTACTCCGCGACCCCGCTTTTTCCTCCCTGCTGGCGCAGCACGGCCATTCGCAGGTGGTGACGCAGCTGCGCCAGATGCTGGACGAGGCGCGGGAACAGATCCGCCAGTGTCAGACACTGCCTGACTGGAGCCATGACTGGCTGAGTGCCTGCGCGCAGCGGCTGACCGCCAGCCGGCAGAGCGCCCTGCGTCCGGTGTTTAATCTCACCGGTACGGTGCTGCACACCAATCTCGGGCGCGCCATCCAGGCTGAGGCGGCGGTGGAGGCGGTCGTCAGCGCGATGCGCGCGCCGGTGACGCTCGAATATGATCTCGACGACGCCGGGCGCGGCCATCGCGATCGCGCTATTGCCGATCTGCTGTGCCAGATCACCGGCGCGGAAGATGCCTGTATCGTGAACAACAACGCGGCGGCCGTGCTGCTGATGCTGGCGGCCACCGCCAGCGGCAGGGAGGTGGCGGTCTCCCGCGGCGAGCTGGTGGAGATCGGCGGGGCGTTCCGCATTCCCGACGTGATGCGTCAGGCAGGTTGTCAGCTGCACGAAGTGGGCACCACCAACCGCACCCACGCCAAAGACTATCGCCAGGCGGTGAATGACAATACCGCCCTGCTGATGAAGGTCCACACCAGCAACTACAGCATTGAAGGCTTTACCAAAGCCGTCGACGAAGCGGAGCTGGCGGTCATCGGCCGCGAGCTGGACGTCCCGGTAGTGGCCGACCTGGGCAGCGGGTCGCTGGTGGATCTCAGTCAGTATGGCCTGCCGAAGGAGCCGATGCCGCAAGAGATGATCGCCGCCGGGGTGAGCCTGGTCAGTTTCTCTGGCGACAAGCTGCTCGGCGGCCCGCAGGCCGGAATTATCGTCGGCAAACGCGCGCTGATTGCCCGCCTGCAGAGCCATCCGCTGAAGCGGGCCCTGCGCGCGGATAAAATGACTCTCGCGGCGCTGGAAGCCACGCTGCGCCTCTATCAGCATCCGGAAGCGCTGCGGGAAACCTTACCGACGCTGCGCCTGCTCACCCGCCCGGCGGACGAGATCCGCCGGCAGGCTGAACGCCTGCAGCCTGCCCTGGCGGCACACTATGCTGATTTTGCCGTCAACGTGGCAGCCTGCCAGTCGCAGATTGGCAGCGGCTCGTTACCCGTCGACCGTCTGCCTGGCGCGGCGTTGACCTTTACCCCCCATGACGGCCGCGGCAGCCGGCTGGAGGCTTTGGCGGCCCGCTGGCGCAGGCTGCCATGCCCGGTGATTGGCCGCATTTATGACGGCCGGCTCTGGCTGGATCTGCGCTGTCTGGAAGATGAAACCCGGTTTATGGAGATGTTGTTACGATGATTATTGCCACCGCTGGACATGTTGACCACGGCAAAACGACGCTGCTGCAGGCGATAACCGGCGTGAATGCCGATCGTCTGCCGGAAGAGAAAGCGCGGGGAATGACGATCGATCTCGGCTATGCCTACTGGCCGCAGCCGGACGGGCGGGTGCTGGGGTTTATTGACGTGCCCGGGCACGAAAAGTTTTTGTCCAACATGCTGGCGGGGGTGGGTGGGATCGACCATGCGCTGCTGGTGGTGGCCTGCGATGACGGGGTGATGGCGCAAACCCGCGAACACCTGGCGATCCTGCAGCTGACCGGAAAGCCGACGCTGACCGTGGCGCTCACCAAGACGGACCGCGTGACGGCCGCCCGGGTGGCGGAGGTTCAGGCGGAGGTCGAGCAGGCCCTGCGCGAACTGGGCTTTGACGCCGCCGCTTTCTTCCCCACCGCGGCGGTGGAAAACCTCGGTATTGCCGAACTGCGCAGCCATCTGCTGCAGCTTGCGGAGCGCCCCCATCCGCAGCAGCGGCGTTTTCGCCTGGCGCTGGATCGCGCTTTCACCGTCAAAGGGGCGGGGCTGGTGGTCACCGGGACGGCGCTCTCCGGCGAAGTACGGGTCGGGGATACCCTGTGGCTTACCGGCGTCAACACGCCGATGCGCGTCCGCGGTCTGCATGCCCAGAATCAAGCGGTTGAGCAGGCGCACGCCGGGCAGCGTATTGCGCTGAATATTGTCGGCGATGCGCAGAAAGAGGCATTGCACCGCGGCGACTGGCTGCTCTCTTCCCCGCCGCCGGAGCCTGCAGAGCGGGTGATTGTCGAACTGCAGTGCCATACGCCGCTCAGCCAGTGGCAGCCGCTGCATATTCACCACGCTGCCAGCCACATCACCGGCCGGGTGTCGCTCCTTGAGGGCGACCTGGCGGAGCTGGTGCTGGATACCCCGCTGTGGCTGGCGGATAATGACCGGCTGGTACTACGCGATATCTCCGCTCGCTTGACGTTGGCCGGCGCACGAGTGGTGACGCTGGATCCCCCGCGCCGCGGCAAGCGTAAACCGGAGTATTTGCAGTGGTTGCACGCCCTGGCGGCGGTTGGCGCTGACGATGCGCAGGCCCTGGAGCTGCATCTGCAGCGGGACGCCGTCCGGCTTGAGCGCTTCGCCTGGGCTCGGCAGCTGAGTGAAACCGGAATGGCGGCCTTGATCCAGCGGCCTGACTATCTGCAGGCCGGACAGCGCTTGCTTAGCGCGCCGCTTGCCGCCCGCTGGCAGCGAAAATTGTTGGATGCCCTGGCGCGCTACCATGAACAGCATCGCGACGAGCCGGGCCCTGGCCGGGAGCGCCTGCGCCGCATCGCGCTGCCGATGGAAGATGAAGCGCTGGTGCTGCTGCTGATTGAGCAGATGCGCGAGAGCGGCTTAGTCCGCAGCCATCACGGCTGGCTGCATCTGCCCGAGCATAAAGCCGGGTTTACCGACGAGCAGCAGGCGGTCTGGCAGAAGGTGGAGACCCTGTTCGGCGATGATCCCTGGTGGGTGCGCGATCTCGCGCGCGAAGTCCATGTTGAAGAGTCCCTGATGCGCGCGGTGCTGCGCCAGGCGGCGCAGCAGGGGATAATTACCGCGATCGTCAAGGATCGTTACTACCGCAACGATCGCATTGTGCAGTTCGCCCAGCGGGTGCGCGAGCTGGATCAACTGCGCGGGTCAACCTGCGCGGCGGATTTTCGCGATACCTTAAACGTAGGGCGGAAGCTGGCGATCCAGATCCTGGAGTATTTCGATCGGATTGGCTTCACCCGCCGTCGCGGCAACGATCATATCCTGCGCGATAAGGCGTTGTTTCTGTAATCATTAACGCCTGCTCCCCGGCGGACAGCGAACGCTGTGTTGCCGGGGAAGAGGAGGTCGCGCTGTGCCGGGCCTTATTCGGCTTCCCGTACCCAGATACGCATTTCGCCTTCTCCGCGGTTTGCCCAGCTAAACCAGGGAATAAAGGTCAGCGTCTGTGAATGGGGGGTGGCCAGCGGGTGATCGTAGCTCCAGAGATTCTGCGCGTCGGCGTTTTCTGCATGTTTTCTGTAGCCTGGAGCCTGAATCAACATGTTGCGAGCAAACAGCCCCTTTCCTTCAAACACCGTGAACCTGGCATCGCGTGGCAGCAGCAGGTTATGCAGCGCTTCGCCGTTATCAGCTTGTTCGAGACAATAGACCAGTGGACCGCGCTGCAGCGCGACCTGGCCTGCCTGGTGACGAACAAGCGGATTGCCATATACCCGGCGAACCGGCATCGGCAAGGTAAGCATCAGGGTGTCACCTTCCTGCCAGAGATGATGGATATGCAGATAGCCCTGGCGAATATCCTGCGTGACCGGCGCGCCGTTCAGGGTGATGTGCGGATCCTCGCACCAGTCAGGTAGACGCAGCGCCAGCGTATGGTTCACTGTTGACGGTGATTCGATGACAATTTTGACCTGTTCCCGCCAGGGATAGTCACCGCTGATACGCAGGCGTAACGTCTTTTCCCCAACCGGGATCTCGACCTGATTGCCGACATAGAGATTGATATACAACGCCTCCTCGCGTGGCGTGTAGATATAATGCCCCAGTGAGGTCAGAAGACGAGCGATATTCGGTGGGCAGCAGGCACAGCCGAACCAACGCTGACGAACAGGCTTAACATGGTCATAAATATGATTGAATTTTAAAGACTTAGGCTGCACTTCCAAGGGGTTGACGTAAAAGAAATGTTTACCGTCCAGCGCCATACCGCCCAGAACGGTATTGTACAGCGCGCGCTCCATTACATCAGCATATTGGCTGTCGGCTTCCAGTTCCAGCATGCGGCGCGCGAACATCATCAGCCCGATAGAGGCGCAGCTTTCCGCATAAACGGTATCATTCGGCAGGTCGTAATCGCTGCTGAAGGCTTCCCCGCTGCTCTGTGAGCCAATGCCGCCCGTAATATACAGCTGACGCTGGACCATGTTTTTCCATAACCGCAGGCAATCCTGGCGTTTGCCTTCGTTCATGCTCAGGCGCGCAAGGTGCGCTACGCCGGCCATTAAATAAACAAAGCGAACCGCGTGACCCACAGCGGTGGTCTGTTCGGCAAGCGGCAAATGCGCCTGGCTGTAGGGTTTATCCATCACCATCCACGCCGGCCCATAGGTATTCCAGAAGGAAGTTTTGCCGCGTTTTTCATACTCGATGTCATAGAAATGCGGCTGTGTCCCACGCTGTTCAACGAAGTAATTAGCCAGCGCCATATAGCGTGGTTCCTGAGTCACATCGTACAAACGCATTAACGCTAGCTCTATTTCAGGGTGTCCCGGGTAGCCGTGCAGCTGATTGTCGTCGGGACCAAACACGCTGTCGATATGATCGGCGAGGCGACATGCCACCTCCAGCAGGCGGCGTTTACTGGTCGCCTGGAAGAATGCCACCCCAGCCTCAATCAGGTGACCGGCACAGTACAATTCATGGCATTCGGCGAGATTGGTCCAGCGTTCCCCGGGCGCTTTCACCGTAAAATAGGTGTTCAGATAACCATCTTCACATTGCGCGGCGGCAATCAGCTCAATCACCTCGTCGGCGGTTTTTTCCAGTTCCGCATCTGGCTTCTGGCACAATGACCAGGCGACGGCCTCGAGCCATTTCGCCACATCGCTATCCTGGAACACCATTCCGTAGAATTCTCCTGCCTGCTGACCTGCGGCGATACGGAAGTTTTCTATCGCATGGCTGGGCTCAGCCTCGGCGATCCGGTCATTGAGGGCCTCCCACTGGTAGGGAATGACGACATCACGCACCAGTTGCTGATACTGACCCAAAAACGGATCGTTAACTTTCAGTTTGTGCAGATCGACTTCCATGATTTCTCCTTAAGACTGAACGTGACGCGCGCGCAGATCGGCTGCAATACGCGACATCATGGGATTGTTGAGCTTGCAGGCGCGGATAGCGAAGGCCAGCAACAGATGGAACAGCGCGGGCAGCAGGGTTTCCATCGCCGTGATCCCCGATAGTGAGGATGGAGTCTGGTTGCTGGCGCCGGGTTGATAAGCGACGTAGATAAATACCAGGCTGATAATGCCCGCACTGGAGGCCCATGCCAGCTTGATAAAGAACAGGTTGAAAGCAAAGTTCATCCCCGACGAACGGACACCCGTCTTCCATTCGCCATAATCATCAGAGAAGGCCATCAACGAAAAATGCAGCGGTAGGGTAAAGCCCAGGATGATGCCATTGCCGAGAATGACCGCCAGCCACAGCGTTTGCCAGGACGGACCGGTGGGCAGGAACCACATTCCGACCGCCAGTAAGGCCAGTACCACATTGGTGTAGTAATAGAGCTTGACGGTATCAACGTGGCGCGACAGCCAATTGACGATCGCGGCGCCCAGAATCGAGGAAAAGGTGACCATGGTGAAAAACAGCGATGTATAGCCAGTAGAGCCGCCGAGTACATAGGTAATGAAGTACATGTAGCCGCCACCGCGAATGTTAAACACGTTGATCAACAGGAATGACATCGCCAGCATGAGTAACAGCTGATCGTTTTTACGCAGACCGGCGATATGTTCGCGCAGGGTGAATTTGCCGAGCATCTCCAGGGAAACACGCTCACGTACCCAGAAAAAGCAGCACAGAAACATCACCGCCGCGATGGCGCACAGTACGCCGACACCATACTGATAACCCTGGGCGGTATTCCCCTGACCGAGCGCTTTTACCAACCACGGCAGGCCCACGGAGACCAGGAATCCTGCCACGCCGCATAGGACAAAGCGCCATGCCTGGCAGGAGATCACCTCGCTATGGCGAGTGGTCATCGTATTAATGAGCGCGCAGTAAGGGACGTTAATCGCGGTATAGCTGACTGAAAGCAGCAGGTAAGTGCCGAAGGCCCAGGCGATTTTTACCCCCATGCCGGCATCCGGCACGGTAAAGGTCAGCACGCCGATCGCTGCAATAGGAACGGCAATCCATAGCTGCCAGGGGCGAAAACGTCCCCATCGGCTTTGGGTCCGATCGGCAAGGACGCCCATGATCGGATCGGAAATAGCATCAAACACGCGCAGCGCAAGGAACAGAGTACCGACCAGCGCCGGGGTGAGCCCAAAGACGTCAGTATAGAAAAAAGTGAGAAAGTTCATGATCAGGCAGGTGATGACCGTTCCACCGGCGTCGCCCAGACCATAGCCTATTTTTTCACGGAGAGATAATTTGTCGTCCTGCATGTGCTTCGTGAGGTCGCTTGTCGTAATCGGAGCCGTAGTCATAAATAACTCCCGAAGATAATGTTCAGAATTATTCCGCTGTCTGGCCGGCGGACATTTTTTGTCTTTTGCAAATACATTAATTATTTTGCACCGAATAAACGAGGCAACAAGGGAAGGGAAAAGTATAAAAAGAGAACGATTCCGACTTTGTCATAAAAATGTGATTCCGATCCGGAAAGGCGTTAATTTATGATTAATAATCAGTTGGAAAGAGATGTTTTATCGTTTCGTTAGCGGAAAATTAAATATATATGCTTGAATTATCCATGTCTCTTCCGATTCGCGTACAAAATGGCGGCTTATTTATTTCCCGTGGCGTCGGCAGCCATCCGGCGCGTAAACTGCAATCCTGGGAAATTATTTTTGTCGAAAAGGGAACGTTAACGATTTGCGAAGAGGATGAAATATTTAACGTTAATGCAGGGGAAAGTTTATTGCTGTGGCCAGAACGTTCTCATGTTGGGGTGGGGGAATTTCCCGCCGATCTGAAATTTTATTGGCTGCATTTTGAAGTACTGACGGAGAGTGTCCGGTCTCTGCCGCCAGCGCTGCTTAACGTTCCGCAACATACCCGCGTCAGCGATCCACAATACATTATTTCGCTGTTTCGCCAGTTTCTTCGTGAACAGGAGAATATTCACCGCAGCCTGGCGCTGGAGCTCCTGTTATTGCTGATACTGCAGCAGATTGCTGCGGCGGCAAGCGAAAAACCGGACGACAGTCCCGGCGCTGCGCTGGCCTGGAAAGCGCAGCAGATCATCCATACCCGTTACCACTTGCCTGTTTCAGCCTCGACGCTGGCGAAAGAGCTGCACTGTAATGCGGACTATTTAGGACGCGTGTATCGTCACGTTTTCCGCGTGACGTTGACCGAAGCGATCCATCGTCAGCGGGTCAGAGCGGCGGAAAAGCTGTTGATCAGCGATTCACTGTCGTTGACCGAAGTCGCGGGTCAGTGTGGCTTTAATGACGTCGGTTATTTTCGCAAGATCTTTCGTAAGCACACCAGCCTCACGCCTGCCGCCTGGAAGCGCCGCTACTGTAAGGAGCACATTAATTCAGCGTAATGAAAAATCAGTTGTGCTAGTGACTAAAAACAGCGCTGATTCCATTCAGGATCAAAGCGCGGGCAGGGACTATTCTGGCACCCTGCGGTTTTATCCCCAGGGAGCAGAGGATGAACCGGTTTCTTATTGCTAATGCCCAACAGTGTATTGGCTGTCGTACCTGTGAAGTGGCCTGCGCGGTGGCGCACCAGCAGGCGCAGGATGTGTCCATGCTGTCGACAAGCCATTTCGCGCCGCGGATCCGGGTGGTGAAAAGCGGCGAGATATCAACGGCGACGGCCTGTCGGCAGTGCGAGGATGCGCCCTGCGCCAGCGTCTGCCCGCAGGGGGCGATTCGTCTGGAGGAGGACGTCTGGTGGGTCGATCAGCGCCGCTGCATCGGCTGTAAAAGCTGCATGGTGGCCTGCCCGTACGGCGCGATGACCGTCACGGTGGTGAACCAGCAGGCGCAGGCGCTGAAATGCGATTTATGCCACCACCGCGCCGAGGGGCCGGCCTGCGTAGCCGCCTGCCCGACGCAGGCGCTGCGGGTGATGGCTCCCGCGGAGCTGGAGGCGCTATGCGCGCAAAAACGCCAGCGGCTGGCGCTGGCGTGAGCGGGTCCGCCGACGGACGTTACCCGTCAGCAGCGTCAGGAATTACGCTTCCTGTTCGCGCCAGGCGAATTCAACCTCTTCGGCGAGAATTTTCACCCCGGCCTCGATTTTTTGCGGGTCCGGCACATAGTTCATGCGCATGCACTGGTGGGTATGCGGCCACGGTTTATCGAGTCCCGGGAAGAAGTAATCCCCCGGCACCATCAGCACGCCGCGCTTTTTCAGCCGCTGATACAGCAGCTCGGTGGAGATCGGCAGATCCTTAAACCACAGCCAGAGGAAGATCGCCCCCTCCGGTTTGTGAATAAGGCAGCGCTCCTCCGGCAGATAGCGGCGAATAATGGCGATGGTCTCCTGCACCCGCTGGTAATAGAAGGGTTTGATCACTGTCTCTGACAGGCGCAGCAGATCCTGACGTTTAATCATTTCACACATCATTGCCGGCCCGATACCGCCGGGCGCGAGGCTGATAATGCCGTTCATGTTGCTGATGGCGGTAATGATTTTCTCGTTGGCGATGATAATCCCGCAGCGGCTGCCCGGCAGGCCCAGCTTGGACAGGCTCATACACAGCACGATGTTCGGGTTCCACAGCGGTCGGGCGTTGCTGAAGATTATGCCCGGGAACGGCACGCCGTAGGCGTTATCAATCACCAGCGGGACCCCGTGCTGATTCGCCAGCGCATCCAGTTTGATCAGCTCTTCATCAGTGATGACGTTGCCGGTCGGGTTGGTGGGACGCGAGACGCAGATCATCCCGGTCTCCTCTGTCACCTGCAGATGCTCAAAATCAACGTGGTACTTGAACTGGCCTTCCGGCAGCAGTTCGATATTCGGCCGGGTGGCAACGAACAGATCCTCTTCCAGGCCGGCATCGGCATAGCCGATATATTCCGGCGTCAGCGGGAACAGCACCTTGCGGGTGGTGCCATCTGACCGACGCCCTGCGAACAGATTAAATAAGTAGAAAAATGCGCTCTGACTGCCATTTGTTAGCGCAATATTCTGTGGTTCTATCTCCCAGCCCAGTTCGTCGCGCAGCATCTTCGCCAGCAGGCTCAGCAGCTCGCTCTTGCCCTGCGGACCATCATAATTACAAAGCGCATCAAGGGCTTTGCCATTATCCAGCATGTCGGAGAGCAGCTGCTGGAAGTAGTCATTCATCTCCGGGATCTGAGCGGGGTTGCCGCCGCCCAGCATAATAGCGCCCGGCGTGCGCAGACCGTCATTAAGGTCTTCCATCAGGCGGGTAATGCCTGAATGACGGGTGAATTTGTCGCCGAAAAGGGAAAATGTCATCGCGAATCGTCTGTCGGTGGTTCTGGAAAGTGGCTAACCATAACGCCAGCGCCAGCGTGGTGCAAATCGAAGGGAAGAGGGGTATTTTTGTTTTTATCCTGTGAATCGATATTTTATCAGCATATTGTTCTGAATGGCTCCCCGCCGGGCAGGGAGCCACTCCTGTATTACTGCTGTTGTCCGGCCCAGATGACCATCACTTTGTCTTCACCGCTCTCGCGCACGAATCCGTAACCCCGCGGCATCGACAGCGTTGTCTGTTTGCCCATGCCGATCGCCGGATGGCGCGCGCGGAACTGGCCGATCTTCTGCCAGTGGGTAACGCTGCGGGCCGCTTTACCGTTAACATCCTGCCAGTTCATCTCTGACCGGGTGCCCTGCAGCGGGTCCGAGCCGGTGGGGCCGAGCGGGCGCGACGACTCGTCACCATAGAAGATCTGCACGGCGCCAGGGGCCAGCAGCAGCAGCTCTGCCGCCGTGGTGCCACCTTCGCGGAACAGGCGCGTATCGTGAGAGGAGAGGTAGCTCAGCACGTTGAAGCTCTGCAGCTTGTCCGCCATTTGCTGCCAGGTGAGGTCAATGTTGGCCATGCAGGTCGCCGCTTTCGCCGCCTGGTCCTGATAGTCGAAATTGATCATCGCATCAAAACCGTGGCGATAGTAATCGCTCTCCATCACCCCGTGTCCCCAGGCTTCCCCGGTCATCCAGAACGGCGCCGCATCCAGCGCTTTATCCGGATTGGCTTTTTTCCACTCCGCCAGCGCGGCGGTGGCTTGGGTTTTTAACTGCTGCCAGGCATCCATCTCCACATGTTTAGCGGTATCGACGCGGAAGCCGTCGATGCCGTAGTCGCGCACCCACTGGCTCAGCCAGTGCGTCAGGTAGTCGCGCGGCGTATAGCCCGGGATCGCCTTCGCCGCAGTGTCCGGTTTATGGCTATAGAAGTTCGGCAGGCCCGACGCCTCCTTCGATTCGGTTTTCAGGTCCGGCAGGAAGGCCAGCGACATGGTGAGGTCGTCATAGCCCGGGTTGTCGTAATCGCCGATATCGGTGCGGATCCACTTCTTACCCCACCATTTCTCCCAACCGGCCTTGTCGCTGAAGTTGATATAGTCGTTAAAGCTGTGCCAGGTCTGGCCCGCGCCGGGCTTCCAGTCCGTCCAGCGCTCGCCGAGGGTTTTTTTCAGCTCATCCCCTTGCAGATACAGGGAGCCGAACTGGAACTCCTGCATGTCGGCCAGGGTGGCGTAACCGGTATGGTTCATCACCACGTCGAACAGAATACGTATTCCGCGCTTATGCGCTTCATCCACCAGCCGGCGGAGATCCGCTTCGGTCCCCATGTTGGCGTCCAGTTTCGACCAGTCCTGAGTGTAATAGCCGTGGTAGGCGTAGTGCGGGAAATCGCCTTTCGTCCCGCCGCCTACCCAGCCGTGGATCTGCTCGAGCGGGGAGCTGATCCACAGGGCATTGACCCCCATCTGCTGCAGATAATCCAGCTTGCTGGTTAATCCCTGCAGGTCGCCGCCGTGGAAGGTACCTATCTCCTGCATGCCGTCTTTATGTCGGCCATAGCTATTGTCGTTGGCCGGGTTACCGTTCACGAAGCGGTCGGTCAGGACGAAGTAGACGGTGGCGTTGTGCCAGTCGAACGGCGCCGGCGCGGCCGTCTCGGCGCGCTCAAGCAGCAGCAGGCCATTGCTGCCGAAGGCGGGCTGCAGAGTGATTTTGCCGCCGCTGACGGTCGCGACATTGCCGCTGTAAAAATCGCGAACCTTGCTGCCCTCGGCGAAGGTTTTGCTAACGTCGATGGTCAGAGGTTTTCCATCCCACTTCGGACACTGGCGGATCTGCGGCGCTGCGGCGCTGGCCTCTTTTTCCTCCAGCGAAATCATCATCGTCGGCGTGCCGGAGCGGGTATCCACCTCCAGGGTATACAGGCCCTGGCGGAAGATGCGCCATTGCGGCGGCGTGCCGCGACAGGGTTCCATGGAGAGCATCTGGTTGAGCTTAATGCCGCCGGAAGGCTGCCAGCACTGTTGGTCAAAATTTAGCTGCAGGGGACGTGTACCCTTCTCAACCACTTTCTGGCTGATGAAGCGGCCCGTCCCTTCTTCGGTGAAAGCAGGGAAGTCGGCAGTGGTCCAGGCGGCAAAGGCCATCCCAGGCACGAATAACGTGGCAAGCGCAGCGAGTTTCATTGCGGGATCCTTGAGCGGTTTTTATCTAGTGTGCCTTGTTGCCGCAAGGGTGAACTCCTCCCGGCGGACGTTTTGCCAGGAGGATGAAAAGGGGTGAGTGACACCGCTCAAAAAATAGGCTAAAAATGAGACGAAGCTAGCATTTTCGCGCTGGCGATGCGGCGCAGAAACCGATTTCAGATGACAGCAATTCGGAATTGGACTATTTCTGTTGATGCCCTCAGTGCGTATTTTTGATACTATTAGCGATTCAGCTATCGTTTTTTTGTGAAAAACAAGGTGTTGGAATGCATATATCCGACCAGGAGACCTGATGATATCGAATCCCATACGACGATATGGGGCCGCCATACTTATGTTACTAACCTGCGTCTTTTCAGGTAGTGTGTTGGCAACAACGCACACAGCAACAAAGAGTCATAAAGCCCCAACGGTTAAGAAGATCAGTAGTACTAAGGTAAGCAGTAAACAAGAGTATTCTCGCAATAGTGTAAAGAGCAGTTCACTTCCTGACTTGCGAAAATACCCTTCCGGAACACCAAGGAAAAAAGCGTTTCTCCGGACGGTCATGCCTTATATTACCAAGCAGAATCAGGCGATTACTGCGGATCGTAACTGGCTTGTTTCCAAGCAGTACGATGCTCGCTGGTCGCCGAGCGAAAAGGCGCGCCTGAAAGATATCGCGACGCGTTACAAGGTGAAGTGGTCAGGCAATACGCGTCATGTGCCATGGAACGCGCTGCTTGAGCGTGTCGACATTATTCCGAACAGCATGGTTGCGACCATGGCGGCGGCGGAAAGTGGCTGGGGTACCTCTAAGCTGGCGCGTGAGAACAACAATCTGTTCGGCATGAAGTGCGGCGCTGGTCGCTGCCGCGGCGCGATGAAAGGCTACTCGCAGTTTGAGTCGGTGGAGCAGTCGGTGCAGGCTTACGTCACCAACCTGAACACCCACCCGGCCTATTCCTCTTTCCGCAAATCGCGCCTGCAGCTGCGTAAGGCGGATCAGGAAGTAACGGCCAGCACCATGATTCATAAGCTGAAGGGGTATTCGACCAAAGGGTCGAGCTACAACAACTATCTCTTCGCGATGTATCAGGATAACCAGCGGTTAATTGCCGCGCACATGTAATGTGCTTATCTACGTCATTATTAATGCCCGGCGCGCAAGCCCGGGCATTTTTCTTTGCTCTCTACATCATGACTTCACTGTGCCGGTCACGGTACTCTTTCGGCGTCACGTCGTACTCCTTCTTAAACACCGAATAGAAATATTGCAGCGACGGGTAGCCGCACATCTGCGAAATCTCATTGATCGACAGGCTGGTGGACACCAGCAGGCTGCGCGCCTTTTCCAGTTTCTCGCTGTGGATCACCGTGTGGATGGTCTCCCCCACTTCCTCTTTAAAGCGTTTCTCCAGGTTGGAGCGTGAAATGCCGACGGCGTCGAGCACCTGCTCCACCTTGATGCCTTTGCAGGCGTTGTTGCGAATGTAATGCATCGCCTGAATCACGGAGGGATCGTTTAACGACCGGTAGTCGGTGGAGCGTCGCTCAATGACGCGCATCGGTGGGATCAGCTGGCGCTGCAACGGGAGCGCCTCGTTATTCAGCAGCCGGTGGAGTAATTTTGCCGCCTGATAACCCATCTGGCGGGTTCCCTGGGCGACGGAGGAGAGGGCGACGCGAGAGAGATAGCGGGTTAGCTCTTCGTTATCGATGCCAATAACGCACAGTTTCTCTGGCACCGGGATATGCAGCAGCTCGCAGGCCTGCAGGACGTGGCGGGCGCGGGCGTCGGTGACGGCGATGATGCCGGTTTGCGGCGGCAGCGTTTGCAGCCAGTCGGCGAGCCGGTTTTGCGCGTGCTGCCAGTTTTCCGGCGCCGTCTCCAGCCCCTGGTAGACCACGCCGCGATACTTCTCCTTCGCCACCAGCTGGCAGAAGGCGTACTCGCGCTCTACTGCCCAGCGTTTACCGCTGGAGGTGGGGAGTCCGTAAAACGCGAAGCGGTGTACCCCTTTTTCCTTCAGATGAAGAAAGGCGCTTTCCACCAGCGCGGCGTTGTCCGTGGCGATATAGTGGACCGGCGGGTACTGCTCTGGCTGATGATAAGAGCCGCCGACGCCGACGATGGGGACGTTGACATCGGCCAGTAGCTTTTCGATTTCGGGATCGTCATAGTCGGCGATAACGCCATCGCCTAACCACTCTTTGATGTTTTCGATTCGCGCCCGAAAATCCTCTTCAATAAAGATATCCCACTCCAGCTGGGAGGCCTGCAGATACTCGCCGACACCCTCAACCACCTGACGGTCATAAGCTTTGTTGGCGTTGAATAACAGCGTAATACGGTGACGCTTTTCAAACATAGATGATGTTCCTGCTCTAACCCCGGTCATACCCCTTCATTCATGATGTTGCCGATGGCCTGGCTTTCTCATTCACCCCGGCCACGTACGCGATACGCGGCCGGGATGCGCCGTCTGCAACCCGAATGCTGTTGGGTATACACTACCGGCTAATGCCCGAGATATTTCAAGCGCCTTATGGCGAAGTTTGGCGGTAGCGCAAAGAATTCAGACATTCTTCAGAGAGCGCTTCCTTACGCGCGCCGCTTGGTGGCGGAGTCCATCCACACCGCCAGCAGCAAAATGGCGCCTTTGACGATATATTGCCAGAAGGTGGCGACGTCCATCATGCTCATGCCGTTATCCAGGGCCGACATAATAAACGCCCCCATTACCGCCCCGGCGACGCTGCCGATCCCGCCCGCCAGGCTGGTGCCGCCGATAACGCAGGCGGCGATGGCGTCCAGTTCGGCGATGTTGCCCGCCGAGGGCGACCCCGCGCCGAGGCGCGAGCTGAGGATCAGTCCGGCAATGGCGACCATCAGGCCGTTAATGGCAAACACCGCCAGCTTGGTGCGCTCAACGTTAATCCCGGACAGGCGTGCCGCCTCCAGGTTGCCGCCGATGGCGTAGATGCGGCGGCCAAAGGCGGTACGAGTGGCCATGAACAGCCCTGCCAGCAGCAGGGCGGCGAGGATCAATACCGGCGTCGGCACACCGCGATAGTCATTGAGCAGCCAGATTGCGCCCAGCACAATCACCGCGGTAATGGCCTGGCGGCCAACGGCGGCGGTGGAGGACGCGGTCGCCAGACCTAACGCCTGCCGGCGCACCCGTCCGCGCCACTGCCAGATAATGAACGCCGCCATGCCGACAACGCCGATGCCAAAGCCAATGCCATCTGGCAGGTAGCTTTGGCCGATCTGCGCCATCGCCGGGCTGGTGGGCGAGACGGTGGTCCCGTTGGTGATGCCGATCAGAATGCCGCGAAACGCCAGCATCCCGGCGAGGGTGACGATAAACGAGGGAACCTTACGATAGGCCACCCACCATCCGTTCCACGCGCCGAGCAGCAGGCCCATCACCAGCGTCACCAGAATGGTGAGCGGCAGCGGCCAGCCGAGCCAGACGTCAAAGATCGCCGCCGCGCCGCCGAGAAGCCCCATCATCGAGCCGACGGACAGGTCGATTTCTGCCGAAATAATCACAAACACCATGCCGACGGCGAGGATGCCGGTGATGGCCGTCTGGCGCAGCAGGTTGGAGATATTGCGCGCGCTCAGGTAGGCGCCATCGGTAACCCAGGTGAAAAACAGCATAATGACGACGATCGCGGCGATCATCACGAAGACCTGGAGGTTAAGCCCCTTCAGCGCCGGCAGGGCGGTGGGGGCGGTTGGAGTAAGTTTGATTTCAGACGACGTGTTCTTCGACATGGCGTTCGCTCCTCAGCGCGGCTTCCATCACCTGTTCCTGGGTCAGATGTTGATTAACCAAATTGGCTTTTAGCCTGCCTTCGTGCATGACCAGCACCCGATCGCTAAGACCAAGCACCTCGGGCAGTTCGGATGAAATGACAATGACCGCGATGCCCTGCTGCACCAGCTGGTTAATCAGTTTATAAATTTCATACTTCGCCCCGATATCGATGCCGCGGGTGGGTTCGTCGAGGATCAGAATGCGCGGATTAAGCAGCAGACAGCGGGCCAGAATCGCCTTTTGCTGGTTGCCACCGCTCAGGCGGCCAATCGCCAGCTCCGGCGAGGAGGTTTTAATTTTCAATCGCTGAATGGACTGCTCAATACAGTGCTGCTCGGCGGCGTCGTCCAGGCTGCTCATCGCGCCGGTGAACTGGCTGAGCGCCGCCAGGGTAATGTTCTTACCCACCGCCATTACCGGCACGATACCGTCTTTTTTGCGGTCTTCCGGCACCATGGCGATGCCGTGGCCAATGGCCTGCTGACAGTTAGTGATGCTGACCGGCTGGCCATCAATGAAAATCTCCCCCTGCCAGCGCCCCGGCCAGACGCCGAACAGGCACTGCACCGCCTCGGTCCGTCCGGCGCCGACCAGCCCGGCGATGCCTAGGATTTCCCCGCGACGCAGGGAAAACGAGACGTCGTTGACCCGTTTAATATGACGGTTTACCGGGTGCCAGGCGGTCAAGTGTTCGACCCGCAGGATCTCCTCGCCGTGGGCGTGCGGTTCGCTGGGATAGAGCGCGGTGAGCTCCCGGCCAACCATCATGGTGATGATGTCGTCTTCGCTCATGCCGCTGGCGTCGCGAGTGCCGATGTGCTGGCCGTCGCGGATCACGCAGATTGTATCGGAGATCGCTTTGACCTCGTTGAGCTTGTGCGAAATATAGATGCAGGCGATATCGTGGTTTTGGAGATCGCGAACGATCGCCAGCAGCGTCGCGGTCTCTTGTTCGGTTAAGGAGGCGGTCGGTTCGTCGAGGATCAGCAGGCGAACCTGTTTATTCAGCGCCTTGGCGATCTCCACCAGCTGCTGCTGACCGAGGCCGAGGTCGCCGACGCGGGTGTCGGGCGAAATGGGCAGATTGACCTGCGCCAGCAGCTTCTGGCAGCGCAGCGTCATGGTTTCATAATCCAGCAGACCGTGGCGGGAGATCTCGGCGCCGAGGAAAATGTTCTCCAGCACGGTGAGATGTTTCACCAGCGCCAGCTCCTGATGAATAATGGCGATGCCTTTGCGTTCGGTATCGCGAATATGGTTTGCCTGCAGCGTTTCGCCGGCAAAAATAATCTCCCCCTCATAGCTTCCGTGCGGATAGATACCGCACAGCACTTTCATCAGCGTCGATTTTCCCGAACCATTTTCACCGCATAACGAGACCACCTCGCCAGCGTTCAGGCGCAGGCTGACATTATCCACGGCCTTAACGGCGCCGAAGGTTTTGGTGATGTTCTTCATTTCGAGTAGCCAGGCCATAAAGACTCCGAAAAGTGATATCCGGCGGGATGAAAATGACGCCCCGCAGCGGGGCGTCAGCCATTACAGTTCACTCTTTTTATGGAAACCGTCTTTAATCACCGTGGCGTCGATATTCTCTTTATTCACTTCAATTGGCGTTAACAGGCGCGAAGGGACATCTTTTAAACCGTTATTCAGCGTAGTGTCAGACTTCGGCTGCTTATCGTTGCCCAGCTCAACGGCGATTTCGGCGGCGTTGGTGGCCAGGGTGGTAATCGGTTTATAGACGGTCATCGTCTGGGTACCGGAAATAATGCGCTTCACGCCCGCCAGGTCAGCATCCTGACCGGAGATCGCCACTTTGCCGGCCAGCCCCTGGGCGGTTAAGGCCTGGATGGCGCCGCCGGCGGTGGCGTCATTGGAGGCAACCACGGCGTCGATTTTGTTATTATTCGCCGTCAACGCGTTTTCCATTATTTTCAGCGCGTTTTCCGGCAGCCAGCCGTCAACCCACTGATCGCCGACAATCTTAATTTTGCCCTCATCGACATACGGCTTGAGGACCTTCATCTGCCCGGCGCGGAACAGTTTGGCATTATTATCCACCGGCGAACCGCCCATCAGGAAATAATTACCCTGCGGCACTTTGTCGACCAGGCTTTGCGCCTGCATTTCGCCGACTTTTTCATTGTCGAAAGAAATATAAAAATCAATATCAGCATTATTAATCATGCGATCATAGGCCAGGACTTTAATACCTTCCTGTTTGGCCTCTTTAATAACGTTGCTGAGCACCTGACCGTTATAAGGAATAATGACTAAGACATCGACGCCGCGGTTGATCATGTTTTCAATTTGCGACATTTGCGTTTCTTCATTGCCATTGGCGGACTGAACAAAAACTTTGGCGCCTAAGGATTCCGCTTTATTGACGAAAATATCGCGGTCTTTCTGCCAGCGCTCCAGACGCAGATCGTCGATGGCCATGCCAATCTTCACTTCTTTCGCCATCCCCGCCATGCTGGCGAGCAGGAGGGAGCTGGCGCAAAGCGTAAGGCAAAGGTTCTTTATCTTCATAATAACGATACCTTTTTTGTAAGGGTAGGTAAGACGAACGGAAAATAATGTTTGATACATGAGGTTGCGGATACGTTACAGATTCTTAACGCGGAAAGCAGGGCTGGCAATTACCGGTTTTTATTTTGCGGTTATGAAATTTCGTTTAATGCGTAAATTATGACGGCGATCGTATTTTATTCATGCACACTCTTATTATTGCACTGGACTTCTCTGACAGGACGGCAGAAGAACGAGCAGATATTATTTTTTGCGAGCTAGCGCACGTTTGTGGATTCTCTCAATGGCGGTGTGAAATAACGTAATTGAGGAAAATGAAAGCGAAATTCTATATTGGCTTAAACCCGTCATACTTCAAGTTGTAGGTGTGTTGGTGACATTCGTTGCTTCGCCCCCTGGTTATCGGGGACTCGCGCTCCTGCCGCCTTCCTGCAACTCGAATTATTTAGGGTACCTGATTGGTTATTCGCCGCATCTCTGAATATGGAGTTCTCTATGCAGACCTATTTCGATCAACTCGATCGCGTTCGTTACGAAGGCCCGAAATCCACTAACCCGCTGGCTTTCCGTCATTACAACCCGGATGAACTGGTGCTGGGCAAACGGATGGAAGATCATCTGCGTTTTGCGGCCTGTTACTGGCACACTTTCTGCTGGAATGGCGCCGATATGTTTGGCGTGGGCTCCTTCGATCGCCCATGGCAGCAGCCTGGCGACGCCCTGGAGATGGCCAAACGCAAAGCCGATGTGGCGTTCGAATTTTTCCATAAACTCAACGTGCCTTACTACTGCTTCCACGACGTTGACGTCTCGCCGGAAGGGAGTTCGCTCAAGGAGTACAGCAATAACTTCGCCCGGATGGTCGAGGTACTGGCGGAGAAGCAGCAGCAGAGCGGCGTCAAGCTTCTGTGGGGGACCGCAAACTGCTTCACCAACCCGCGCTACGGCGCTGGTGCGGCCACCAACCCGGACCCGGAAGTGTTCAGCTGGGCGGCCACCCAGGTGGTCACCGCCATGAATGCCACCCATCAGCTGGGCGGCGAAAACTATGTTCTGTGGGGCGGTCGCGAGGGCTATGAAACCCTGCTGAATACCGACCTGCGCCAGGAGCGTGAACAGATTGGCCGCTTTATGCAGCTGGTGGTGGAGCATAAGCACAAAATCGGCTTTAAAGGCACGCTGCTGATCGAGCCCAAACCGCAGGAGCCTACCAAGCATCAGTATGATTATGATGCCTCTACCGTTTACGGCTTCCTCAAGCAGTTTGGCCTGGAAAAAGAGATTAAACTGAACATTGAAGCCAACCATGCGACCCTCGCCGGCCACTCTTTCCATCATGAGATCGCGACGGCCATCGCGCTGGGGCTGTTCGGTTCCGTCGACGCCAACCGCGGCGATCCGCAGCTGGGCTGGGATACCGACCAGTTCCCGAACAGCGTCGAAGAGAACGCGCTGGTGATGTATGAAATTCTCAAAGCGGGCGGCTTCACCACCGGCGGCCTCAATTTTGATGCGAAAGTGCGCCGTCAGAGCACCGACAAATATGATCTGTTCTACGGCCATATCGGCGCGATGGATACCATGGCGCTGTCGCTGAAGGTCGCGGCGCGGATGATCGAGGACGGTGAACTGGATAAACGCGTGGCCAAACGCTACGCCGGCTGGAACGGCGAGCTGGGGCAGCAGATCCTGAACGGGCAGATGACCCTCAGCGACATTGCCCAGTATGCCGTTCAGCATCAGCTGGCGCCGCAGCATCGCAGCGGCCAGCAGGAACAACTGGAAAACCTGGTCAACCATTATCTGTTTGACAAGTAATCATGCGGCGGCGCCCGGCGTGACCGGGGTCGCCACCAGGATGCTCTGTTCGCGCCACGCTCAGCCGTGGCGCGCGTTTAAGGAGAGGGAGTATGTATATCGGCATCGATCTGGGGACATCGGGCGTCAAAGCCATTCTGCTCAATGAGCAGGGTGATGTGGTGGCATCGCATACCGAAAAGCTTACCGTCTCGCGTCCGCATCCGCTGTGGTCGGAACAAGATCCCGAGCAGTGGTGGCAGGCGACGGACACGGCGATGAAAGCCCTGGGCGCGCAGCATAGTCTGCGCGACGTGAAGGCGCTGGGGATCGCCGGGCAGATGCACGGCGCCACCCTGCTGGATAAATCGTTACAGGTGCTGCGTCCTGCCATTTTATGGAATGACGGCCGCTGCGGCGAAGAGTGCCAGCTGCTGGAGGAAAAAGTCAGCGCTTCCCGGCAGATCACCGGCAACCTGATGATGCCGGGCTTTACGGCGCCGAAGCTCTTGTGGGTGCAGCGCCACGAGGCGGCGGTGTTCAGCCAGGTCGATAAAGTGCTGCTGCCGAAGGATTATCTGCGTCTGCGGATAACCGGCGAGCTTGCCAGCGATATGTCTGACGCCGCCGGTACCCTGTGGATGGACGTCGCCCGACGCGACTGGAGCGATGAGATGCTCGCCGCCTGCGATCTCAGCCGGGACGCGATGCCGGCGTTGTTTGAAGGCAGCGACGTCACCGGGCAGCTGCGCCCGGAGGTGGCGCAGGCGTGGAATATGCCACAGGCCCTGGTGGTGGGGGGGGGCGGCGACAACGCCGCCGGCGCGGTCGGGGTTGGCATGGCCGATGCCGGTCAGGCGATGCTGTCGCTGGGCACTTCAGGTGTGTATTTCGCGGTCAGCGAAGGATTCCTCAGCAAGCCTGAAAGCGCGGTGCATAGCTTTTGTCATGCGCTACCGGGCCGCTGGCATTTGATGTCGGTGATGCTCAGCGCGGCCTCCTGTCTGGACTGGGCGGCGAAATTAACCGGTCTCGCCAGCGTGCCGGCGCTGATTGCGGCGGCACAGTCAGCCGACGAGAGCGCCGGTCCGGTGTGGTTCCTGCCCTATCTGTCGGGCGAACGCACGCCGCACAACAACCCGCAGGCCAAGGGCGTCTTCTTCGGCCTGACGCATCAGCATGGGCCGGCAGAGCTGGCGCGGGCAGTACTGGAGGGGGTGGGCTATGCGCTGGCGGACGGTATGGACGTGGTACACGCCTGCGGCATCAAGCCGCAGAGCATCACCCTTATCGGCGGCGGGGCGCGTAGCGCTTACTGGCGACAAATGCTGGCGGATATCAGCGGCCAGCAGCTCGATTACCGTACCGGGGGCGACGTCGGCCCGGCGCTGGGGGCGGCCAGGCTGGCGCAGCTGGCGGTGCACGGCGAAGCCGACCGCGCCGGGCTGTTGACGCCGCTGCCGCTTGAGCAAGCGCATCGCCCGGACGATCGCCGAGTGGCCCACTATGCGCCGCAGCGGGAAACCTTCCGCCAGATTTATCAGCAGCTGAAACCGCTGATGTCATAGCCTCAGTCCGTCCGGCAGCGCCGGGCGGATTACTCCCCTGAATGTCCAGTCTGCATTCATCCAAAACACGTATTTATTAATTCCGAAATGTCAGCTTTGCTGCACCTGGCCTGCGCCATCGCCGGGCGGTTCGGTCATAATCAGCGCGTGTCGACAGGGAGGAGCGATGAATATAAAACGCAGTATTGCCAGAGGGATGATGGCAGCAGGGGCGCTGGTTTATCTGCTGGGTATCTGGCGGACCTGCCCGCTGTTTAGCGGTAAAGGTTATTTTCTTGGCGTGCTGGTGATGGGGATGTTTGCCGTCCTCGCCCATCAGCGCGCCAGACGGTGGCAGGGGCAAGACGACGGATTTATCGCGTTATGCCGGCTGGTGTTGCTGCTGTCGGCGGGCCTGCTGCTGGTAGGCGCCTGGCATGTGCCGGCAGACTGGCATGAAAAAGCCGTCTATATCGCGGCGTGGTTTGTCTGCTTATACGGCGCATCTGCGACCCCCGAACGGGCCCGCGTCGCCCGCGCGGTGCAAAAAACGGAATAGGCGCCCGGTTGTCCGGTACGCCGGGCCGTTAGCTGACCAGCCGGCGGCGATCAACCCGCTGCACCAGGCCGGACAGCAGCAGACTGCCGAGCAGGGCGGCGCTGAAAATCCACACAATATCCAGCAGCGGCCAGCGGCTCAGTTCCAGATGGCTGGCGCGCAGCGCATGCACAATCAGGGCATGGAAGCCGTAAATCCCCAGAGAATGACGCGCAATACATTCGATACCGGGCAGGGGACGCGCGTTAAGCCAGTTTTTGGCGAGCGTCAGCAGGGTGACCGCGCAAACGAACACCGCCGGTCCGCAGTAGAGATACCAGGTGTCGCCGAAGTCCCCGCGCCAGCGTAGCTCATGCAGCGTGCCGCGGGAGATGACCCACACGGCGGCGAGGAACAGCGCGGCGCAGAGCGGGGTCAGCCATTTTTTATCCGTGTTCAGGGTGCCAATGGCCCTGCCCAGCACGCCGTAGAGCACGTAATAAAAGGTGTCGCCATTGATATAGAGGTTGACCGGCAACCACTCAATCCCGGCGGCTTTGACGCCGACCATATTGGGGTTGGCCAGAATGCCGAGGATCGCCATCAGCGTCAGCAGCATTTTGCCGCTGACGGACTTAACCTGAATAAGCGGCGAGAGCAGATAGATAACGGTGATAGCAAAGAAAAACCACAGGTGGTAGAAGACAGGCTTCTGCAGCACATTCTTTAACGACAGCTCGACGTTGATATGGGTAAACAGCGCGATATACAGCAGAGAAAGCGCGCTATAGAACGCAATGCACAGGCCAATCCGCCAGAAGTGGCGCGGCTGGGCGCTGCGTTCCCCAAAAAAGAGGTAGCCCGAGATCATAAAAAACAGCGGCACGCTGACGCGGGAGGCGGAATTGAGCAGATTGGCGATATCCCATTGCAGCAGTGTAATCGCATGCGGATGAGTGATATACCAGCTGGTACTGTGGATCATCACCACCATCATGCAGGCAATGCCGCGCAGGTTGGTGATCCAGTGAATCTTTTCTTGCATCCGTCCCTCAAAGTCTACTGGCGAAATAAGGTCTGACCCGCCTTATGCCCCGGTGTCGCACGAGATTAGTCTGAGTTTTTGGTCACAGGCTTGTCGATGTTTCATGATATTCGCAAAATACCTGTAATACTGAATATTTACGATAACAACTTGCTAACAAGGCGGTGGAGGAGAACGTGGTGAAAGGTGTCGTTTCCATAATGCTGGTGCTGCTCCTTGCGGGCTGCAGCGAGACCGTTTCCCCGCCGGCGCAAAAAGCGCAGCGCGCGCGTATTACCCCGCAAACCACGCTCAATATGGCGCAGCTTTGCAAGGACCAGGCCGCTATCCGCTATAACACGCAAACGCAGTTAGTTGACGTGAACCATTTTGAACAATTCCAGGCAAGCTATGAGCTGTCGGGCCGTACCGGCAAGAATGAACGTTTCATCTGTTCCTTTGACCCGGACGGCCAGTTTATGCATCTTTCGATGCGCTGAATCGACCCCACCTGGCGTAAATTTCGTCCGTTTTCCTGAAACTACGCCGTTTCGTACTGTATATCTCGCAGCCAGCGGGTATACTGACTCCTTCCTTTAAATCCACACGTATCCAGCACGAAATCATATGCAAAAGTTTGATACCAGGACCTTCCAGGGCCTGATCCTGACCTTACAGGATTACTGGGCTCGTCAGGGCTGCACCATTGTTCAACCACTGGACATGGAAGTCGGCGCCGGCACCTCTCACCCGATGACCTGCCTGCGCGCGCTAGGGCCGGAGCCGATGGCGACCGCCTACGTACAGCCTTCCCGTCGTCCAACCGATGGCCGCTATGGCGAAAACCCGAACCGTTTACAGCATTACTATCAGTTCCAGGTGGTGATTAAGCCTTCTCCGGACAACATCCAGGAGCTGTACCTCGGGTCGCTGAAAGAGCTGGGTATGGACCCGACCATTCACGACATTCGCTTCGTCGAAGACAACTGGGAAAACCCGACGCTGGGAGCCTGGGGTCTGGGTTGGGAAGTGTGGCTCAACGGCATGGAAGTGACGCAGTTCACCTACTTCCAGCAGGTGGGCGGCCTGGAGTGTAAGCCGGTGACCGGCGAGATCACCTACGGTCTGGAGCGTCTGGCGATGTACATCCAGGGCGTCGACAGCGTCTACGACCTGGTCTGGAGCGACGGCCCGCTGGGGAAAACCACTTACGGCGACGTGTTCCACCAGAACGAAGTGGAGCAGTCCACCTATAACTTCGAATACGCCGACGTCGATTTCCTCTTCTCCTGCTTCGAGCAGTATGAGAAAGAGGCCCAGCAGCTGCTGGCGCTGGAGACCCCGCTGCCGCTGCCGGCCTACGAGCGTATTCTGAAAGCGGCTCACAGCTTCAACCTGCTGGATGCGCGTAAAGCCATCTCCGTCACCGAGCGTCAGCGCTATATCCTGCGCATTCGCACCCTGACGAAAGCAGTGGCGGAAGCGTACTACGCTTCCCGTGAAGCGCTCGGCTTCCCGATGTGCAACAAGAATAAATAAGAGGCGGCCATGTCTGAGAATACTTTTCTGGTGGAAATCGGCACTGAAGAGCTGCCACCAAAAGCGCTGCGCAGCCTGGCGGAATCTTTTGCTGCGAACGTGACCGCAGAGCTGGATAACGCCGGCCTCGCGCACGGTAAAGTGGAATGGTTTGCCGCTCCGCGACGTCTGGCGCTGAAGGTAGCCAACCTGGCGGCGGCGCAGGCCGATCGCGAAGTGGAAAAACGCGGCCCGGCCGTTGCCCAGGCGTTCGATGCCGAAGGCAAGCCAAGCAAAGCGGCCGAAGGCTGGGCGCGCGGCTGCGGTATCACCGTCGATCAGGCCGAACGTCTGACCACGGACAAAGGCGAGTGGCTGCTGTATCGCGCCCATGTGAAGGGCGAAAGCACTGAAGCCCTGCTGCCGAACATGATTGCCAGCTCGCTGGCGAAGCTGCCGATCCCGAAACTGATGCGCTGGGGCGCGTCTGACGTCCACTTCGTGCGCCCGGTTCACACCGTCACGCTGCTGCTGGGTGACAAAGTGATCCCGGCTACTATCCTCGGTATTCCGTCCGATCGCGTGATCCGCGGCCATCGCTTTATGGGCGAGCCGGAATTCACCATCGACCATGCCGACCAGTATCCGCAGATCCTGCTGGAGCGCGGTAAAGTCATCGCCGATTACGAACAGCGTAAAGCCAAAATCAAAGCCGATGCGGAAGAGGCGGCGCGTAAGATTGGCGGTAAAGCCGATCTGAGCGAAAGCCTGTTGGAAGAAGTCACCTCGCTGGTGGAATGGCCGGTGGTACTGACGGCGAAGTTCGAAGAAAAATTCCTCGCGGTGCCGTCTGAAGCGCTGGTTTACACCATGAAGGGCGACCAGAAGTACTTCCCTGTCTACGACAACGCCGGTAAGCTGCTGCCGAACTTTATCTTCGTCGCTAACATCGAGTCGAAAGATCCGCAGCAGATCATCTCCGGTAACGAGAAGGTAGTCCGTCCGCGTCTGGCCGATGCCGAGTTCTTCTTCAACACCGACCGTAAAAAACGTCTGGAAGACAACCTGCCGCGTCTGGAAACCGTGCTGTTCCAGCAGCAGCTGGGGACGTTGCGCGACAAGACCGATCGCATTCAGGCGCTGGCGGGCTGGATTGCCGAGCAGATTGGCGCTGACGTGAACCACGCGACCCGCGCGGGCCTGCTGTCCAAGTGCGACCTGATGACCAACATGGTCTTCGAGTTCACCGACACCCAGGGCGTGATGGGGATGCACTACGCGCGCCATGATGGCGAAGCGGAAGATGTGGCTGTGGCGCTGAACGAACAGTATCAGCCGCGCTTTGCCGGCGACGCGCTGCCGTCTAACCCGGTGGCCTGCGCGGTGGCGATTGCCGATAAGATGGATACCCTGGCGGGTATCTTCGGTATCGGCCAGCACCCGAAAGGCGATAAAGACCCGTTTGCGCTGCGCCGCGCCGCGCTGGGCGTCCTGCGTATTATCGTCGAGAAGAACCTGAATCTCGATCTGCAAACGCTGACTGAAGAAGCGGTGCGTCTGTACGGTGAGAAGCTGACCAATGCCAACGTGGTTGATGACGTGATCGACTTTATGCTGGGCCGCTTCCGCGCCTGGTATCAGGACGAAGGCTACGGTGTCGACACTATCCAGGCGGTACTGGCGCGTCGTCCAACCCGCCCGGCGGATTTCGATGCGCGTATGAAGGCCGTATCGCACTTCCGTACCCTGGAAGAGTCCTCCGCGCTGGCGGCGGCGAACAAGCGTGTCTCCAACATCCTGGCGAAATCCGACGAAACGCTGAACGACATCGTTCACGCTTCGGTGCTGAAAGAAGCGGCGGAAATTAAGCTGGCGGGCAATCTGGTGGTGCTGCGCGACAAGCTGCAGCCGTACTTCGCCGCAGGCCGCTATCAGGATGCGCTGATTGAGCTGGCCGCCCTGCGCGAGCCGGTGGATGAGTTCTTCGAGAACGTGATGGTTAACGCTGAAGACAAAGATGTTCGCATCAACCGTCTGACGCTGCTGTCCAAACTGCGCGAGCTGTTCCTGCAGGTAGCGGATATTTCTCTGCTGCAGTAAGCGTATCGGAAATAATAAAAGACCTGCCTCAGGGCAGGTTTTTTTATACGTGAAATATAAATAGGTGAACCGCTAATAATTCTGTCATTGATATCTTCATTATTTTCATTCATCGATAAGAAATGTTTAGGAATATATAAATATAATTCCGCGAGGTATTTACGCTAGAATGGCGGCGGGTGCTTGAGACTGTGTGTCTCAGGTATTCAGCGGGAGACAGACAGAGAAAAGCCCCACCTGATAGTAATCAAAGTGTACTGCACCCATTTTGTTGGACGATGAAATGGAATAGCCCCTAATATGTCAAAGCCAAAATACCCTTTTGAAAAG
>ENA-OWNV01000016-OWNV01000016.1-gut-metagenome-genome-assembly--contig:-NODE-16-length-143184-cov-17.737581_pt1 | contig 143184 bp, 108 predicted proteins | sample MGYA00248253_ERZ651784 | MGnify/ENA primary metagenome ERZ651784 (study PRJEB26908, sample SAMEA4031709) | gut metagenome | biome: gut; feature: normal infant; material: stool | place: China | collected...
ATGGCATATGAAATGGTCATGCCCTATCATCTTCATATGCCATCTTATTTTTTAGAGACATTTACTGAATATCCCTACTTCACACACACAGGCGTCCGTTTTTCCATAACAGACGCCTGTTTTTTTCTCTACTTACAAAACCTTTTTCAGCACCAGCTGTTATTAAAGAAACTAAAACCAAGAAACTATGAGTAAAGGTAAATTATGGGGAATCATCCTCCTTATTTTATTTGTGCTGGGATTCGGTATCTGGCTTTATACCAGTTCTGACGTAAAAAAAGATGTAGACCAGGAAGGCATAGGTGTGTTAGACGACATGACTATACCCGCTGTGGACTAAATAATAATAAACACTAACTTAAACTTTACATTATGGCTAAAGAATCTGTGAATATCCTGAAGGATAAAATTGACATTGTGGACTTATTGGCTCAGCTGAATGCAGCTCTGTCCGAAGAATGGTTGGCTTTCTACCAATACTGGGTAGGTTCATTCGTAGTAGAAGGCGCTATGCGCGGTGATGTACAACGCGAGTTTCAAGAACATGCAGCCGAGGAATATAACCATGCAAAATTATTGGCCGACCGTATCATTGAATTGGAAGGCGTACCCGTACTTGACCCTAAACAATGGTTTGATTTAGCTCGCTGCAAATATGATGCGCCCGTAGATTTCGGTTCGGAAATCTTGTTGAAACAAAATGTAGAATCCGAACGTTGTGCCATCTACCGCTATCAGCAAATTGCTGAATTCACAAACGGAATTGACTTCACCACTTGTGATATTGCCAAACATATTATGGCAGAAGAAGAGGACCATGAACAAGATTTGCAAGATTACTTAAATGATATAGCCCGCATGAAGGCTTATATTCTAAAAAAATAATCCACATCTGCTTCTATTCTTTTTTCTGTTTTGACGGAGAAAGAAAGGTAAGGCCGGTTTCTACTGCAAAAACCGACCTTATTTTATACTATTCATGCAAGTTGCCCCATAGTCCAAATAAATTAACCCATCTTACCTGTGAATCCCCAACGAATAACATTTATAACACTTGGCGGATTCTTACCAGTTTGGTCAATAGCCCTTCCAGCAAATCCAGTTTCAACATATTCGCTCCGTCACTCTTAGCGACAGAAGGGTCTTCGTGGGTTTCCATAAACAAACCGTCCACTCCTACCGCTATGCCAGCCTTGGCTACCGTTTCAATAAGCTGCGGCATACCACCTGTCACACCGGCAGTCTGATTAGGTTGTTGCAAAGAATGTGTCACATCCAGAATTACAGGAAAACCTAAAGTCTGCATTTCCGGAATACCCCGATAATCTACAATCAAATCCTGATACCCGAAAGTCGTTCCCCGCTCGGTCAGCATAACCTGATCATTACCCGCCTCCACCACTTTGTCAGCAGCAAAACGCATGGCGCCAGGTGATAAAAATTGTCCTTTCTTGATGTTGACAATCTTTCCGGTATGAGCTGCCGCCACCAGCAAATCAGTCTGGCGACACAGGAAAGCAGGAATCTGCAACACATCCACATATTCAGCGGCCATAGCAGCTTCTCCAGCACTATGAATATCGGTTACCACAGGAATTCCAAAAGTTTCCCGTACTTTACGAAGTACTTTCAAGGCCTTTTCATCACCTATTCCTGTAAACGAATCCAAACGGGAACGGTTAGCCTTACGATAAGATCCTTTAAACACATAGGGAATACCCAGTTTATCTGTTATTTTCACAATACGATCTGCTATTCGGAGAGCCATTTCCTCTCCTTCGATCACACAAGGACCAGCCAGTAAAAAGAAATTATCTGTCTTTCTTAAATCTGAAATTGTCATTATCTTACGTCTATTCATTGAGATATCTACTCTGCCTCTATCCTTAAAGCAAGAAATGGATATCTATAGTTTTTAATTAGGGATAATCAAAGTTATAGCTTCCGGCTGGATCGTAATTTCCAAAGGAAAATGGCGGTCTAAAATACGCCCGTCCAAACTGACAGAAGCATTCTGCGCACGTAGTACTTTTACTTTCCGTGTACGATAAGGTTTCACCATTTTATGATTTAAAATACGTCCCTGCAACAGCATCCACATACCCGAGAAAAGTTGAATTAACTCCGGACGATAAATAACCGACACATCCAACCAGCCATTATAAGGAACTGCACTAGGTGTCAAACCGTATCCACGGGCACTTCCCACACATACCGTCATGATACGTCCACGAATATGTTCGCCATTGATACAAAGATGTGTACGGTACAATTTACGTTCAAACAGCAACAGGAACATGGAAGCGGCAAAAGACAACTCACGTATTCCCCAAAAACGGCGAGTACCATCTGAGATCTGTACAATACGCGCACCTAAACCTATATATATGGCATTCAGGAAATAGCGGGAGGTGTGCTTCTCTCCATCAAAATAATTACAACGCCCCACATCAATTTTCCTCAGACGACGATTGATAATCCAATCTACCGCTGCTTTATAATTATCTTCATCCAACCCCCAATATTTGGCAAAGTCATTACCAATACCATTAGGAATGATTCCAAAAGCGATATTTGTCTTATCCTCCACCATAGAAGTCATAATACCGTTAATAGCATCATTGATCGCTCCGTCTCCACCTACAATCACAATGGTTCGATAACCATTATTAGCCAAGGTACGGGCGAGTCGTTCCACCGACCCAAAACCTTCGGACTGTACGTAGTCAAAAACCACCTTACGGTTTTCCATATAGCTACGTATCTCATTCCAACGCTTCTGAGTCTTACGGCTTCCGGCTTTCGGATTATAAATAATCCCCCATCTGTTTGGTTCTACAGCCATAACATTTAGTTTTTAGTGTGTAACAAATTAATGATTTTTTCCACCTTATCTTCCATAGGCAGGCAAGCATCCAGCCAATGTATAGTGAACCCTCGCCGCTCCATGCCCCGGAACCAAGTCATTTGCCGTTTGGCAAATTGATGGATAGCTATTTCCAATTGATGAAACATTTCATTGAAAGAAAGTTTACCCAAGACATATAAAGTCAAATACTTATATTCCAATCCGTAATAAATCAAATCCTCGGAAGAAATACCACTATCCAACAAAGCCTTCACTTCGTTTACCATCCCTTCATCCAAACGCTGCTTCAAACGGTGGGATATTTTTTCACGACGTAACTCACGAGCTATATCTACTCCAATGATCAAACTATGAATTTGCGGGAACTCACGGTATTCCGCTGATTGGTGCTTGTAATACTCTTCTATTTCAATGGCCCGGATAGCCCGCTTTACAGTATCTACGTCCGTAGAGTTATGAAGTTTCCTGTAAGTTGACAACAACCGGGTGAGTTCCGCTAATGATTTATCTGCTAACGAGTCCCTAAGTTGGGGATTCTCTGGAACAGGAAGCAGCCTATATCCCTTCAACACGGACTCAAGATACATCCCCGTACCTCCGCATAATATAGGAAGTTTGTCTTTCCATCTCACTTGATCATAAGCATTCAAAAAATCACGTTGAAATTCAAATACATTATATTTATATCCGGGGTCTACAATGTCTATCAGATGGTAAGGTATTTGCTGTCCATTCACGACATAGTCTTCCAAATCCTTTCCCGTACCTAAATCCATCCGGCGATATACCTGCCGGCTATCTCCACTGATAATTTCGGTATCCAACTTGTAAGCTAAAGCCGCTGCCAAAGGAGTCTTTCCTGAAGCGGTAGGTCCTAATATCGTTATCAAATCGTACTTTTCCATCCTAAGTTTTTGTAACAGTCGCACAAAGATAACGAAAATGTGCAACTTAGCACGCAAAACTACATAAAAAAAAGCCGTCTGAATTACTTCAGACGGCTTTCGCTATATGGTTTTTAACTGATTAGCAGTTTACAGAAGCCATGTGAGCAATCAAATCCAATACTTTGTTAGAGTAACCGATTTCGTTGTCATACCAAGAAACCACCTTAACAAAAGTATCAGTCAAAGCGATACCAGCTTTAGCATCGAAGATAGAAGTACGAGTATCACCCAAGAAGTCAGAAGAAACAACTGCATCTTCAGTGTAACCCAATACGCCAGCCAATTCACCTTCAGAAGCTTCTTTCATAGCTGCACAGATTTCAGCATATGTAGCCGGTTTAGCCAAGTTAACTGTCAAGTCAACTACAGAAACATCCAAAGTCGGAACACGCATTGACATACCAGTCAATTTACCGTTCAATTCAGGAATAACTTTACCTACAGCTTTAGCAGCACCAGTAGATGAAGGGATAATGTTACCAGAAGCAGCACGACCACCTCTCCAGTCTTTCATAGAAGGACCGTCAACTGTTTTCTGAGTAGCTGTTGTAGAGTGAACTGTAGTCATCAAACCGTCAGTGATACCCCATTTGTCATTCAACACCTTAGCGATAGGAGCCAAACAGTTAGTAGTACAAGAAGCGTTAGAAACGAACTGAGTACCTTTAACATAAGTCTTTTCGTTTACACCGCAAACGAACATCGGAGTATCATCTTTAGAAGGAGCTGACATAACTACATATTTAGCACCAGCTTCGATATGAGCCTGAGCTTTTTCTTTAGTCAAGAACAAACCAGTAGATTCAACTACGTATTCAGCACCGATTGCATCCCACTTCAAGTCAGCCGGATTTCTTTCAGCTGTTACGCGGATTGCATTGCCGTTCACGATCAATTTGCTATTTTCTACGTCAGCTTCGATAGTACCGTCAAATTGTCCGTGCATAGTGTCATACTTCAACATATATGCTAAGTAATCAACCGGGCAAAGGTCATTGATACCTACGATCTGAATATCGTTTCTTTTCTGAGCTGCACGGAATACAAAACGGCCGATACGACCAAATCCGTTAATACCTACTTTAATCATTTTGTTTAAATTTTAAAGGTTTTATAATATAGCTTTTAAACACTCTACGTTGGAATGTTGTTAAACGTTTAGTATTTATTTCCTAAACGCGGTGCAAAAATAAGAATTTGTTTTTATATTCGCACATAAATTCATATTAAAATAAAAAAAAATGGGAAAAAGCAGCTTCTTGCAAGATTTTAAGGCGTTCGCAATGCGCGGAAACGTCATTGACATGGCAGTCGGTGTCATCATCGGCGGAGCCTTCGGTAAAATAGTATCTTCCATTGTGGCCGATGTCATCATGCCTCCCATCGGATTGCTGGTAGGTGGCGTGAACTTTACAGATTTGAAACTACAATTAAAGCCGGCCGAAGTAGTGGATGGAGTTGAAAAAGCTGCCGTAACGTTGAATTATGGCAACTTCCTACAAGCTACTTTCGACTTTATCATCATTGCTTTTTCTATATTCTTATTTATAAGATTACTTGCCAAGCTGAATCGCAAGAAAGAAGAAGTTCCTGCTCCCGCCGCCCCACCTGCCCCTAGCAAGGAAGAGGTATTACTTACAGAAATCCGTGACTTGTTGAAGGAACAGGCTGGCAAAAAATAAAATATTATCCACACAAAAAAACGGGCTGCCCTCAAATGCTTGTCGGACAGCCCGTGATTTATATACCAGCCGACATTTCCTAAACATTCCAATCTTTTTTTTGCATATTTTTCCACAAGGAAGCAGGAAGAACAAAGTTTTTCCAATTCAATTATAAAAAGCCTCAACAGCATGACGGATTTTTATTTTTTCTGAGTATCTTTGCGGCACGAAATCATTTACATATCTTAATATATATATGCAAGAAAAGATCATTATTCTCGACTTCGGTTCACAAACCACACAGCTCATAGCCCGTCGCGTTCGCGAACTGAATACTTATTGCGAGATTGTGCCTTACAACAAATTTCCACACAATGATCCGTCCATAATCGGCGTTATCCTTTCGGGAAGCCCTTTCTCGGTGTATGATGAAAGCGCCTTTAAAGTCGATTTGAGTGACATTCGCGGAAAGTATCCTATTTTGGGTATCTGCTATGGTGCACAGTTCATGTCTTATACAAACGGTGGGAAAGTGGAACCGGCCGGCACACGTGAATACGGACGTGCACACCTTTCCACTTTCGACCAAGAGAACCCACTATTGAAGAACGTCCGTGAACACTCACAAGTATGGATGAGCCACGGAGATACCATCACCGCCATTCCGGAGAATTTCAAAATTATCGCTTCAACAGATAAAGTAGCCATCGCTGCTTATCAAATAAAGGAAGAGAAAGTATGGGGAGTACAGTTCCACCCGGAAGTGTTCCACAGTGAAGACGGAACCCAGCTTCTGAAAAATTTTGTAGTCGACATTTGCGGGGGGAAACAGGACTGGAGCGCTGCCTCTTTCATTGAAACGACTGTAGCCGAACTGAAAGCGCAACTGGGAAATGACAAAGTAGTACTGGGGCTGAGTGGCGGAGTAGACTCATCTGTGGCAGCCGTATTATTAAATAAAGCGATAGGCAAGAATCTTACCTGCATTTTTGTAGATCACGGCATGCTGCGTAAGAACGAATTCAAAAATGTACTCCATGATTATGAATGTCTCGGACTGAATGTAATCGGAGTGGATGCCAGCCAAAAATTCTTCAGTGAACTGGCAGGTGTGGAAGAACCTGAGAAGAAGCGTAAGATTATCGGCAAAGGTTTTATTGACGTATTCGATGAAGAAGCTCATAAAATTAAAGATGTGAAATGGCTGGCACAAGGTACCATTTATCCTGACTGTATCGAGTCATTAAGTATCACCGGCACTGTAATCAAAAGTCATCACAACGTAGGTGGACTGCCCGAAAAAATGAATTTGAAACTATGCGAGCCTCTGCGTCTGCTATTCAAGGATGAAGTACGCCACGTAGGTCGTGAACTGGGTATGCCGGAACATCTGATTACACGCCATCCATTCCCCGGACCAGGACTTGCGGTACGTATTTTGGGTGATATCACTCCTGAGAAAGTACGTATTCTGCAAGACGCCGATGATATCTATATCCAAGGATTGAGAGACTGGAAAGTGAAAGACTCGGACGGAAACGAAACATCCCTTTACCACCAAGTATGGCAGGCAGGCGTAATCTTGCTACCCGTACAAAGTGTGGGAGTAATGGGGGACGAACGTACATACGAACGTGCCGTTGCCCTACGTGCCGTAACTAGTACGGATGCCATGACCGCCGACTGGGCTCATCTTCCCTATGAATTTATGGCTAAGGTTTCAAACGACATAATCAATAAAGTAAAAGGTGTAAACCGCGTATGCTATGATATCTCGTCCAAACCGCCTGCCACAATTGAGTGGGAATAATAGACAACCAACTAATAACTTAAAAACAACATAACGGAATGAAACAAGATATGATTGTTATCTTGGATTTGGGAAGCACCGAAAACACCGTGCTTGCCAGAGCCATTCGTGCTTTGGGTGTATATAGTGAAATTTACCCGCACGATATCACAGCCGCCGAGCTGACAGCATTGCCCAATGTAAAGGGTGTCATTATCAATGGCGGTCCCAACCATGTAATTGACGGAGTGGATATTGACGTGCTTCCCGAGATTTACAAAGCAGGGATCCCCGTAATGGCTGCCGGTCATGACAAAGCATGTTGCGAAGTGAAGCTTCCCCAACTGACGGATGATGTGGAAGCAATAAAGAATGCTGTACAATCGTTTGTTTTTGATACCTGCAAGGCAGAGGCTAACTGGAATATGACAAACTTTGTCAATGACCAGATTGAATTGATCCGCCGCCAGGTAGGCGACAAGAAAGTATTATTGGCACTTTCCGGAGGTGTAGACAGTTCTGTAGTAGCAGCCCTGTTGCTGAAAGCCATCGGCAATAATCTGGTCTGCGTACATGTGAACCATGGATTAATGCGCAAAGGTGAATCGGAAGCAGTAATTGAAGTTTTCAAAAATCAGTTGAACGCTAATTTGATTTACGTGGATGCTACAGACCGTTTCCTGAGTAAACTGGAAAATGTAACTGATCCGGAGCAGAAACGCAAGATTATCGGTGGTGAATTTATTCGTGTGTTCGAAGAGGAAGCCCGTAAGCTAAATGGAATCGACTTTTTGGGACAAGGTACAATTTATCCTGATATCGTAGAAAGTGGTACTAAAACAGCCAAAATGGTTAAATCCCATCACAATGTAGGTGGCTTACCCGAGGATTTACAGTTTGAATTAGTAGAACCTTTACGCCAGTTGTTCAAAGACGAAGTCCGTGCCTGCGGAGTGGAACTTGGTTTACCATACGACATGGTCTACCGTCAGCCGTTCCCTGGTCCTGGTTTGGGAGTGCGCTGTTTGGGGGCTATCACTCGTGACCGCTTGGAAGCTGTTCGCGAATCGGACGCCATCTTGCGTGAAGAATTCCAACTGGCAGGCTTGGACAAGAAAGTATGGCAATATTTCACCGTAGTACCCGATTTCAAATCAGTAGGCGTGCGTGACAATGCCCGTTCATTTGACTGGCCTGTTATTATCCGAGCTGTCAACACCGTAGATGCTATGACAGCTACTATCGAACCGATAGACTGGTCCATTCTGATGAAAATTACCGACCGTATTCTAAAAGAAGTAAAGAATGTGAACCGCGTATGCTATGACCTGTCGCCCAAACCCAATGCGACCATTGAGTGGGAATAAAAAATATACTTCAAACCATGTAAGATCCCGAAACTTTTAGTTTCGGGATCTTTTTTATATTCAAGTTCTTCACTTTGCCCCCAATGACACTAGAACAAGAACCATAAAATTTTTCGTTTTTTTGATATTTCCGCTTCAATATTTACATCCAAGGAATCAAAGCTCTATAATCTCCTCATTACAAATGGTCAGTTTGCCGGCTCCGTTTTCTGTAACTACCCAAGAATTTTCAATGCCGACCGGTCCTACTCCCGGCAATACGATTTTAGGTTCAAGGGCAAACACCATTCCCTCTTCCAACTCCCTCCGGATACGCGGAGCCAACACTGGTGCCTCATTGATTTCCAACCCGATGCCGTGTCCTATAAAACGTGCCTGTTGGGACACCCCCATAAAACGATCGGCAAATCCGGCTTTCGTCACGATCTCAATGGCCGCATTATAAAGATCCTCGCACACCACACCAGGCGCCGTCATAGAGGCAACCTTATCCTGCACTTCAAGACAGACTTGATGAGCTGCATAAGCCTCATCATTTAATTTTCCAATGGAGAACACACGACTCATATCGCACATATATCCGTAAAAGTTTCCCCCTATATCCACCATTACACTATACCCCTCTTTCAACAAAGTTCCATTCATTCCTCCGGGCAAAGACGGATCCAATCCCTTACCACCTAAGGCAAAATCATAAGGCGAAGGAGTAGCTGCATTATCTCCGGCCAACACACTTCCCATAAATATCTCCATACTCTGACCAAATACTCTGAATATTCCCAGACAACCTTCCAGTCGCATCAGGCGTTCCACCTCAACAGATAGTTCACGATCAGTCATCCCCGGATGGTATACATCGGGAATCTTACTATATGCTCGAGCATGTAAAGCAGCCGACCGACGAAAAAGTTCAATCTCCAGCGGAGTCTTTACGCTACGCGCTTCACGAATAATAGCAGTTCCATCCACGACCTCCGATTCAGGAAAAAGAGATGCAAGACGCATATAGTCCGCATAAGGCAGTTCCCCGCCTTCCAACATTATCTTTGAAGCTACAGGTATACCATTTTCTTTTAACAAGTCCACTATCTGCTCAGGTTTACGAATAGGGAATACAAATTCTCCCACAATATTATTAGGACGTTTTACAAAGAGAAGTGCCGGTGAATGAAGCGGTAAATAAAGATAGCCGTTCACTATCTCACCATACGTATAAAGCAAATTTACATTACAAGCTATCAGGGCAGCATCAATGCCTTGTTGAGCCATCAAATAGCGTATTTTATCTCGACGAAATTTCAATTCGGGTTGTAACATAAGTAATATTATCTGATTATTTAAAATACTGAGTACAAAAATAACAGATTTCAGTCAGTATAAAGGATAGTAGTTCCAAAAAAGAGAAAGGATATATTAAAACTCACTAATTTTGGATGATTAGTTTGAAAACAGTGTTCAATTATATTAAATTTGCAAACGAATTGACAAACAAAGTATCTTTCATGTTCAACGGTATCAAAAAATATGTGGTAAGAATAGTATGCGTAATTATGTTATTACTCGTACAATTTGATGTATGCGCTCCACTGATTGATGCCAATCTGGCTATGGTAGAAACGATGGAACAACCCACCCTGCCTTCTGACAACAATGAAGAAAGCAGAGGAGAAGAAACTTATTATTTCCAGTCGGGACGTGCACAACTGCCAAACAGTCGTTTTTTACCCTGCACTATCGACATGCTGGTCAATCTTTTTGCTATTCCCCAAGTTCCGGTACAAAGTTACACACCTGTCAGTGAAAATCCGGGGAAAGTGGTACATCATCACATTATCTTTTGTGTGTACCGCATTTAATATGTCACATTAAAGCATATTCATACATATTGGCCTTGTATTCTGAAAGATTTGAATGCAAGCCGGATCTTTTATTTACTCAAACTCAATTATTAATCTTTTTAAATTGTATTCGTAATTTCATGAAGAGTAATTTTCAGAAAATTGCGGTCCTGTGTACATGCACAGGATTGCTATGCTCTTGTGGTCAATCGGACAACAAGCAGGAACATCACAAAGAATTCATTCCCATCACCATTCTTCACCCCACAACCATTGAGTTTCCACGCTCATATGTAGCTGATGTGCAAGCTATACAGTTTGTAGAAATTAAGCCCAAAGTGGAAGGATTTGTTCAACAAATATATGTAGACGAAGGACAGAAAGTCAAAAAAGGACAGCCCCTATTCCAACTCAGTTCCGACCAATATAGCGAAACGGTAAAAGAGGCGCAAGCCAATTACAAACAAGCACAGGCACAATATGAAATGGCAAATTATGAAGCCGAAAGAATAGGCCGGCTGGTTGACAAACAAATCTTATCAAAAATCCGACTCGACCAAGCCAATAAAGAAAAAGAAGTAGCCCAAATGAAAGTGGAACAGGCAAAAGCACAAATGCAACGTTCACAGATGGATTATTCTTACACCACTATCACTGCCCCTTTTGACGGCTACATAGACCGTATTCCTTATAAGACGGGAAGTCTGGTAAATCCGCAAAGCTTACTGACTACCGTAAGTGATATTTCCGAGATCTTTGCTTACTATAAAGTGAACGAAAGCGAGTATCTGGAATACAAGCGCCAACAACTTAGCGGACAAAAACAGCACGAAGAAAATAATGTGGAACTGATTTTGTCAGACGGTTCCATCTACTCCCACAAAGGCACATTAGAAACTGTAGAAGGTGACTTTGAACGAGGAACCGGCTCCATTGCCTTCCGTGTCCGTTTTCCGAACCCGGACGGACTGCTGAAACATGGAGTGACTGGAAAAGTACGTATGATGACCCAAATGGACAACATCTGCCTAGTTCCCCAGAAATCAACATTCGAAATTCAAGATTTCACCTATGTATATACCGTTGATAGTGCCAGTGTAGTAAAAGTACGCAGCTTCCAACCGCTGGAACGCTATAATAATTACTATGTGACACAAGACTTCTCTCCTAACACTGCCATCGTATACGAGGGAGTGCAAATGATGAAGGATGGCATTACCATCAAGACTGATACCATTGATATGGAAGCAATCAGAAAAGAAGTTGAATTAAAACAACCTATCGTAAAATAAAACGGACAGTTTATGTTTAAGCTATTTATAAAAAGACCGATACTTTCAGGAGTAATCTCCGTCATTATCGTCTGCTTGGGCGTACTGTCTATTTTGACACTGCCCATCACTCAGTTTCCCGATATCGTACCCCCATCTGTAACGGTAACCGCCCGATACACCGGGGCTAGTGCCGATGTGATGTCTAAAACAGTCGCCACCCCGTTAGAGCGTGCCATCAACGGAGTACCCGGCATGACCTACATGACCACTGTTTGTACCAACGACGGTATGTCCCTTACTACTATTTATTTTAAAGTGGGAACCGATCCGGACGTAGCTGCCGTAAATGTACAGAACCGTGTGACTACCGTACTAGACGAATTGCCTGAAGAAGTAATCCGTGCCGGAGTTATTACAGAAAAAGAAGTAAACAGTATGTTGATGTACTTGAACATCATGAGTACGGACAGTGCACATACCGAAAAGTTTGTTTATAACTTTGCCGATATCAATATTTTGCGCGAATTAAAACGTATTGACGGTGTAGGCTTGGTAGAAATCATGGGTAGCCGTGATTATGCCATGCGTGTATGGCTGAATCCTAATCGGCTGGCCGCCTACAACATGGTACCTCAAGATGTAACTGAAGCCATCCGTAATCAAAACATAGAAGCAGCACCCGGCAAGACAGGTATCAGTTCAGACAAATTACCCCAACAACTGCAATATGTATTACAATATACCGGAAAGTTCAGCACAGCAGAAGAATATGGAGAGATTGTATTGAAAGCTCTTCCCGATGGTTCACTGCTACGTCTGAAAGACGTTGCCACTATTGAATTCGATTCTGAAGATTATAACATGACCTCTATGACCGACGGAAGGCCATCGGCATCTATTATGATCAAACAACGCCCCGGCTCCAATGCAAGGGAAGTCATCCAAAATATTAAAACCAAAATGGCAGAAATCAAAGAAAGCAGTTTTGCGCCTGGCATGGATTACAATATCTCCTATGACGTATCACGCTTTCTTGACGCCTCCATACAGTCAGTGCTGAAGACACTGCTCGAAGCATTCATACTGGTATTTATTGTGGTGTATATATTTTTACAAGATTTCCGTTCCACCTTAATTCCGGCTATCGCCGTACCAGTTTCATTGGTCGGTACATTCTTTTTTATGGAAATGCTGGGCTTCTCCATAAATATGTTGACCTTATTCGCCCTTGTGCTCGCAATAGGTATTGTAGTAGACAACGCAATAGTCGTCGTAGAGGCTGTCCATGTAAAGATGCATCATGAGAAACTCTCTCCTTATAAAGCATCTGTAGCAGCTATTAATGAAATCGGTGGAGCCATTATTGCCATCACGCTAGTCATGTCGGCAGTCTTTGTTCCGGTGGGCTTCATGCAGGGAACTGTAGGTATTTTCTATCGGCAATTCTCATTGACACTGGCGGTAGCCATTGTTATCTCAGGAATAAACGCATTGACCCTCTCGCCTGCCCTATGTGCTTTGTTACTGAAACCCGCTGATGGAAAAAAGAAGAAAAAAGCAGGATGGCTACGTCGTTTCTTTATTTTTTTCAACCGCCGGTACGACCGCTTTGAAAAGAAATACAATATCGGATTACACAAGTATTTGAGCCGGAAAATAATCACTTATGCCACACTGATTATTTTCTTCCTTGCCACTTTCGGCATGAGCCAGGTACTTCCTTCAGGCTTTATTCCCAATGAAGACCAAGGTATGATTTATGTCAATGTAGATGCGCCTCCGGGAGCAACATTGGAACGCAGCGAAAAAGCCTTGAACGCTGTACAAGCTGCATTGCTTCCTTTCAAAGAAATTGAAAGCATCTCCACATTAGCAGGTTATAGTTTGATGACTGAAACGGAAGGTGCCAATTTCGGTATGGGTATGATTAATCTCACCCCGTGGAGTGAACGCGATCAAACAGCAGCCGAACTTATAGAGATATACAAAGACCGCACCTCGCATATCAAAGATGCGGATATTCAGTTCTTCCTGCCTCCTACAGTTCCGGGATTCGGTAATGCCAGCGGCTTCGAACTTCGTTTACAAGATAAAACAGCAGGCAGCTTTGCAGAATTTGCCGATGTTGCCAATACATTAGTAGAAAAACTGAATGAAGATCCGCGCATTGTGGGAGCAACCTCAGGATTCAATCCTAATTTTCCACAATATCTGCTGAAAGTGGATATTGCTAAAGCAGCTAAATTAGGAGTAAATCTAAATGAATCCATGGAAACACTCCAATCCTATATCGGCAGTTTCTACTCATCCAACTTTATTCGTTTCGGACAAATGTATAAGGTGATGTTACAGGCTTCTCCAGAGTATCGTATGAATCCTGAAGATCTGTATAAGTTCTATGCCAAGAACAAGGACGGGAATATGGTACCCTACTCTAACTTTATGACGATGGACCGTATATTCGGTCCTAACCAGATTACACGCTACAATATGTTCACCTCGGCCTTGATTACAGGTGAACCTGCCGAAGGAGTCAGTTCAGGAGAGGTTATCGAAGCAGTGGAACAAATTGCCAAAGAGACATTACCTCGCGGTTATGATATAGAATGGTCAGGAGTTACTCGTGAAGAGAAAGATTCGGGTGGACAAACCGTTCTCATTTTCGGTATCTGCCTGCTGTTTGTTTATTTGTTGCTGGCAGCACAATACGAGAGTCTGTTACTGCCTTTTCCCGTCATACTTTCATTGCCGGCAGGTATCTTCGGTTCTTATTTTTTCCTGCAACTGGCAGGCTTGGAAAATAATATTTATGCCCAGGTAGCCTTGGTAATGTTGATTGGTCTGCTAGGCAAAAATGCCATTCTTATTGTGGAAATGGCCAACCAGTACCGCAAACAGGGAATGAGCATCTTTGATGCTGCCGTTAGAGGTTCCGTAAGCCGTCTGCGCCCCATCCTGATGACATCCTTTGCATTTATATGCGGACTAATCCCGTTGGTAATGGCAAGCGGAGCCGGTGCTTTGGGCAACCGTTCCATCGGAACAGCTGCCGCCGGAGGTATGTTTATCGGTACATTCGTAGGAATCTTCCTTGTACCTGGACTTTACCTTATTTTCGAGAGTTGGTCTGCACATCTTAACCGTAATAAAGTCAGCTATGATGAAGAAGATGAAAAATAACAATATAAACAAAACAGGTTTAATAATAGGAGCTTTCTGTCTGATTATGGTAAGTTGCAAAGCCCCTTCCCTTACTCCGACAGAAAAGATAGAGTTACCCAAGTTCTATATGGATAGGGAAACGGACAGCACTACTATCTCTTCCATGTCATGGAAAACATTTTTTCCAGATACGTTATTGCAAAGTTATATAGCCGAAGCGTTAAATAACAATCATTCATTCCTTCAAACTATAGAACGGATATCCATTGCCCGTTCACAAGTTCGAGTAGGAAAAGGAGCGCTGCTGCCCGATCTTTCATTAGGCATTGATGGTGGAGTACAACGTTTTGGCGAGTACACTATGGACGGAGTTGGTAACAGCACCACCAACACTCCCGATTTAGAAAAAGACAAACATATTCCAGATCCCTACCGGAATTTCAACCTAGGACTCAATTTTCAATGGGAAGCTGACATATGGGGTAAGCTAACCGATAAAAAACGATCGACCGTATCCCGCTGGATGCAGTCTGTAGAAGCTATGCGTCTGGCACGCACCTTATTGATATCAGAAGTAGGTACACACTATTTTGAATTAATAGGACTGGATAAACAGCGATATGTGCTACGCGAAGCCATCCTAACAGCCAGAGATGCTTATAATTTAACCGATGAACTGATGAAAGAAGGTGAAGTAACCCGACTTTCTGTAGACCAATTCCGGTCACGACGCCTTAAATTGGAAGAAATGCTGCTTGCAAACGAACAGCAAATAAGTGAAAAGGAACGTGCCATCGCCACCTTATTAGGACGACTGCCTTTCAAGGTGAAACGAGTGTCATTTGAAACTGCATGTAGTTATGAGTTTCCCACAGATGCAGGAATCCCGTCACAACTTTTGCAATATCGCCCGGATATAAAGGCTGCCGAACTGGAGTTATTAGCTAGTAAATCCGACGTATCTGCAGCGCGAAAAGCTTTCTTCCCATCCATCGTGATTGGAGGAAACGGAGGTTTTAACGCATTTGATCTGGATAAATGGTTTACTGCTCCTGCATCCCTGGTTTACAATCTCGGTGCAGGTATAACAGCACCTATATTCAAACAAAATACTATACGTGCATTATGGAATGATGCGAAAAGCCAGCAACGCATCGCTTTGTTAGGATATCACGATACGGTATTAAAAGCCTATGAAGAAGTATTAAACCTCATTACTGCATCATCGCAAATGCACCAGCGCAAAAAGTTGAAAGAAGAAGAAAGCCGTATCCATCATCGATCTATTTATAATGCAAATGAAATGTTTAAAGTAGGATTCGCAGGCTATCTGGATGTACTGTCGGCCGATGAACGTTTCCTGGATTGTGAATTGGAACGTATCGCTCTGAATGTGGAATCTTGTAAACTGCATATCATGCTTTACCGTGCCTTAGGAGGTGGAAGCAATTAGTTAATATACTTATATTTTTTGATTTGTTTGGTTAGGAACCGCCCCCGGCAAGCGTGTCGTCAGGACGGTTCTTTTTTACTCTTATAATTCAAGAAATATCAGACCTCTTGAGCAAAGAAACAATCCACAACAATAATATAGCTCCCACAATAGAGGTAACAAGACTGCCAATAATACCAGTTGCTGCAATACCAAACAAACTGAATACCCAGCCGCCCAGGACACCACCAACAATACCAACCAATAAATTAATAAAGAGTCCGAAACCTCCCCCTCTCATCAACTTACCGGCAACAAAACCAGCAATAATTCCGATAATAATGTACCAAATAAAATACATACGCTTTATTCTTTAGAGTTTATAGTTAATCATCTTACTGATAAAAACAGCTATTCTGTATAAAAAGTTGCCTGAATAAATCTTTTTTTACTTCATTGATAAAATTATTCAGGATGCATTTTCCCTTTTTCCGGTCTTCTTTTTCCGGTTTCAGCATTTTCTTCCCCATCTGTTCTCCCTTCAATCTTTATTTTTGTTTCAAACTTAAAAGACAAAATATGAAGATAAACGTACATTCCATGCTATTATTAAGCCTTGCCGCACTACTTTCTTCCTGTGCTGCCGAAGGCAATGATAAAAACAAGACCTTATTGTAAAAACAACACAAGCTGTTCCAGTTTCACATCAGGGTGACAAAGAATTCTCTTTTATTGCCCGACCTTTTCGCACTTCCGAGTTATCTTTCCGAGTAGGCGGTCCCATCGACCGTTTCGATGTATACGCAGGTAACCGATACCAACAAGGCAGCATCATAGCCGAAATAGATCCGCGCGATTTCCGCATCCGTAAAGAACGTGCCGAAGCAATCTACCATCAGGCAAAAGCGGAATTCGAACGTATACAAAAGTTATACGGCAAAGGAAATGTTTCTGCAAGTACTTATGAAAAAGCAAAAGCAGACTATATCACTGCAAAAACAACTTTCAATACAGCTTCCTATGAACTGGAAGACACACGCCTTATCGCTCCATTCAATGGTTATGTGGGTGAAGTATATATAGAGAAATTTCAAGATGTGAAAGCAACCCAGCCCATCATTTCTTTTATTGATATAGACCAACTTAAACTGGAGATTTATGTCACTCAAGACATTGCCCGTGCAGCGCAAGCACTAGATACAATACAAGTACGATTTGACGCCCAACCCGATAAAGTATATAATGCTAAGATAATGGAAATTTCCAAAGGGACTACCCGCAATAACCTCTCTTATCTGCTGACCGCTCTACTTCCCAATAAAGAAGGGAAATTACTGGCAGGTATGTCTGGTAAAGCAAGCCTAAATGCCCCTTCCGTTTCAACTCTTTCCCAAGGAGCAGCCATCCCTCAAACAGCCCTTTGCCATCGCCCTACAGAAGGAGATTATTTATGGGTAGTAAATTCCAAAACCCAACAAGTAACTAAGAGAAAAGTAAAGAAAGGGGATCTATTGCCAAACGGTTATGTATCTATCACCGAAGGCTTGTATCCTGATGAAACTGTAGCAAACAGTGGGCTCCGCTTCCTATCGGATGGAATGAAAATAAGTGTAGAAAACGAATAATATCACAGAAATAAACAATCATGAAACTTGTAAAATATTTTCTATAGAAGAAAGCAGTCACTATCTTGCTGTTGGTATTGATATTGGCCGGTGGGCTGTTCTCCTATATCAAAATGGGAAAACTGGAAGACGCCCCCTTTACCATCAAACAAGCACTCGTACTGACTCCGTATCCCGGAGCATCCCCCTCCGAGGTACAATCTCAAGTAACAGATGTTCTGGAAGAATCCATCCAATCTCTTGGTGAACTTTATTATCTGAAAACAGAAAACCGAACAGGACTTTCAAAAATAACCGTTTATGTAAAAAAGGAAATCCGGGCAGACGAAATGCAACAACTTTGGGACAAATTACGCCGTAAAGTAAATGATGTACAAAGCAAACTTCCCGCCGGAGCAGGTCCATCTGTTGTTAACGATGATTTTGGAGATGTATTGGGAGTTTTCTATGGACTGACTGGAAAGAGCCATACCTATCGGGAACTGGAAGACGAAGCCAAGATTATCAAAAACGAACTATTGAAAATAAAAGATGTTGCTAAAATAGAAATCTACGGAATACAGACACCTACCATTGACGTATCTGTCAGCCCATCCGTCATGGCACAAAGCGGAATTACGACCTCGGATATAGCCCGCGCTTTCGAAGCACAAAACAAAGTGGTGGATGCCGGAGGTATTGATGCCGGACAAAATCGGCTGCGCATTGAATCCACTGGAAATTTTTATTCATTAGATGATATAAGAAACCTGACTATCGTATCACGCTCCGGTGAACATTTCCGCCTTGCCGACATTGCACAAATAGAAGAAAGTTATCAGACACCTGCCAGCAATCTGATGCGCATTGACGGTAATCCGGCCATAGGTATTGCCATCTCCACCGTCCCCACCGGAAATGTAGTGGATATGGCAGAAGCTGTGAAAAAACGCATTGACGAATTATCCCAATCCATGCCTGAAGGATATGAACTGACCTCTATCTACGATCAAGGATATGAATCAGCCGTTGCCAATCAAGGCTTTGTCTTGAATCTCATCATTTCCGTTTTAACTGTTATAGCCATTCTATTATTTTTCATCGGGTTCAAGAATGGCACGCTGATAGGTAGCGGACTGATTTTTTCCATCTTCGCCACTCTCATTGTCATGATGGCTTGCGGCATCGCACTCCAGCGAATGTCACTGGTCGCCATCATTATCGCCATGGGGATGTTGGTAGACAATGCCATTGTTGTGTCAGACTCCGCTTTAATCAATATGGAGCGTGGAATGCGGAAACGTGTAGCCATCATGCAGGCTTGCTCGACTACCGCCCTGCCCTTGTTGGCAGCAACCGTAATCGCTATTCTTACTTTCCTTCCTATCTATTATTCACCACATATCACAGGTGAACTGTTATCCTCATTAGTCGTGGTTATCGGAGTATCCCTGATGTTCAGCTGGGTGTTCGCACTGACACAGACACCTTTCTTTATACAGGAATTTGTCCGCCGCCCACGTCCCGAGGAACTGAAAGCGGCACTGTTCGACGGAAAATATTACAACCGTTTCCGCAATGCTTTACATTGGGTGCTCCGCCACCGGTCGGTCACCATCGGCTCACTGGCCATTATGCTGATACTCTCTGCCTAGAGTTTCAAATTTATTCCTAAAGTATTCGTACCCGCACTGGAAAAACAATACTTTACCGTAGATATGTGGCTGCCCGAAGGAACAAACATTAACGAAACAGACCGCATGGCAAGCAGTCTGGCAGACTATATACGCGGACACGAAGAAACAGAAATGGTTTCTACCTACATAGGTCGCACGCCACCCCGCTATTATTTATCCAATGTATCTTTCGGTCCTCAATCCAATTATGCACAAATACTGGTAAAATGCAAGACCTCCAAAGATTCAAAGGAATTACATGCGCTACTGCAAGACTCCATTCGCCAGAAATATCCCGAACCCCTGATAAAAGTGAACAAATTCGAGCTTAGCCCTTTGACAGAAGCCGTCATCGAAGCCCGTTTTCTAGGACCGGATCCTGCTGTACTAGATTCACTGGCAGGGAAAGCAATAGAAATCATGCGCCGCAATCCCAAAGTAGCGGACGCCCGCAACGAATGGGGCAACATGAGTTTAATGATCCGCCCTGTTTACGATCCGGTAAAAGCCGGAGCACTGGGTATCACCAAAGCACAAATGATGCAATCCGTCAAGTCTATCAGTGATGGAACTCCTGTAGGAATTTATCGGGATAATGAAAAGAAAGTACCTGTATTACTAAAATCGGAAGGGGTTCATATTACAGACGAGCGATCTTTAGGGGATTTCTCTGTTTGGAACGGGGAGCATTCGGCACCTCTGTCACAAGTAACGGAAAAAATTGAAACCACTTGGGAATTTCCGCAAATACGTACTTATAACCGTCAGTTATCCATGGCAGCCATGTGTGGAGTAAAACCGGGACACACCATGGCGGAAGTACACGGAGAAATACGAAAAGAGATAGAAGAAATAGAATTGCCCGAAGGATATACCTTCTTCTGGGATGCCCAATACAAAGACCAAGGCGAAGCGATGCAGGCCATTGCCAAGTTCTTTCCTTTGGCTTTTCTGATGCTCATTGTAATTCTTGTAGCATTATTCAGTAACTTCAGACAACCGGTCATTATCCTGTGTATCCTTCCCCTTTCCCTTATCGGGGTTGCCATAGGTATGCTGCTCACCGGATTCGATTTCGGCTTCTTCCCCATCGCCGGATGGCTGGGATTATTAGGTATGATTATTAAAAATGTGATTGTGTTACTGGATGAAATAAATATACAGCGCCGAAATGGAATCGCACCTTATACCGCCATCATAGAAGCTACAGTGTCAAGAACAAGACCTGTACTTATGGCAGCGACCACTACTATTTTAGGAATGGTTCCGTTATTGTTCGATATAGCATTCGGCGGTATGGCAGCCACTATTATTTTCGGACTGACGTTTGCCACATTGCTAACGTTATTCGTAACCCCGGCATTATATGCCATGTTTTATAAAATTAAGAGTAATTCTAAATATGCATCCTATGAAAAGAATTAATATACTGTTTATCTTTATTTTTAGTGTTCCGTCCGCTACTTTCTCCCAACAAAGTGATTTATTGGAAAAGTACAGGTCGATGGCTGTGGAATACAACCACGACCTGAAGGCGGCGGATAAACACATCTCTGCAAGTATCGAACTGGAAAAAGCCGCCCGAAAAGATTTGCGTCCCAAACTTTCGGGTGACGCCAACTTTCAATATACCGGCAACCCCATCCAGCTCACTCTGGACTTGCCCAGTATGCAAAACCCACTGACGTTCGAAGGCAAGGACATGAAATATGGTGCCTCACTTACCCTATTACAGCCGGTCTATACAGGCGGGCGTCTGCTGGAAACCATCCGGATGGCAAAACATCAACATAGTCTGGCAGCACATCAGGCGGAATACTTTCGTTCCGCCCTGTGCTACCAAACCGATATGCAATACTGGAATACCGTAGCCCGTGCCGAACTTCTGCAAGTTGCTACCGACTATCGAAACTCTATCGCCTCACTCACCAAAACTATCCGTGAGCGAGTCGAAGCAGGACTAGTTGACCCGCAAGACTTGCTTATGGCAGAAGTAAAACTAAATGAAGCCGAATACCAATTGCTCCAAGCAAAAAGCAGTTTGGAAACAGGAAGAATGGCACTTAATTCACTGATTGGCACGGCACTTCATGAAATAACGGAAGTGGAAGATACCATTCCTTCCATCGTAATGAATGAGCAGTTATGGAAGCAAGACGGTTCTAACCGACCGGAACTAAAAATAGCATACGACCAAATAGGCATAGCCGAAAGCTCAAAGAAACTGACTGACTCAAAATATAAACCGCAACTGTATGTCGGCATAGAAGGAAGTTACTCTTCACCAGGATATAACTTTAAATCCGACCTTGATCCCAACTATGCCGTTTATGCTAAGTTATCTGTACCTATTTTTGAATGGGGGAAACGACGCAACGAAAAACGGGCAGCCTCTTTCCAGATCGGTGCCGCGACTGATAATCTGCACCAAGTAAGTGACCATGTAAATCTGGAAGTGCAGACAGCCCGTGTATCCTTGTCTCAAGCAATGGAACAAGTACAATTAACTAGAAACTCATTGGAAAAAGCCCGCAAAAACGAACAAATGGCATTGGAAAGATATACAGAGGGGAAAGTATCAATAGTGGAAATGATAGAGGCACAAAACTATCGGCAGATTTCACAAACCAACTATGTACAAGCCAAAGTTTCTGCACAAGGACACTATTCCGCATTGCTGAAAGCTTTAAACAAATATTAGATAAAACCAACCATCATGAAAAGCATATTCTTCCATTCACCAAGGAACGGAATTTATCCGTACCTATAGTGAATGGAAAATATTAATTTAACACCTCTCCAGTCTATGATTATTCTGTAAAATATTGTAGCTTTGTTCACATGAAATGGAATGTTACATTATATGGTCTTTTATTCTCCGGACTAGGAGCATTTTCCTATCTTCTTCTAGCCAATTATTCCGATTTGTCACCCCATGTGGCAGATATGCTATTTTCCAAAGGTGCTTTTATCTTCTTCATCACAGCCTTCAATATTCTTGGCTGCTCAACGTTGCGGCTCAGTTCCTGGCTAAACAGTCAATATGCATTGAATATCCGCAAACGTTGGAAAATTATTACCATTTATATAGCCGTAACTCTCCTGTTCTTTCTTTTGAATTATAGTTTATTGATTGTCGGAAAACTTCTGGTAGGTTCCTACAACATATTTATTTTCCCCAATGGCGGCTGGCGCATCCTCTTTCTGGTATGGTTGGTGGAGTTAGTTATTGTAGGACTACTTTTATCTAACCGTTCTATTCAGAACACATTAAAACTGCAACAAGAAGCTGCCGAACTTCAAAAAGAAAATAACACAGCCCGTTACACCGCCCTGCAAAACCAACTCAATCCACACTTTCTGTTCAACAGTCTCAACACACTGATTGCAGAAATAGAATACAATCCCGCCAATGCAGTCCACTTCACTAAGCATCTGTCCAGCGTTTACCGCTATGTCCTTCAAAGTCAAGATAAAGTCTTGGTACCTTTAAGCGAAGAATTGGAATTTATGAAATCCTACCTCTTTCTTCACGAAGTCCGATTAGGAAATTGCATCAGTTACAAATGTCATCTTCCCGAAGACTATCCTGAAGCCATGCTCCCGCCACTAACTTTGCAACTGCTGGTAGAAAATGTCATCAAGCATAATTCCATCACCTCAAACAAGCCTATGCAAATTAATATAGAAATTGAAAATTATTACCTGACAGTAAGTAACCCTATCCAACCTAAAAAGAGTAATGACACCTCTTCGGGAGTAGGATTGAATAATCTTTCCAACCGTTGCAAACTACTGCTCGGCGAAGGAATTATTGTCACTAAAGCAAACAATTTGTTTACCGTAAAAGTACCTTTAGCATATGAATAAACTAAACGCAATCATTATAGAAGATGAAGTGCCAGCAGCACGTTTGTTACATTCCATGATTACCCGTCTGCGCCCGCAATGGACACTGACCATTATACCGGGCAGTGTGGACGAAGCTGTGGCTTGGTTTAAAGATAATCCACAACCCGACCTGATCTTCCTCGATATCCAATTGGCAGATGGAAACGCATTCGATTTCCTTTCGGCCGTGCATCCTTCCTCTATAATTATTTTTACAACTGCCTACGACCAATATGCCATCCGCGCATTTACAGTAAATAGCATAGATTATATACTGAAACCCATCGACGAAACACGTCTGCTCGATGCCATCATCAAATACGAAACTTTACAAAACAAAGGAATCTCCCGCCCCCAAGAATATCTGGATACATTGCTGGATACCCTGCAACATAAAGAAAGACGTTACCGTACACGCTTCCTTATTTATGGAGCCGACCGTTTCTGGTCTCTTCAAGTAACGGACATAGCCTATTTCTATTCTGAAAATAAAATAACTTTTGCCGTCACCCAAAAAGGACAAGAACACATAATCGACCTGTCTCTGAATAAATTAATGGAACAGTTGGACCCAGAACAGTTCTTTCGCGCCAACCGTCAGATTATTATCAGCATTGCTTCCATAGACCATGCCGAACCTTATTTTAATGGCAAGATAGTAGTCAGTGTCCTTCCTCCTTACAAAGCCCAAATCACCATCAGTGAAGAAAAACTTTCTTCATTCAAGCTTTGGCTTAATTATTAAGAAATGAAAAAGGAAGATTAAGCACTTACTAATCGGTAAACATGATAGCCTCAATGCATATACCTTGTTTATTGATAACACACTCTATAGTCGCTGCCGGAAGCCGGAACTCCAAGATATGCGCATCGGGCAAATAGGGACATATATATCTTTGTGAATCAGGATGAAATGTTCTGATACACAATTCCGAAAATCCAATAAAGCCCCTTACTTTAAAATAATTAAAGCAAGATTGCGAAAACGGCAAAAAAGGAGGTCTATTTTCTTTCATTAGTCTTTGCAATAGATTTATGTTACTCATGTCAAAAACATGAACTTATCATAAACAAGCGTGTGTCCGAAAGGTTTATCAAAAGTTCCATTTCTTCCGCCGCAATATAAAAAAGCAGTCCGGCACAGATATTCATCCATATGCCGGACTGCTTTTACACCATATTATCCTTCTTACTTATTTCTAAGTTTTTTACACAAATCTGCTTTATCCGACAAACAAGGAGGATCGAAAAAATATTCATTCCACCAAGTAACGTTTCCGCCCGATAATATAAACAGTTATTCTACCGGCGGCACCTCCAGAATACTACCATAACGATGATATTCAAATGAAATACTTTGCTCCTTGATGTAATGAATCAATTCCACACGTCCGTCTTTCACCGGTTTAGCTGTAGCAATATACTTATCAATACGTGCAGCTTCCTCGTACATTTCCATCGGAATATCAGCCCCACAAGTGCGGATACGTTCATAATTCTTCATTGATTTCAGGAATCCGGCCAACGCTTCTTCTTTTAAAGGACATCCCAAAGAAGCCAATGCAGCGGTACGGTCATCACCAGGTTCAAAACTAATACTCAATGGAGTATGACAAATTCTGGCAGCCAAAGCAATCATCTTTGCATCTTCATTGTTATCTCCCGGGAAAAGACGCAAAACCATATTCTTTAAAGGCAGATAGCGGAATGCATTTTGCTCGCCATACAGATTATTGACATCACGAGCATGCGCAAATTCCTGCTCGTATGCCTTCACATAACTTTGTGTATAGTCGGTGGTACTGCCTGGCTTATCTGCAATATTTACAAAACAAGCACAATAGTTAGGACCACCCGCCTTCACACCTCCACCAAAAGCCGACAATTTCATTCCACCGAACGGCTGACGATTTACAATGGCCCCCGTTATACCACGATTGATGTAAAGGTTACCTGCCATAATTGAATCTTTCCACAATTTCTGTTCGCCTTCATCCAGACTCTGTAAGCCCGAAGTCAAACCATATTCCAAACTGTTTACCAAATCAATGCCTTGCTGCAAATTCTCAATGCAAACCACGCTCAGCATCGGACCGAACAATTCCGTTCTGAATGAATAGTTGCCGGGACGTACCCCCCACTTCACTGTAGGAGCCAATACATATTTATGCTTATCAAGAAAACGAGGTGGAACCAGCCAAGACTCCCCTTTTTCCAGTTCCAGAGCTTTCAATAATTTATCATTCTTATTGGTAATCATCGGACCTACCACATTCCCAGGATTCCATACACTACCCACCTTCATACTAGTTGCGGCATCTTTCAACTTATCTTGAAAGTTCTTGTCCTCATAGACCGAGCGTTCTACCAGCAATAAAGAACATGCGGAACATTTTTGACCGGCATTACCAAAAGCAGAAGCCACAATATTCATAATAGCATGGTCACGGTCACCGGAAGCTGTCAAGATAATTGCATTCTTACCACCGGTTTCTGCCGACAATGGAGTAGCCGGATTACTGCGTGCAATATTTTGGGCAGTGTCTGTCCCTCCTGTCAGAATAATATGTTTGACAGCCGGAGCAGTAGTCAATACCTTTAATGCCTCACGGTCTGTAATGATAACCTGCAAAGCCTCTTTAGGCACACCTGCATCCCAAAATGCCTTGGCAAACAACCATGCCACAGGAGCGGCAACAGTAGCCGGTTTCAGAATCACAGTATTTCCTCCTGCCAGTCCTGCCACAATACCACCAATAGGTATGGCACACGGAAAGTTCCACGGAGAAATAACCAAAATAGTCCCTTTAGGAGCAATATCCACATCCGGCAATTCTGCAAACTGCTTCATGCTAGTGGTATAAAAACGAGCATAATCGATCCCCTCCGATACCTCCACATCGCCTTCCACCACTGTCTTCCCTGTCACAGCACACATACAACCTATCAAATCACCACGCATCTCACCCAGTCTGTTGGCAGCTTCATACATTATTTTATGCCGTTCCTGCAATGTGGTCTTTCTCCATCCGGCAGGATCTTTTTCGGCTATTTCCAAAATTTTCATCACCTGTCCGGCATCAGCTTGTGACATTTCACATACACAAACTTCATCATCCTGACAACGGTCCATATATTTATGACGCTTCTCACAAACCACCGTTTCAGCTCCTATCTGCAAAGGAATGATTTCAGGTGAATCCGCCGGTGACTTCTTCCACTTCGCAAAAATATTCCGAACCCACTCCTGGTTCTGAGCCAAATCAAAATCAGTATCAGGTTCATTCTTCATTACATCAGCTGGTGGAACGGGAGTATAACGATGCAAGCGGTTTTGTGTACGGGTAGGAATATGCGTAATAACATCTTTCATCTTATAAGCTTCCTCAAACTGGTTCTGCAAGAAGCGCCAAGTATCCGTACCCGGCTTCAAATTGAACGAATGGGTCAGAAAGTTGTCCGGAGCCGTATTTTCATCCATACGACGGACCAAGTAAGATACTGCATTCAGGAAATACTCATCTTTTACCACCGGTGCATATAAAATCACATGATTTCCCAATTGGGATTGGGCACGCCATACATGATCAGCCATACCTTCCAACATTTCAAAAGTCATGTACTCCGCGCTTCCCAGCTTCCGGCTCAACAGATAGGCGTATGCAATAGTGAACAAATTATGAGAAGCGACCCCCACATGCAAGGCTTTTGCATTCTCCGGTAACAAAGCCCGTTCCAGAATATGCAAATAATTGGCATCGACTTCTGTTTTCGATGTCCTCACTGGATTAGGCCAGCCACGAAGAGAAGAGATAACCGTTTCCATTTCCAGATTACAACCTTTTACCAACCGCATTTTCAATGGCGCACCGCCATCAGCCATACGCGCTTTGGCAAAGTCCAACAATTCAGTCTGAAATTCATACGCATCGGGCAGATAAGCCTGTACAACAATACCTGCCGAATAGTTTTTAAATTCCGGTCTGCTCAACACTTCTTTAAACAAGCGCAATGTAAAATGAGCATCTTTATACTCCTCCATATCCAAATTGACAAACTTGGAACGTTTTACACCATTCTCATCTACGTAAGGAAAATCAATCGCTTTCTGATATAGCGCACACATACGTTTCACCAGTTCCGGAAAACTTTCTTCATAATTCAGCGCATGGGTCTGTGCGTAGATACCCGATATTTTCACGGAGATATAATTGATATCGGGAGCCTCCAAAGCTTCTAAATAATGGAAATAACGATGGTCTGCTTCTCCGTTTCCTAATACGACCTCACCCAGCAAATTTACATTCTGACCAATCTTTTGCTTAAAACGGGCAGCCAAATGGGCTGTTAATTTAGGACGCGCCTCATCCAGAATCACTTTAGAAGTATCCATACGAAGGCGCTTCTTTATGATTGGTATGGCAATAAAATCAAAATGGTGGCCAAAAGCCTGGTACATTTTAAAAAGGAAAGCATCACGCTTATTCAAGAACTCAGGTACACCATAACGGTCTATCAGCTTCTTGATACGTTCTGCCAATTTCTTACGATCACGAATTTGAGAAGATTCGTCCAGCATCTTCACCAGGAACTTTTTGTCCTGTGGCCGTTGTACCATAACGGCATATTTATGCTGTTCTTTACGTTCCTCACTAGTGATGGTTTGTTCACACGTGTTATAAAGCTTCAGTACCCATTCTTGTACTTCAGCGATAGTCGGTCTGTTGTCCATAGTAAACTCATGTTAATGTGTAAGAATTAAGGATAAAAAAATCATAGGTAAACAACCAAAGACATGAGCATCGTAGGACTGAACATAACGGCACGATACCGGTGCAAGGTCTGGAGAGCCTGCTGCGAAAACCGGTCAAATATAAGTTCTCTGCCCATAACGTAAATTCCTTATAAAATGTTACTGTTCATGTGCAAATATACACTAATTCTTTTATTATCAAAGGAAAAAGTGAAAAATTATAATCCGGAACATATTAAATTTCCAATTTAAAGAAAGTAGGCTGATTGGAAGCCCTACTATAGCCTTCCAACAAATAGAAATCCGTACAGGCCACATGAATGGTAAATAAATAATTGATGGTATGCGGGTGGTATCCTTTGGGAGGAGCGATACAATATAATCCACCTATCGTTTCCTGTGCCCAAGAATAAGACTTTTCCTTAAAATCGGCTACAAAAGCTGCCTTTCTGAAACGATCTGAGATTTCACGCAAATAAAACTCACCTATATGACAGGCATTGCTCCGATTAGACTCATGGTTGGCAAACAGCCAAAAATCATCCTGCAAACGAATACCTACCAAAGATCCTATATTGGAATGAATGCTATATAGAACAGATTCTCCGCTGTACAAACCATCCCGACATATAAACGCCACCTTCTCCAAGCAATAAAATATATCATAGGAAAGGCCTTCATGCTCATCTTTCCAGTGAAACAGACCATTCTGTATCTGAAGTGCATACACCGGAACCGTCCATTGCCCGCAATCCAACAGGCACAACACATCGCAGCCTCTTATCAATTTATGATAATCAGCCACACATTTATCCTGCGAATTCCAAACAATAATTTTCATCACTCAGGCTAGTTTTATCCGTTCATTTTTATGGTACAGACATAAAAAAGAGACGTGGGACCTGCTTAATATTTTATCTGCCTTAGAGGTATCCCCATACCAGCTGCACAAATAATAACAACAGTGTCCCACGTCTTTATGAATATACTAATCCTGTTAAGGAGTATAAACACAAGACGTGAGCGCTTGTTGTATTACACTTGTGCAGCTTTGAAAATTGGGGATTTTCTAAGACAAGGTAATATTTTAAACGCTCTTAATTATATATGTTCCTTCTTGTTTTCAAATGAATTTTCATCTGTTTTCAAGAATTGGTACAAAGTTAAAAAAAGAGTTCTGATTAAAGTGGAATTAATCTATTTTTTTAAATAAATAATAACCCGGATGAACATCTGAAAAAGTTATTCCCCCATTACAGTAGCTACAATTTTACGACCACCTCCATGGTTGCGGAACTCACAAAGGTAAATTCCCTGCCAAATACCCATATTCAACCGACCTTCTGTAATAGGAATAGTGAGGCTGACGCCTATAATTGTTGCTTTTGCATGAGCAGGCATGTCATCCCAACCTTCTAAAGTATGTTCGTAATAAGGCTCACGTTCCTTTATCAAATGATTAAAAATAGATTCCATATCCGTACGGACATCCGGATCGGCATTTTCATTGATACTTAATGCCGCACTAGTATGTTTGATGAACAAATAAAGCAAACCTGTTTGGGGAAGTGGCGGCAAATTGCGTACCACTTCATCAGTAATCAGGTGAAATCCCCTGGTACGGGGACGAAGCGTAAATTCTGTCTGAGATACCATAACTATTATCAACCTTTATGCATCCATATAGATGCCACTTTACGACGTACCGCTACTATATTAAATAAGGATACACCCACAAAAAGCAAAACACCTATAACCAAGGCCGGTCCTAAATTTCCTTCTTCCAATTGTGGGAATAACTTTCCTATCATATCCATATAGTTACTCCGCACATAAATCACAATTCCCACTGATAAAAACAGCACCACAGCATTGAGTGCCAATGTCAGCATTTGATAAGGGAGCGCCACCTTAGCCGGACTGTAACCTATCAATAACAGATTCTCTAACTTGGATGTATTCTTTTGCAGCAACAAATAAATACTGAGCATCAAAATATAGAAAGAGAGCACACTGATAAGCAAACCTACAGAAAGCACAATTCCTATAATCACTTTCAAGAACCAGGTAGTCTTTCCCGCATCCAACTTGTCATCTTCCGTATCATATCCCTTGTCTTTAAAGAATCTGGCAATACGGTCGTCCGTAGGATTGTTCACTTCAACAATCAGTCGTGACGGTTCGCTTTTCTGCCCCGGGGCAAACTCATTGTTGGCCCACGTCATAAATGTTTCCGGAACAAGAATCGTATTCAGACGATTAGAGAAACCAACTATTTTTCCTTTAAAGTTTTCCGTACGCCCCACACCGGTAATACGTATATCCAAATTAACCATACCCATCACCCCTTCCGACAATTGCGGCAGGCTCCGGCTTTGTGCAAAACCGAAGTTATACAGATTCAGATAATTACGGGGGATGATAATAGGAACGACCCGTTCATATTCATCAAACTCCCATTTATCCAGGTTCACATCCACATACTCATCGGGAACAGACTCAAAGAACATGGCTGTAGACATGTGCAATCCCACGTTCTCCATCCCCATGCCTGCCGACACTTTAAATTGGGAAGGGATAAAAGCCCCTACCCCTTTGGTAAACGGCTGTTCGCTGATTTCAGCAATGTCTTGTTCGGAAAAAGTCTTGCTTTTACCGACAAAAGAACCCAATGTGCTCACTTTCTTGCTTACTATCACATAGTCTTTCTTCATGAAACTGTCACCTTCTGTAAAAACCGGCAACACATCTTTATAAAACTGAACACTCAGCAACACAATGACCATACCGCACAGATTGGCAAAGAAAAAACCCGCCAATTGTGAAAAGCTGATATGCTGACGTAATAATTTCCAGACCAACCTCATAGCTTCAACGTTTTTGTGTAGTTCAACTCCAAATGCTTGCCGATAGAGGTCACAATGATACCTGCCCCCTGTCTATCCGCTTCCTCCACCAATATCCGGGACATAATCCGTCCATTCTCCTCATCCAGATGGCTGATAGGTTCATCCAGAAAAATAAAATCAAAAGGTTGGCAAAGGGCGCGGACCAACGCAACACGCTGCTGTTGTCCGAAAGACATTTTAGCTATTGGCGTATCCCATTTATCGGCAATGCCGAACTGTTCAAACCAAGCCTTGATTTCTTTCTTAGATTTAAATCCGGTCAGCGAATTCTTCAACTGCACATTCTCCCACGCTGTCAGTTCTGTAAACAAACGTAATTCCTGAAACAACATACTGATGGAACATTTCCGAATCTCCACCCAGTCGCGCACCGAAAGCGTACGAATATTTTTCCCGTCAAAACAGATGATACCTTGATAGTCGTTACGGTATCCGTATACGTAGCTGCAAAGCGATGATTTTCCTGTACCGGACGCTGCCTCCACCAAATAAGCTTCTCCACGCTTCAGAGTCAACGACTGATGCCAGACATCAGATATAATAGAATCCCTCCCTGCAAAAACGGCAGGGAGGGTCTGTTGTAATTCTATAATGTTCATAAATTCTCCAATCCACGTACAATCAACTGTAGCACGTTGACCTCTTTATCTTTCATAACAATATTCATTTGGGCGCTTTTCCAATCGGGAGCCATCACATCCATATAGTCGCAAGGTCCCAGGATGGCATTGAACATGGCGGCATCGCTGCCCAGCATACGGGTTAACCGGGGATTCTCCTGAACATCCTTCACCAGCTGCGCCGCATTGAACGCCATAAAGAAACGGTTCTTTGTCACCTGTCCGGCCCAAGGAGTATTCTGCAAAGAAACTCCGTAACGGCGGCCTGCCTCATCTGCCAGTCTTTCATTGTTCGAGATATAAAGCAGATTGTCCTTCACACCAAACCAAATGCTTTGGCGATACATACGGAACTCGTATTGGTCTTTACCCGTAGAGTTTAACTGCATCTGCCCACCGGTCATAGCCAACAAAGGTTTCAGGTCTTCGAAGGACTGCAAAAAGTCTTTATTCGTTACATCAGCATAAATCAGCAAGTCATTATTCGACAAGGAATTATAGCCAACCGCAACATCTCCATGAATAGAAGAGAATATACCTTCAATATCTATTGGTAACATCGAATTATCCAACGCTTGCCTGATGGTAGGATTTTCGCAAAGCAAATCATAAATACCCTTTCCATTGATATTACCTCCTGCCCAAACCAACGTATTGGCAGGGAAATACTCTAAACAGGCTCCTTTAATACATGAGGAAGCAGCCGACTGTTTTTCATACATAGCAATCAAATCCTTGTTTTCAATCAAAGTCTCCACGTCCACTACAATTTTGCCTTTTTCGAAAGTGGCGGAAACCAGATATTTGATATCTTCCAGTTTCAAATCGGCAGGCATTCCCATACGCATCTGCATGGTAATATCATTAGGAATGAACGACATATTCATCACTGTAACGACTTCACCTTTTGCCGAAGCCAACTTACCAAAGTCTGTAGTCTTTACGTAGCTGTTTTCAGCATCCTGACGCATCAATGAAAGCAAACTTCCTTTCAAACTGAGGGCATCTCCTTTATTACTACCCATCAATAAGAAAGTCCCCTTATTAAAAGCGCACAGCGCCGTACCCATCTGTGTCCATGTACATCCGCTTTCACTTTTCAACTCCGTACATATCTGCTCATTCTTTAATGCCTCCAGCAAAGCTTCCACTTTACCTTCATCATCCACTTTCGCCAATAAAGCAAAAGCATTAGAATGAGGAGTGATGAACATATACACCTTATCGGTAAAAGACAAGCCCGATTCAGACGGATTTTGAATAATCTTCTCGGCAGTCTTGTAAGCTTCACCCTCCAAACCGCTTTTCAATGCGTCCGTCAGTTTGGCCACAACCTTTTCTCCTCCTTTACCGTTTATGCCGCTCTTCTCCGCCATCGTCTTGAAATCGAATGACATAACCATTGCCGCATCCTTAGGAATAGCGTTGGCATACTCACTTTCAGACGAACAAGAAGCCATAAGCAGCACTATCGCTACGAGTGCAAATCCCCAAATACCTTTTCTCATATTCTTATTTTTGGTTTAATAAATTCAGCGTATGACAGGCTACCAATGCAGCTGTTTCCGTGCGAAGACGGGACTTTCCCAAACTGACAGGCTGAAAACCCGCCGCTATAGCCTTAGCCACTTCTTCCTCGCTAAAATCTCCTTCCGGACCTATCATCACCAAAGCATCTTCTCCGGAACGCAATATATCTTTCAACAAAGGTTTTTCCCCTTCATAGCAATGGGCGATGAACTTCTGCCCTTTAAAATCCCGTGAAACAAACTTATTAAAGTCCGTCATTTCATTCAGCACCGGCATAGTCGCCTTCAACGATTGTTTCACTGCCGATACCAGAATCTTTTCAATACGTTCCTTCTTGATTACTTTCCGTTCGGAATAACGGCAGTTCAGGAAAGACAGTTCATCAAAGCCTATTTCAGTCGCTTTCTCTGTAAACCATTCAGTACGATCCATATTTTTAGTGGGAGCCATGGCAATATGCAACCAACCGTTCCACCCTTTTTCCTGCGGAATCGTTTCCGTTACCTTCACTTGGCAACGTTTACCGCTTGCAGCACTGATTACAGCTTTGTAAAAACAACCTTTCCCATCGGTCAACATAATCTCATCGCCTATGGAAAGGCGCAAAACCCGTAAACAATGTCCTGCTTCCTCTTCCGGAAGCTCAAGGTTACTCGCTATATCAGGGGTATAAAAAACATGCATAGTTCTTCTTGTTTTTTCAATTTATATATCAAGCTATTGTATTCTCCTCCTCTTGTTCCCGTCGTTTTATCTCATCACGCAAACGGGATGCCTGCTCATAATTCTCTTCTTCTATAGCCTTTGACAATGCTTCTTTCAGCATCACCACATCAACTGTATTTACATTGACAGAAAATGCCGTACTCCCAACTTCATGCAATTGCTCACTTTCCATAATCTCATCAGTAGTATAGACAGGACACCCGCAACGCATAGCCAACGCAATCGCATCGGAAGTACGTGAGTCTATTTTAAATACCTCACCTTCCTTTTCCAAAAACAGATAGGAATAATAGACTCCATCCTTTACCTTATATATCAATACTTTCTTTAAAGCAGTCCCCAACTCTTTGGTCACCGTCAGAAAAAGATCGTGCGTCAATGGTCTGGGCATCTTATAGCCCATCATTACCACCTTAATAGCCTGCGCCTCCAACGAACCGATAATAATAGGCAGCTTACGGTTGCCGTTCACTTCTTCCAACACCAACGCATATGCATCCGCCGGCTGCAATGTAGAGGACATATCATGTACCTTCAATTCTATTTCATCCATAATTTAACTTTCCTTCCACCATTCCCGTCTACATCGGAAACGGTCAAAAAATAATTTATCAAACTTGCCCGGGACGATGCTTATACTTGAATATGACAGCAAACAATACCGCAACCGCCAAGGCATATCCCGCAAAGACAAACCATGTCATGCTCCATCCCTCCATCTGCGGAGCACTGCTGTTCATATCAACAAAACGATTTACCACTGCCTGAGCTCCCAACGTTCCCACCGTAGCGCCAATACCATTTGTCATAATCACGAACAATCCCTGAGCACTGGAACGGATGGATAAATCAGTTTCATTGTTAACAAACAACGAACCAGAAATGTTGAAGAAGTCGAAAGCCACCCCATACACAATCATGGACAGTACAAACATCCAGACACCCGGCCCAGGATTCCCCAGTCCGAACAATCCGAAACGAAGTACCCATGCCAACATGGCTATCAGCATAACACGCTTGATTCCGAAATGCTTCAACACAAACGGTATTAATAAGATACACAATGTTTCCGACACCTGCGACAAAGATATCAATGCATTGGCATGATTCACTCCAAACGTATCGGCATACTCCGGAACTCCCTTGAAACTGCTGAGAAACGGATTGGCAAAACCGTTGGTTATCTGTAAAGAAACCCCCAACAACATAGAAAATATAAAGAAAATAGCCATCTTTTTCTGTTTGAACAGTGTAAACGCCCGTAATCCCATAGCATCTACCAACGATTTCTGTTCTCCACCACGACTTACAGGACACTCAGGCAAAGTAAGCGCATAAACCGCCAGTATCACTCCAAAGCAAGCACAAGAAAAAAACTGCATATAATTATTTTGGAATCCCAAGATATCCGTCAGCAACATGGAGCAGATGAAACCAATCGTTCCGAAAATACGGATGGGAGGAAAAGCGATGACAGGGTCCAGTTTTACTTTATCCAGTGCGGTATAGGCTACCGAATTTGTCAAAGCCAATGTTGGCATATAAAAAGCTACACTAAGAGAATAAAATGTAAACAAAGTACCGAAATTAACCGCTTCACCATCCACATAGCCATACCACCCGGCAGCCACCATAAACACGGCAGCCATAAAATGACAGAAACCATATAATTTTTGAGCAGGCACCCACCTGTCGGCAATAATTCCCATTATGGCAGGCATAAACAAGGAAACAATCCCCTGCATGGCGTAAAACAGACCTATCTTGGCCCCCAAGCCAATATTAAACAAATACGTCCCCATGGAAGTAAGATAAGCCCCCCATACGGCAAACTGCAAGAAGTTCATGACTATCAGTCTGAGTCTCATTCCGGTAATTTCGTTTTTCATCTTTCTTCTTTAATGTGTGTTTTTTATATTACTTGCAAAGATATAAAACAATTCGATTTTTCATGGAGATTCATCTTAAAAAACAAAGCCTTTCCGGCAGTTTCACAACTTCCGGAAAGGCAAGACAATTAAAAAGTTTTTGTAATCTAACCAAAAGAGAGTGTTTTATTATCTTGTGTTCGTGAAAAATAATGCCATCATCTATTCAGCTATGGCATAAGCATCCAGTCCTTTCAATGACTGGCGGATAGTTTCCTGCATCTTCTCCATCTCTTCCCGACTCATTTGGCGCACCTCTATACCGGAATCCCTTAGATTATTCCCTAATTCGGCCATCTGCTCATTGAACGAATCCCAATATTCCGGGTCAAGGACAACAGAACCCACTTCTTGCCCATCCTTCATCGGACTGATAATGACGGTCATGCTTACACTTCCGCTTTCTTTGACATTAAGGGTGTAAGTACGTTTCTCATTATCCGTCTTATAAATGAACGTAAAATTCGCTTTCTGCGCCTTGCCTCTTCCCTTCGGCATATCCTTGATGGCAGTTTCGGCATATTCCTCATCCTTCTCGAAAGCCTCAATCAACCTTGCACCTATATTCTCATCCTTTAACGAGAAACTTTTCACCACCTTCACCACTTTGCGGGTTTTAGGGTCACGTTTCGTTACAGAATTGATAGCCACATCATCCCGTTTTTCCAGTTCCGCCGCCATTTTATCAATATTCTTCTGGGCCATAACCTTACCTGTTCCACCCCACATCAGCAAAACAGCCGCCAATGCACTTCCTAAAATAAATCTTGTTTTCATATCTTATTTTTTTTATGTTTTTTATTCGCTTACCAATAATTCCTTTTCTTCTATCTCTTTCTCGGAACGACAAATTTCCTCCACACGCTCCTGAGCCAGTTTCTCCACCCGTTCCGCCTCTTCCAGTGTTTCAATAATACAAGGCATAATCTGTTTCACATCCGAAATTCGCTTGCCTCCCACTTCCACATAACTACCTTCGTAGCACGACCATTCACCACTTCCGCCTGCTTGGTTCTCCGAATAGAAAATCAAGCCTAACCCCAGCGCAATGACCATCATTGCCGCTATACCGGCACTCCAGACAGCTACCGGAATACGCTGATAAAAGCCTTCTTTTCCAACCACCGGTATCTTTTCCGATCTCTTCCCTCCGGCAACCTCCTCCTGACCGTCTGGCTGCGACATACCCGGTTCTCCCTGCATACCTCCCTCATACCAGGCAAACATCGGAGCATATCCCATCAGATGAGAAGGTACATCCCCTGTATGGAAGAAGCGATAAATAGCCTGCTCCTCGGCATTCGTGGTCTCCCCTTCCAGGAAACGGTTAATGTATTCTTCTATATTCCTCTTATCTAATTCCATACCTTACTGTGTATCATAAATTGTTCTTTTACTCTTTTTCTAGCTCTCGACAAATTGGTTCGTACCGCCACCGGCGTACTTCCTGTGAGACGGGCTATCTCCTCTACTTCGAAACCTTCCAGGTGCTTCATGCGGAGAATAGACTGTTGCAAGTCAGGCAAAGTACCTATTACTTCCAGTATCTCCTGCATATTCTCTTCCTCTACCAGTTTCATTTCAGGATTTTCACCTCCACCAATGCTGATGCCCTGCTCCAAATCGACTTTCTCTATCCGAGTGCCTCGCAGACGGTTGATGCACAAATGCTTGGTTATAACAATAGCCAATGCATCCACGCTGCGGTATTGGTCCAGACGGTCACGAAGAAACCAAAGTTTCAACAGTGCATCTTGCACTGCATCTTCTGCCTCGTCGGAGTTTTCCAAATAACGGATAGCCATTCTTAACAAAGCCGGCCGCATTCGTTTTGCCTCTATTTCAAATCTATTTTGTTCCATGTTCACCAGTATGACACATAGAGGTAGGGAAACGTTACATCAAAATGAAAAAAAAATTTGCTGACATGTCAATTTACCAATATACCAATAACCGTATGGGCATATATAGCACCGCTAATTGGCACATCAGCCAGTTGACGGATGCACCAATTATTCAAACTTATAAACCGTATGACTACGAAAGACCTCTCCCGGACGGAGTACAGTACTAGGAAATCCGGGCTGGTTGGGGCTATCTTGAAAATGCATCGTTTCGAAACATACCGCCGAACGGAAAGGATAAGCTATCCCCCCTTTACCTGTCATTTTTCCTTTCAGTCCATTACCGGTATAAATTTGCATTCCCGGCTCGGTGGTGAAGATCTCCATCTTACGCCCGCTTGCTGGATCATACACCCAGGCAGCCGGCCTTGTATCATCTCCTTTCGTATTCAATTCCCAAGTATGATCATATCCGTTTACCACCTTCAATTGGGGATGATCCGCATCTATACATTCTCCGATAGTATGCGGCATACGAAAATCAAGGGGAGTACCGGCCACCGGAAGATATTCTCCTGTAACACATTTCTTATCATCGTATGGAGTAAAACGATCTGCGTCTACCCAAAGTTGCTGGTCCTCCACGCTTTTCGTAAAATTTCCCGAAATATTAAAAAAAGAATGATGGGAAAGATTAAGTACCGTGGGTGCATCCGTAGTTGCCTCGTATGTCAAATCCAACGCATTATCATCCTCACCAAGACTATAGACCAACGTCACTTTCAGGTTTCCGGGGAAACCATTTTCTCCATCAGGAGAGAGATAAGACAGACGGACCCTATGTGTATCTGCCTGCTCCACTTTCCATATTCTATCGGCAAAACCGGGATTCCCTCCATGTGATATATGCCCGGACTTCCCATTGTTAGGGACCAGCTTATACTCTACTCCATCCAGCGTGAAACGCGCATTCAGAATACGTCCTATATAACGCCCCACCGTAGAACCAAAATTCTGCCGTTGCTCCATATATTCAGTAATCGTGGAAAATCCGCACACCACATCCTCCCGTTTTCCATTTCTGTCGGGGACAAGGATAGAAACCACCCGTGCCCCATAGTTTGTGATACAGACCTCCATTCCCTGCTTGTTGCTCAATGTAAATAAATCGGTATGCTGCCCATTCACTTCTGTTTGAAAATCCTTCCGCTGTAATCCAGAAGCTGTGATTTGCTTACCGGTGTGACAAGAAGAGAGCACCAGCAACAAGCCCATACAAACCAGACCCTGTTTTCCTTTCATATCATTCATTTTATAGGTTTTAAATACCACAAATGTAAATCCTCCGATGGAAAATAAGAAAAGCCGGCCTTCCCTTTTTCAAAGGATGACCAACTTTTCAACCATTTCAACCAATTTTTACCCTGTCGCTTCCTCTCTTTCAAAACCATCTTTTTACCATCCAGCGTATTGACAGGCTGATATTCCTGTCTGCCCCGCTATGATAGAAAATCCATAAACAACTGACTGATAACGCTTAAGCCCAAACAAACGACCTAGTGCTTCCACTCCACAGGCAACCTTAATCTCGCCTTGTAATCCTGCCTTCTGCAACAATCCTGCAAGCAGATTTATCTTTTCCGCTTCCGAACCATATGCAGTACGGATTATAAACAATGAAACGTTCGCCATACAATCATTCATCCCTGCTTCCACATAAGGTTTTCAGCCCTGCCCGTAAGTTGTGACCAAAGTTAAAAGAAAGCAAGCCAGTGTTGCATAAAGTTGTATTCTCATATTTTTCATCTGTTTTGTTTTAACCTAACAAATGCAGACAATTATCTTCTTTTTACATTTATTTTCAGAAAAACTTCTGTTTCCATGCAGTCTTTTACCCTCTCCTGTATCTTCATATAATAACATGACAAAAGAAGAATGAATGACACAGAACTAATAGAGGGATGTAAAGCCGGAAAGCGGGAAGCTTTGGAAACCATATACAGGCTCTTCTCCCGCCAAATGTATGGAGTGTGCTATCGCTATGTAGGCGAAGATTCGGCACTGGACGTCATGCACGATGGATTCGTCAAAGTATTTTCCGCCATCGGCCAGCTACATGCCACCGACCTGCATGGATTCAGATCCTGGATCACCCGTATCATGGTAACCACCTCCTTGCACCATCTCCGCAAACAGAAAAACAGCTCTTTCCTTTCTGTAGATGACCTGGAAGAAAACATGCAACCTGTGGACGAAGAAGATATGATTTCAATTCCTATTGAAACCCTGATGAAATTCATAGCTGAATTACCGACAGGCTATCGCACCATACTGAACTTGGCCGTATTCGAGGAAATGCCTCATAAGGAGATTGCGAAGACATTAGGCATTAACGAACATTCATCCTCCTCACAACTGTACCGCGCCAAATGTATACTTGCTCAGAAAATTAAAGAATACTTAACTCGACAATCATTATGAAACAGGAAGAAGAACCGTGGATAGACCACTTGAAACAACGGGTTAACGAATACGAAAAGCCACTCCCAGGAAATGATTGGAATCATTTTCAAACGGAATTTTTCACTCCCTATCTACATAAGAGAAGAAGGATGAAAACGATGCGTATAGCAGCCGTTTTCTTCTTGATATTCATACCTTTTGCCACTACTTTTTATTTTTTACAGACAGAAAAACATAAAGCATCCTCACCTGTTGTATCCTTACCGGCATACCAGCCAAGAAGCATTACAGGCAGCCTTTCCATTATGCCTGAAAACAAACTGTTACAGGACAGGACCAAATCAAAGACAGCTTCCTTGACAAGACCGCCAATCCAAACAAGTATCCACACCGATACGGCAAATAATATAGAAACAGAATGTATGCCCCCGGTACAAGATACAATCCGGGATACAGAATCTGTACACAAGCGCCCTTCCGGACACAAGCACTTTGCATTACCGTATAAGCGTTCCGGATATACTTTGGCACTTGCCATATCTGCCGGCAATAACGGAGCAAGTACCGGCTTCATAAACAAAACTTTTTCCCGGGGAGACATAGGGAGTTCTCATAAGGATGAAATTATGTATTGGAGTGACTTCAAAGACTATTTGCAGGAATATCCATCGGACTTTCCCGATGCACAAGCTTACGAAGCTCTACTACAAATAGCAAATGACAACACGGGACGGCCCATGACAGAATATACCCATTATAATCTCCCCGTCAGCATTGAGCTTTCGCTCCGTAAATCTATAAGCAGGCACTGGGGGGTCAGCGCGGGACTGCAATACACCTATCTGTCGTCCGAAAGTTCCATAGGAGAAGATTCCAAGTGGGTTAAACGACAAAAGCTCCACTACATAGGCTTGTCCGTGAAATTAGACCGCCGGCTTTATACCACCCGCACCTTTTCCTTTTATGCCACAGGAGGAGGCACAATAGACAAATCCGTTTCGGGTAAACTGGAACAAGATTTCATCGTTCAGAAAGAGAAAATCTATTCCAGTACAGAGAATCTGAAAATAAAACCGTTCCAATTCTCCATACACGCCGCATTGGGAATACAATATAATATAAATCCCACCCTAGGTGCTTTCATAGAGCCCGGAGCAGCTTTTTATTTCAAGGACGGCAGCTTTAAAAACACCATACGTGACAAACACCCGCTCCATTTCAACCTGCAATTGGGGGTGCGCTGGAATTATTAAGGAAACTTCATGCAGTCTTTTGTCCATCCTTGTATCTATAAGATAAAAAAACAACCATGCAAAAAAGACATAAAGACAGACAATGTTATTTTAACGAGCTGGCGAATACGTCCCGTAGTTTCTATATAGACTATGTGAAACAATTTATCTCCCTCAGCCCTTCCACCCACATACTGGAAATAGGTTGCGGAGAAGGAGGCAACCTGCTTCCCTTTGCCGAACTAGGCTGCAAGGTAACAGGAATAGACCGTGCAGCCAGTCGCATACACCAGGCAGAAACCTTCTTCACCGCCTCCGGCTACAAAGGAGAATTCACCACAACGGATTTCTTCAACTTTTCCTCAGCTTCCCGTTACCAACTCATCCTGATACACGATGTTATTGAACACATCAGTAACAAAGAAGAATTCTTCCGTTGCCTCTCTCCTCTTCTAGCTAAGAGAGGCATCATATTCTGGGGATTCCCGTCTTGGCAAATGCCATTTGGCGGACATCAGCAAATTTGCCACAACCGGTTCGTCTCCTCTCTCCCTTTCATTCATTTATGTCCCGGTATACTCTATCGGTTTCTGCTCAGATGTTTCCATGAAACACCATCATGTATTGAAGAATTATCAGACATCAAACGCTGCCGCATGACCATAGACACCTTTGAACAACTTGCTGAAAAGTATGGATACGAAATAACCGACAGACAATTATGGTTCATCAACCCACACTACCAACAAAAGTTCCATCTGCGGCCACGAAAATTATATCCTGTACTGGCACAGTTAAAATATATCAGAAATTACTTCAGCACCTCCTGTTTCTATATAACGCGCCACCGTGAGCTTCATGATTGAGGCAACCCATTTATACTACTTTCATGTTTATACCAACACTATAATTACCAAGATGTTATAACCCGTCATCTAAGCATTTTCTTCTGTTACATTAAGCTTTTTCTTCCAGCCACCTAATACAGACTCCGGCAGTGGACTGTACAGACGATTGGAATAGACTATACAGTCTACTATAGGCGACTGTACAGTCCACTGCCGGAGTCTGTACTACATAAGCATACAAATCCCCTTAATCATCAGCCCGAAAAGACTTAGGAGAGCGTATATAAAGCTTTAAACCCAGGCAGAACGAACTATGCCGCCAGCATTGAAGAAGAACCAACAGAGGGCTGTCACCCCAAAAGAGAAAATGTAAGAAGTGAAAGAAAAAACAGAGCAAATCTCTTTTTCAGGAAGAAGAAGCCTAAAAAAACGGCCTATATCATATATAAAAAAAGAAGGGTATCTATCCCAGACACCCAATCTTCATTAACCTTAAATCTAATACCATGAAAAACACAGTGCAAAGATAAATAGTTTTATGTTATCAAACATAACAACACTACAATTATTTGCTTTCAATTAACATCATTTAAATTTTAAAGGCGCTTTTACAGTTTCAAATTCTGTAAAAACGCCTTTGTACTACATATGATTATACAAACGAATCAAATTATTCCACATACAGCACCAGCCCTTTCAAATACTCTCCTTCAGGATGGTAAATATTTACGGGATGATCTCCCGGCTGGGTCAATTGATGCAGAATACGCACACTACGTCCGCTTTGTGCGGCAGCTGTAAATACCGCATTACGGAAATTCACCTTATCCACCACCTGCGAACAAGAGAAAGTAAACAGAATGCCTCCCGGTTTGATTTTCTCAAATGCTTTAGCGTTCAATTTCGTATAGCCGCGCAATGCATTGCGGAGAGCATCCTTGTGTTTGGCAAATGCAGGAGGGTCAAGAATTATCAAATCATATTGATCCCCCATACGATCCAGGTATTTAAAAGCATCCTCAGCATACGCCTTATGACGGGTATCACCCGGAAAATTTAATTCCACGTTCATATTGGTAAGATCAATAGCTTTTGCCGAACTGTCTACCGAATGTACCAGATTCGCGCCTCCACGCATGGCATAGAAAGAGAAGCCTCCTGTATAGCAGAACATATTCAATACATTACGCCCTTTGGCATAACGCTCCAACAAATGGCGGTTCTCACGCTGATCCACAAAAAAGCCTGTTTTCTGACCTTTCAGCCAATCCACATGGAATTTCAAGCCGTATTCCATCGCTATGTTTTCGGAGCTTCCCCCCTTGATAAAACCATTCTCCGGTCCCAAATCCGCCTTGAAAGGCAATGTGGTTTCTGATTTATAATAAATGTTCCGGACTACATCCCCCATCACCTCGGACAAGGCATCGGCTATCTCCATACGGTAAACATGCATTCCGGCCGAATGTGCCTGCATCACAGCTGTATGATCATATACATCAATAATCAAGCCCGGCAAGTTGTCTCCTTCGCCATGAACCAGACGGTAAGTATTGTTTGCAGGATTACCGGCCAAACCCAAACTGCGGCGCAAATCGTATGCCACTTCCAGTTTATGCTTCCAAAATTCATGATCAATCTCACCTTCCTTGAAAGAGAGCACGCGCACGGCAATACTTCCTATCTGGAAATGCCCGCAAGCTATAAACTCTTTCTTCGAAGTGTACACATCCACTATCTCGCCTTCTTCGGGTTCTCCCTCAATGCGCTGGATAGCTCCGGAGAATACCCACGGATGAAAACGCTTTAACGACTCTTCCTTACCCGGTTTCAGGTATACTTTCTTATAAGCCATTTGTATTTACTGTTGTTTCTATTGGTTCTTCCTCTGTTATCTCATAACCGCCCGTACGTTCCAATTCCGTCAGGCAATTGTAAATTTCCACACAAGCCCACGCATCCGTGGCTGCATATAGTTTCTGTCCCTCGCTGAGCACCTCCGCCTCCCAATTGGAAAGACGCTGGCTTTTTGAAATCTTCTGGCCAAACAAATTGGCGAAGATTTTTTGCAGACTCCGGTCAGCTATGCCGAATCGTCCTACATAGTCCTGTAACTCTATCCAGTTTCCCCGGTCGGGATGCACATCCTCACGCTTCCGCAACGAGTTAAAATCGTCTTTCAGAGACAAACCTATCTTCAAGGTATCGCTCATCAAAAACTCTTGCAGAGAATCAGGCATACCTATCCGGTTCAGGCGAAACAAGAAACAGGTATCTTGCGTAGATATTTGCAACAAAGCTACCTTATGGGTAGTACCGCGTTTAAAAGAAGGGCGTGTTTCCGTATCCACTCCCACTATGCGTTGATCTTTCAAATAGGCTACCGCTTTTTCGGCCTCACTCTCGGTATAAATCACGAAGATGCGTCCCGGAAAAAGCACCTTGGGCATTGCTGCTATCTCGGCTTTAGTAATCGTTTTCCTTATTTGTTTCATAATAATGAATTCTCATCTTCCATTTCTTCCTCCTCGCCATCATCGGCAGGGCTGTACTTCACATCATGCAAAGCACGCATAGTGTTTACCAGCCGTTGTCCCCAAAACTCTCTGAAATGTTCCTTGCAGACCACTAAAGAATCGTTCATCGTCTCATTCAGTCCCAGTTGGAACACACTGATAAAGTCCTTCAAATCCTGATAGATATCTGCCAAATCCTCTGAAATACATTTTTTGATGGGCGTGTCACTGTACACCATATCCGGCAAGAACACTTCCAGATAATCATCCTTGGCTCCTAACACACCGGCTATAGCCCTACGTATCAGTTCATAATCTTCTTCAGTAACGAAGGTTTCGGGTTCGTCCTCTCCTATCGGCTCACACGGAGGCAACAAAGTCGCTTTCAAATAAAGCAACGGAAGTATTTTTAAGGCGGTATCTACAAAGTCATAGCGTTTCATATCACGGGCACGTTCCAGAAAGCCACAAAATTCGGCGGCTACCGTTACAAACTCTACTGTATTTTTGTCAAATATCACCTGACTGTACTTTTCCATAAACATTAAAATTGAATCGCAAAGTTAAGAAAAAAGAGATTAAATAAGGCAATAATTAATGTTTTTCATGTACATTTGCGAAATAATAAATAGAACGAAGACCTATGGCAAAGAAAAAATCAGATAAGGAGACAGAGCCTAAAAAGGTATCTACCAAACGATTCTCCGCTTTTTTAAAGAACGAAACCACACATTTTGTAATCGGATTGATCAGTGTAATTTTTGCAGTTTATCTGTTACTGGCATTTACCTCTTTCTTCTTTACGGGGGCCGCCGACCAAAGTATTTTGGATAATCAGCAGCCGGGTGAACTGATGCAAACCGCCAATCATGTAAAAAATTACGCCGGAGCACGCGGTGCACAACTTGCCGAATTCCTTATAAACGAATGTTTCGGCTTAGCTGCTTATTTTATCATTTTATTCCTGGCCGTAGTGGGTATGAAATTAATGAAAGCTTACCAGTTCCGTATCTGGAAATGGTTTATGTCCTGTTCTATCCTGCTCATCTGGTTCTCTATCACATTGGGATTTATTTTTGACGGCACCTTTGGGGATAGTTTTATCTATCCGGGGGGATTGCACGGACATAATGTAAGCAATTGGCTGATTTCACAAATTGGGATTCCAGGTTTGGGATTATTGCTGTTCATAGCGGCACTATTGTTCTTTATCTATTTAAGTAACGAAACCATACTGGTTATCCGTAAAGCACTGCGTCCCAGCTTCAGACGAAAGAAAAAAGAGGATCAAACAATTTCTGCAACTGAAGAAAATCCGATTAAAGAAGCTCCCCGGAAGGAAGAATCCAGGAAAGAATTCTCTAATCCCGGTCCTGCTATCGTAGATTTCGAATTAGAACAACCGACAAAGAAAGAAGAGGAAGTGGAAGAACAAGTGCCCTTCCCTTTTGAGAGCAAGCAGGTTACCGAACCGGCAGTGATAGAAGAACCTGCCTACACAAACGAAGAAGAGGAAGTTGAAAATACAGATGAACCTGATTTTTCAATCAGTGAAGAAACAAATGAAGAAGACGAGGCGTACAAAGGTCCCGTACTTCCACCATACAACCCTCGTCTGGATTTGGAAAACTACAAATTCCCTAGTCTGGATTTGCTAAATGAATATGAAGATGATGGTCCTAATATTGACATGGAAGAGCAAAACGCCAACAAAGACCGCATCATCAAGGTTTTACGTAGCTTCGGTATTGAAATCAGTTCCATCAAGGCAAGTGTAGGTCCTACCATCACATTATACGAAATTACTCCGGCAGAGGGGGTACGTATCTCTAAAATCAGGAACTTGGAGGATGATATCGCATTAAGTTTGTCGGCACTGGGTATCCGCATCATTGCTCCGATACCGGGCAAAGGCACTATCGGTATTGAGGTTCCGAATGCCAATCCGCGCATTGTACCGATGAAATCCATCCTGAACAGCAAAAAGTTCCAAGAAACCACCTATGAGCTGCCTGTGGCATTAGGCAAGACCATTACGAACGAAGTCTTTATGGTGGACTTGGCAAAAGCCCCCCACATGTTGGTAGCCGGCGCTACCGGACAGGGTAAGTCCGTAGGATTGAATGCCATCGTGACCTCTTTATTATATAAGAAGCATCCGGCAGAACTTAAGTTTGTAATTGTAGACCCCAAGAAGGTGGAGTTCGCTATCTATGCTCCGATTGAGAAGCATTTTCTGGCCAAGCTGCCGGATGGAGAAGACGCGATTATCACCGATGTTACCAAAGTGGTACAAACCTTGAACTCACTATGTATAGAGATGGACAGCCGATACGACTTGCTGCGTAAAGCCGGTTGCCGTAATATTAAGGAATATAACGCGAAATTCATCAACCGGCAGTTGAATCCGGAAAAAGGACACCGCTTCATGCCTTACATAGTGATTATCATTGATGAGTTCGGTGACCTGATTATGACTGCGGGTAAGGAAGTGGAATTACCAATCTGCCGTATCGCCCAGTTGGCACGTGCAGTAGGCATACATGCCATTATCGCGACCCAGCGTCCGACAACGAACATTATTACCGGTACTATCAAAGCTAACTTCCCGGCACGTGTTGCCTTCCGTGTAGCTGCCATGATGGACTCACGTACTATTCTGGACCGTTCGGGAGCACAACAGCTGATTGGTAAGGGAGATATGCTTTACTTGCAAGGTAATGATCCGGTACGTGTGCAATGTGCATTCGTGGATACTCCTGAAGTGGAAAAAATAGCCAATTACATCAGTAAACAACAAGGATACACCACCGCATTCATGTTGCCCGAATATGTAGGCGAAGAGAGTGAAAGCAGCGTTGGCGAAGTAGACATGAACCGGTTAGACCCTATGTTTGAAGACGCAGCCAGACTGGTCGTGATTCACCAGCAAGGCTCTACCTCATTAATCCAACGCAAGTTCTCTATCGGCTATAACCGTGCGGGACGTATCATGGACCAACTGGAAAAAGCTGGAATTGTTGGCCCCACTCAAGGAAGCAAGGCGCGTGACGTACTCTGCATGGATGAAACAGACCTGGAAATGAAATTGAACAATCTGCAACAATAAGTTGTTTAATAATGTTATGATAAAAATGAAAAGAACATATTTACTGGTATTAATCCTTTTCCTTTCAGTCAGCCTATCCGCACAAAAGGACAAACAGGCACGGGAGATATTGGACAAAACCGCCAATGCCCTGCAACAGGCCGGAGGCATCCGTGCCACCTTTGGAGGGACAGGAAATGGAACCTTATTGCTAAAAGGCAACCGGTTCTATCTGAACAGTGGCGGAATACAAAGCTGGTTTGACGGAACAACGCAATGGAGTTATCTGGAAAGCAGCGAAGAAGTGAATGTGAGCAATCCTACCCCGGAAGAGTTGCAAACCATCAATCCTTATGCACTGTTATCCATTTACAAAAGCGGATATAATTATAAGTATACAGGGATCAAAAGCCGTAACGGCAAACAGGGGTTTGAAGTGATACTGACTCCGGAGAATAAACAGGATATCACATCCATCACCTTGTTCGTTTCCCAAACATATCAGCCTTTATATATAAAGGTAGAACAAAGTAATAAATCGGCAAATGAGATTATCGTCACTTCTTACCAAACCAACCAGCCGCTGGACAATGCGACATTCAAGTTTGATAAAAAGAAATTCCCAAATGCCGAAGTGATAGACTTACGATAACAAGCAGAGTTCAAGATAGAGAGATAATATAATATTCATCAAATTAAATTAAGTAAAGAAATAAGTATTATGAGTACAGAAAAAGTTAAATGCCTTATCATCGGCTCAGGTCCTGCCGGCTACACCGCCGCCATTTATACAGGACGTGCCAACATCGCCCCGGTCTTATATGAAGGTCTACAGCCCGGAGGCCAGTTGACCATCACTACCGAGGTGGAAAATTTCCCCGGATATCCCGAAGGTATCAGCGGTACCCAACTGATGGAGGACTTGCGCAAACAAGCAGAACGCTTCGGCGCGGATATCCGCAATGGCATTGCAACCTCCGCCGACCTGAGCAAACGTCCTTACCGTATCACCATTGATGACGAAAAAGTGATTGAGGCAGAAACTGTAATTATATCCACAGGTGCCACCGCCAAATATCTAGGTCTGGAAGACGAACAGAAATATGCCGGAATGGGTGTAAGCGCCTGCGCCACCTGCGACGGTTTCTTCTATCGCAAGAAAACCGTAGCTGTAGTAGGTGGCGGTGACACTGCTTGCGAGGAGGCTGTCTATCTGGCAGGACTGGCCAAACAGGTTTACCTGATTGTACGCAAACCGTTCTTACGCGCATCCAAGATTATGCAGGCACGTGTTATGAACCATCCTAACATCAAGGTACTGTTCGAGCACAACGCTGTCGGCTTATACGGAGAGAATGGCGTAGAAGGTGTTCATTTGGTAAAGCGTCAGGGTGAATGCAACGAAGAACGTTATGACTTGCCTATTGACGGATTCTTTCTGGCTATCGGCCATAAACCCAATTCAGACATTTTCAAGGATTATTTGGACACAGACGAAGTAGGCTACATTATAACAGAAGCAGGTACTCCGCGTACGAAGGTTCCCGGTGTGTTCGCTGCCGGTGATGTGGCCGACCCGCATTATCGTCAGGCTATCACTGCTGCCGGAAGTGGCTGCAAGGCTGCCATAGAAGCAGAAAGATACCTATCTGCCAACGACTTATTATAATAAAAACAAACTAACCCCACAACAAACACTATGACACATTTTCTAAGGAAGATGGCAGCTGCCTGGATTATTCTAGGCAGCGTGTCGGTGGGCTTTGCACAACAGCAAATGCCTCCCATCCCGACGGACCCTAACGTTCGCATCGGTAAATTGGACAACGGATTGACTTATTACATCCGTCACAACGAACTCCCGGAAAAAAGAGCCGATTTCTACATCGCTCAAAAAGTAGGTTCCATTTTGGAAGAAGACAACCAGCGAGGCTTGGCACACTTCTTAGAACACATGTGCTTTAACGGGACTAAAAACTTTCCCGACAAAACCCTCATCCAATATCTGGAAAGCATAGGGGTGAAATTCGGTGAAAACCTGAATGCTTATACCAGCATAGATGAAACCGTATACAATATTTCCAATGTTCCCGTGATACGTGACGGCGTTGTAGATTCTTGTTTGCTGATTTTGCATGACTGGGCCGACGACCTGACACTGGATCCTAAGGAAATAGACAGCGAACGCGGTGTGATTCATGAGGAATGGCGTACCAGCACAAACGCTATGATGCGTATGTACGAAAAAGCCCTCCCTACCCTTTATCCGGAAAGTAAATATGCCTATAGGCTTCCCATCGGCATTATGGAAGTAGTAGACAATTTCCCTTATCAGGCATTACGCGATTATTATGAAAAATGGTATCGTCCGGACCAACAGGGTATTGTCGTAGTAGGCGATATAGATGTAGACAAGATTGAGGCAAAGATTAAGAAGATATTCTCTCCTATTAAAATGCCAGACAACCCGGCAGAACGAGAATACTTCCAAGTTCCCGACAATAAGGAAACTATTGTAGCAATAGAAACAGATAAAGAACAGGCAAACCCAGTAGCTTATTTATGCTACAAACATGAAGCTATTCCTAATGAACAAAAGGGAAACATGGATTATCTGGTAGTGAACTACATGAAATCCATGATAGAAAATATGTTGAACGCCCGTCTGAACGAACTGACCCAAACAGCCAATCCTCCTTTCATCTTCGCTCAAGTCAGCGACCAAGAATTCCTGATTTCCAAAACAAAAGATGCCTTTACAGGAATAGTAGCAAGCAAAGAAGATGGAATTGACAGTGCAATAACTGCCATTGTACGCGAAATTGAACGGGTCCATAAATTTGGTTTCACCGCGTCCGAATATGCCCGCGCCAAAGCGGATTATCTGCGTATGCTGGAATCTGCATACAACGAACGCAATAAAGTGAAAAACGGTGCATACGTGGATGAATATGTACGCCACTTCATTGACAACGAACCGATTCCAGGTATTGAAAATGAATATGCCATTATGAATCAGATCGTCCCCAACCTGTCTGTGGAAATGGTAAACAGTCTGATCCCGGCCTTGGTTACCGACAGCAATCTGGTAGTAAATGTATTCTTCCCAGAAAAGGAAGGATTAAAAGTTCCATCCAAGGAAGAAATTTTGGCTGCTGTCAATAAGGTAAAAGCTGAAACACTGACTGCTTATGAAGACAAAGTTTCTGATGAACCTTTGATTTCTGAAAAGCCCCAAGGTGGAAAGATTACAAAACAGGAAAATGGTCCGTTCGGTTCTACTATCCTGACTCTATCCAATGGAGTACGCGTTATCTTAAAGTCGACCGATTTCAAAGCGGATGAAATCAGAATGAGAGCTTTCAGTCCGGGTGGCAGTTCCTTGTTCCCGAATGATGAAATTATCAATATCAATGTCATGAATGATGTGGCAAGTATCGGCGGTTTGGGTAACTTCAGCAATGTTGATCTGGAGAAAGTATTGGCAGGTAAAAAAGCGAGTGTAAGTGCTTCTGTCGGTGGCAATACAGAGGGGCTGAGCGGAAGCTGCTCACCCAAAGATTTTGAGACCTTGATGCAATTAGTCTATTTGTCATTCACGGCTCCACGAATGGACAATGATGCATTCACTTCATTCAAGAACCGTCTGCAAGCATCTTTGGCAAATCAAGAGGCCAACCCCATGACTGCCTTACAGGATACGTTGCAAAAAGCCCTCTATATGGGACATCCGCGTACTATCCGTATGAAAGCCGATATGGTGGACAAGATTGACTATACCAAAGTTATGGAGATGTACAAAGACCGTTTCAAAGACGCCAGCGACTTTACTTTCATCTTTGTAGGAAACATCAAACCGGAAGAAGTAGAGCCGTTAATTGCAACTTATCTGGGAGCTTTGCCTTCTGTCAACCGCAAGGAAACCTTCCGTGACAATCACATTGATATGCGCCAAGGTGACTATAAGAACATTTTCAGCAAAAAACTGGAAACGCCCAAAGCCTCTGTACTGGTTATCAACAATGGTAAATGTGCATATACTCTGAAAAACCAAATCATGATGAGTATGCTTTCACAGATACTGAATATCATGTATACCGAAAGTGTGCGTGAAAAAGAAGGCGGTACGTACGGAGTAAGCGCATTCGGCAGTCTGACCAAATATCCAAAAGAGAAAGCGGTTCTGCAAATCTATTTCGATACCGATCCTGCCAAACGTGCCAAAATGACGGATATCATTTTGAATGAACTGAATCAGTTTGTCGACCAAGGACCGTCTGCCGAAAATTTGAACAAGGTAAAAGAATTCATGCTGAAGAAATACAAGGAAAATGCCAAAGAAAACAGTTATTGGGTAAATATACTGGGTGAATATTTCTGGGAAGGGACAGACATGAACACCGGCTACACAAATACCGTAAACAGCATTACTGCTAAAGATCTGCAAGAATTTACCAAAGCCTTGTTGGAACAGAATAACCGTGTAGAAGTAAGCATGACCTCGGAAGAAACAAAATAATCCAAGCCTATGCTTCTATCTATTATAAGACAGAATCAAAAACTTGCGGCCAAGCGGAATCCTGCATTTGACAGGAACCGCTTCGCCAAGTTTTTAATTTACTTTATGGTCGCTTTTTGGGCAGCATACCTCATCTTTATCGGGGTCATGCTGTCCTTTGCTTTTGAAGATATCTTTCCCAGCATGGAACCTTACCATATTATGAACCAAGGGTTGATTTATCTTCTGATACTTGATTTCCTGTTACGCTTCATGCTCCAACCGGCCATGTCGCAAGAGATCAAGCCCTATCTGCTTATGCCGGTAAAAAAGAATAAGCTGGTGGATACCCTGTTACTACAATCCGGAATCAGCAGTTACAATTTCTTCTGGTTTTTCCTGATCATACCTTTTGCTCTGCTTACGATTATCCGTTTCTACGGACTCACGGGCATCCTATGCTATCTGTGCGGCATTTGGCTTCTGATGGTTATGAACTGTTATTGGTATTTGATATGCAAAACTTTACTGAATGAGAAACTGCTTTATATACTTCTCCCGATCGGAGTATACGGATTATTAGCGGGAACTGAATTTATTCCCGAAGGAAACCCGGTTTCCACGTTCATGATGAATTTGGGAGAAGGATTTATAGAAGGAAACATACTCGCCTTTCTAGGTGTCATAGCAGCCATTCTGTTACTTCTGCTAGTAAATCGCAAGCTACAGCTACACTTCATCTATAATGAAATAGCCAAAGTGGAAGACACCAAGATGAAGCATGTATCCGAATATAAATTCCTGGACCGCTATGGTGACGTAGGTGAATATCTACGTCTGGAACTAAAACTGTGTTTCCGTAACAAAACCGTAAAGACACAATTCCGCATGGGATTTATCATCATGCTGGCTTTTTCGGCACTGATTGCCTTCACGGATGTGTATGACGGAACAGGAATGATAAATTTTATCTGCATATACAATTTTGCCATTTTAAGTATCATGACCCTGGGGCAAGTGATGTCTTTTGAGGGCAACTATCTGGATGGTCTTATGAGCCGTAAGGAATCTATCTATAACTTGCTTCGTGCCAAGTATTACCTGAACTGCATCATCGTGTTCATCCCTTTCCTGATTATGATGATCCCTGTAGCTAAGGGCAAGATACCCTTCCTCATGGCTCTATCCTATATGCTGTTTACAACAGGATTCGTATTCGCCATGATGCTGCAACTGGCTGTGTACAATAAAAAGACACTCCCGTTAAACGCCAATGTCATGCGAAGTAATCGGGGAAGTTCCTTATTCCAGACCATTATCATCTCATGTGCTTTTTTCCTGCCCTTGATTATCAACAAAGCTCTGACAGCTTTCTTTGAACAGGATACAGCCTGCATCATCATGATGATTATAGGGTTGTTACTGATTGCAACCCACAATATTTGGATAAAAAATATCTATAACCGTTTCATGAAGCGCCGTTATGAGAATATGGAAGGCTTCCGTGACTCACGTTAAAACGAATTGCGTATGAATATCATAATAAACCAATTACAAAAGAACTTTGGCCCGAAAGTGGCTGTAGACATAGAAAATTACTCCATTCAAAGCGGTAACATGTTGGGACTGGTGGGCAATAACGGAGCAGGAAAAACGACCCTGTTCCGCCTGATGCTGGACTTGCTGAAAGCCGACGGAGGCAGTGTACATATCGGAAACATCGATGTGAGCTGGAGTGAGGAATGGAAAAATATAACGGGAGCTTTCATTGACGAAGGTTTCCTGATAGATTATCTTACCCCCGAAGAATATTTCTACTTTGTAGGAAAAATGTACGGACTAACAAAAGAAGAAGTAGATAAACGTGTCGCTAGGTTTGAACGTTTTATGAATGGCGAAGTCATCGGACAAAAAAAACTGATTCGTAACTATTCGGCAGGCAACAAACAGAAAATAGGTATCATTTCGGCTATGCTGCACCAACCGCAGGTACTGGTTCTAGATGAACCGTTCAACTTTCTGGACCCTAGTTCGCAGTCCATTATCAAGCATTTACTGAAAGCTTATAATGAAGAAACCGGAGCCACCATACTGGTATCCAGCCATAATCTGAACCACACAGTAGATATATGCCCACGCATCGCTCTGTTGGAAAACGGAAAGATTATCCGAGATATTGACAATAAAGGGAATTCCGCCGAAAAGGAATTAGAGGACTATTTTAATGTAACAGAATGAAAAAACTACTATTCCATTTGCTGGTATTAGGTACACTGGCCATGTTGTTGGTTTCATGCGGTACCTCTGCCCCACGTTATAACTACAAAGAACTGGCGCGTGCCTCCATCCGTCTGAATATGGATATTGACATGAAAGACAATCACCAACTGTACGTAGAATCAGCAGCATGGCTGGGAGTCCCCTACCGTGGCGGTGGTAACAGCAAACGGGGAGTGGACTGTTCCGGACTGACTTCACATTTATATAAAAAGGTATACCACAAAAAATTGAAACGTAATTCGGATGACCAACGTACCCAAGATTGCCATAAAGTAAGTAAGAGAAACTTGCGCGAAGGAGATTTGGTATTCTTCCATAACGGCAGAAAAAAACGGATTGCCAGTCATGTAGGTATTTATTTGAAAGATAATAAGTTCATCCATGCCAGTACCAGCCGGGGAGTCATAATCAGCAGCCTGAATGAAGATTATTACCGTAAACACTGGTTAAGTGGAGGCCGTCCTTGACAAGATCCTTGCGGACAATATATTCATTACACTAAAATGAATTTAATTTGAAAGAATGAAATACACAACATACCTTTTTGATTTTGATTACACACTAGCCGATTCTTCACGCGGCATCGTTATCTGCTTTCGTAATGTACTGGAACGCCATGGGCATACGGGCATCAGTGATGAAGCCATAAAACGCACCATTGGAAAAACACTGGAAGATTCATTCAGTATTTTGAGCGGAATCACTACTCCCGAAACATTAGCCGAATATAAAAAAGAATATGTAAAGGAAGCAGATACATACATGACTGTCAACACTTTCTTTTTTCCTGAAACGGTTACCGTGCTGAAAACACTGAAAAGCCAAGGTGCCCAAATAGGTATCATTTCCACTAAATTCCGTTTTCGTATCCGCGAAATGGTAGACCAACATTTTCCGAAAGATTTTTTTGACATTATTATCGGAGGAGAGGATGTAAAGCAAGCCAAGCCAGATCCCCAAGGTATAAAAAAAGCACTACGCCGGCTGCATCGCCGGAAAAGCGAAACACTCTACATCGGTGACAGCACAGTGGACGCAGAAACCGCCCAAGCAGCCAAAGTAGACTTCGTAGGTGTGCTCAATGGCATGACAACCCGCGAAGAACTGATGGTCTACCCACACCGGCAAATACTAGACAATCTTTCGTTACTTCCATTAATTCATAAATTCACCCCTTACGAACCAGACAAACATTTTCCGGAAAAGTTCTTTTATTCTTCCTGTTTTCCCCAAAAAATAGTAGCCTTCTACAAACTGCTCCATCAAAAACAAATAAGAGGGAAACATGAAATAAAAGAAAATCCGACATGTTGCGTCTGTAAGAACTGCAGAAACACGTTTCAAGGAAATTATTGTCCCCATTGCGGACAAAACCGCCACACGCCACGTTTTACCATACGAAATGCCTTTCAGAATATTTTAAGTGGGTTCTTTAACATAGACCATGGTTTCAGCCGTAACCTGATAGAACTACTCTACCGACCAGGATACATGATACGGGATTATCTGAAGGGAAAACGTGTACATTACTATAAACCATTTCAAACCTTGTTCGTTCTGGCTGCTCTATACATCATGGGCGTACAACTCATTGACCCGGCAGCGATAAAACTATCGGAAAAGGAAATGGAAGAAGAGCCTACTATCGCCAGCCTGATGGACGACATCAAGTACCAACAGGAACAGACATCAGACAGTTGTACCAAATATTATCTAGGACAAAGTATTACCTATGCAGACAGTGCACAGTGGGCCCAAACTCACAGTTTATCAGAATCAATACAAGCACAAATCGATGCAAAATTCAGCAATCAAGACCCCAATGAGCTAAAAAAAGAAATAAGCAAACAAATAAAAAAGGAGCTTAAACAAAAAATAAAAGCAAAAAACGGCGAGATTGATGACTGGAGAGGTCTGATGAAAGAAATTGGTACGACTTTGGCAAGACAAGATAGCTTACGGATGGCCACTTTAGGAAGAGAAGCCAACAAACAAGACTCAACCATATCGGAAATAAGAAAAAACATATTGGCAAACATGGCCCAACAAGATAATCCCTATGAAGATCAAGATATCTGGAATGATTTGAGCGAAGCCGGAAGTGAAATGAAAAATGTCTTTAACGAAATGACTAACAATTATTTCACAGAAAATAGCTTTCTCTCTGCAGTCGGTAACCTGATGAAAAGTTGGATACATGGCAACAAAGCCTTCAGCATCCTTGCTCTGCTCCCTCTTTTTACAATAAGCACCCGGTTAAGCTTCTGCCGGACCTCTATCGGACGTAGACTAAATCTGACGGAAAACTTTTTTGCACAAGTTTATATAGCCTGCCAAATCTTATGGATTTCTTTACTGATCCTGCCATTTACCGGAACAGCACATTTGAATGATATTTTTGATTTAAGTTACAAAGCAATCTTTATATTATTTGTCTGGGATTACCGCCAACTGTTCGGACTTTCCTGGTGGAAAAGCTTCTGCCGTACAATAATCATGTTTTGGTATTGCTTTTTGGGACTGTTGCTAGTCTGTTCTATCATTATAGGCATCATTGTATTGATAGCCTATATTATACAATGGGGTAAATAAAAGTACAATCACACAAACCTTATTTATACAATCGCGCATCCACAAAATGCAATATGAATAAAAACATTGAGTACAAGAAAAAAGAAGATGTTTTTTCTTTGCAGATATAAATAAATATAGTAATTTTGTGCCCGATTTAGTCCGATGAGGTAGAAAAGTGAAGGCAGTGATGCATTCCACCTTACGGAGAAAACCGTTTAATATTATAAAAAGATGTACGTAATTGTAGAAATTAACGGTCAGCAGTTCAAAGCTGAAGAAGGCAAAAAACTGTTTGTACACCACATTCAGAACGCAGAAAACGGCGCAACTGTTGAATTTGAAAAAGTATTGTTGGTAGACAACAATGGAACAGTAACTGTAGGTGCTCCTACTGTAGAAGGTGCCAAGGTAGTTTGTGAAGTAGTATCTCCGCTGGTAAAAGGCGACAAAGTACTTGTATTCCACAAAAAGAGAAGAAAAGGTTATAGAAAACTGAACGGTCACCGCCAGCAGTTTACAGAGTTAACTATTAAACAAGTTATTGCTTAATCATTTAAAATTTAAGAAGAAATGGCACATAAAAAAGGTGTAGGTAGTTCTAAGAACGGCCGTGAATCAGCAAGTAAGAGATTAGGCGTTAAGATATTTGGTGGACAGGCTTGTAAAGCAGGTAACATCATTGTTCGTCAGAGAGGTACAGAATTCCATCCGGGTGAAAACATCGGTATGGGACGTGACCATACTCTTTTCGCTTTAGTAGATGGTACAGTATGTTTCAAAGTAGGTCGCAATGACAGAAGATCTGTTTCTGTTGTTCCGGCTGTAGAAGCATAATCAGTTACAAAATAAAAAAATTGAAAGACTCTTCATTCCTTGAAGAGTCTTTCAATTTTAGAATACCCTGAACACTAAAACCTTACCTTCAGTTCGGATTATAAAATGCCTGGCCAATGCCTCATTCAAAGTCCCTTGCCACCAATTGGTAAACACAGACAAAGGATAAGCCAACCCTTCGGCAGATAAAGCCGTACTATTCATATTAAAAACAGAAATCTGCTGACCGATATAAGATTCAAACATACTGTCCTCCCTTATGGGAACAAAAATACCATAATCAGTCATCATACTAACCTCCGCCTGCTCCATATAATCCGCCAGCAAGCTGACATTCCCTATTGTATGATCTTCTCTTTTTCCTGTAGCCCCCATGATAGTAATACGCTTCCTCTCCTGTGACAGGCAGAAGCGAAATGCCTTACTCAAATCATTTGTTTCCTGCTCTGCCTCACTATGAATCAACGAAGCATATCGCTCTTTAATATCCGGCAATAAAGAATCGCCATCGCCAACAATGGCTTCCGGCATTCTACCTGAACGAATATAAGTATTTGCTGCCCCGTCACAACAAACCACATAAAGACACTGCCTCAACCACTCCAGTGCCAACGGATGGGAAGGGAAATCACCATCAGCCAGAATAATTGTTTCCGGCACGTCACATCCTATCGGTAATTTATACTCTTTCATAAGATAAATTCATTAATTGTTTCCACTTCAAATAACCGAAACAAGCGATTACCGCATAAAGTCCATACAAAAAAGAAGTGAAATATAAATCTTTGTAAATATAGATACCACAAGAAACAGCATCAACAACCAGCCATGCCAACCATTGTTCCACATATTTATGTGCAAGCATCCACATGGCAATAATACTAAGTGCTGTTGTAAAACTATCCCACCAGGGCACCGTACTATCTGTACAAGTTTCGAGAATAATCCCTATCAGCACAAACACCACAAGCAGCACAACAAACATAGGCAACAGCAGCTTAGACGGTGTGCCGGAAACAGGCTTCTCCCCTTTATCCGGCGTATGGCGCAACCACATCCACCAACCATAAATTCCAGCCAACAAATAATAGATACTGATAACAGAATCGGCATACAGACCCACTTGATAATAAACAACTATATAAATGGCAGGCATAATGACACTGACCGGCCACAACCAAATGCTCGCCCTATATTCAAACCATAAATAAAGCAGACCGATTAAAGCGCCCGCTATCTCAAGATAATTCATCTTTCTTACTTTTCATTTTCTAATCCGGATGCAAAAGTAACGAATAACTCATACACCTTACCATTTTTTTATCTATCTTTGTCCATTAATTCAAGAAATATCAAAAAGACTGAAAAGATATGCTTACCATTAAACAAATTACAGAGAATACGGAAGAGGTAATCCGCGGACTGGAAAAGAAGCATTTTAAAGATGCAAAAGCAACGATAGAACAAGTGCTTGCATTCAATGACAAAAGACGTAGCACGCAGAATCAATTAGATAAAAACCTGGCAGAAGTGAACTCGCTCTCCAAATCTATCGGGCAACTGATGAAAGAAGGGAAGAAAGAAGATGCTGAAACAGCTAAAGCACGTGTAGCCGAAATCAAAGAAACCAGCAAAGCTTTACAAGCAGAAATGGACAAAGCACAGGAAGACATGACCAACCTGCTTTACACCATTCCCAATGTTCCTTATGACAGTGTGCCCGAAGGTGTAAGCGCTGAAGACAATGTGGTGGAAAAAATGGGCGGTATGGAAACCGAACTCCCCAAGAATGCGCTTCCCCATTGGGAACTTGCCAAAAAATACGACTTGATAGATTTTGACTTGGGCGTGAAAATCACAGGGGCAGGTTTTCCTGTATATAAAGGTAAAGGGGCACGTCTTCAACGCGCATTAATCAATTTCTTCCTAGATGAAGCCCGCGCTTCCGGTTACGAAGAAATCATGCCACCGACGGTAGTAAACACCGCATCGGGCTACGGAACAGGACAACTTCCCGACAAAGAAGGACAAATGTATCATTGTGAAGTAGATGATTTGTACTTGATTCCAACCGCAGAAGTTCCTGTAACCAATATCTATCGTGACGTGATTTTGGACGAAAAACAATTGCCTATCAAGAATTGCGCATATACTCAATGTTTCCGTCGTGAAGCCGGATCTTACGGCAAAGACGTACGTGGGTTGAACCGTTTGCACGAATTCTCAAAAGTAGAACTGGTACGCATTGACAAACCCGAACATTCCAAACAGTCACATCAGGAAATGTTGGACCATGTAGAAGGCCTGTTGAAGAAATTAGAACTCCCCTATCGCATTCTCCGCCTTTGCGGTGGTGATATGAGTTTTACAGCTGCACTTTGCTTTGACTTTGAGGTTTATTCGGAAGCACAACAGCGTTGGCTGGAAGTAAGTTCTGTATCCAATTTCGATACGTATCAGGCTAATCGCCTGAAATGCCGTTACCGTTCTGCCGAAAAGAAAACAGAATTATGCCATACTTTGAACGGTTCCGCACTGGCTTTGCCGCGTATTGTTGCAGCCTTATTAGAAAATAATCAGACTCCGGAAGGTATCCGTATCCCTAAAGCATTAGTTCCTTATTGCGGATTCGAGATGATTGACTAATAACAGCTAATTACATATATTGAATGTCATTCTGAGTATTATTCAGAATCCGATCTTTCCCGACAGATTCTGTCTTGTATGCAGAATGACATTCTTTTTTATTATTTCAACCTGATTACTAACCATTTAACCTATTATTATGAATACTTCACAGAAAAATTTCATGGTACCTCTTGCCTTTGTAGGCATGATGTTTTTTGCAATTGGTTTTGCATTGGGCATTAACTCTTTCCTAATGCCGGTATTAGAACGGTCAATGGAAATGTCGGCTTCAGAATCCAATCTCCTGCTTGCCGCCACGTTTGTTCCATTCCTAATTTTTGGTATACCGGCCACCAAATGCATTGAAGCCATCGGTTACAAAAAAACAATGGCTCTTTCATTCATCATTTTCGCTATCGCTTTCGGATTATTCATCCAAGCAGCCGCTACAGAATCTATTGTATGGTTTCTTTTCGCCTCATTCATCTGTGGTGCCGCCAATGCAGTACTCCAAGCGTCAGTAAATCCATATGTAACTATTCTTGGACCTATAGAGTCTGCCGCAAAACGTATTTCCATCATGGGTATTTGCAACAAACTGGCTTGGCCTGCTACTACTCTTTTTATTACCTTAGTAATCGGCAAAACCATAGACCAAATAAAAATGGAAGATTTGTTCCAGCCATTTGGTATTATTGTCGGTATTTTCGTTGTATTAGGCATTATCGCCTTAATGGCTCCACTGCCTGAAGTAAAAGCTGCCGGAGAGGATGCCGCCACAGATGCGGAAGAAGCGGTTGCCTGTCCGTATGCAGAAGGTAAAACTTCCATCATGCAATTTCCTCACTTGCTATTAGGAGTACTTGCTCTTTTCCTTTATGTAGGTGTGGAAACCATAGCCTTGGCAACTGCAACCGGATATGCCAAAGCATTGGAGCTGCCGGGTGACAATTACGGATTTATCCCTTCCATTGGTATGGTAGTAGGATACATTTGCGGCGCAACCTTAATCCCTAAATATCTGAGCCAGGCTACCGCAATGAAAATATGTGCCATCATAGCCATCATTGGTTCTGCATTAGTAGCAACCATGCCGGCTGAAATTTCAATCTATTGCATATTCTTTATGGCATTAGGATGCTCATTAATGTGGCCCGCATTATGGCCTCTCGCAATGGCGGATCTCGGCAAATTCACCAAAGCCGGCTCTTCATTGCTAACCATGGCTATTGCCGGTGGAGCAGTTATGCCATGGGTGCGCGGTGTGGTTCAAGATGCAACTAGCTTCCAGACCTCCTACTGGATCTGTGTTCCCTGTTTCCTTTTCATCCTATATTATGGAATGATAGGATATAAAATCAGAACAAAGAAATAATCTCTTTTTCACATCAAGAACAAACTGCAACAAAATCAAAAACGGATTTATCATGATAGGATCAGCCGCCCCTCACAAAAGGGCGGCTTTTCTTTTGTCTTTAAAAAATATAATCCTACCTTTGCATAAATTATCAATTTGACAATCAACTCAGAAAAACAACGAACTTATAGTATAGCAAAATGAATAAGATTATTTCAAAAGAACATTTCTCGGAAAAGGTCTTTAAATTGGTCATAGAGGCACCTCTGATTGCCAAGTCACGTAAGGCCGGACATTTCGTAATTGTCCGTGTCGGTGAAAAAGGAGAACGTATGCCACTTACTATCGCCGGTGCCGATCCCGTAAAAGGTACCATCACACTGGTAGTACAGGAAGTTGGTCTTTCTTCTACACGACTTTGTGAATTGAACGAAGGAGATTATATTACAGATGTTGTTGGTCCGCTGGGTAAAGCCACCCACATTGAAAATTTCGGAACTGTAGTCTGTGCCGGAGGAGGAGTAGGCGTTGCTCCGATGCTTCCTATCGTACAGGCTTTGAAAGCTGCCGGCAACCGCGTAATTACCGTATTGGCCGGACGTACCAAAGAATTAATTATCCTTGAGAAAGAAATGCGTGAAAGCTCTGATGAAGTAATCATTATGACAGACGACGGCTCATACGGGCGCAAAGGATTAGTGACTGAAGGCGTGGAGGAAGTAATCAAACGTGAAACGGTAAACAAATGTTTCGCCATCGGTCCTGCCATCATGATGAAATTCGTTTGCCTGCTGACTAAAAAATATGAAATTCCCACAGACGTTTCTCTGAACACCATTATGGTGGATGGAACCGGTATGTGTGGTGCCTGCCGTATCACTGTAGGAGGCAAAACACGTTTTGTTTGTGTTGACGGCCCGGAATTCGACGGCCATCAAGTAGATTTTGACGAAATGTTGAAACGCATGGGAGCTTTCAAAGATATAGAAAAAGAAGAAATTCACAAACTAGACACCGAAAAGCCGACGACTTGTGAAGCGACTAAAGAACTGGACGGCCGGGATGCCGAATGGCGTGCAAGCTTACGTAAAGCCATGAAGCCTAAAGAACGAATGGCTATCCCCCGTGTAAAAATGAACGAACTGGATGCAGAATACCGTTCACATAGCCGTAAGGAAGAAGTCAATCTAGGTTTGAATGAAGAGCAAGCTGTAACGGAAGCAAAACGTTGTTTGGACTGCCCCAACCCTACTTGTATGAACGGATGCCCCGTAGGAATCAATATCCCGAAATTCATCAAAAATATAGAACGCGGTGAATTCCTTGAAGCTGCCAAAACCTTAAAAGCAACCAGTGCATTACCTGCTGTCTGCGGGCGTGTATGTCCTCAAGAAAAACAGTGTGAATCACAATGCACTCATCTGAAAGCCGGACACGAAGCCGTTGCCATAGGCTATTTGGAACGTTTTGCTGCTGATTACGAACGTGAAAGCGGTCAAATATCCGTACCGGAAGTAGCGCAAAAGAACAACATAAAAGTGGCAGTTATCGGTTCAGGTCCCGCCGGACTCTCATTTGCTGGAGATATGGCTAAACAGGGATACGATGTCACTGTATTCGAAGCTTTACATGAAATAGGGGGTGTATTAAAATATGGGATTCCCGAATTCCGCCTACCCAATAAAATCGTAGATGTAGAAATTGACAATTTATCCAAGATGGGTGTCAAATTCATGAAGGACTGCATCGTAGGAAAGACAATCAGTGTGGAAGACTTGGAAGCAGAAGATTTCAAAGGTATATTTGTAGCATCAGGTGCCGGGCTTCCCAACTTCATGAATATCCCGGGTGAAAATTCTATCAATATCATGTCTTCCAACGAATATCTGACTCGTGTAAATCTAATGGATGCAGCCAGTGAGGATTCAGATACTCCTGTAACATTCGGCAAACGTGTAGCAGTAATCGGCGGTGGTAACACAGCTATGGACTCTGTCCGCACAGCACGCCGCTTGGGAGCAGAACGCGCAATGATTATTTACCGCCGTTCGGAAGAAGAAATGCCTGCCCGCCTGGAGGAAGTGAAACATGCTAAAGAAGAAGGTGTGGAATTCCTGACTCTGCATAACCCCATAGAATATATTGCCGATGAAAAGGGGCGTGTGAAACAAGTCGTTTTACAGAAAATGGAATTAGGCGAACCAGATGCTTCCGGCCGTCGCAGTCCGATAGCTATTCCAGGAGCAACAGAAACCATTGACATTGATATGGCGATAGTCAGCGTAGGCGTCTCCCCTAACCCGATTGTTCCCAGTTCCATCCCGGGATTGGAATTGGGACGCAAAGGAACAATTGCCGTAAATGAAAATATGCAATCGTCAATCCCGACTATTTATGCCGGTGGCGATATTGTGCGTGGTGGAGCTACAGTTATCCTTGCAATGGGTGACGGACGTAAAGCAGCTGCTTCCATGCATGCACAACTCTCCTCCAAATAAATATTATCATTTTCACTAATTTAGCCCGTTATTAAAAATTAACGGGCTATTTTTATTCTATACCGAAAATAAATCACACAGACAGAATGGACCCCATAAATCCATATAGACCTATATCGCCTATCTGACCAATGTACTGACATCAATTGAAATACATACCATGAATATGAACTCTGTCACTATATCTGAAAATAAAATACAAAACTTGATTACCAAATATTGAAGTAACTATCTAAATGTCTATATGAAGTGTGCTCCATGACAACAAAAGAGGTGTAAACGAATCCTTTTATTAACCAAATAAAATTTAAAGTATTCACATTATAAACAATTAATAACTCAAATTTAACCAGCATTAAACCCACTCCAGATTACTTTTGTTACCAATTATAACCATAAAGAAAAAACGAATGACCCAAAGGGTAAATTTTAGCATATTATTCTGCACTATCAGTATACTGACAGCACAAGCACAATGGAACAAACAGGACTCGATTCGTTTACAGGAGCTATTGAATGGAGATGGAGAACTAAAAATCAACACAGAAGCCGTAAAGTCTATCCATTTCGACTTTCAATCGGACAAAGACAATATAAAAGGTACTCCAATCATGTCCGAAGACAAACCGTGGATGAAGTTTCTGAAAGACTTGCCTAAAAACTTCGGCGACACAACCAAATGGGTACGCCCTAACTTTGTGCGTCTTACTCCCTACACTCCTTACACCACATGGCATGAAGATCCGGTTAATGATCCCATTTTCTTGAAAAGAAAAGACTCTCTGACAATATCATGGAAACTAAATATCAAACTGATTCCCGGTTTGCGAAACGGCTATGTAATATTACCTGCCGGCATGGATCAAACGGTAACTCCCAGTAATAACCCATTAATAGGAGGACTGGATGCCGACAAATTCCTGTATGAATCTTTAACCAAACGAGGACGTGCCATCCGACGTAATCGTAATCGTGCCAAAGGTTGGAAAATCTATCAAAGTTACGTACCAACCCGACAGGATTCCATCTTGTTTCCTAGAATCAGCAAAGTATCTGAACAAGATTCATTGCCCAAACAAGACACTTTGCTTATCAAAAAGGATTCAGCAATTATTAACCAAAACTCATTACTTCTTAAAGACAAAATAAACGGCAAGGACCAAACAGAGAAAAGCCGCTAAATGGTTCCACTTCAGTTCTGTTTTAAATGCCCAAACAGAAAATAATGTAAATACAGCCAATGTGATAACTTCTTGAATCACCTTGAGTTGCATAATATCAAACGGTCCTCCACTATCTTTGAACCCAAGACGATTGGCAGGAACCTGAAGACAATATTCAAAAAAAGCAATTGCCCAACTAAATGCAATCACACCAATCAACGGAAGGGCTGCAAACCAACTGAACTCTTGTCGCATTTTTAAATGACCATACCAAGCAAACGTCATAAAGACATTTGAAAAAATCAGCAAAATTACTGAATAAATACCATGAGACAACATATATTCTAATCTATTTTTTATCTGGAAACAATCTGCCTATAATATCCATTATGCTTTTAACAACTGCATATCAACAAGCATTTTGGGAGTGCAAAGATAATGGAAATAATCGAATTAAGAATAATACAATGAGTTATTGCCGCAACAAGCATGTTTTATTTCCGTTGAACAAAAAAGCAACCAATTCCACTCTTTCAATCTGCTATTTGTTAAGAAAAAAGTTCATTTGCTAAACCATGTTATAACAAGCTTTTTTTCTTTCTAAGAATTTGGACCCATCTCAGAAATTCGTATATTTGCACTGTGTTTTTCATAGTATTAGATTTAAGGTTAACAAAAGATTGGCTGTCTGGGAAGATAGCCTTTTTTATTTTATCCTTGTTAGCCCCCCCCAAAAAAAGTGTCACTGCTAAAAATGAAAAAGGCAAAAACCAAAGTAAGATTGCTTGCAAAAATATAGGGAATGCCAAAGTATGTTTTTCCCGCATCAGAAAACATGTTTGTACACGTATATTCCCATATAGTTATACATACGTACAGACTTGTGCGGACGTATGTATGTATAATTATATGTCCAAAATAAAATTCCATATCAAAGACAAGGGCGTTTTTTAAAAACGTCTTGATCTTTTTTACCGTTACCGGAACTTTGTAAACCGTCATTCTATGGAAATCCCCCCCTTATGCACACTTCTTGCGAGAAAAAAGCCTGAAAACACCCTACTCCCTATCAAGCCTGAAATAGCCCACAATATATGTATATAACTGAGGACAAGCATGTTACACGAAAACATATTTTAGAACACTATGAGAGCATGAGAGCATAAGTGAGAACAAATATTTTTACTATATGCATATAAGTTGTTTATAATTAGTCTGTTATACAGACAGTGAGGGCATGAGGGCATAAACATCCGAACTTCCTCAAGAGAAAAACTGATACGTCAAGAACATTTCTGAAAGCTATCAGAGAACAAAACAATCCTTCAAGAACCAAAGTCCTTCCCCACGATTTTGCAGATAAACCTCAAACAGACCGAAAAAACCGCTTGTTAAAAACTTGTTTTTCAATTGAAAGGACAGAGAAGCACTCTTTACAAGGCAAAGTCATTTAAAAAAAGAAATAAAACATTGCCCGCAAATAAAGTCTTGCTAGCTTGTTCAAGAACTTTCTATTTATCACAAACTTCAAACTTTATTAAATCATTAAACCATTTCTACCCGTATTTGTCATCTAGGAAACAATAAATAGATTAGATTATGGAAAAAATTATTGAGAGAAATGTCCCTATTGCAGAAGAGAATGTAACATTATCAGGACAACCGGCAACAAATATGTTCGAAGACTGGAGTGAGAACATAACTGAAACAGATCTTTTGCATGAAGAAAAAGATAAAGGACTCTCCCCTAAAAAGAATCCCAAAAAACTAATGAAAGAAATGGATCAGATAGTACAGGATGACATTAAAAACATTCATTAATAACTATTCATCCAATCCCCTTTACTATTTTACATTTGTCCTAGGCTAGTGTACAAAAATCACTTGGCGAAAAGAGTATAAGGACAACTGAATACAAATAAATTGGAAACAGCTGCCATAAAAAACAGTTGTTTCCAATTTCAATTATGAACAAAATCTCTATGACGGCAAATTAATTAAGATAACAACACAAGTCTTGATGCCATCCTGTTGGAGCATTATTCACCTCAACAGGGGTAAAATGATTTATCGCAATCACATTCTTCACTCCACGTACTATATCTTTTGCAAACAACGCTGCAAGTCCTAATCCCATTACCCATACTAACACAACAAAAAACTTTCTCATATCCTAATATATTTAAATGGTTATTCTTATGACAAAGAGAAAACAAAGCCTATGCCAAAACAAGACAGGCTTTGATTATCAATTAAATACATTAAGAATAAGCTATTTTCAAAGAAAAAGATCCACATTTTCATTGTAGAATATTTCTACACTTTCCCCAACAAACCAGACATGTACATCACCTTGTATCCGGCACAACAAACAACAGGAAGGATAACTTTATAACATTCTTCCTCATCTAAATACATTAATAATATTGATAGTTGGTTAAGCTGCACACAAGTACAAACAACTAACTATAAGCAGTTTCGTTATATCCCCTAATAACAAAACAACCATATCCACTATAAATCGTGTTCATTCATCCCAGGCAACAATTCTTCCTGAATATTTGTCATGCATTTCCACAAACTATACCGTGCTTCAGGATTCATTTTTTCTAGAGAATATAAAACCTCTTTCATATTTGAACGATTCGACAAACTTTCATAAGGACAATCTTTGATCTGTTTACGAAAACCGCGGATACGTGCCATTTCAATTAAATCCGCTTCATGTACCAAGCACATCGGACGAATAATTGTCATCTCAAATTTACGCATCACTAATTTAGGAGGCATTGTACTGAAGGCTCCCTGAAAAGTAATATTCATCAACAAAGTTTCCAAGATATCATCCATATGATGTCCTAAAGCAATCTTATTGCACCCCTGCTCCTTTGCCACCGTGAACAAAGCTTTTCTCCGATTCCAAGAACAAAGGAAACAAGGAGACTTCCGAGTGTCGGTACTCGGATCAAAAAAAGTTTCATAATGCACAAACGGCACCCCTAAATCCTCTGAGTAGCCTTTCAGATATTCCAAATCAGATTGATAAGGAATATTTGTCATGCCTACATGCACAGCTATCACTGTAAATTTCGGTTTCAAAATACGTGAACGCCTTGCCAATAGCTCCAACAGAGCCAAAGAATCCTTCCCACCAGAAAGACCTATCAAAATTTTATCACCATCCTCAATCAAGCGATACTTTACCACCCCCTTGTTAAAGCGTTGCTCCAACCTTCGCATTATTTTCTCGTCTTCCGTAAATTGTGCCATACATCTTCTTTAAAAATAGGGCACAAAAGTACATGAAAAGAATGATTTATGGAAGATTTAACAAAATAGAATTATGTGAAGCATGAGAATTCCAATTAATATTTGTATTTTTGAATCTAAATAATACGGATTATAAACTAACTATGTACAAAAAATATATCATTGGTTTATTTACTTTATGCTGCGCAGGCAATGCTGCGGCACAAAGCTTGGCGCAAGCCAAACAACTTTTCCTGAACGGAGAATTTGAACAAGCCAAACCTGCTTTCCAAAAGCTGGTAAAACAAGCCCCTTCTAACGCCAATTATAATTATTGGTATGGCGCATGTTGTTATGAAACAGGAGAAAAAAAAGAAGCACAGCCCTACCTTGAAAAAAGCGCCGCCCGCAAAGTCATTGACGCATACCGCTACTTAGGAAAACTATATTATGACATCTATCGGTTTGACGATGCCGTAGATAACTACGAACAACACATAGAATGGTTGGAAAAGAAAAAACGCCCTACCGAAATGGCTGAAGCAGAGCTGGAACAAATAAAGCAAGCAGCCCGTATGATAAAAGGAGTGGAAAACATTACTGTAATAGACAGCTTTGTAGTCGATAAAAATGATTTTCTAAAAGCATATAAAATCAGTAGAGAGTCGGGGGCACTCTATCACGATCCTGCGATATCCGGGACTGTCTATCAGACCGAAATGGGCAATAAAGTACTCTACGGAAACCAAAGCACAGACGGCAAGATGCAACTGTACTCCCGTATCCGTCTGTTGGACGGCTGGAGCGAGCCCGAACCCCTCACGTCCCTTAATGAACAGGGAAATGTAAACTATCCCTTCTTAATGTCAGATGGCATTACCTTGTATTATGCATCGGATGGAGAAGGCTCTTTGGGAGGATACGATATTTTTGTAACTCGCTATGATTCGGAAAATAGCAATTATCTTCGTCCCGATAATATAGGAATGCCATTTAACTCTCCCGCCAATGACTATATGTATGCCATTGATGAATTCAACAATATCGGCTGGTTTGCTTCAGACCGCTATCAGCCTGATAACAAAGTCTGTATCTATGTGTTTGTACCGAACTCTTCAAAAGAAGTATACAATTATGAAAGTACAGACGAACAGATCATCATAAATGCAGCCAGCCTGCGCTCTATCCATACCACTTGGAAAGATGAAGAGAAAGTACGAACCGGCAAGCAACGCCTGGCAGCCATAATGTATGCCAAAGAATCCGGAGAACAACAAAAAGACTTCACCTTGATAATAGATGATTCTGCCGTTTACCACACATTGAACGACTTCCGCTCTGCCGAAGCACGCAAACTTTACCAGCAAAGAATACAAAAGCAGAAGGATTATGACAACCTGAAGAAAAATTTGGATGACAAGCGCGAACAATATGCCCAAGGGAACAGTGCACGAAAGAAGAATCTGACACCCGCCATTTTGGAATTGGAAAAACGTACTGAACAACTTCTGAAAGAAATGGCCCAACTGGATATCAGTGTCCGCAACGAAGAAATAAAGAAGTTGAAACACTAATACAAAGATATTTATGGAAGTATTTATTATCGTATCGCTCATCTTGGCAGGACTACTTCTCTTTATTGTAGAGGTTTTCCTTATTCCCGGCATCAGTATAGCCGGAATAGCATCAGCCATCTGCCTGCTATATGCCAACTATTACGCTTTCGACACATTAGGACCGATAGCAGGATTCATTACTTTGATAGCATCCGTCCTAAGTTGCATAGCCATTATCGTTTGGTTTATGCACTCAAAAACCATGGACAAGCTTTCTTTGAAGAAAACACTGGATTATAAAATCGATCCCCTAAAAGGAACCCATATCCGCATCGGAGACAAAGGTATAGCAATAACCCGCCTTGCACTGATAGGCAATGCAAACTTTAACGGACACATCATCGAAGTGCGCTCTGCCGATGGTTTGATTGATGAGAATACTCCCATTTATGTAGAAAGAATGGTTGAAGGAACGGTGATTGTACGCAAATTCAACCAATGATAGAGAAATGACTTACAAATACGAATTTATCAGGTTTCTTGATTGACATTCTCATTCAAGCATATTTTAGACAATAGTGAAAACAGCAAAAACTTGATATTGAGCTGTTCAAATATAAATATTTACTTTTAAACAACTGATTATTATGATCGAACCCAACTATCTTCCTTTCATCCTTATAGGAGGTGGAATTATTTTCGTGGTACTATTCTTTCATTATGTACCATTTTTCCTCTGGCTGTCTGCCAAAGTTTCGGGGGTACGCATCTCATTGGTGCAATTATTCTTAATGCGCATCCGTAATGTCCCTCCTTATGTCATTGTCCCGGCAATGATTGAAGCACACAAAGCCGGCTTAAGCAACATAACCCGAGATGAATTGGAAGCTCATTATATGGCAGGCGGGCATGTGGAAAAAGTAGTGCACGCACTAGTATCCGCGTCCAAAGCCAATATCGAACTGTCTTTCCAAATGGCAACTGGTATTGACCTAGCCGGTCGTGACGTATTCGAAGCCGTGCAAATGTCAGTGAACCCTAAGGTTATTGACACCCCTCCCGTTACCGCTGTAGCCAAAGACGGCATACAGCTTATAGCTAAAGCTCGTGTCACCGTACGCGCCAATATCCGCCAATTAGTAGGAGGTGCTGGAGAAGACACGATTCTAGCACGTGTTGGTGAAGGTATCGTGTCCTCTATCGGATCGTCCGAAAATCACAAATCCGTATTGGAAAATCCTGATTCTATCTCTAAATTAGTACTCCGCAAGGGCTTAGATGCCGGTACGGCTTTCGAAATCCTGTCTATTGATATAGCTGATATTGATATAGGCAGAAATATTGGAGCTGCTTTACAAATAGACCAGGCCAATGCCGACAAGAATATTGCACAAGCCAAAGCAGAAGAACGCCGTGCAATGGCCGTCGCCTTGGAACAGGAAATGAAAGCCAAAGCAGAAGAGGCACGCGCGAATGTAATTCAGGCAGAGGCCGAAGTGCCCAAGGCCATGGCGGAAGCATTCCGTAGTGGCAACCTAGGTATTATGGACTATTACCGCATGAAGAATATACAAGCAGATACCTCCATGCGTGAAAATATTGCAAAACCCGAAACAACTTTCGGTAATGAGCCATTAAGTAAATAAAACTAGTATTCAACGATTAATATATTTTTCTTGGATGCGAATGGAACTGTTTTTCTCTTGATAATGCTAATATCAATGAAAGTTTATAAATCCGTAACATCTACATCTAGGAAATAATCTGTTTGCATACTCATTAAAAAGACAAGAAATATAACATTAATTATACTGGCCATTAACCACAAAAATAAAGATTATGAAAAAATATTATGCAGAATCTGAGTTGATTATCAATCCCGACGGCTCTATCTTCCACCTTCATATCAAACCTGAACAGTTGGCAAATAAAATAATTCTAGTAGGTGACCCCGGGCGTGTAGCATTAGTAGCTTCTCATTTCGATACTAAAGAATGTGAAATAGAAAGCCGTGAGTTCAAGACCATTACCGGTACTTATAAAGGAAAACGTCTCACCGTAGTTTCCACCGGTATAGGTTGTGACAATATAGACATTGTGATGAATGAATTAGATGCTTTGGCCAATATTGATTTCAATACCCGTTATGAAAAAGACCACTTGCGCCAATTGGAATTAGTACGTATCGGTACATGTGGCGGATTACAGCCTTATACTCCTGTTGGTACCTATGTTTGTTCTGAAAAGTCTATCGGTTTTGACGGACTGCTTAATTTCTACGCCGGACGCAATGAGGTTTGCGATCTGAAATTAGAACAAGCTTTTATAGATTACATGGGGTGGGAAGGTAATGTATGCATCGCCCACCCATACGTTATTGATGCCGACCGGGAATTAATAGACCGCATTGCGCAAAATGATATGGTCCGTGGCGTAACTATCGCCGCAGGAGGTTTTTTTGGTCCGCAAGGACGAGAACTCCGTATCCCATTGGCCGATCCTAAACAGAATGAAAAGATTGAGAAATTTGAATACAATGACTATCGCATCACTAACTTTGAAATGGAAAGTTCCGCCCTTGCCGGATTAGCACGCCTGATGGGACACAAAGCCATGACTGTATGTATGGTGATTGCCAACCGACTAATAAAGGAAGCCAATACCGGCTATAAAAACTCTATTGATGGTTTGATAGAAAAAGTCTTGGAAAGAATATAATTCCCAATTTAGGTGTCTATATAATATGGATAAGATTCACCGGATCATCTATCAATACTTATTCTTATTATCATCCAGAAGAAGATTGGCATAAACAGATTTTTTACAGAATAAGCCAACTCTTTTTACCTAACAGGGGACATCGCTTCATAGAAGACCATTTTTTGTAAAAAACAACAAGATGTCCCCTCATAAAACAAATAAAAATATGGAAACCAGTTTCAAACAAACAACTAGTAATAAAGTAGAACGTTACCATCTTTTCCTCCCTCAGTTTGAACTTTTAATATCAGATGAAAAAGAAGAAATAAGTGTTTTGGCCAATACTGCTGCTGCTCTTCGGGAAGCCTTCGGCTTTTTTTGGGTAGGTTTCTATCTGGTTAAAGACGACCAACTTATTTTAGGACCTTTTCAGGGAAGCACCGCCTGTTATCGCATCCATAAAGGAAAGGGAGTATGTGGGACCTCATGGGCAGAAGCCCGAACCTTGATAGTGCCCAATGTAGAACAATTCCCCGGACATATAGCCTGCAGTTCTCTTTCCCGCTCTGAAATTGTTGTTCCTATTCTTGCTAATGGACAAGTAAAGGGAGTATTGGATATTGACAGTAATCTATTAAACTTTTTTGATGAAACAGACCGCCGTTATTTAGAAGAAGTAACAGCCATTGTAGCTAAAACATTATATTATTAACCAAATGAAAATGATAAACCAAGATACAATCTGTGCCATTGCCACCGCCCAGGGAGGAGCCATCGGAATAATTCGTGTATCTGGCCCAAAAGCGATTGAAATAACGTCACGCATATTTACACCCGCCACAGGCAAGCCACTGACAGAACGGGCACCATATACTCTTACTTTCGGAAAGATTTGTTCCCCAAAGCGAAAAATTAATAATACACTTTTCCAACAAACAAGTGAAATTCCGCAAGAAAAAAGTGAAACGTTACAAAAAACTTCGTCAATTACTTCTTCTGCAGAAGAAGTAATTGACGAAGTTTTAATTTCCTTGTTCCGCGCCCCCCATTCTTATACCGGTGAAGACAGTACGGAAATCATGTGTCACGGTTCATCTTATATCCTGCAGCAAGTTATACAACTCCTGATCTATAATGGATGTCGTGCCGCTCTACCAGGTGAATACACCCAACGTGCTTTTCTAAACGGAAAAATGGACTTGAGCCAAGCCGAAGCTGTGGCCGATCTGATAGCCTCATCGTCTGCCTCCACCCATCGCCTAGCCATGAGCCAGATGCGCGGAGGATTCAGTAAAGAACTTTCTAACCTGCGTAACCAATTACTTCATTTCACTTCGTTAATGGAATTAGAACTGGATTTCAGTGATCATGAAGAACTAGAATTCGCCAATCGTGACGAACTGAGCAGTCTAGCTACCCATATCGAACAAGTTATTGCCCGGCTAGCTCATTCTTTCAGTGTAGGAAACGCAATCAAGAATGGCATTCCTGTAGCAATTATCGGAGAAACAAATGCCGGAAAATCTACCTTACTGAATGCGTTGCTGAATGAAGAAAAAGCCATTGTCAGTGATATCCATGGAACGACCCGTGACGTAATAGAGGATACGATCAATTTACAAGGTGTCACATTCCGATTTATTGATACAGCTGGAATCCGCCAAACGAACGATGCAATAGAAAATCTAGGGATAGAACGTACTTTCCAAAAGATGGACCAAGCATATGTCATTTTATGGATGATAGACTCTACAGATGCCCAAAGGCGGTTCGAAGAATTAAAAGCCGACATTCTTCCACACTGCGAAGGGAAAAAGATGATTATTTTATTTAATAAGTCAGATCTGTTACTAGCAACACAAAAAGAAGAGTTGTCAGCCATATTTGCTGACATGAAAGTGGAAAAACTATTTATCTCAGCAAAGAAAAGGGAAAATATAACGATTCTGGAAAAGAAGTTAGTACAGGCAGCTGCCTTACCGGAAGTCAACCAAAACGATATTATCATTACAAATGTACGCCATTACGAAGCATTAACACGAGCATTGGATTCTATTCATAGAGTACAGGAAGGATTGCAATTGGAATTATCAGGAGATTTGGTAAGTGAGGATTTAAGACAATGTATCCACGAACTAAGTGAGATTGTTGCAGAAGGAGGTATAACCTCGGAAGAAACATTGCAAAATATATTTCAAAACTTTTGCATCGGCAAATGATGGCTTGTAAACAGCCATAACTAACTATAACCATTTAGAATAAAGTCGCTGTATTTCAGCGACTTTTATATTTTAACACTTTCCAGTTCGTATTTGGAGATAACGGTTTTTATCTATATTTTTCTATCATATTTCTACCGCGACAGAAATTCACGGTTAGCCCGAATGTCACAGTGACGCATTAGTTGACGTGTGTTGACAGTGGTTTACATGTATTGACAAAAATCGGGAGAAATAAGGCGAAATTATCCCCAATGTAAAGGAGGAAAATATGGAAGTAAGAAAGATTTGCCAATGGTGTGGAAAACCATTCATAGCTCAAAAAACAACGACCTGTTATTGTAGCCACCAGTGTTCCAATCTTGGCTACAAGGAGCGCATTCGGGAACGTAAGCGACAGTTGAAACGGTCGCAAGAATTATTGCAACCTCGACAAGCCGCCGAGGGACAGGATTTCTTCTCTTTTGCCCAAGCAGCAAAACTGATGGGCGTAACTCGGCAATACATATATAAATTGGTAAAGGAATCGAAACTTCGGGCTTCACGCATCAGCGGCAAGAAGTCGCTCATCCGCCGTGCGGACATCGAACTGATGATGAAAACCAAACCTTATGAACGTATAATGCCCAAAGAAGATTTCGGCATCACCGAGTATTATACCGCTGAAGAAATTGCAGAGAAATATAAGGTCAACGCCAAATGGGTGTGGACTTATACACGGCAGCACAAAGTTCCGAAGGTACGAATTCGCCAGTTCAACTATTACAGCAAGAAACATATCGATGCCGCCTTTGCCAAATACGAAGTGGATTCCGACCTGACCGAATGGTACACGCCCGAAGAAATTCAGGAAAAGTACGGCATGACACGTGTCGCCATCCGTTCGCAGGTGTATCGGAACAACATTCCATCCAAGAAGGAGCATGGGCAGATATTCTACTCAAAGCTCCACTTCGACCTCTCGAAGAGTTCCGAGCAGGAGAGCAAGGCGGAATACTACACCGTCAAGGAGGCGATGGAGAAATTCAAGCTCTCTCGTGATTCGGTTTACGGTATTCTGCAATTCCATCAGATCAACCGTGAGAAGAACGGACGGTTCGTCAGATTCCTGAAAGTGGAGTTTGACCGGGTAATGGGTGTCCGCAAATAGTCTAATTTATGACTATCCGTAAATTATTCAAAAATTAATCCCTGCTGTAGGTAATCTGCATGATTACATTATAGAGTTTCGCCGACGAATTAATAATAACCATAAAAATATAACATTATGCATGAATGCAAGACCGTGACATTAAGGACACGTCCGCTAAAAGGCAGGATGATGTCTTTCTATCTGGATTATTATCCGGGGTATCGAGACAAAGAGACAATGAAAGTTATCCGTCATGAATCGCTTGGTATTTATATCTATGCCAATCCGAGAAACAAACGTGAACAGAATTTCAACGAGGTAATGACCGAGAAAGCCGAAGCCATCCGTTGCCGCAGGTTCGAGTCGGTAGTCAATGAACGGTATGACTTCTTTGACAAGTACAAACTCAAGGCAGACTTTCTGGAGTATTATCGCAAGCAGCTCCGTAAGCATGACCAGAAATGGGAGTTTGTCTATCTGCATTTCAGTAACTTCGTACATGATAAATGCACTTTTGAAGAGATTGACATCGACCTCTGTAACAAGTTTCGGGAATATCTGCTGAGTGCCAAGAAGCTAAGGCGTAACGGACGTATCACACGGAACTCCGCATCAGGATACTGGTCTACTTTCAGAGGTTTCCTGAAAATACTCTATCGTAATGGGATGATAAAGACCAATGTCAATGATTTCTTGGAAAAGATAGAGACAGAAGATGTAATGAAAGAGGCCCTGTCAGTTGAGGAATTGTACAAATTGACTGAGACACCTTGCAAGAAACCTATTCTGAAAACGGCATCGCTGTTTTCCTGTATGACCAGCTTGCGCATCAGTGACATTCTCTCGCTATGTTGGGAAGACATCGTGGACTATTCTGCCGGTGGGAAATGCGTACACATCATTACGCAAAAGAACAAGGCGGAAGACATCATTCCCATCAGTGAAGAAGCTTTGGGATTGATTGGCTATAATTCTGAAAAGAAGGGTTTGGTATTCAAGGGGCTTATGCGCAGTTGGACGCAAATACCGATGAAAGAATGGATTCGTTCTGCCGGAATTACCAAGAACATAACATTTCACTCGTATCGTAGAACATTTGCGACGCTACAAGCAGCTGCAGGGACGGACATCCGCACCATACAGAGCATCATGGCGCACAAGAGTATCACCACCACTCAAAGGTATATCAAAGTCGTGGATGTCAACAAACGTGAAGCCAGCAAGAAAATCACCCTGACACGGCAAGACTGACAGCTGCTTTGTCCTCGATTTCTGCGGTCAGAGTATGATTTTAGGTGAAAAATCATACTCTGACCGTGATATTTAGCATGATACGTGGTAACTATCAGTCTCTTTATTGCAACTATCTGGAATATCGATTATATCTTTAGCGCGAAACGATTCCAAATACTTGCAGACTATGACGAATAAAAAACAAATTCAGACTAAAAAGATAAGTTTTATCCTCGCACTGTCCGTTATCATTTATGCGGCCATAGATACTTATCTTTGCCTTTGCCATGACATCAATATCATGCGTATAACGACTCCAGTCATCCTTGGACTGGTAATAGCTATCATATTGTGCGGACTCCTGCACAAATTTTTCTATAACTGGCTGACAAAAAATCCTATCAACTTCTCTTTGGGCGAACCATATACCCCTATTGTAAAATCAGAGAACGCCATAGAATCTACGGATGCTACTGAAACACTGCCCATCGAGCAACCGATGGATTTGCCTGAACAGGAGTGTCCTCCATCTCAACAGTCGAATCAAGATACTGTAAACTCTGATTGTCCGCAAGATTCTCATTTGAATAAATATGATTCCATATTGGTGGAACTCAAAAAGAAAGAGACTGAAAGGCAAGCGGAAATCATGGATGCGATTCGGGAATATGTAACCGTCAAGACTGCCCCCTATCTCTCCAAAGAGGATATTGCCACCCTCATTTCCAATATAGAGTATATGGCTTACGATCAACCTGAGTCATATAAACCGATTCGTTCCAATATAGACAATCCGCTGAGGTCGCCTGGACTTCGCCATTTGGCATGGAATGTCGGTGAACGCTTGGGAGTACCCTTGGCGAAAAGAGCCGTTTTTATCAAAGAATCATTTCCATACGAACTCGTAAACGCGACCCTTGAATATCTTAAACTTAATTTACGGGATAATGTTCCAAGCCAGATTCCCATTGATGTACCAGATAAAGGCGACTATCGCTTCCATTTAGATGTAGATAATGATGACTCGCAATAAAAAAAGTATGCAGACGAAATAATTAATCCGGTCTGTATTGTTCTGCAAGGTTTCATTGAGTTGGTTCGCAGCATGTTAAACGATTAAAATAGTTATAATATGGAAAAAGACCAACTGACATTCAACGACCTGCCGAATGTGGTAGGCGAACTATGCGACAGAATCGCAAGTATGGAAAACCTGCTTACGGAGAAACTTTCCAAGCAGTACGAAACCAAAGAGAACACGCACGTCCCCATGACCGTACAGGAGGCTTGCAACTATCTTAAAATGCCGTTGTCGACCTTTTATTACAAGGTCAAGAAAGACGATATTCCGGTTATAAAACAGGGAAAGCGTCTCTACATCTATCGTGACGAACTGGATAGATGGCTGGAATCTTCCCGGAAGAATCCGGCTCCGCAAAGTTTCGAGGACGAGAATGAGTCTTTGCTCGCCTCCCATCGCCGTAAACCGAACCCTAAAAACTGGTAGCGATGGAAAAGACAGACACTATTATTCTTTCTCCTGAAGAATTGGCCGCTTATATGGCGGAGTCAACAATAAGCGTAACAAGTACATACGAACACTCCCCGGTGGTTCTGATGGTGGACGATACTGTTATCGGAACATTGGGAAACTTCAGTGCTTCCATCGGAAAAGCCAAAAGCAAGAAAACTTTCAACGTTTCAGCCATTGTCGCATCGGCGTTGAATAACAGCACCGTACTTCATTACCGGTCTACATTTCCCGAAAATAAGCGGAAGATTCTATACATAGACACAGAGCAGGGGCGGTATCATTGCCAGCAGGTATTGAAGCGCATCTTACGTTTGGCCGACTTGCCGGAATACAAGAATCCGGATAATCTGATTATGCTGGCTCTGCGCAAGTTTTCCCCTAAACTACGTCTGGCGATAGTCGAACAGGCCATTGGCACAATACCGGATTTGGGATTGGTCATCATAGATGGCATTCGTGATTTCCTTTACGACATCAATTCCTCCAGTGAATCCACCGACATCATCTCCAAATTCATGCAGTGGACGGATGACAGGCAAATCCATATCCATACCGTCTTGCATCAGAACAAGAATGATGAGCATGCCCGTGGTCACATCGGCACGGAACTCAATAACAAAGCGGAAACCATCATGCAGGTCGAAGTGGACAAAGAGGACAAGACTGTAAACGTGGTCGAAGCCGTCCATATCCGTGACCGCGAGTTTGAACCTTTCGCTTTCCGCATAAACGAGGAAGCCATGCCCGAACCGGTAGAGTCCTATCTGCCCAAAGAGAAGAAGACCGGACGACCAACCAAAGGACCGTTCGATCCGGACAAGGAGATTCCAAAGAATGTACATCGTCCAGCATTGGATGCCGTTTTTGCCAATGGAAACATCAGCAATTACGATGATTATATAGAACGCTTGAAAGAGGGTTACGGATTACAGGGTATAAAACTCGGTTATAACAAGGCGGTAAAGGTCGCAACATTGCTAAGCGACAAACAAATGGTTATAAAAGAAGGGAAAGATTATGCCTTCAATCCAGAATACCATTATTGAGTTCAACTTTACTTTATTGTCGGGGCGTATATATAAGAATAAAGCAAAGTCGGCAGGAAGACATCATGTGAGATATTCATATTCTCCCCTCTTTTAGAGGCTCATATCATCCTATGTTTCCTGTCTGAGTGCCAGTTCACTATACGCATCCTATATGGCGTGTCGGGAAACATCAACAGGCAACTGTTGCGAGATATGCCAAGGTATAACCTCACCGCGTTACGGTTGTACATTGGCGCTCTCGCCTGCTCAGTTCCCTCGCCGGTGCGGTACTCGCAAGCTCGCACCTATTCAACCATTATAAAACGATTCAAATGAAAGAAGATATTGAAAATACATCGGACTCCTCGAAAGAAACCAGAAGTGTCTTTATCGGAGCTAAAGTCACTCTTACTCAGAAGGAGCATATAAAATCACTGGCCGGACAATGCGGTATGACTGTAAGTGACTACATATTATCACGTGCGTATAACTTCAAGCCCAAAGCAAGGCTCACGAAAGAAGAAGCGGTACTGTTGCAGAATCTGGACGATTGTCGGTCAGACCTCGTAAAATACACCTCCGCCCTACACGGAATGTCTACAAAGCAGCGCATGGCAATGTTCAATCAGATTCCGTTTATGGTGGGCTGGCTGAAAGAATTAGGCAATGTAGCCGAAAGTGTCTGCCAGTTCCTGAGTGCAGTAAAAGAGAAGAATAAAATTCCGTCTAACCCAAAATCCGAAGAAGAATGATTGCAAAAGCCAAAGCCATATCGCACGGTATAAACGACATCCGTTACATTACCGGCGAATCACAGCATAAAAAGCATCCGGAGAAAATCTATCGGGTATTGGACAATCTGTTGCCCTCAGAACCGGACGCTATGGGAATATGGAACTCCACGCAGTTGACCCTATCCCAATATCGGCCTATAAAGAATTCCATAATCAGAATAGAGTTGAGTCCATCGCCTGAGCATACCCAATTCTATGACATCGAAGATTGGCAAAATCTTTGGCAGGAATTCGCCGAGGAGTTCGACAAACTGGTGATTACCGGCAAGGATGGAAAAGTCCGTTCCCGTCCGACCAATTTGGCGGGTAGCAAATACTCGGTTTGGCTTCATACGGAATCTAAAGGCGAAGTTCCCCACCTTCATGCCGCGGTTTGCCGTTTGGATGAAGACGGCAATATCAACAACGACCACAACATTCATCTTCGTGCGCAACGTGCTGCCGAGCGAGTGGCAAAAAAACGAGGCTGGACGACTGCGGCACAAGTCCGAAATCGCAACATGCCACAAGTGAACCGAGACTGCATGAATGTATTGAAAGCAATGCCATCGTGGTCATGGGATGAGTACAAGAATGCTCTTATACGGAAAGGTTATACCGTCCATGAAAGAGAGGACAAGAAAGGTATTCTTCGTGGATATGCCCTCATGAATGGAAACACCAAATACAAGGCTTCAGAATTGGGAATCGGCAGGAACCTGATGGTCTCGAAACTTCCTGCGACATGGAAGAAACTGCACCATCAGCCAGCTACCGTCATTAGAAATAATACTCCCCAAACCGTTCAACAGGCAGCGATACATAAGGTTGCTCCTATTGACTATACCCAATATCTCACAGATTGTCAGGATATGATTTCCTATACCCTCAGTCATGAAGGAAAGGATTACAAATTCTATATCCCGGAAAAAGTACTTGACTGTTTCAATGACGAGTTTGATTACAGGTTTATTGCCAACTGTCAAGAACTTACCGATATGGCTGTAGCTATATTTGTCGGACTGCTTGATACGCCAAATGTAGCGACTGGAGGTAGTGGCGGAGGTTCGCAAAGCGATCTTCCGTGGAGAGACAAGGACGAAGACGATTTACAATGGGCTCGCAGATGCGCTCGTGCTGCCAGCCGCTTAATAGGAAAAAAGCCGAAAACAAGATTAAAACGCTAAGCCCATGAAAAAGAAATTTGATTTTTCCGCAGAAATGAGTGAAGTGGAATCCATAAAAACCACTCCCAAGAATGAATATCTGGAAGAAGAAAAACGACCACTCGATGTAAATGCCAAGGAACTTGCCAGCCTGAATAACAATGTATATAAGCTGAGAACAGAAGTTGAAAATCTGTCCGGTTCTATACGTGAGTGCAAACCTATTATTTCTGAAGAAATGCATAAGTTGGCAGTTGAATTTGGAGCAACACTTCTCTGCAATTTTCTTGGTCAGATTGAGAGCAAATGCAAGGAAGCCGAGCGAAGAATGAAGAAAGCCGACAATGCCATCCATATCCCGGCTACCGCATTCTACATCACAATTATAATACTGGTTGCCCTCTCTTCTTTTTTCGCCAGCATCATAATAGCAAATGTCGAGATTTTACACTCGGCATTGATTTGGAAGGCTGCTTTATGGACTATTCTGATTGCTACGGCTGGAATTACCATAATGATACTTCTTTCGAAAGTATTGAACAAGCCCAAATAGCAGATTACTACAAAGCGACGAGTCTTAAACCTGAAAATCAGGATTGAAACTCGTTGCTTTTTACTCTATATCATTCAATCAATATCCAAAGGGGGAGAATTACCATCGCTGAATCGGTCAAAGTCGGATTGAAACAGTTGGTCTTGAATAACCCTGTACTTTTCAAACTCTGTTTCTGCGAACTCTTTGGCAAATTCGGCTGACACGTTTCCGTTATCTTGTAATATCGGGAGGTCTGCCACATCAATGAATTTGTCAATACGCTTTGCCCAATCTTCCATTGTCATTGGAATGTGACGTTTAGCCATATTTTCTGCTATATCAAGAAACGCATTCACAATCCTGCCCATTGCTTCCAATTCGTTTTCTCGCAAATAGTTTTTGGCAATGGACACATCCGTTTTTACTATCTTCCCCTGCGGACCTTTCTCCCATGTAGTCAGTCCCATGTGTTCTCGTTCCGCATTGGCTCTATCAACAATCAGCTCGGCAGCCGTATGACCGTGCACCGCATAATGCATCTTGTTCTGAACCTTTTTGAAAAATGCACGCGTAGTTGGTGCATTGACATTATAATCAATACTGGTGGCATATATATCAGTGAGTTTCTGATAAAAGCGTCGTTCACTCAACCTTATCTCCCTAATTTCGGCAAGCAAATGTTCAAAATAATCCTCTCCGATAAACGAGCCATTCTCCATTCGTTTCTTGTCTATCACATATCCACGAATAGCAAACTGGCGAAGCACATATGTACACCATTGCCGGAACTGTGTGGCACGAGTACTATTAACCCGATAGCCAACACTAATGATAGCATCAAGATTATAGAATTTCAACTTACGATTTACTTGACGTTCACCTTCCACCTGAACAACCGAGAAATACTCGGTTGTTACCACTTGTACCAACTCTCCACTTTCATATATATTTTTCAAGTGAAGTCCGACATTATCTGTGGAGCAGTCAAATAATTGCGCCATAGCTTTCTGTGTACACCAGATAGTTTCATTTTGATACATTACCTGCACTCCATTTTCTTTTCCCTCAATTTGAAAAATCAGGAACTCTGCTGTACTATTTCGTATTTCTATATTTTTTGCCATAGCTCTCTTATTCTTTTAAGGTGACCTTTATTCCGAGATGTAAAACTTCAGAAACATTCTCGATAAAAGCCTTTTTCATACGATTGTTGCTATGGGTAATCAATAACCATCCTCCACCCAATTCTTTCTGACTTTTACCGTACTTTGCATCCCTTCGGTTTGAAATTACGGGTACTTTGCAGAATTTGAGATTATACTCTTCCACCACCTTGCGAACCTCAGCCACTCCTATTTTTTTGACAACATTTATAAGTGTTTCAACAGCAGTTTTCTCCGCTATTATAGTTCCGTCAGGAAAAACAACCGTCATATCTCTTGTCGGACCTCTTTCTATCTTTTCATCCAGACGAGAACCATTATTCCGATGTGTTACCTCCGGATCGAGCACCATCTCCTTGGCATCCGTCAACTCCGCTGCAAAGTTACGCTTACGGCTAAGATGAACGCTCAGGGGCTGTTCCGGCACATAATCCACAACTAAAACAAGTTCACGCTTTACAGGTTGCAAAGCCGGCTCTATTGTTTTGCTTAACACCGGAAGAATCTCTTTCTTGATAATTTCTTCTTCTAACTCATTTGCCTCTTGAATAAGATCTTCATTAATAGACAAACCTAATTCCTTTAGGTTTTCCATTGTCTGATATAGTTTGCTTAATCTGCTCATAACTTTGATTTTTAACTACTGATTAAAATGATTTTCTTTATCGTTTCCACATTCACCGTTTCTGTAGTGGAAATACGATGCGGACAAAGACCAAACTTTGTGAGCAATCGGTCTTTGAGGGCATCCCGTGATTGCTGTACATCGCTATTCTGGTGAAAATGCCAACCATCAACCTCAATCGTTTGAAGTGGTTGTTTAGTGAGCGAATTGTAAATAAGGAAATCTATATGAGAAAACGGACTTTTTGCAAAAGCCTTTTCTTCTTCACTAAGCAAACTCCAATCGCTAATCAATCGAGAGAGCGGATAATGACATAATATTTCAGCGTTAATCAAATTCAAATCAGCAATAGCTTTTACCAAAACCGTATAAACAAGGTTTTCAGATAGATGGTTCGATACCGAAGGATGGGCAGCTTCATACGCCAAACGTTCTGCAGTGTATTGCTTATAGAGCAAATCAAACACAGAGTGGAGTTTGCTTTCCTTGACCTCGAAATTATTGTATTGTATATAGGCTATAAGCTGGGCAAGATTCGATTCTTTCGGCAGCTCATTGCCATTGGTCACGATGCACAAACGAGTCTTGGCACGTGATATGGCGACATTGAGCAAGTTGGCATCGTCGGAAAACTCCGTTGGTTCGTTGTCTACTGTGCTTATGATGATGCTATCGCACTCCCGACCTTGATATTTATGTACCGTACTGGCAATATCATGCCCTAATGCCTTATTTGTTTCTTCCGCTTGGTTGCGATAGGGAGTAATGATGCCCACGCTATCCATATACTTATATTCAGGCATTACCTCCTGTATGATGACATCAATCTCTCGCTGATTGAAATGCTCTCTCGCATGATTGCCTTTAGTGGTACGGACTACCTGCAACACATTCTCTTCGCCGTTGTCAGTGGTCATGGCCACCAGCTCACCATTATAAAACCGTTGATTGCAGAACTCAATAATCTTGGGATGGCAACGATAGTGCTCCCGCAGCAACGTGACAGGAGCTTCCGTGAATACCTCCACACATGATTGCAGAAAGCTATGCGTCAGAGCGTTGTATCTGTCATCTACATTATAGGTTGTCTGAATTGCATTTAGAGCAAGTGCTTCTTCACGGCTCACTACATTAGGTAATTGTTTGTCGTCACCAACAATCACGGCATTCATCGCACACGAGAGTGCCAATGCTCCGGTCTTAATGTCTACTTGTGACGCTTCGTCCATAATCACATAATCAAATACCATATCCTTACTGATACAACTTTTGGCAGAATAAGTGGTGCTGAGTACGACAGGATATTCTTTCAAGAACTCCTCTGTTTTGGGCTTGATGTCCCTAATAGAGAACCTTTTCCTTTCGCTGGTTCCATATCGTTTGGCAATCTTATTCTTCAAAATTTGCAAGGAAGAGGAACGCAGATCTTTTACAGACTGGTTAATATCAATGGATTGAAGCGTATGGACTATGAAGCCCAATTCTTGCTCGATTTCAGCCTTACGAGAGAAATAGTAGGCTTCTTCCAATCCAGCTATCACTTCGGTAACTTTACCGTTAAGGAACGAGAATATCTTCATTCCCATAGCAAATGACCACTTCAAACGAAACCAAAAACCGAGCTTTTGCTCCTTCTCTACCATCATTTGGTAAAGGTTGAGCAGCGTTATCAGTTTGGCAGATGGTTTACCATGAAGCCAGTTGTTATCAGTACTGTTTGCGCCTAATAGCGCATTATATTTGCTCTCTTTCAGCAACGCATCATATTCCGTCTTTAGTTGAGCTTGACGTAACTGCCCGTCAAATCCTTGTGACACGTTTTGGAGAGAATCTTTCGCCAATTGATAAATTGTTGAGTGCTCTTCTATACTCCAATCGGTCATATCGGGATAATTTGATTGGTTGACAATAAACGTCTCTTTATTCTTTGTACTACCGAGTTTGGCTACGATAAAGCCAAGACCTTCACCACCTAACTTTTCAGCCACATTCTCTACAGCAGAATTGTTGTTAGACACAACAAGCACTGTTTTTCCTGCCACAAGCAAATTGGCTATGATGTTGAGAATCGTTTGCGTTTTACCTGTTCCCGGAGGTCCTTGTATAATGCTTACTTGATGCGCCAATGCCTTCTCCACCGCAGACTTTTGGCTGGCATTGCATCCAAAAGGATAATAAACCTGCTTTGGCAAGCGATATGTTGCTAATTTTGACTTGTTCCCAAGATATTGAGCCAAAGGAACATTGTCGCGCATTATATCTATCAATTCATACTGCTTGGATAAGATATTATCTTCATCCTCTGTCATCAGACCTGTTTCATCAGCCAATTTACGAAGATATTCCCAAGTAGAGCCACCATTTTTTTCAATAGGAGTACGAGTGATATAGATATCATTTCCCTCAAAGTTCTCATAGTAACCATTGGTATAGGTCACTCGATAGAATGTATGACGAGTGTCAGAAAACCGCAATACTTCTGCCACATTGTTGATGTGCTTATTCTTGATATACAATCCTTTTTCGCTGAAATCTATGGTATCTGGATCTGTATAATATAACAGACGGGATTTGTTGTAATTGAACACACGAGGGGATGTAGAGAACCGAACAGCCCAAAAACCGTTCTTATTCTCGCTGATAAAGGAGACTTGTTCGGTGATAAACATACGCTTATCGCCACGTCGTTCTAAATCTACTATCATGTATTGCCTCGTGTCCATAATATACATCTTTTATTCGCTACATATGACTCGGCAATCAATGTTTGCCATTTCATGAAGAACCTGTACTGTGTTACCTAATAATATTCTCATTTCACTGGAGCATTTAGATTTACTCATACCAGGTTGAACTATTACTATGTGGTAACGAAGTTCTTTCTTGTTAGAAGCTTCTTCTCGCAATTTTATAATTTCAGAGGTATTCCCTTTTAGTAAACTACTACTCTTTCCTTTTGATTTCTTTTGTTCATCTCTTTTTAGAATATGCTGAAATACTTTATTACCACCTACATATTTCCAACGAATAGACTTTTGTGCCTGACCACAAACTTGGTAGAGGTTTTCTATCTGTCCTGTCACTTTCCCGCCTTTAGCATATTTCAAATGATACAGAGTGACATCTATTTGATGTTCAGAATTGTCTATTGCGACCAAATCAGCAACTTCTCCACATCCATCATCATCAATCAAATAATCATGTTTGTCAATAATAGTTTGTACCATATAATATTGTATAGAATCAGTACGATACGGAGCTGATTCTTGGGATTCTTTTGAAAGATCGACCCCTTCCCATGTTAGTGTACTAATCATGCTATTTGGAATTTCTTCGGCTTTACGTTTAGGTTTACAATACTTTATACCGTACGACATGCTATTATCAGCATAAAATATGGTAGGTGGGCAGTCCACAAAAAAATCTTCCAAATAAATTTCAGAATTGGCGCAAATAAATGTTATTGAATCTCCACTAACTTTTGTGTATTTCATTTGATGATTTTTGTCTTTTTGATTAGGTAAAATATCTATTCTGTATTTGCAATTATAGCCATCATTCTTTAAACTGAAAATTATATTATTACCTACACACGTATCTTCCTCTATTGTTATCTCAATTTCATCAAATGGCAACAAACTCTCACCAAAATGTACTAGTTGTGTATAGTGCTCATACATTTCAGGATTCCAGTCCATACTAATTGGATAGGCTTTCGGCCATTTTTTCAGTATTTCATATGATAGCATATTTTGTAACACAACATTGGTATCTATATTGGGGTCAAATATAATCTTACCGATTTCATTACACCATTTCTGATAATGTTGTAAATCACATCGTTCACGTGACCAAATCTTACCGTTACTGGAACATCCAATACTTATAGGATTTCCATTTTTGTATCCTACACCATACAAATTATTTTTCAACAGTTTACCCTGAGAAAGAAGATCAATTCCATCCTGTACGCTACTTCCAAAGTACGATTGGAATGAAATATCTTTTCCCTGAGGAAGTCGTGCACCAACATTAAATAGTCGAAGTCTCTGTACATTGGCAAAAACTCTAAATAGACTATCATCTTGAACTTTTATTGGGTTAGAAAAAATATGCTTTAAAAAGTTCTCTCCTTTCAACTTGATAGACGAATTTAGATAAATTCTTTTCGTTTTTGCGTCAAAATATACAATGATAATATCCCAAGAAAGATCTTGTACAGTTTTTGTATCACCCCATAAAACGCAAGACTTTTTGCCCAACACTATTACCAATATGTTAGTGGAAAGAGTATGTAAAACATAATCATATTTGTTAGCATGGTTTATGCCTTTCTTCCAATTATTAAATGCGGTTGTTGTTGAATTTGTAGTATATATTTCAGCACTCAATGCAGGTCGAATATCTTCCAATGATATTTCATCCTTTAAATCACCTCGAAAGCCTTCTAAAAAATCTGTAAGAGATTGTTGTTGAGTAGATACTTCTTCATTTATACGAGGTAATATGTAATTCCAATCTGCATCGATTTGATACAGGCTATTAACTTCTTCTTTTATTGGAGGATAAGCTATATTTGTGATAAAGCTCGCTTTTCCCAATTTGATGTCATTTGTTCTAGTAAATCGCCCAATGAACTGTAATGTAACAGCTAAACTCTGCCTTTCATCATGAATGGCGGCTATTTTAAGTTGAGGCAAGTCATAACCTTCCCCTAACATATTAACGCAAACTATTATCCTGTGTTTCTTTTCTTTTATTGCTTTGAGTGTACCAATTGCATTAGGCATTCCACTATACACAATCACCGGATCATAGTCTTGATATTGCTGATAGATTTTGTAGACTTCATTAGCTCTGGCTTTATTTTTACATCTTGCCATAACTATATGGTCATACCCTTTAGCCAAATCTGCTTTAAGAATCTCAACCGCTTTCTCTGCAATAGCTTTATCGGCATCGGATGTATTGTATTTGGTTATTTGGTAATTGTTGATTGCTTCGTAATAATGTTGTTCTTGAGCTTTTTTTAATGAAAAATTGAATATAATTTTACCAGCTAATTTTTGTCCATCATTTCTAAATGGTGTAGCAGTAAACATAATAACTTTGGAAGGAGGAAAAATTCCGATAAAATCATTCCAAGTTTCAGCTTTGGAGTGATGAGCTTCATCTATAAATGCAAACGATACACTCTCTCTAATGTATTGACGTATCTTATATGATATACTAGCAGCCAATGACATTGTTGTAACAATAACGTTGGACGAGTCTATTGTTTGCTTCCATTCATCATCTTTTAAATTATGCATAACCTTTGTGACAATGGGTAAATTTATATCAGAAGGAACTAATCCTAACTTAGGGAGTAGTCCAAGGGTCTTAAATTTTTTATATGTTTGATTTCTTAGCGCATCAGAAGGGACAATTACAAAAACTTTATGACATACATTAGCAATGAGAAATGCTAACATTGTTTCTGTTTTACCTGTCCCCGTAGGCATTACTACTATCGCACGTTCTTCATTACATTCGACATGAGCCATTAATGCGTGAAGTGCTCCAATCTGTGGAGAACGAAGTCCAGATGTAGTATTGGTTTCTTTTCGAAAGCTAAATCGCCCTTCCCATGATTTTGCAATCTGCTCAGAATCAAGCTGTATATTTCCCATATTGTTGGATATCATTTAATTAAAGCAATGTTATTTTTTTTAATCTATAATACTGTTGTCGTTATACATAGAGATTCCTCTCTTTGCAAAAAATGTTAGACGAACTATTTATTTTATTACCGCATTATACAAATCCTGATAAGTCTTCACCACACTATACACCACATCACCAGTACTGATAGCTGCAAAGTGGCGACGAGCACATTCTATCTTAGCATCCTCGGAATGACGAAGTTGTGATACTTCGATGTCGTTACCTTTGGTTTCCGCTACGAAATATACGTGCTTCACAGTGCCTTCTCGGAAAGCTACAGCCCAGTCGGGATTGTATTTGCCCATTGGGGTGTTGATGTAGAAACCTCCCGGCAGTTTGCTATATACCACTACATCATCCTCGGCTTCCAGTGATTCGGCAAAGCTCTTTTCGATTCCCTCACTATCCACTACCACAAGGTCGTAGAGCGACTTGGTGCTTTCGATGGCGTCCCTACCGAGTGTACCGCGTAGTGTAGCTTCTTCAAAGATGTCTGTGCCAAAAGTACCGGTACGTTTTTCGTATTGGATATGCTGGATGAGGGAAATTGCTTTACAGTCATTGATGATGCGTCCGGCCTTGATGATAAACTCCTCAGGGTTGAGTTTGAACTGATGGAAAGTAGCAGGACTGATGCCTTTCAGCATTTCCACAATGGTACGGCGAGTAAGACCCGTAGCCTGTACCAGCTCGCCCACAAGGTCATACGTTACCTCTGCACCAATGGCTTCCGTCACACGGATAGTCTTCACCGTGGCTGCGTTCATAGCAGTTCCGGCTTCCAACTCCTCTCGGTCACGGATGCTTTCCATGCCGCCACTTTCCACAACGATACGAATCTCTGTCACATTCAGATGCTTGTCGAGTGCATCAATGGCAGCCTTTATGAGCTTTGGAGTTTCAAAGCGCACATTGTAATAGGTACGTGTATTGATACGCTTCCACAGCTCTTGCCACTCTTTTTTGTTGAAGTTGTCTTTCACGAAATGAGCCTCCGTCTTGTTGCGCCCATTAGCTGGTTTGAACGCATCGGGATTGAATACCTTATCCAACTGCTTGACGACAAACGAGCGTAGATTTTCCACTTCACCAAAATTGAGCGTTCCGGCTTTCTTTTCATCAAAATACTTCTGCGTTAGCTTACCCTTTTTGATGTAACCTTGCCCAATAAGTTCCTCGTGGATTTCCACAGCCTGCTCAGTGGTTATCTTTATATTATGTCCGTCCTCGGTTTGCGTCAGCTGATCGGTAAACAACGTAGGTGTTACAATCACCGGACGATTACCACAGGCTTCCGCCATATCTGTTTGCAGCTTCTTGGCAAAATCGTCATAGCTTTCGCTGGCGATAACGGTCAGTATATTGGTATCAAATACACGATCGCCTAATACATCGGCATCTTGGCGTTCGCCCTTGTCGTTAACACATAGGCGCATACCACGCCCCACCTCCTGACGTTTCTTGATTTCGTTGGAAGTGTCTTTCAGCGTGCAAATCTGGAACACGTTAGGATTGTCCCAACCTTCTTTCAAGGCCGAGTGAGAGAAAATAAAGCGAACGGGGCAACTTTGGCTAAGCAAACGCTCCTTATCCTTCATGATAAGGTCGAAACCACGCTCTTCGTTTTCGCCTTCCTTATTCTTCGATTCCACACTCTTTCCTTTTTTATCGATAGAGAAGTAACCATCGTGAATGTTTTCGGGTGCATTCTTCGGGTCGGAAAGAAAGCGTGTGTAAGAGGCATCCGTAAAGGTAGGCATAAACTCCTGCAAGGCACGTTGGTACTCCTCTTCAAACATCTTTGCGAACTTACCCTTTTCCACGTTGTCTTTATCGTAGATGCGGTAGCTATCCACGTGGTCGATAAAGAACAATGACAGCACTTTGATACCGCGAGCGAAAAGTTGGCGTTCACGCTCCAAGTGGGTTTTGATGGTTTCTCGTATCTGGTTGCGGCGGAGAATGTCCTCGTTCACGCTGCCCACCACCTCACCGGGATGAAGCGTCAGTCCGTTGAGGAAATGCACGGTATTGGTCAATCCGTCTATACGTTCCACTTTGAAATTATCGGCATACTCCTGCAAACCACCACTTTGCTCTTTGAGGTCGAATCCTTCGCCGACCAAGCGAATGGTTTGGCGTGTGCCATTGGTTGTCTTGACATCGAAGCCCAATCGAGCTTGTGGATTACCTTTGCTAATGACGATTTCATCCAGATAAACATAGCCATTGGTAGCTGTAGAACCCACTTGATGCACACTGCGTACCTCTATTTTCTTCACTAGCTTCTTATTGTAAGCGTCAATGGCATCGAGGCGATATACTTGGTTGAATATCTCACGGTGTGTGGCACTATAAAGCAAGGTAAAGAGCGGATTAAACAGTTTGATACCTTTGCGTGTGGCATTATTCGCATCAGTGCCTAGCACACTTTGCGGCTCATCAATAATCATAATAGGATTCGTTTTCGCCAAGATGTCAATCGGCTTTCGCGAACCAAAATCGTCACGCCGTGAGAATATGATACGGGCGGTTGCATCACCGGCACGTCCTTCCTTGTTCTTATCTTCGTTGAGCGAGACATTAAAAGCCTGCGTGTTGATAATCATCGCATGGATATTGTTGTCTGAGGCAAACGCTTCTATCTTGGCGAGCTGCTTGGAGTTGTAGATAAAGTATTGCATACGCTTGCCGTATTCTTCGGCAAAATGTTCAGCCATACTCTCAAAACTCTTGAACACGCCTTCGCGGATGGCAATACTTGGCACTACAATCACAAATTTCGACCAGCCATAGCGGGCGTTCAGCTCGTACATGGTCTTGATATAGGTATAGGTCTTACCCGTACCTGTTTCCATTTCGATGGTAAAGGTACGTCCGTCTCCCTCCAGATGCTCCACGGGCTTCAATCCTTCTGCCATCTGTATACCACGCACATTCTCGCAAATGCTTTCATTGTCAAGTACAAGGGGCAGATTGCCGAAGCCGTCGAAACTGAGCGCACCAAACTTGTTCAAGAAGGTGCGGCTGCCGTCGTGTTTGGGTTGTCCCTGAAATACGTCGCTCACGCATTTGGTGGCTTCCGCTTGAAAGCGTTGATGTTTATATCTTATTTTCACTTTTTGCCTCCTTTCTTACTTTTGTCGCTAATCGCCTTGATAGCGTTCAAATAATCTTGCTCCACATCGCTGAGTGTGCGTTGTTTATATTTACGATATTCAGTAGTGGCATGGTCCATCGCTTCTTGATGGGATACTCGGCCTCCATCCAGTAGGAGTTGTTCTCCAGTTGAGGTGAGTATGCGATCCAGATAGTTTGCCCAATCGTTCATGGTCATGGGTTGCTCTTTCTCGGCTTGACGTTCTGCGAAATCAAGATATCCGGACACCAACTGTCCCATGGATCGAAGTTCTTTATCATCAAGATAGTTTTTTGCAGTACGAGCTTCGGCCAGTGTAGGTTGGCTTCCCTTAAAGGTGAGTAGTCCCATGAAGTCTTTCTCTGAGTCGGCACGTTCCACTATCAATTCTGCGGCAGTGCGACCGTGGATAGCATAATGTATCTTGTTTTGCACTTTCTTGAAAAATTCCTGTGACACTGAGGCGCGAGGGTCGTAGTCAATACTGGTGGCATAGATTTCCAGCACTTGGCGGTAGAACACCTTTTCCGTGGCACGAATGTCACGGATGCGTTCCAATAGTTCTTTCCAATAGCCACCACCACCCAACTTTTTCAGGCGCTCGTCGTCCATAGTGAAACCTTTGGTGATGTATTCCTTCAGCCGTTGGGTAGCCCATTGGCGGAAACGTGTGGCAATGATGGAGCGGACACGATAACCTAAAGCGATAATCATGTCGAGATTATAGAAGGTTGTCATGTACGCCTTACCATCTGCGGCAGTTGTTCGGAATTTCCGAACAACTGAGTCCTCTTGTAGTTCGCCTTCTTCGAAAATGTGCTTAATATGCTCACTTACATTGGATTTGCTTGTCTGATACAGCTCGCACATCTGCGCTTGAGTAAGCCATAAGGTATCTTCCTCAAGTTTCACATCTATCTTTGTCAGACCGTCATTGTCTGTATAGATTAGTATTTTGTTGTTCTCTTCCATGAACACGTTAAATTACTCTGATGTTATTAAACGCATCATTATCCGCCCAGTCCAAGGCTTGCTTGAACTGCTCATAAATGTTGATTTTCTGAGCATCTTCTTTGAAACAGGCATCGCGAAAGAGTACACGTAAAGGACTTTTGTCTGCCATCGCAGCTACTACCTTATCGGTAATATCTGGAGAAAAACAAGCCACGAGGTCGCCTTCATTGACGGTGTAGATGGTGCAGCCATCCACGGTTTCTGTCAACAAGGGTAAGTCTAAGCGAACGCCCCATGCCAACATAGAACCATAGAGCAGGTCAAAGTCTGTACGGTCAGCCTTGATATTATTGGCAAAGAGGTCGAGCTGGTCTTGCTTGTATTCCTTAGGTGAAAGTGATACTTTCTCGTAATTACTTTCATCGAGGCGATAGACACGGAAACCGGTGTCGAGATTTTGCGTAGTAAGCGGAGAATCAGCCTTGATTTTTGCACCGGCACGACGAATACGCTCTTTTCCTATTTCGCAGATATTTTCATAACCTTGATCTTTCTTTGTATCACTTACTTCTTCAGGTAATTGAACCATAATAAATTGGCAATTAGTGTTCTTCTCTAAATTAGTCTTCATCAAGGCATGAGCGGTACTCGCCGAACCTGAAAAGAAGTCCAATACGATAGAATCTCCTTTCAAATTGGCCAAAGTAATAAGACGTTGAAGCAATCTTACAGGCTTTGGCCCATCAAATACACCTTTGTCTCCAAAAAGAGATACTACTTCTTTTGCACCTTCTTGACTATGTCCAACTTCTTTATAAAAAAGTATAGATGTTGGAGCCATACCATCAAACTTAAGTTCAGATAGAAACCTTTTGATACATGGTACGCTATTACCATCGACACCAAATGAAATTCGGTTGTCGCGGAGTCTCTCGAAGAACGCGTTCTTCGAGAGACTCCAGCAGCGTCCTGCTGGAGGCTCTACGATTTTCCCCGAAGGGGTCGTGATGGGATAATCACATGCTGCATTATATGTCTTAACAGACATATCACTTGGTTTCCAAACACCTCGTGGATCATTGTCTGGATTAGAATAACGAGCATTAGCTTCTTCTGTTCTCTCTAATCGTCCAATCGTAAAGTCTTCTATTTGTTTGGCAAACATCAAAATATAATCATGGCTATTTGAGATGTATTTTGCGTCATTTTTGGGTGAGTAAGCTCTTTCCCACACTAATTGTGCTACAAAATTATGTTCCCCAAATACTTCGTCACAAATATTTCTCAGATTGCGCACCTCATTATCATCAATCGAAATAAAGATAACCCCATCCTCCGCGAGCAAAGAACGAGCCACCAACAAACGCGTATAAATCATTGAACACCAATCCGAATGAAACTTACCATTCGTATCGGTATTCTTCCTGAAGCGATAGCCTAATTCGTCTACATTGCCGGCTTCGAAATCCTCCTCGGCAGCAGTGTGGGCAAAGTCATCGTGATATACAAAGTCATTGCCCGTATTATAAGGCGGGTCAATATAAATCATCTTCACCTTACCCATATACGAGCGTTGCAAGAGTTTGAGCACTTCAAGATTATCGCCCTCGACATAGATATTCTTTGTGTTGTCCCAATCCACGGAATCTTCCACCACCGGGCGTAATGTCTTATCGGTTGGTTTGGCAGCCTCCGCACGAGCGGCGTTCTTACCGACCCATGTAAACTGATACATCTCGCCATCGCCATCTGTGGCATGGTCGCCAAGCAACCGACGAAGCACCTCGAAGTTTACCTTTCGGGAGATTTCCCCCGTCTTGTCATCACGTACTTCGGTAAATGCCGAAGGTACTACCTGATAGAGCGCATCAAGATTGAGTTGCGTTCCGTCTGCGGAGTTCAAATCTAAATGTTTTAATATGTCAGCCATATATATTGTTCTTGATTATTTTCTAATGTTTTAAGTTCTTCTTCCAACTTGGCTATCTCACGCTTCAAAGTGCGGGCTTCGCTGTTGAGTTCCATCTGTTTGGCAAACTGCTTTTCATTTCGTACCCGTTTCTGCAAGACTTCCGCTGCTCGTCGTTTACGGGTCAATTCATCTTGCAATGCCATAATCTGTTTCGTGTCGGTGGCGTTGGTCGTACCAAATCCGGAAATCTGACCGGCAAACGCTTCGTAGATATTATCCAGTGACGACCCTGCCAGTTCCAATTTCACCTTTGCCAATGGCATCCATTTCGTGCGGAAAGTCTTCAAAATGTTGAATCGTGTTTTGTCCGCATCCGCCCATTCCTTGTAGTTGAGCAACAATCGGCTACGGTTGGCATATTGCAACACAAACACCACATAGCGCGGCATCTGGCGGTCGATGGCAAGAAACACATCATCCAGCGTATCTTCCACTTTGAGTGTCACTAAGAACACCACGATTTCATGCACCGCCTTACCCTCGTCCACATTCATTGTGGATGGAGCTAACTTATAGAGCCATTGTATGCGTTCCACATCTTCCACAAATCGCATCTTCAAGCGTGTGTTAATCTCCAAATGCTTGTAAAAGGCTGTCTTGGGCACCAATCTGTCCACGTGCGTGGAGGTGGGGTAGTTAAGTATATTGTCCATTTTGTCTCATCTAATTAACCTCATTATTATGATGCCGTTCATACGAATCCCATAAAAAGCGCACGAGAGTTGTACTACTTCCAATCGCTAAACTAGCATGACGAGATTCAAGCCCTTTATATGAACTGGACTTGCCATGTCCGCTACCATACAGATTTCTCAGTTCTGCAACGCCTTGTGCAATAGCTTTAAGATTACCGAGAATAGCCTTTATAGACTTAGCTCCTTTAACATCATCAGAGATGTTTTTAGGCATCAGATGAAAATGTTTGAAAGTTTCATCAACAAGACGTGGAACTTCCCAATCTTTATCTACAGTACAGCCTTCAAATTCAAGTATTGTTTTACAACAACTTTCAATTAGTTCTTTAGCCTTACCAATTGCTTCTGTTGGATTTCCGTCCTTCAGATTGAGCATTAAATCAATTTGGGCTGATATGTAATCGCTGTCAAAAGCTTCTTTTAAAGTTTCAGCCGTAGCGGTCATAACCATTGTACCACCTGCTTTATCAAGTATGCTACGGCATTTTTTGTAAGCAACCGCACGGCTTTTACGATTTTCTTCATCATGTTCCTTCATTGAAGAAAGTTCGTAATATCTGATTAAATCGCTAAGTAGCTTTATTTTATCTTCGTATTTTGTATCATTGATATATGCTATCAGAGATTTGCCCTTTGAAAGTCTATATGTTTCACAAAGCGGAACACCTATGCTTTTATAGGTAAAAGCATCAAAATCAGCTGTACTAAAGTCCAGGACATAACCACCTTCATTTAAGAAGTTGACTATAGTACCTATTTCTATATCAGATAATTTCATTTCTCTTTAATTATTAAGAAGGTTATCAACTCAAAGTCGTCCAAACCTTTAATTTCTCCATGCAAGGCTGTTGTCTCACCCACAAAGAAAAGGCTCTCAATGTCTGTTTCTTCTTTAATGCTTACGATGCTGTCAATAGCTGTTTGGAGTAATGTGTTGTACTTGGTCATACGACGGCCGTCTTGCGTTTCACGGTTGACCGCAGCACAGAGCACACGGTCATAGTCGTTTTGATTCTTACACAGCGCACGCATGATGTCGAGCAGTTGTTTAGGATGCAGATGGTCGCAAATTACGTCACCATCGTCTGCCAAATAGACCATGTAGAACGGATGCAGTTGATTCTTGCGGTCAATATTAACGGCATTGTTGCGGTTCTTCAGCACAAACATCACGCCCGGTTTCGCCAATTCGGAACCAGCTACCACCGCATTCAATCCGAAAGGTGCATGTTCAATATCCGGATGTTCCTTGACATATTGCAAGAGGTCAAGCCTAAACTCGTTCAATCCCAAATCCATGATGTTGATACCGGTGTCCATATCTTCAATATCCACCACTTCATTCTGCAACTTCTTTAGCTGCCCAAGGCGATATTCCAAATCAGCTTCTTCGCCCATAGAAAGCGGATTGCCGGTACCTGCTGCGGTAAGGATGGTGGCTTTCATTCGGCTTTCGACACGTCCTTTGAGCTGAATATAGTCATCAAGTTCCATATCCGGCCAGTAGTTGACAAGCTGGATTTGCTTGTTCCGGCTACCGATACGGTCGATACGCCCGAAACGCTGGATGATGCGTACGGGATTCCAATGGATGTCGTAATTGATGAGGTAGTCGCAATCTTGTAAGTTTTGCCCCTCACTGATACAATCGGTAGCAATAAGTATATCAATCTCATCTGTGGCATTGGGAAAGAGGGCCGCACGGTCTTTTGATAACGGTGAAAAATAGGTCAGCACATTATTGAACGAAATGGGAAACTTCGGCAATGTGCATCTGCCATCGGTAGAACCGGTGATAAGAGCCGTATCAAGTCCGCAAGTTTCCTTTATCTTCGTGGATAATTGCTCATAGAGATAATTGGCTGTGTCGGCAAATGCCGTAAATATAAGCACTTTCTTGTTTTCTCCGTTTATCGGGTTACTAAATTTATGTTTCAAATCCTCGATAAGCATCTGTAACTTGCTGTCGTGTTCGGGCGTAATGTCCTTCAACATCAGCAAGAGCAGGTCTAACCGTTCAAAATCGGCTTCGAGATCGCGTCGCCAACTCACATAGTCCATGTCAGCCAATGAAATCTTCGACTTCTTGGTGGCAAACGGGTCGGTGTCGCCTTCGGATGAGTCCATATCATCAGTGAAAGAAGACACATCAATGGTTGCACCGGAATGTTTCTTGTCGTATGCTTCTATCAGTTCCATTGTCTGCCGAATGTACTCATGGATGCGGTTAAGCGTCAGTCGGAAAGAATTGACCGAACTTTCCAGACGTTTCAACAGGTTGGTGGCCATGAGTTTGCGCAAGCCTTTCTCACGACCGTCAATAGACAGACCTTCACCATCGTAGTCGATACTGTAACCACTACGGGCACAATCGAAGAGATAAAGCGAAGGGGTGTATATGGAAAGATTTAGAGCATTGAGTTGCTCGGCAATATCCTTGAAATTGATGGCATCGCCCAAGTCCGTCAAACGCGGACGGCGAGACAAAGGGGTAAGCCGCTTAGGAAACTCGCCAATATCTTTCGTGTCGTAATACTTGATGATATGGCTACGACTACGTGCGATGGTCACGGCATCGAGCATCTGAAAAAAGTCAAACTGAAGACTTGACAGCAATCGTTCCGTAGTCCGTTCGCTTGGCTCCAACTTAGCCCAACGATTATAGGCAGTCTGAGCAGACTTGAATATGTCGTCAATGTTGCGGTCTAGTTCGAGGGCTTCGTTGATATTCTCCACACGCCCCTCGTATGCCAGTTGTAACTGGTTCTTCAAATCGCCGAATCGGTTGTTGACAGGAGTTGCTGACAGCATGAGTACTTTCGTTTTCACACCCTGACGGATGACACATCGCATCAATCGCTGATAACGGTTCTCCTTGTGGCGGTCTGTTTCTACGAGCGTATCAAAATCCGCTTCATCCTCTTCGTCCACATTACCACCATTGCGGAAGTTGTGGCTTTCGTCAATCACAATCAAGTCATAGTTTCCCCAATTCACATGTTCCAAGTCGAGGCCATTACTCAAACCACGGTCGCGTGAAAGGTCGGAGTGGAAGAGGGTGTCATACCTTAGCCGATCGGCAGCTACGGGGTTGTTTTTGTAATTGGCACGGAAAGTCTGCCAGTTGTCATTCAGTTTTTTAGGGCAAAGTACAAGCACCGACTTATTACGGTTCTCGTAATACTTGATAACCGCCAATGCCGTAAAGGTCTTGCCAAGACCTACTGAATCGGCAAGGATGCAACCATTGTATTTTTCCAACTTGTTGATGATAGCCAGCGCAGCATCACGTTGAAAGTTGTAAAGCTTATTCCAAATGACACTGGTCTTGAAGCCCGTGCGCTCATTGGGTAACACATCTTCGCTGATGTCTTCCAAGAACTCGTTGAAAATATTATAAAGTGCGATGAAGTAGATGTATTCTGGAGCATTTTCCTGATATACAGTGTCTATGTACTCCAATATACGCTTCGTTACATCCTCAAACTTCTCATCATTGTTCCACTGCTCATTGAAAATATCCAAGTAGGCACTTGCTGTTGGTGAAGGCAATACATTGACTACATTATATACATTAGCACCACGCTCACATCCCAACTGGGTGGTGGTAAACTCATTGAATGGAATATAAACCTGCTGGGTGTCGTTGTTGATGTGCATAAATCCACCCATCTGTTCTTGCGAAGCATTGGAACGGAATTGCACTTTTCTGCGAATCCAGTCGGCACATTCTTTGGCAATGGCTTTCTGTGACAACTGGTTGCGCAGACGAATTTCAAAGTCCGTACCATACAAATTGCGCTCTCGGTTAAGTTTAGGGATGAAAAACTCTCGTTTCTCTTTCTTTGATTTGTCCTTGATGAAAGTAGGAGACGTGAAAATGAAACGCAATTGCTCCACCTGCTCCAGTTCTTCTTTCAATGCTTCGTAGGCATAAATGGAGAATGAAGCCGCAGCAATAGACACACAAGCACCTTTGGATAACCGTCCCTTGAGGTCATCCACAACACGCTCACTTATGTTGTTTATCAACTTAGGTTGTTCCATTCCTCTATTCTTCTTTTGTATGACAAATTAATTTGTGTATATCCACATCCAAAACTTCTGCTATTCGTGCCAATGTGTATAAATCGGGTTGTGAATGATTGTTGCACCACTTTGACACCGTTGCCGGATCTTTCTGCAAAGTTTTAGCAAGCCATTTACTCATAATGCCCTTCTCAGCTAATACTGCCTTTATACAGTTCAAATTCGCCATATTGTATTCAATTATAAATTGCGTCAAATGCAAAGTTATATATTTTATTTGATTCGCGAGCATAATCGAAGAAATAAAAGTCTTTTGGCAAAAGAAATTAATGTAAAGTGATGTGAGATTGGGATTTATTTGCTAATTTTACACCGTTTTTGAGACGATATAAACATTAACAATGCAAAGAAACAGAATGAATATATTAACAACAACCGCAATTCAGAGCAACAAACGCACTGATTCTGTGTCGAGTGTTCATGTTTCACGCATTGAACCTCGTAGAGTTAATACTTTCCAACGAACATAACGAGTACATTATTGTACTTTGAGAGAATAGAAACTGAATAGTTGGAGAGTCCTTACCAAACTTTCCAACTATTTTGTTTGTATGCCCATTTGTGACAGTCGCCTTTATGATGCTCTTCTGCCATTTCCGTCTGATGGGCTGTTGGTAACCAGATTATTAACGTGCAGTGATGCACATAAATTGAGAAGAAATGAGCTATAAATTTGATGGCAGCAAGGTGTTCTTTACATCTGATACCCATTTTTATCATGGGAATATCATTCGTTTCTGCAACAGGCCGTTTAAGGATGTGGAAATGATGAATGAGACCATAATCTCCAATTGGAACAATACAGTCGGGCAGGATGAAATTGTCTTTCATCTGGGCGATTTCTGTCTTGGCGGTTCAGCTGAATGGACTAAAATCCTTGACAGGTTGAACGGAAAGATATATCTGATTATGGGCAACCATGATTTGAAGAATATACGTCAAGGCTACATTGACAGATTTGAACATGTGGCAATGCAGATGCACATAGAGGTCGGTAAACAAAGGATATATTTGAACCATTATCCTTTTCTATGTTTTGATGGCGGATATAAAGATGTGTGGCAACTTTTCGGACACGTACATACAAGGAAGAATAACACTGGAATTGACGCTGCCCGGCTTCAGTATCTCTATCCGACGCAATACGATGTAGGGGTTGATAACAATAACTTTACCCCCATATCATTTGAACAGGTAAAAAGGATGATTGAAAAACAAGTAGAGCAATTTCATAAGAAATAAAAAAGGAGGTTTATGTATGAGTGAATATACAACGGTCTATTTAAGGCACAAAAATATGCCTTTGTTGAAAAAGAAAGAGCATCCGTCTCATGAAGAATGCCAAAGTCAATCTAAAGAAGATTTGATGAAAGTCATTCGCGAAATAGATGAATATAACAAACAGGTTGCAAAGTCTTTGGGGTGTAAATTGTTTTATCTTACTACTACCCCAAGTCGTGAATTGACTGTGCTTCCATGTAGTCCATCTCCAAGTGTGCTGACAAACGTCCTTCTTGAGGAGGTTTTATGCTTTTACAAAGAAGAAATCGAACATTGTAAAAAGGCTATTGCTAAGAATAAAGAAGATATTGCCAAGTTGGAAGTACGAATAGCCAAAACGACCGTCGATTTGTACGATAAAATCAACAAGGAGATAGACAACTGCTATGAGAACATAGACTTTGAGGAAGAAGAACTTGAACACTACCAATTCCTGTATAATAAATTTTCTTTCTTGGAGGGTATTATTGGCGATGAATCGAATTCAAAGAATTATGAACTGATTTACACAAAATATTAATAAACAAAAGATTATGAAGATACAATATATGAGCGACCTGCATTTGGAATTCAGCGATAACAGCAGGTGGATGAAACATAATGAATTACCTGTAACTGGCGATGTTCTGGTTCTTGCCGGAGATATATTCTATTTGAAAAACAAGGTTGCACCTTTGAGTAATTTTTGGAAATGGGCATCTGTAAATTATCGGCAAGTGCTCCTTGTGCCCGGAAACCATGAGTATTACAATTATTGTGATGTGATGGATAAGGGACTGCAATGGAATTGGATGTTCAAGAAGAATGTAGGATATTACCAGAATCAAGTAGTAAAGATTGATGATACTGATTTTATCATGAGCACTTTGTGGTCTCAGATTTCTCCTTCTGACGAGTATTTTATATGGAAAGGCATGAACGACTTTCGGCAAATAATGTATAATGGCAAATTACTCCAAACTGAGGAGTTTAATCAGATGCATGAATTCTGCTTGGATTTCATCAAGCATAGTCTAACTGAAAGCACCGCAAAGCACATTGTGGTAGTAACACATCATCTTCCCACATTGGAGGTCGTCGCCCCTCACCATAAAGGTTCAGTGCTGAATAGTGCATTTGCAACTGAACTGAGTGGGCTTATTGCCGACAGTCGCATTGACGCATGGGTTTATGGGCATTCACATACCAACATTGATGCTGAGATAAACGGAACAAAGGTCGTTTGCAATCAGATGGGATATGTTTTCCAAAATGAACATATCGCCAATGGTTTTGCTCCGGACAAGTGCCTTGTCTTGTGAAAGGCATAGGTTCGCCGGTAATACACTTTAAAGCCTCAATATATCATATAGTGAACAAAAAAGCACGTGTTCATATATTATATGATATATTGTGGCTTAATGTTTTTCTGTTGAATGCAAGTATAATACAGTAGTTCTACACTTTTTCAAGCGAATAAACCGAATTCGTTACACTTTTTCCAACGAATCATCCCCATTACACGACATTTTTTCAAGCGAATCACAGTATAAATCACCGAAACCAACTTTACTTTATCTCCGTATTCATATATACGTGCATTAAAGTAAACCTAACAGAGGGAGAAAAAGAGATGGCTTCGCCAAAGCCAGACTGAATCATATCTACCGACTTTCTTTTGGGGGCTGCAAAACAATCCCAACTCCTACCTCAAAAGCAAAGCAAGACTCGCCCCTTGCCAAGCCACAAAAGGCAACCCGAAAATCCGTAAACCAGCCTTCCATTTTGCAGACGTAATCGGCGAAATTATCCCCGAGATGCCTTATCTTTGCGAAGCGGAGATTTCGGGGCAAAAGAGAACGATTTTCCCCATTTTCCCTCTGTTTTGAGATAGGCAACGAAGAAAAGTGTTAAATCTTCGATTTTTGAGCAGTATATCTTAAGTCATAAAACACTGATAATAAGCCATTATAATCAACCACTATAATACAGCATAGGCATCTTTATTCGCAGTAGTTGCAAAAATCAACAACTTTAATTCGGGCTCGAAGCCTAGTGCCTTTTCTATTTCTGTATCAATCTCACCTTCTGTTAACTGAGCATTCGCATAGTCATCCTTACCTTTGCATTGAATATCACAATATCCGCCATATTTTTCAACATATGAAAATACACCAACACCATGCTGATTTCGCCCTTGGCAACCATGTCGTTTTATTGTATCTTCACAAGTCCATATTTCACCCCACAATAATTTGCAGAGTTTTTCAAAGTCTTGCCAGTTACTTGGCTTTTTCAATTGAGTTTGTGCTATCATACAAAGAAAATATTTTATATACCTAATCTTAAGTCATTGTCATTGTACAATCACAATCAACTTCCTATCTCTATTCAACACAATATCATGTCCATATTCATCAAGATGCTGATATTGATGTTCTCTCCAACCCCTTAGTTCTACCGATTTTACACCTGCTGATGAAAGAACTGAATAGAAGCCCACTCTGATTCTTGGATCTTCAGTCTGTAATAGTTCTTCATATAGTTTATCAGCCGTTGCTTTATCTCGTTTCAACCTCATGGTCAAGGGGGTAACAATCATTCGATAGACAAAAGTCTCTTGAAGTTTGGTCAAGTAGTATTTCAGGTTCTCCACAACTTTGTTATCATCCATCATTGAGAATATGAAGTTGTATGAGGCATAACAATTAGTCAATTCATACTTGTTCTCTTTTAACTCGCTATAAATCTCTTTCAAATTTTCCACGTTAGTGTTGAGTGAACAATTAATTGATATTCTATTAAAGGAATCATCATGCCATTTCCACTCTTCCAGCTTCAGAAGCTGTTTTATATCTTCATCTTTATCAAATTCAGTGACAATGATTTGAGCCAATGTCGCAGACATTTCGCTATTCGTATTATCTATATTGGCTATAACCAATTCTTTCAATAACTGTTTCTGGTTTCCCACTTTCATTAAGAACAGCAGAATATTTGCATCGTCAATATTATCTCTATTTTCATTAAGATACTTTACAATGATTCGAGCCGCGTCTGATGTTGTGTTAATATATTTTGAGAAGAAAACAACATAGGAATAGATACACTTGTCTTCCTTAACAATTTTCTTTAAATTAGCCATATCATCGGCAAGTAAATAATCAGCCTCATCAACGATTGTTTTCTCAATATATGGACTATCATTGTAGAAAATGTGCATCTGGGAAAATTCATACTCTTTACCACCAGAACTCAAGTTTAACTGCACATATTCATCAAGCTTATGATACATTAGATATATACAGAATCGCATTTTGTATGTGTATTCTGTTGTCACCTGAGCCGTATCGAACACCTCCTCGGTAACTTTGAATACGTCTGTATCCCTCCCCGTCCTTTTCAAATGAACAACTAGACATAAGACCATATCACAAAGGACATAGGCATTCCCTTCCTGTTTGAATAGGTGTAACATTCCCTCTAAATGCTCGTCCATACTCGACAGGTTGGAAATCTTATGTATCATCATGAGTCTTAAACGCGTATCCATGTGATACCACTTCTTAAGCATTCGAGAGGCTAACTCAGAACCATGATATTTTACTATAATCTGACCAGCAAATCTATAGTCGTCAGAATAATTAGTCAGAAGGTACTCTTTGACATCCTGACGCTCAGAATAATTCTGTATAATGGCTTCCAGTATGCCCCATTTTGAACCGAGGATATGGTCACTCATCGAGATTTCGCCATTGAGTATCCGTGGTATGTACCTTTCTGCAAATTCCTCCTTGTAATGTTCTATATACACAGACACTGCACGGTCTTTCATTATATCCTTGTTCGCATTATCGATACATTTATCTAGATATGCCTTAATACGTTCGTCATTGCCTTGGTATATTTCATATGCATATCCTGCTATCCACGAAGATTGGTTTAACGGCATCTCATCCAGACATCGCTGAAGTTTTTCGATAACATCAGCATCTTGTCCCCAGTTTTGGATGAGAGGATGGACAACAATATGCTGATAACTTTTCATCCCCTCTAATGCTTCAAGAAGTTTAGCTTTAATTCGAGAATCGTTAACAATGGTATTTACAATGAGGGACTCAGCACCCCACATAAAATGATTTTTGTCCCTATTGACAGCCCATTCGGTTATAACTTGAAGCAAATCAGAAGATAGTTCTTGTCTTTGAATAATCGCCCACAATTCATATCCATTCCCAAAATTAAAAGAATATTCCTTATTAAGTTCCTCCCTGATGGCCTTGATAACATTTGGATGATTTATCCAACATGTCAATAGATATTTCCAGGCTATATCCTTGCTAATACTACCTTGTTCTCTGTAGGGTGCGCTAACCGACTTTAAAGCCTTTTGCATGACAGCATCGTCTTGTAGGAAATATTGCTGCAATAACCGGTTAGCCTCCTCTCGAATTGAAAATGGTAGTTCTGAAACTAATTCAAGGATTCCATCAGATAAAACGGGCTCACCTTTAAATAAAGAAAACTCCATTTGATAAAAGTGAGTAAAGATGTCACCTGCCACAACTTTCCGTATTAGCTCGTTTTCCTGATCTATATCTATCCCATCTACAATAACACTTCTAATGAAGAAGGCTACCACTTCTGGCAATGTTGATGGTACTATATATGAATTAACCATCTCCAGCAACTTCTCATCTCCAGCGATATGATTCCTAATTACCTTAGATGCGAGTATTTTGTTGCTCACATCACCATTTATAACAGTCAAAACAACAAACTGGCGATCTTCTTCCGTCAAGTTAGCCACTTGTGCCAAACCAGATAACCTAATGTCATGATATACGGAAGCCGAAGGGATATATCTGGAAATAAAGTCTTCAATACGAGCCTGTAATGAGGTATTATACAAACCATCGAGCAGGATTTCCAGTAAATCATGTTTGAAGTCATAATCAGATTCCCACTCAATCCTTTGTATGTATTCTTCAATTTCTTCGAGTAAGAAATATTTGGGTGCTTTCACAGATCTTACCAGAACCTCTAATTTCAACTTATACAAATAATAATCCCTATAATCGTTTGTTCTTATAGGTTTTAAGATATTGTACAAACCTACAAAAGCTGATGCTGGCATCATTTCGAAAAGAAAGAGAACAACTTGGTGTAGCCCGGTATTCGAAACATTATCTCGAATAAACGCTTTAGTCCTCTCTATATCTACCGAAAGGTATTTGGCAGTCATAAATTCCTGTAGTTGCCTATTGATAAAGGAGATGCGAGAGCCTATTCTTTCCTCTATAACGCCCAGTTGATGTGTATCATGCCTGAATAAATCATCAACAATACGCGCATTATTCAGTTCCTGCCCTGATGTCTGACTATTCAGATATTGGTTAAGCAGTATTTCTGCCTGGGTCTTATCCATGCTGCCATCATTGTAATAGTCAAACATTTCTTTTGACAGAACTCCAAGCATCATTTTGTTACTTGTGTAGTCAAATGACCCAGAATAGTCGTAAGCCTGGTACTTGCGTGACTGCTGATGCTTAACAAACAATTGCTCCATTATACAGTCCATGGCTGCAATATTGTTGTGAGGAAGTTCGTTACCCTGTAGATATTGCCCAATAAGGATGGTTAGCAGCATAGGGTTCTCTTTCATACGATCAACGTCATGTAGCGACCTCAACTTAGCAGATAGGAACTCTGCTGTCCTCTTTGTTTCGCGAACCAGACCATTATAATGATCAACGCATTTCTTCACAAGCTCATCCTGCTGTAGCGCAGACAATGGTGCGATTGTATATGTGTCGCTTGTACTGAAGGGAGAATTGATATTCGCAATGCCATATTCCCTACTTGAAAAAATGGCTAGTAAATTACCAGCTTCTGTCTCCGCCTTCACTTTACGAATAATTCTATCTGCTTGTAAGGGCTCATCACCCCATTCATCTATTCCATCAGCTATTAATAGTATCTTTTGCTGCTCAAATGCATATTCCAGATAATGGCTGTTTTTCTCCCATAACTTACTTTCTTGAAGCCAATCCCGAACTATGCTCTTTATATCACTATCGCAATTCCTTGCCATATATGAAAATGGCATCCATACAGGTAAGTAGCCGTCATAGATATCCATTTTTCCTTTTAGTAGTTGTAAGGTAAGATACTTTAGCAAAGAAGACTTGCCTGAGCCGGGACCTCCCACAATGAGTAATATATTCCTGCTGGGATTCAATATGGTTGATGCAGGGATTCTGATTTCTCTATTGCTCGTTTTATTCAGTTGGCTATAGAATTCTTTAAGATATTGCTCACTATATTCTTGAATCTCACTACTTTTTATATAGAGATTTGTCGGATCAGCCAGAACAAACTTCTCTTCTGGTTTCACTTGATCATCAGAATATAAGCTTTGTACTTCATCAATAAAGTCAGGCATTACAAATCTTGCCTCTAGAGGGAACCGCGTATTATTACGGTTAACCAGTATTGAATCATTGACATCACGGAACAAGCTACCGTAAACAACATCCATTGCTTGTTTACACTGTGTTATTTTGATGAAATTAAGTGATTTCCATCTTCGTAGCGTTAACTGTGATTTTATCTTTTCTTCTAATACCTGTGTAATCTTTACATTGTGAAACTCACCTTCCGTCGCAGCATATTTCCATAGTACACCATACATCAATGGTTGATTCTGGGCAAAAACACCACCACCAGACATTCCATGTAAACTGTCCATCTTGTCTACATGCGAAGTGATATTAACCAAATCTACTTTGCTATCTACACATTTACAGTCCAGTCTGGTAATTATATCTTGTGCCTCACCTGAAACCCCATATAGTTGCATGGATTTTTCTTCAATGAGGTCATCCGCCAACAAGAAGGGAGTAAAATGCTTTTCGCTCTTGTCAATCTTAATGATAAGAAAATCTTCACCAATAGGAAGTAAAGAATTCGAGATAGTGTCTTTTGTAATGGTTTTATAGGTTACAAAATGGCCATCCTCAAATACTTCTATTTCGATTGTTCCTATCTTATCAAGAACAGCATTCAACTTCTTTTTTCTAGTATCTTTAAAAATATGCTGAGCTGTAAAGATATAATCATACTCGTCATCTCCATCTAATGGGTATAGGACTCCACTTCCTCGAAACTGGAGTCCTCTTCCTTTGATGTCAGCCTTTATCTTAACACAATTACTGCGTATGTCAAAAGTTGAATTCATTGCAAACGTTGAGATCAATATTATTTTCTGTCAACTCTTCTGCTGTTATTCCAAGTACATCAAGAGATTCTTGATAGTTAAAATACACGTTGATTGCCTTATCTGCACTGTCTCTGTAGCGAATAAGCTTGGCAATAGTCTCTTTATTTGGAAAATAATATTTATTATTCTTCTTTGTCGAAATTATGAAGTTTGAACATGTTACCTCGTTAAGGATGTTTTTAGTAACATTTCGCGTACTCCCATGATGGGGAAGTTTCATAAAATCCAATTCAAGAGGTGTACCGTTAGTCTTATTATAAGACTGAAGCGCATCACATAGTTTCTTAGGGGTACTGTCACCTGGTAACAATAACTTCTTGCCTTCACATTCAGCCAGAATTATAATTGACTGACTATTGGTACCTCCTTCATCTATATCGTCATCATCAACATTATCAATCAAGGTCCTTAAATCAATATACCAATCATCTGAACGAACTCCAAGCTCATCAGGTTCTTTCGGCTTATTTTCATATGCAACATCATGGTCAGGTGCTAATACATGCAGTTTTATGTCGCCAAACTCTATCGTAGAACCAAGTAACTCGGAAGTATTATTATTCCAGGACAATCCGTCTATTTCAAGAAGAAGAGACGTTAACTCATTTCCTTCGCCTACAGAATATTCATCTGTCTCTTCTTTCTTGGGAAAGTTAAACCAAACTTGTTTCAGCCTATGTGTCTCTCCAATTTCTTTCATGTGTTTAACCAATGCTATGATACCAGCTATGTGGTCAGAATCAATATGAGTCACCACAAGCAGGTCAATAATCTCATCCTGTGGCATTTTGCTATACTTGGCCCTAATAGCTGCTGTAGATTTTCCACCATCAATCACAATATTCTTCTTATTGTGACTAACCCAAATACTATCACCAGTACCTGCTTGAAGAATCTCTATGACCATTTTCTATATATGTTTTATTAACTTATAACAATGTAATCAGTCTCTCAAACAATCTATTAGGATTATTTTCATTCCATCCTCGCGGGTGTATGCCATTTCTCCACCTGTGAGGGCAATTAGCGAATCTGGTTCACGAAGCCTTAATCGAAGAATCAACGAAACAACATTTCTTTCCTGTTCGTATTACAGTCCTTGAGCGAATAGCCAAAGACCACGCTTCAATATCATCTATGACAAAAATTTCTCCAATGCACTCCATAATCATCAAACGTGGGCATAGATAGCCCTTTCATTTCCTCTGCGACATCGGCAAGCATGTATGTTTTTTTAAGTACAGATGTTTCTTGCGTATGCATGAAGAGTCAGTCTTGTCAACGCTGGATTTCGGTGTGTCTTACCCACCCTCGAAATATCCTCGTCACAGATTACTTCCTCATAATCTTTAGCTATCAGTAATTTCGTATCTAAACTCATATCTTCAAGTGAAACTGGCCAACCAGATATTTTATCTCTTTCGAGACTAACTACGAAAATAGTGATTACATCTCATTCAGCCAATTATTTTTCTATTTTTGTTCTAGATAACTTTGTATTTTTGATGGTATACAGTTTGTTAAATTGATTCGGTCAAAGATGGTGATTGTATCGAAAGCAACTTTACTTTATCTCCGTATTCATATATACGTTCATTAAAGTAAAGCTAACAGAGGGAGAAAAAGAAATGGCTTCGCCAAAGCCGAGCCGAACCATATCTACCGATTTTCTCTTTTGGCTGCAAAAGAATCCGAAATCCTAACTCAAAAGCGAAGCAAGATTCGCCCCTCATCAAGACACAAAAGCAACCTGCAAATCCGTAAATCCATCTCCGATTTTGCAGCCTCAATCGGCGAAATAATCACCGATATGCCTTATCTTTGCGAACCGGAGGTTTCGGAGCAAAAGAGAGCTATTTTTCTCTTTTCCCCTTCGTTTGAAGATAAACTAAGGTTAAAAGTGTTAAATCTTCGATTTTCGGCAAAAAACAAGTAAATTTTTGAGCCTTCTACCTTTTAAGCCATAAAGTATTGACAGTCAATTAGCATAATATGCTGCATCGGAAATGCGTAAGAGTTGCAGTTGTTCCAATGACATCTCTAAAATAAAACGCAATGTCATTATTGGCGACATGATTCAGACAGATTTTAGCGAAATACGTATCCGACATAAAGGCATGAACAGGTGGATGTCAAACCGTGATGAAGAAGAAAAACTGCTTTTCACACTTGGAATGGCATTCACCCAGACACTGGTGGATATTTTAGGGAAGGAACGTGGGGCCGTAGATTTTGCTATCATGCCTAATGGTCATATCTGTATCTTCGACTGTAATCCCGGTGGTGCAGGTTATGCCAACCAGATGGCAAATTTGCTTGTGATGAATGAGGTTATTAAAGCCTCAAAGAAACTTTTGAGTGAAGCCCGTGAAAAGCAATCGAAGGATATGCTGCTTGACAAATTTACGCTTCGTTATGCAAAGTTCCTCGATATTAATGCAGCTTTAGCGTGGATTGAAGAGGAGGAAGAAGTTGGAGATACTGTTCCACAAAATATCAAAGATGCGTTTCCGGATACTTCTCCATCGCAGACAACACTATATGATCTGAAGAAGGCGTTTGCTGCTTCACATCAGGATGTTGTATTGTTTGCAGATAACGATTATCAGGAATGGGATTATGAAGACAATGAGAACGGTTGGCAACCCCAGTTTATGAGCCACTTCGTCATGAAGAGCCACTATACTTCTTTCTGTATATTAAAGTCAAAGCAAGATAATATATCTGAACCAATTAAGGCTATTTGCCGAGAAATTAAGGCGTGGGCAAAGGGAGATGATATCAAGACCATATCAAACCCATGGATTGATAAAGACATATATCCTATTGCTTATATTGATGGCTATCTCTATTTTATGAACAACAAGGAAAATGCCCAGCTCAATATCCAATGGGGCAATAATACCATGTTCTTCGTTCGTACAGATAATCCGGCATCAGGTGCTTCTGTAATTGATCTCTCCTACAAACCATCGGCTAAGCTTTTAAAGCTGTCTGGAGATAAATATAGAGAAATAAGTACCTGTCAGTTAGGAGATATACTACAGACTGAATCCGGAGGACTCATAGATCAGTTCATATCATACGCAAAGCAGAATGCCGGAACGTTGAAAATCAGTTATCAGGATGAACATCTAAAGAGCATCATGGGTATTATAATCACACTCCAGACGATTGAACACATCATAAAACAGATTGGTTCAGAGTTTGACATAGAGTTTATGATAGAGGTATATAAGGATGATAGAGGAAATGCAGACAGTATATGTGCAAACCAGCCTTCATCTGAGAAACGTGATGCATGGCTTACATCCCTTACCAAAGCGTGGATAGATGATCTTAGCTATGAGCATGGAATAAAAGGTACTCTTGTCCCTGTCGTTTCATTAAATAAGCGAACACTCACTCACTGGCGTGTGCTTACAATTACATGTGGTAAAAAAAGACTCTCTATCTATCCTGATGGAGGATTTATCAATGAATGGAACATAGGAAGACAACCTAACGGTGAACGATTTGATGTGGAGACAATCACTCATGACACAAATATTCATCTGTTTAGAAATAAAGACATTAAATTTGATATTATAATTGAAGACTGTTAAATAAAATATCAGAGTGTAATCAATAATAACATAAGAATCTTACAGGAAACATACTGAAGAATTCAAAATAGATAATCGACATATATAAGCAAAAACAATCACCACAAAAAATTATTCTGTTGTGCAGATAGACTGCACAACAGAATAATACCTTTACAACAAATATAGAAACTAATCATTAAAACAATGATTTTTCAATAATCTGATTAATTTAATATTACATAAAATGAAAACAGATAAAGAAAAACTTAGTGAATATGTCGAGGAAATCTTTAAACGATATACATCTTCAGGACTTCATATTTGCGACATTGCTACGGGTGGAGGTAAATCATACACTATCAGTAAGTTGACATGCGAATACTACCCTAAAGAGTTCAACAGAATAGTTATTCTATGCGTACAAAAAAAATTGGTAGAAGGAATAAACAGAGAAATCAATGAGTTTGTACATTCCAAAAACAGTATCATTTCACGCAATGACATTCTAGTAATAGATAATAATGAAGAGGTTATCAAAAAAGCAATTGATAATGGTGCTTTCGAGAAATTCATAGACCAGATAGAATCTTGTATTGAAGTATTATCAAGCGGAAATGTGAAGGTATTAACTTTTGGTTGCAAACGCATAAAAAAAACATACGAAGGGATCAAAAACCTTTTCCAGGTACAAGGTAATAGAAATGAACTTCTCTCCAATCAAATCTCTGATGCTGAACTAAAATTGAGAAATGATGTCCGTAATTTCTTTGAGATATATAAGAAATATTTAAAACAAACCAATAAAGAAAATGATATCAGTATTAATCAACTTATAAGAACTTTCCCAGCACTTTCTGAAGTATATCCCCAGGTTGATTATAAAAGAAAGAAAGTATTGTTGATGACAATACATAAAGCTATGTACGGCATAGATCCTATTATTTCTGAAAAAGTATACATAAATAATATTGCAGATAACAATCATAGAACTTTAATTATATTCGACGAATCAGATCAAGCAGCCATAGTTATGCGCAACACGATCATAGAGCAGGCAATTGACAATTACAGTGGCAGTAATCGTTTTGCGAAGGGATATAATGGCTATTTGCAATACAAACAATTGATAGACAATCCAGAGCATATATCAGATGAATATCATGGAGAACTGCTGCACGAGTGCTTAAACAAAGCCAATAATACAATCAAGTCAAGCTGGAACAAAGTTTTTGGAAATACTATACCATACAAAAACATATTCTTAGGAGACATTGAAGACCTGGAAAATTATCGCCGTGGAGTTTTCTTTTCTGGTTCAGGTTTAAGACTCAATGTATCGAATTCTAAAGACAATAAGCAATCGTATATCTGTTACAGTAAAGGAGAGAAACACTTCAAGCTTTTTCATGCAGAAAAGGATACGGAATTAAAGGAAAGCTTTGATTATGTAATTCCAATGGATAATTTTTTATCTCTAGTTATAGAGAATACAAAAGTTATAAAAGGACAATTATGTCAGGTAGTTAAAACAGCATTACAAACAAGTATTGAGAAGTTCAAGCAAACAGCAAAAGGTTTAGGGAAAAACAAACTTCCAGACAATCATTATTTAGGATATCCTACTATTGAAAGAGAAATCTATACACTGATTTCCAGATTCGAAACAAACTCTGATTACCAGTTTGCCCAACAGCTTTTAGAATTCATGACAAACAGAAAGAGCATTAATAAGAAATCGGAGAAACTGGATTTACCTGATTATTCAGTGTATTCACAAGGAGTTCAGCTTTATCAGGAAGAAATAGATGAGCGAGACAACCAACACAGAGTGAGACTGTCATGCCGAGAGATATCTACTACACCGGAAAAAATTCTGATAGATCTTATCCTATCAGGAAACATTTCTGTAGTTCTTTGCTCTGCTACGGCATCAAGCGCATCAGTTATCAGCAATTTTGATATCGAATATCTGAAAGAGCGTATTGGAGACAAAATACATGTGCTATCCATGGAAGTAAAAAGCAAATTTGATGAGCTGGTATCCAACACCTACCCCAAAGGACATAAGGTAGAAATCATTCCTCTGGAACATTATGAATACGAAGATAAAAGAGACGAAAAGGCCGTTCTGCCAGATAAGTATCGTATTCTATTTTCTGAAGAAGCACGTAAGGACGGGCTGGATAATACATGGTTTAAATGTACAAAAAGATACCTTATGCATAACAAGAAAGAAGGTGAAAGTATTTCATTTCAACTCTATCGTCTTTTCCAGTTTATTGAGGCATATGCCTGGTTTATTAAACATGAGGATGTACACAGCATGATCTTCTTTCAGAACAGAATAGGTGATCCTATACAAACGAATGTACTAAGTTGCCTGATTGACGGCTCTTATAAACAGCAAAAATCAGTATTCGAAGATGAATTGCCAGAAGACTGGACAAATGAACATATCAGAATTAGTAAAAACTGGGAAGAAGTTGAAGGAACTATTCTAAAAGAACTAAGTGACAATAAAGATGCTAAAATAATGCTGATTTCTGCTTATGCAAGTTTTAAAGCAGGAGCAAATATGCAATATGAAATTCCTGACGGATTGGAATATATACAGGGAGATAATTGGAATAAGGAAGGCGAAAAACTCCAAAAAGATTGGGATGCCATGTATGTTCAATGCCCACGAACATATCTGATGATGAATATGGATGAGAACGAAATTAACTTCGAAAAAAGTCTTTATAATGTAATGCTCTCTCTTATGATGTTATACGAAAGAGGGTGCCTCTCAAAAAATGAGATTGCTTCGTGGTTATGTAAAGCTTTATCAAATAACTTCTGGTTTGGAGACAAAAACAACCCAGGTATTGCAAGAGACAAAGCTGAATGGGCACAAACAATAATAGAACAGGCTGTAGGACGTTTATGCAGAACAAGGAATAAACCACAAACGACATACATACTTTACGACAAAGACATAAATTGTTTTTTTGACAAAGTAAACCTCAAAAAATCTTTAACCAAGGAATTCAGGAGTTTGGTAAGCTACATTCTTGAAGATGAACAAAAAACAATAGATTCAAATATAAATAATGATGAGATAATAAGGTGCAATAATGCTAATTATGCAAAACGCCAACTTGACCGTATGCGGAATATTGCACTAAGATATACACCAAAACTTGGTAAAGAGGATTATTTTGATGACGAGAACGAGGATATAAATACAGTTCCATACAATGTTATGATAAATCAGAAAATGAATCAAAGTTATAAACAAACCATAATAAGAAAACCTGTCGTTTCTGATTTCAATGAGTTAGAAGATTCAGACAAAAATCTGAGCTTCATACATAAATGTTATGGTGACTGGAAAAGAAACAATGAAAATGAAATATTTTTCCATTATGACCCTAAACACAATAATTACTTCTGTCCTGCAACAAAAGGAAAACCAGGGCAATTCCCTGTTTCTCCACAATCTGTCAGACTGGATGTGTTGATGAAAAACGAAGTAATACGCCTATATTTCGAACAGAATGGGTTTGCTACGAACTGGGAAACTAAAGGAATGATCCTACATCCAGATATTCTAATGACTGATTATGCTGGTGAAATCGGTGAGGAAGCATTTAAAGCAATTGTATTACATTATACAAATTGTAAAGAAAATGAAATCAAACATCTTGAAGGACGTGACTACGAGCTTGCTGATTTTGTTATATGCAATCCTGACGGAAGCTATAAGATAGCATTTGATGTCAAGAATATGAATCCTGACATAGACCATGATGATAAGCCAGGAGAATTACCAACTAAAGAAAAACGAGCGATAAAGCGTAAAAGGCTTGGATGCCAACTTATCACTGTCAGCATGTTACAGCTTTCCAAAGAACCTATGGGAGACATAACTGAGATACATGGAATTATAGATGACAATGGAAAAATTATAGAAAGTGCAATAGAAACCCTTAAATTACTTATCGACTAATGAATAAAATTATAATCGACGAAAATTATATCAAGAGTTTACCTCTAACAACCAACAGAATTGAAGTTGCATGGAATGAAAATGTATTTTTCTCAAAATATGCAATAGTTTCTTATTACAGTACAAGCGCTGAACACAAAAATCTGGCCTACGAGCAATTAAGTGATTCACCATGTTTATCTGTTGCCGGCATAAAAGCTATATGGGGTAATCAAAAATACTCAGCTGTTAAATTTTTTATATTAACCCACAAAGGGAACGCACGAGATATCCTTAACAGTCTTCAATCCTTTAAGGATATAGTAGCCAGAATAGATTATTTAGAGCCATATAGCAATGAACTCAAAAACAGAATAGTGGCTTCACTTGCTATCAATTCACTTGGCAAAAAGAAAACAAGTAATATGATGTACAATGATGGCTCATTATTGGTTTGCGACAATACGAATTTCGGGATACAAAAAAGGGAACTGGTATGTCTAAAAGTTGAAGTCAACAAATATATGAATCTTGTTGCCAATACGCAATCTTTTACACATCCACTTAATGATAATGAATTACGCAAATATAAAAACTGTGTTTTTCAAAAATCAAAAGATTTTGACGGAGAACTATGGTCTGGACAAGCTGTTAAGCCTATTACAATCAAAACAGTAAAAGATGGTGAATACGATTTGAATAAACTATTCATTCTAAAGAAGAAATCAAAAAAGACTAAAAACAATGTCCCATACTGGCCATATAATCCTGATAAATATACCCACGGCAAACTTTTTGTACTTTTCCAAGTTGTAGAATCAGTTAATCAAGACTTCGATGGTATTTTTGAGATAAACTTTACAGATTATAAGGTTGAACACTATGATGAATGTAAAACAGAAGATGGTATTCTAAAATTAATGAGAGATTACTTAAAAGGAAAGACTATTTCATTTGAAGATTCTTTTTGCACTGATTTATCTAATAACCTTATTTTGCAGTTCAAAGAAGAGGCACAGAAAATCATGCAAGGGACACTAAAATTCCCTCTTAAACCAACTCCTGAAGATATTATAGTACGATTATGTGAACCGAAAGAGAATAAAGACACTAATACTAAATATATCAAATCAACTTATAGATTTACGAAAAACAATAATGCACTACAGCACATTACCTATTATAATAATGAGAAAAAAGATAAGATTGACAAAAACCGTGCAAGACGAATACTCATTGAGTTCATAGTAAAGGATTGTTTAGTAAAACGTGCTATGCCGAAGGACTTGGCTATACTTATGGAAGGATGGGAATTCCTTAGGTACAAGATTAATCAAGGAAATGTTCATGGAGCTACTTTAAAAATAACCAATAATGGGAACTTACACATCGAACAATACGGATTATCACAAAATAGCTGTGGTGAAGATTTTGAATCTTTTGTAACTGAGAAATTACAATACACTGATTGCAACAGAATTAACGGTGCCAAAGATTATATGGCATTAAAAAAAGATGGTAATGTATATCTTATTGTAGACACTGAAGAGATTCCTATTCTTGATGCAAAAGAAATTGATGAGGGATATGATGAAGTAGTTAATAATGGTGAAACCATTGCTATGTTTAGAAGAAAGAAAAACGTACACAAATATCTTCGAGGGTATATTGGATTTCATTTATGGAAATCAGAAGGGATTGATGGCAAAGCTAATGATTCGTTCTCGTATATCTCAGGAATAAATAAAGAAAAAATAAAGTTCATCAACGGTAATAAAATGGACAAAATGCCACGAGCACGCAAAATATTTATCCTCAAAACAAATAATCAAGCTTTAGTAGATTCGCATATAAAAGAAATATGTAGTATGCTAAAATTTGGGTTTGGAAGATGGGATGAACTGATGACCTACCCATTCCCCTTTAAGTTTTTGTTAGAGTTCTTAGATAATGCTGCAGAAACTGCATATTCTAAACATTGGGAAGAAATATCATATTATAAGGATTTATTTTAATTAACATATTAATATCCCCAATTATGGGTAGTATACCTTAAAAAGAAAGAGTTCGGATAATACCGAATTCTTTCCTTTTAAGACCTCTGAAAACACATGTAAATTAGAGGAAGATATAAAACAAAAAAAACATTTATAAATAGGTATCTCAATGAACATGGCAGAAATCAATCCACAAATTTTTCCACTGAAAAACGCCCAATAAGAATACCAAGTTCTGGATAGAGCGGTCACAAAAAGCCACCTGTATTGGAGTACAAGGTTGTATTCTTCAATATGATAAAATTCTCCGAAGAAGTAACTACGGCATCTCTTACTGGAAACTTCCTTAAATACATGGACAAGCTGATGAAATATGATCTGATAATACTAGATGACTTTGCCTTGAGAAGCATCGATGAACAGACAAGAATCGCACTTTACCAACTCTTGGATGATAATAAGGAGAATTACCGTTTGTCTATTATAATTACATCCCTGTAACCTACTTAAGTCTGGTATGGTTATCTAAAACCATGCTCTCAAACCGAATCAATTTTAGACAGACTTTTTAGCCATGCAGATAATATGACTTTTAGAGGAAAATCTTTACGTAAAAAAGAAAAATAATCATATTTTTGTAACAAATCATCACCACCATTTTTGAGTGGCACGTTCCACTCTGATAAGGAGACTTTTTCTGCCACTATTTTCCACAGTCATAAGTGCTGATGATACAAAAAAACTTACTATGGAGTTAGTTTAAATGGGAGTACTTGGACTTAGAGGGCATACTCTTGTAACTATAGAAATAATAGAGATAATATAATGATTATAAATGATAATTGTCAGATGGAAAAAACAATCAACGGAGTAAAATACTATCTTCCCAGCAATCTAACCTTGGAACAAAAAGCTATTTATGTCCATATCATAGACTGGAAGCGTAAAAATATTACTACAGAAAGAGGCATGTATAAAGGGCATGAATACGATGCTATTTTCCCAAACGATACAACTATTCCGACAATGATATATGGACCAATCATACCTGTTTGGGAGGAAATGCAACGGAGTAATTTTGCTTATAAACTACATAAGTTTGCATATCATGCAGTAAGTTCTCAAACAGCCTGTATTAATCTGTTTATGCCTTTACTCCTTTCTAAAGATGTTGATCGTATATTACCAATGATCCCCGGATGTCCCTCAAATTTCAGTAAGATAGCTAGAGATAAACTATTTCACGGATTCTGTTTTGAATATTGGGGCCAAGATATTAAACAAGGAGCAGGCGTCTTAAACGATCATTCCCAATCAGCCGGAACTGACGCAGACGTAGCCATTGCTTACTATAACATAGAAGGCAAATTATGCCTATGGCTAATTGAACATAAACTTAGCGAGAAAGAATTTACAATATGCGGAGCATATAAAAGTAAAGCTAATAAATTAAAGACTAATTGTACTCAATATAATCTCATTAGTATAACCAAAGAGCCTCAGAAATGCTATTATCACATGATAGGATATAAATATTGGGATACTCTAAAAAGAAACCTAGATATATTCAAAGGCTCAATTGGTATCGAAGGTTGTCCTTTCAAGGATGGACTTAACCAACTATGGCGCAATCAGATACTTGCTTTAGCCTTACAGGAAACTGGAATATATAGTATGGTAACTTTTTCGGTATGCCATCATGCAAAAAGCACAATGTTAGACAAGTCAATCAATAAATACAAAGCATTGATCTGTGGGAATAGAATGTTCAGTTGTTTTACCAACTATGATGTGTTGAACATTGTATATAAACTAAATCATGACCTGCAAGAATGGATGCAATGGTATAAAGATGTCTATTACTTTTGATATCAGTAATCTAATAGTATTACAATTGTTTTTATGGGGGATAAATATAAAAAATTAATATAACACATTTAATATAATAACTAAAATATGCCATATCCTATAGAGAAAAAACTTGTAATTGCCGTATCAACTAGTGCTTTGTTTGATATGGAAGAATCTGATAGTATATATCGTGTAAAAGGCATTGATGCTTACAGAAAATATCAAGAACGGATGATTAACGAGCCACTAGGAAAGGGAGTTGCATTCCCTTTCATCAAACGTATCTTGAATTTAAATAATTCTTTCCCAGAAGATAAACCTATTGAAGTAGTTATATTTTCAAAAAATAGTCCAGAATCAGGATTAAGAGCATTCCGTAGTATTGCACATTATAATTTGGACATCTCTCGAGCTTGTTTTTCTTCAGGAAAAAGTAATTTTCAATATTTACCAGCCTTCAATGCATCATTATTTTTATCTGCAAATCCAGAAGATACAGAAAAAGCAATATCTGCAGGTTTTGCTGCAGGTACTGTTCTAGACACTAAAGTTATAGATGATGAAAATGACACACAACTTCGTCTTGGATTTGATTTTGATGGAGTAATAGCTGATGATTCTTCGGAACAATTTTATAAAGAAAATAAAGGAAATATGTCCGTTTATCATCATCATGAACTAGAACTTGCCTCCAATCCATTATCAGAAGGACCGATAGGAACACTATTGCAAAAAATATCATTTTTCCAACGCCTTGAAAATGCACAAGTAGACAAGAATCCTAATTACAAGAAAATTCTTAGTACAGCTATAATTACTGCAAGAAACGCTCCTGCACATGAACGTGTCGTAACTACATTAAAGAGCCTAAATATTGAAGTAGATGATGTATTCTTTCTCGGAGGAATAGATAAAACTCGAATACTAAATATTTTAAAACCACATATTTTCTTTGACGACCAGATGATACATTTAGATCATTTAGAAGATATACCTGCAGTACATATACCTTTTGGGATAGCCAACAAAAGAGATTCTGATATAGTTGAAAAATAAGTAAATATTTGATTGAATGGATGTTAAACAAAATATGATTGTAGATTTGGAGAAACGCGGTGACAAGCAAATGTTCATCACTGAACGTGTTTCTTCTATTTACCAAAACAAGAATGGACTTTGGACTGTTCGGTTTTCGTCATCACCACGTGTATTCAATTACAATCCGTCACGTTTACTTTGTCTAACACACCCTGACACAATTAATCTTGGAGAAAAAGGGCTATACATCAATAATAAACATATCAATAATGTAGCAGAATTACTACGTTTTACAGATGGTCGCTACATTTTTTATCGAGTGACCTATGACAATGGCTACTATGAGAATCTGGAAGGAAACGAGGTCTATATTACCCGTACCCCAATTGACAAAAATGGAGGTTCTATTTGGGATTATCTTCGCAAACTAGCTGCTGAAACAGGACTGATTGCGGAAGAAGATTATGAAAGTATTCTATCCAAACAATATGAATTGGTAGATGTGAAGCGTGATAATGTTCCCTTGGCTCAATACCTAGGTGACAAAACAAAATTGGTAACTTACTCCATGCCCAAACAAGTCTATTATCCGTTTGGATGCAATGCCAGCCAAAAAGCGGCCGTAGAAGCAGCATTGACACATCAGGTAAGCATTATTCAGGGACCTCCTGGAACCGGTAAGACACAGACGATACTGAATATCATTGCCAATCTGCTGATGAAAGGTAAAACGGTATTAGTCGTATCAAACAATAACTCGGCTGTTAAGAATGTAGCTGAGAAGCTAAACGGAGAAGGACTTGGCTTCCTTGTGGCCGAACTGGGTAGTGTACAAAACAAAGAAACATTCATCGCCAACCAGCCAGAGTATCCTACTATGGCAAATTGGACAATTGATAAACAAACAACTACAAAGAATCTAGCAAAAGACTCACTTCAAGCCGTTTCACAAGGATTTGGAGGTCAACTCCGGCAGGCCAAACTAAAGGCAGAATACGATGCCCTATTAAAAGAATCGAAATACAACGAAATGCGGGAAGACAACCATACAGAAGATGAATGGTTGAATGGCAAACCATCGGCTAAACTTATGAATTTGCTCAACCGCTATCAGATGATAGTTGAGAACGGACATAAGCCAGGTTTATGGTTCAGATTGCAATGGGCTTTCTTGTTAGGAACTAAAATATTGACATTTTTAAATAGAAAAGCGACAGATGTCATAAACAGTTTTGAGTCAGCCTACTACTTTTCTCGAAAAACAGAATTAGAGCAAGAGCTGGAATCGATTGCTTCAGCACTCCAAAGCATAGATATCCAAAAGAGTATGAAAGAACTTCGTTCCTCTTCTCTACAACTATTGAAGGACAAGATAGCTAAACGGTATAATACCGGACAAAGGAAAAAATTTACCATCAAGGATATTAAGCGCAGAACAGAAGAGTTCCTGAAAGAATATCCGATTGTGCTCAGTACCACTTATTCGGCCAAAAGCTGTATCAGTAAAGACATGGTTTTTGACTATGTGATTATGGACGAAGCTTCACAAGTGGATATTAAGACGGGGGCTTTGGCTCTATCATGTGCCATGAACGCCGTGATTGTGGGTGACGACAAACAGTTACCCAATGTGGTAAGCCGAGAAGAAGAATTGGCGTTAAGGGCTATTCAGACCACATACCAAGTGGACGACCGATACAATGCTGTCACGCACAGTTTTCTACAATCGTGCGTAGAAATATTTCGGGATGCGCCAGTAACACTGCTTAGAGAACATTATCGGTGCCATCCGAAAATCATAGAGTTCTGTAATCAGCGCTTTTACAATGGAGAACTGATTGCCATGACTACAGACGAAGGAGAAAAAGATGTATTGCAAGTAATTCGAACTGTACCCGGCAATCATGCCAGAGGACATTTCAACCAACGTGAAATAGATGTCATTACGCAAGAGGTATTATCGGAATGTACAGAATCGGAAAGTATAGGTATTATTACTCCGTATCGGGCTCAAGCTGAAGCAATCAATCAAGCTGTTAGAAAAGACATATCCAGTACAGTACACAAGTATCAAGGGCGAGAATGTGATACTATTATTATGAGTATGGTAGACAACTCTCCTACAGAATTCTCGGATGATGCCAACTTACTTAATGTTGCCATTTCACGTGCTAAGAGCAAATTATGTTTGGTAACGAACGGAAATGAAATGCCAAAGGATTCCAATCTCAGCCAGCTAATCAGTTATATTCAGTACAACAATTTTGAGGTGAAATCCAGTAAGTTGCATTCTGTCTTTGATTTGCTCTATCAGCAATATACGGCAGAAAGATTGGCTTACGAAGCTGCTCATCCTGCTGTCTCTGAACATTTATCAGAGAATCTAATATACGATATTCTGTTAAAAGCCATTGCTGAATTAGGTTTGCCTCATACGGGAGTACTTTGTCATTATCCACTGTCCAGACTTATTACCGACTGGAATCAACTGGAAGATAAAGAAAAAACATTTGCAGAAAGTCCATTCTCACATATAGATTTCCTGCTCTATAATTCCCTGACCAAACAGCCGATCAGTGCCATAGAAGTGGACGGATGGCATTTCCATAAGGAGAATGACGCCCAACTATCACGTGATAAGTTGAAAAATCAAATATTCACAAAGTTAGGGCTTCCTCTGATTCGCATTTCCACAACAGATACAGTGAATCAGGAAACGATAAAAAAATCATTATTAGCAATTTTATGAAATTAGGATATATACACAGCAACAGAGAAGAACAAACCCGAGTCATGCAAGTACTGAAAATGACTTCGGAATCTGTAGCTCTAGACGAACTCGGCATTGGCCGTATCCGTGATGCTTTTGCAGACCGTATGTTTCCCGGAATATCTACCCTGCAAAAGCACATGAAGTATTTCTCTCTCATGCCACAACTCTATCGCAAGGCTACAGAAAAACGATATAACCGTTTATCGGAGGTGAAAGCGGAAATTATCCGTCTGGAACGAATCATGACAAAAAATCTATACGATGGCAGTGCGGACAAACGAGGTATCACAGGAAGTGAGATGATTGGTAAAAGTGGAAACAATTATGTAAAATATGATCCGGCATACATCTACAATTCCGGATTACAGACTTTCGGAATTTTACGTAGTCCGCAGCTATATGAACTAATCTACTCAACTTCAAAGGCATTGCACAATGCCCCTAAAGTGACCAAGATGGATGATGAAGATACAAATGACGATGCGGACGAGAAGTCAGGTCTGTTCCAGTTCTGCTCTTTCCCTAATGTAGATTATGATTTTACCCAGAAATGTACATTAGATCTGACCGTAGAAGATAAAGACTTCATTGTGAATCACATTCTGAACGCAGAAGCATGTCAAGGTACTTTATTACGTTACATCGTGGATAATCCTGACTTTGCAATAGCCGATAGTTTTGAACAGATTCCCTTCCGTCATTTGCCACAGGAGATTGGAGAATTGCAAGATTTGGCCCGACGTTTCGCTGATTTCATATATATGGTGCACATCCGCTATAACTATATATATTCGCAATACCAGGATGAAGAAATGCGAATCGAATTTCAGGAAAAACTTGAAGAATACCGGAATAGTGGTACAAACATAGACAAAGTGCTGAATGCTGTAAGCATACGGGAGAACAGTGGGAAATGGTTCTGCAAAGAAGTTGCGGAAAGCATTGCAGCCAATGACATTGAAGAAGATGGTGGTTTGGATCAGTTGATTATCAACCGGGAACGAAGAGTAAAAGGAAATCGAAGAAAAATTGGAAATCCAGCATATATTTATAATAAAAGGAATCGCATACACTATTATAAACTTACCTACCGATGGGAAACGGTAAAAACCTTTACCGAGGAATTAAGAAAGGAGGCTATCAATGGCTGATGCATTATGGAATGATATTATCTATACGGATGTGTTGCAAAGCAATGGCTTTGTAATTGATTATGCGGTTTGTACTACCTATAGTCTGGACATGCCTTCCTTGTTATCAGTGCCCTTTATGTTGGGCACAATGACCGACCTGACAGAAACAGCCATGCGCTCTCCTCACCTGATACTGGAGACCATCAATAAATCAGCTGGTAAGTTTGCCGTTTTCTGCAATGCCGGATGTATGGCAGTACCGCAAGCCAACTCCAAAGTGTATTCACTATTGGAGCAGAGCGTTGTACAAGTAACACTGCAAGCAAAGGGGGGCGGTTTCATCAATTTTCATCCTAAGGTATGGATTATCAAAGAAACGAACCCGGACACCGGTGCTCAGCAAATTAAACTGATTGTCCTTTCTCGCAACCTTACCGGTTCCAACGATCTGGACGTAGTATGTGAACTTGTCGGTAAAATCGGCACCCAACCTGTCACAAGAAAAGCGCAAGTCAAACATACACCGCTTGTGGACTTCCTCACATGGTTAATCGCAAAAGCCGACAACCGTACTATCCGTAAAAATATGCATTCTATCTGTAAGGACATCGACTATATTGAACAATTTGACCTTACCGATTCTCCTTTTGAAGATTACGAGTTTTTCCCTATGGGGATACCTGGATATGATGGATATACAAAGTGCTTTGAACAAAGTATGCTGAATCATGCGGCAGAAATGCTGGTTATCTCCCCCTTCGTGGATAAGAATATTTTGAATCAGATGGTCAGTTGCAATCCTAGTGCTAAAAAGACACTCATCACACGACATTCATCAGTTACACAAGAGGTAATAAACTTGTTTAATAATGGTGGTGTTTATGCTCCCAAGGAAGTACTGACCGATAAGGTAGAAAAAGATGTGTCTGTCGACTTGCACGAGAAAGTGTATTTCATACGCCGAAATGAGGGCAATCTCAGCTATAACCATCTGTATCTTGGTTCTACCAATGCCACCACGAATGGATTCAGACGGAATGTGGAGTTTTTACTGCACCTGAAGTTTGCCCCCTATAAATCTTCGTATGAAAAATACCGGAGTGAACTGATAAATGACAGCAAGGAATGTATGTTCGAGCAGGTTCTTTCGGTACCAGAGGAAGACTCTGAGAAAGAGGATGTCACTAACGAATTGATGCTGCGTCGTGCAATTTCGGCCATTCAGCAGGCACAAATTACATCTAATGACGGAAACTATACCATCACCATACAATGCCAGTCTAACAGAATGCCTTCAGAGCCTGTTTTTCTTTATCCTTTAGGATGTGACGGCAAGGAACAAGTATTAGCTGACGAGCTGACATTTAAAGATATGGCACTGGATTCATTAACAGAATTTTACACGATACGGATTGGAGATTTGCGTCGTCTGATAAAAATACAGACGGAGGGAATGCCAACCGATGAGCGAGACAAAGCAATATTCCGTTACTTTATCAATACAAAAGGAAAGTTCATCAACTATCTGGCATTCATGCTAACTGATGAGGTGGAACAGTATATATTGGAAAGCCAACAACTGGAAAAGGAGCTGGCCAATGACAAGGCATCCTCTTTGGAACAGCAAATTAGTACCTCACTTTATGAAGACATGGTGAAAATGGCCTATAAAGACCCTGATCGCATCGCTTCTATCCGGCAAATAGTAGAGAAAGCAGACGAGACAGTCATCCCAGACCATTTCATGGAGATGTACAACACATTTGAAAACGTTATTAAACAAATAAAACACTTATGAATCAGGAAGTAAAGGATTTTCAGCGTGCTACGGCAGATCGCATTCTGCATATCTATAAAAATTTAGGTCATCGACGGGTATTGCTGGCCGACGAAGTGGGATTAGGCAAGACGTTCGTAGCCAAACAAGTCATCAACCTGGTTCGTGAATGGCACAAGCAGGAGAAGGATGACTTCTTTAAGGTGGTTTATATCTGTTCGAATGCCAACATAGCCGACCAGAACATTGAGAAATTAGGGGTTGAAAATCGGATGAGCATCAGCGAGAGCCGTCTGTCAATGCAGCATCTCTATATCAAATTGGCTGAGAAAAGGATTGCAGAACAGCATGAGCAGGGAGAAATGCCTGAATCAATCATTCCGTTGACTCCTTCCACTTCCTTCCGTTTTTACAGTGCACAAGGAACGGCCAATGAACGTGCCTTGATGTATAATATTTTATGCGGACTGGCTCAATTCAAAGATTATAAGGAAGTTATCGGTGATTTTCTTAGCTGTAATGTAAAAAACTGGCAGGAGCTTACGAACATTTATAACGAAAAGATCAAAGGATGCGGAGATGATTATCTTTGTGAGATGCATAGTAAGTTACAGACGAGATTGTCGGATACTATTATAAATCAATTGATTGAGTACGCACAAAATGGTTGCGATAATCGTCAGAGGGCAGACATCATCAATAAGCTACGTCGTATTTTCGCAGAAATCAGTATTGACATGCTCGACCCTGACCTGGTTATCATGGATGAGTTTCAACGCTTCAATTCGTTGCTTGAACAAGGCGATGACGAGCAATCCATGCTGGCCAACAAATTCTTTGACAACGAGCGTTCCAATACGAAGATTCTGTTACTTTCCGCTACGCCCTACAAACCTTATTCCACCCTTGAAGAGTTAAATACAAATGGGAATGACGAGCACTATCAGGACTTCATGAAAGTAATGGATTTTCTATATGCCACAAAAGATAAAATGGACCGGTTCAAGTTGATATGGCACACATATTCTGCTGCACTCAAACGTACAAATGTGGTTGATTTAACACCGCTTGTGGTAACCAAGAATGAAGCAGAAGAAGCACTGTATGGAGTGATGTGCCGCACGGAACGGTTTAACAGTGGCATTATAGACGATTCCCGTGTATGTGACGTACAGGTCGTGCCGGAAGATATCCTTTCTTTTGCAGAGGGGCAGTATCTGATGGATTGTCTAAATCAAGAAAATACGAAAGTGCGCTTAGGTAATCTCCCCATGGAATACGTCAAATCGTCACCCTATTTGTTGTCCTTTATGGATAAATACGAACTGAAGAAACGAATTGCTTCGGCATTACAACACTCAGACGTAAAAAGATATGGAAAAATGGACGCATTGCTTCTATCGAAGTATGCCATCAATAATTATCGTCCCATTCCTGCTGCTAATGGAAAATTAAAGTATCTCCACGACCTCGTATTTGGTACACGTCACGAGAAGAAAACACAGTTGTTGCTTTGGGTTCCTGCCTCTAATCCATACTATAAAGCCGGAGGTGTATTTGAGAGTAACGAAGCTTGCAACTTCTCCAAGATTATCCTATTCTCTTCATGGGAAATGGTACCGAGAATGATTTCCATCATGATGTCATATTATTCGGAGTTATATACTTTGGGAGAGTTAAAGAAGGTAGAAGCAGAGATACGCTATACTTCTCAAAAGAAGAACCGTTATGGCGAGAATCGTTTAAGAGCCGACGGATTATTAGAGTATCCTTGCCGAACCCTATCCGGTCTTTTCTCTCCTACCACATTTTATGGAGAGAAACTTTCCTCAATCCGGAAAATCATAAAACAGAGAATTCAAGAAGAATTTGCACAGAATACTATCATAAGTAGTATTCCACAACAAGGGCGAAACAACGCCAAACTTATTCTTACTCTCATGAAAATACTGGATGGAAAGCCAGTGGAAGATTTGAACGACTTGTATGTGCCTTCAAATGCATTGGATGTGATGACAGATATTGCCATCGCTTCACCGGCTGTATGTGCTTATCGGCAATCTGGCAATGAAGAAGATGCCCAAATGGTGGCTAAAGCAATCGTCTCAGTATTCAACAAACCTGAAAGTGCAGCTGTGATAGACCTGATGTATAACAAAAAGAACGATGATGATTATTACGAATCAGTTCTTGATTACTGTGTGGTAGGTAACCTACAGGCTGTACTTGATGAATATGCCCACATGACACAAACAAAGATATTGGGACATACTGTTACGGAGGCTATTATTGGCACAAGCAATCTTAGCATAGATACAACCGATTCATTGGGAATGGAAGAAAAGAAACAACTTATGCGTTGTCATTTTGCTATTCCATTCATTGACAAAACGGTCACTGACAAATCTGTCGCTCGTACCACTAATATCCGTAAGGCTTTCAATTCTCCTTTCCGTCCGTTCCTGCTTTCAACAACATCAATAGGTCAGGAAGGTCTTGATTTTCATTGGTATGCCAGAAAGATTGTTCACTGGAATCTACCCTCAAATCCTGTAGATCTAGAGCAACGGGAAGGTCGTATCAATCGTTTTAAGTGCCTGGCTATTCGCAGAAATGTGGTAAAATTGTATGGCAATGAAACTTACCATACTTGGGATGAGCTGTTTTCTCTGGCTTATTCAAATTTGAAAGGTACACATTCGGATATTGTTCCTTATTGGTGCCTTCCTGTGGCAGAACTGACGGAAGAACAACAGGCAAAATTGGAATACATTGAGCGTATTGTTCCGCTTTATCCGCTCAGTCGCGATCGATATAAGTACGAACGTCTTATCAAGGTGCTTGCTTTGTATCGCATGACACTAGGGCAGCCACGTCAGGAAGAACTGTTGAACCTTTTGAAAAATATGCATCTCTCGGATGAACAGCTCAAAGAACTGACAATTGATCTGTGTCCATATAATAAAAGGAAATGATTATAAAATAGTTTCTCTCGAAAGGCTCTATTTTTAATCAGATAAAGTAGATAAAAGAATAGAAATCACCTTACTTCTCATCTATAAATTACAGTCTAAAAATCTCCAGCTTTTAGTCCTATAATTGAAGTAAAAAAGGCTAAAGTTGGAGATTTTAATCATTACAACATTCACAATTGAGGGGAATTATAAATACCTTCACCAACATAAAGTATCCATCAATAGTCAATTATAATTCTAATAGATTTATTGCTTAATAACTTAAAATATAACCAACAAAATAATGGAGAAAGTGCTCAACAAATTGTTATTCATTCACTATATAGAAACACTGAACAAAAAGTCTTTTATATCATTGACATCAATATGCTCGGATATACAGCAAAAACATCCGACAATAAACATCTGTTCAAAAGGATAGATAAAAATCCATTTGTAATATTGCAGAAAAATGAGCAAAACATGTTCCGTTTGCTTAAGATTATAAGAAACTATAGGGAAGAGATTAGTTATATAGAAATCAAACAATTAACCACAGATAAAATGACGATTAAAGCAGCTCTCTCACCAGATATTTTGATATACACTTTTTCCCTAAACTATCATAGAAAAACGCGTTTATAAAAGGGCTTGCCCTATTCACTTTTTTAAAAGAGGGAAGCCTAATTCCCCCTTTCTAAAAAGGGCGTTAGAAAAAGACAGTTTAAAAAGGCAGCAAGCTGTGTAATTTTGTTATGCAGTTTACAGAACAGAAGATTGAAAATTTGCCATAATTTGGATCAAAATATTATCAGCTGCACCAATATAAGCAACACACAAAAATAATCGTAAGAAGGGCTTAAAACTAGCTAAATTCAAAAGTTATTCTCCAGCAGCTACAGCCGTTTTTATCATATCAAGAGCGATAGAAAACCAATACAGACTTAGAGCTTTTTTTATTAAAAGTCCCCAATATATCTCATATACGACTGAAACAATTTATACTGGAATGTCCAACAAAATTATACAACAGAATAACCTTGAGAAATAAAATTTTTGCTGTACACTATACCTGTCAAAAATATTATTAGAGCAAAATAACAATATACAAGAAAACATAGCTTAAAGTAACAAACAAATAAACTTGATTACTTCAAATGTAAATATAGTATGGAAGGGATAATAGTATCTAACAAAAAACTTCTTTAAGATGCATTAAAACCATACTTTTATTCTAAATTGACATAATCAAAATCTAAACAATAACCTCATCATTTCATCAATTCATCAAAAAACAATTGTATCACATAACGTAGAATTGTATAAAAAAGCAATAAGCACTTTTATATTTAAACGACATTTCATACTTTTGAGATACATCTTTTGTTTTTCACTATTAATGCCCAGCACAATAGTAATAATTTATAACAATATACGCCATGATTAAAATTTATAGTATGAATACTTGTCCGGACTGTATTTATGTTGAAGAGCAGATACAGGGAGACGACAGATATGAGATTATAGACATAGGATCGCATGTAAAACATTTAAAGGAATTTCTAAGGATCCGTGATAACAGCCCTGTTTTTAATGAAGCGAAAAAAGTTGGAGCTGCAGGTATTCCATGCTTTGTTCTAGAGGATGGTTCTGTTACACTCATACCAGAAGAAGCCGGACTTACTTCAAGACCAATTACAGAAGGAATGTCATGTAATATAGACGGAAGTGGTTGCTGATACAAACTATATTTTGAGACATCTAACCTATCATATAATAAAGCTAAAATATGAGATCTGTTTATTATATGATAGGTTGTACCAATAATAGCCTTTAATCACAAACTGATCTTTCGATAATAAATGGCAGTTCCATATGAATGTTTACTATCTTTCTCCTCTATGAATCGTATATATTGGAAATACAGCTTCTGATATAATGGAAAGATATAATCTTGGCAAATTACTCAACTATATTGAGAAATTATTAGAATATCTTTTTAAGTCATCCGATAAACATTAAAGATATTTCCGTATTTTTGAAATACAAATCAAAATAGCCTACAATGGAAATTCATAATTTGTTAGATGTCAAATCAAGAACCGAGCTGCGTGAATGGCTAATACATAACCACAAAACGGAGAAAGAATGTTGGGTAGTCGTGAAACGTGGAAGGCCTACGGATGATAATACTTTCTGGTATATTGATGCTGTAGAAGAAGCCCTATGTTTTGGCTGGATAGACAGTACTACTAAGAAAATAGCAGATGATGTAACAGCCCGGAAACTTTGTCCACGAAAACCAAGGAGCAATTGGTCTGAGCTCAATAAAGAAAGATGCCGCAGAATGGAACGGTTAGGACTGATGACAGATGCCGGAAGAGCCGTTCTACTGGATATGTCACCTAATGGTTTTATCATAGACAAGGATATACTACAGAGGCTACAATCCGACCCGGTAGTGTGGAACAACTTCTGCCAATTCCCTGATTTATATAAACGAATCAGAATTGATACTATCCAAATTAAAAAGAATCAGCCTGAACTTTTTGAAAGTCGCCTGAACAAATTCATAGAAAATACCCGAAAAGGACTTCTCTACGGAGAATGGAATGACAACGGAAGATTATAAAAATACAAGAAAGCATTAACCTATTTCTATTTTTATTACCTTTGTATCTAGGATATTAAAAACAAAGATTGTTCAACCTATGAAATGGCAATTGTGCATATAGCTACGCATAATGAATAGCATTTTCAATTCAAGCTATTAATATACAGGCTTATAATACAGGTCTGTACTTCTTTATTTTGCCATTATATCAAATAATTACTTTACAAATAAGTTATGTTACCAGTTGACAGTACTTATTGTATTATATCATGTTGAACAATGAACTATACATATAAAAACATATGGCTCATCAACTTTCCGGTTATGATGAGCATCCTTATCGAACAACTTATTAATATAACTGACGCTATCTTCTTAGGTCATGTTGGTGAAATAGAATTGGGGGCATCCGCACTCGCTGGAATCTGGTATCTTGCCATTTATATGCTTGGTTTCGGATTCAGTATAGGTTTACAGATTGTCATTGCACGGCGTAATGGCGAGCAGCAATATTCAGAAACAGGTAGGACATTCTTTCAGGGATTGTTTTTTCTGTCGGGTTTAGCAGTTCTACTGTGCGCTATTTCGAAAATATTATCTCCCTTGATTCTGAGCAATCTGATTGCATCTGAGAAAGTATATTCTGCTGTTATTGACTATCTGGACTGGCGCATTTGGGGATTAATGTTTTCTTTCCCATTTCTTGCGTTACGATCTTTCCTAGTCGGTATAACACTTACAAAGCCCTTGAACAAAGCTGCCTTCACTGCAGTATTGGTGAATATACCTTGTAATTGGCTTCTCATATTTTATTTCAATATAGGAATAGCCGGTGCTGCTATAGCATCTTCATTTGCTGAATTATGCTCATTGATAATATTGTCTATCCATGTTTTACGAAAAATGGACAGAAAGATTTATGGTCTGAACTGGCAGTTTAATAAAAACATATTCCATCACGTTTGCCGTGTATCCATCTGGAGCATGTTCAATCCGTTTATTGGTGTAGCTTCATGGTTTGCCTTCTTCGTAGCCATTGAACATTTGGGAGAGTTGGAACTGGCAGCGACAAATGTCATACGCAGCATATCCACCTTGTTTTTTGTTATTGTCAATTCATTGGCAGCAACTACCGGCTCATTGGTAAGTAATCTGTTGGGAGCAGGACAAAAGAATCAGATTTTCCCGTTCTGTAACCGTGTTATCCGTTTGGGATATGCCGTGGGATTCCCACTTATTATCCTTTCTATAATCTGTTTCAATCCACTTTTCAATATTTATTCGGATAATGAGGGCCTAATGCAAATAGCACAGCTGCCATTTACAGTAGCGTTGTTGAATTATGCCTTTGCCTTACCTGGTTATGTATATATGAATGCTGTCACAGGGACAGGTGCCACACGTACAACTTTCATTTTTCAAACTGTAACCATTATAGCCTACCAGATTTATTTATGGACGATAAGCAATTTCAGCACATCCCTGTCTGTATATTGGACAGCAGAATACTTATATGTGATATTGCTTGGAGTGCTTTCCATTATCTATCTTAAATGCAAAAACTATTAATCGTTTGAATCCCATGATGAAAAAAGACCTGTCTATCTAAGTCGGCGATTACACTTTCTAGTGAATAAAATACTTTTCAACCATATCTTTAAGCTGATCCGATGACAGGTTTGCTATGCCTATTGATTCAATAAGTGAAAACTCTTCTTTATTCTTACCAATAATAAACTTACGTTCATGACCGTCTATTTCAGCAAGCAAATGGAAATTTCCCTTATATGCCTGCTCCATACGGATATTCTTTATAGTATGTCCGTTTATGACAAATTCGCATATTTCAGGAGCCATTTCATCTAACTCTCCCCATGATTTCAGACGGTCAAATATAGTGTTTTCGACACGTCCTACCCACTGTTCAGCAACACCATATTTAGTGGCAACCGTCCGAAATTGTTTTATGGCACTAACTATATCACGTATGATTGCATCAGGCCTACGTATTCCATTATCTTTAGCAAATTGAATAACATCATCCCGTGTTATATTCCGAAGTTTAGCCCTAATATACATGCAATGATCTTCATTTGGCAAGAATCCTCCATTGTCAAATATATAAGTTACATCGTATGCTGGAGACAAACGCCAAGTACCGTCCTCACTCATAACGAATGAAAAATTCTTATTGTGATCATCTGTATTGTTTGCCAATATATTAAAGACCATCCTGCGGAATACCTCATAACAGTCTGTTTCCGGCAGATGGAGCTTCCGGCATACTGTAATCAATTGTTCGTAACTGTCCGCATCGGGGCTAATTGCGGCCAAAGTTTGTGTATGAATCTTTTTTCCATTATTACGGTCAAAGCGTTTTGTCATGAAATGATTATTTCCGTCCACCTGATAGAGTTTTGAAGGCATCATATTTATCCCTGCCATTGTAGCAAGTTCGTAGTAAGACATTTCCAATTCTGCCGAGCTGTATTGCGAATTACCAAATTTGACCAGATAGTAATCAAATTCCTCTAATCCGGAAATCTGCCCGCTACGAACCTCACCATTCTTTCGATTAATGGCAACAATGGCTTTAGGTTGACGACCACCGGCTGAAGTACCAACCGTAAGTAATGATTGCATTGTCACCGACTCTTCAGGCAAGATTCTGGCATTTTCTCTTTCTGAGAATATACGCTCTGCTAAATTTGCCAATGATTTGATATCTATTTTTTCAGCCTTACGCTCTCTTGAAACCTCAGGCAAAAATTCCAAAGCTCCCATTCCACGCTTTCCTATAAATGAAAGTTTGTCAAGAGGAGTAATATCTGCGTTTGACAAGTGATTCTGTTGGCGCCATAATTCAAAAAGTTGATTACCCCATGAGTCAGGCAATGAATCTGCTAAAAATGCCGGTAATTTTTGATAAATCTTGGCCTCTTCTCCCCATACAGGCATAAGCCCTCTTGCTCCATCAACCGGTGCCGCTAATGGAGAAATGTTAAGACCTTTCTTCAAAAAGGCCGGATTATACATAAAATAGGATAACATGCGTCTGACATCCCATGCCAATCTATCAATTTCCTCACCCCAAAGTATTACTTTTAACGACTGTACCATAATTTATGCTATTTAGAGTGTCTGACACGCTGTACCTTTTTATCATCCATACGCATCAGGTAAGGAGATTCAGGCAACTCCGGAAGAAGATTGTCTATAGTGTTAATCTGACCGACCACTTTCAACAACACAATAAATGTTGACAATGAAATATTGCCAGCTGTACCATTCTCGAATTTGTGGATGGTTGTAAGTCCAATACCGGATTGCTCAGAAACATCTTTCTGAGTGAGATTGCAACGAATTCTATATTCTTTAAATCTGTTACCTAATAGCCTTACAAGCTCAGGCGTGGAGTATTCATAGAAATCTACCATACAAACCGTATTTATATATCATTATAATGATATTTACATATATTTTTAAGCATTAATCTTCACTATTATGAAGATTATAAATACAAAACTATGTAATTTCTGAGAATAAAACTAATTTTTCTTAGAAAACTTATCGTCAAATCATAGTGATTGATTGTAAATCCTATATTTTGTATTTGTTCCATATCCAATTTCGCTATTTCCCTCATGAAGTTTTGATTGCAAAAAAATGGCTTACCAACTACGCATAAACATGGAGATAAGGCAACTTTTAATTACGACGTTCCATTAAGAAATAGGCTCTACACGTTTCTCAGACTCCCATTCGGTATGAGAAATAATATCATGATATTGCTCCAGAGTAAGAAAAGAGTTTTTCTCATCAGAACATTCATACTCCCAAGGAAGCTCATAGACGGTACCTTCTTCCTGATATCCCATATAGTTATGGTATGAATCAGGAACCAATCGGACAAAATCCTCTTCCTTCAGAATACTCAGAAGTTTCTCTGCATCGTAAATATGTAATGGAGCATCAGCCTTATATAAAGAAACAGCCACCTCCATAGCCAATCCAACATTGGATGAATAACTGTTGGAAACAACAATCTTCCATCCCAGATGTTGAATATTTGAAGCTAAGATATTCAAACGTGAAAGCCCAAGTTCACCGTAATGATCCGTTGCAAACCGTATGAAATCCTCCTGGCTGTCGACGTTATAAAGGTTCTCCACATCCACATACTTCATATACTTGTAGTAAGCCACATCCGAGATTTTTTGGAGATCTCTTTTTGAATCCTTATTGATACGTCCACCGATACCCCGTTTCTTATGATAAGCCTTATAAGCTTCGTTAGCAATGCGATAAAATTTACAATACTTTCGTATGGTCATAGTCTCTATAGGAGACAAAGAACACCCTTGTATTGAGTCCTCTAAAGCCTTAACTGTCATTTCACGGTCCTCTACATCAATCCTAAGACTCGGAACTATACGAACCAGGTCCTTTCTGGAAATCCTACCTGTACGTTGTTGGTATGGCAGATTGTTTGCTACATACTCATTAAACCCGTCGGAATCTGCTATAATAACACCAATCATAAGATTCAAAAAGTCGAAAAAACGTGTAAGGTTCTCCTTGTAACAAACATCATCGAACTCCTTTTCATTATACGAGGAGCGTTTAGAAATAACAAAGTGGGTAAATTTCCGGTCGGTAACATGAATCGACCGGTTATTCCCGTGTTTTCTTGAGGTTACATAGAACCAGCGCGTTTCCATCGGATTGAACGCAAGCCAGTCCGACAGATATGCATCCATGCTGCTGTACTCTCCCGAAGCAATCAGTTCCTCTGCATTACCCCAATCTTCTGGTGTTGGCCGAGGCACCTCTATATAAAACCCACGACACTCTTCATCGCTAATCACGGCAAGACGCTCAAACTGACGCTGAGTCTCAATCATCCTTTCCAGTAAATTTCCTTCCACAACAATTTCCCAATGATGATTTTCGCCTAATGCTTCCAGATCTAATATAGTCAGACCAACTTCCTTAGCTAAATTGCAAAGGTATTTTCTATCTATGATTTTTCTTTCATTCATCGCTGTACTCATTTAATTTCAATAAACTTGCCCGATTCAAATCCATTCATCAGATGCTCATTTGCAAAAATATATCCCATCTGGTTAGAGATTACCCTGGTCCCTCCTATTTCCGTATCAATATTGGTATGCGAATGTCCATATATCCATGCATCAATCCTACTATTGGCAATTAAATTATCATACTCACTTGCAAATGCACTGTTCAGAACAGATCCTCTATGCTGCGCTGCTACCACTTGGAGTGTAGGCAAATGATGTGTAACCACCACAATATGGTTTGCTGTGCTCTCTTCGATGTTTTTCCGAATAAAGTCAATACTGATCTCGTGCATCCGGTTGAATTCCTCCACTTGCAGCAGCTTCCCGCCAAACTTAATCTGACGGAAGTCGTTCATACCTTTCCATACAAAATATTCATCATTCGGATTGATATGCGACCAAAGCGTACTCAGTATAAAGTCCGTATCATCGATGCGGACAGCCTGATTCTGATAGTAACCCACATTCTCCCGCAACATCCACTTCCATTGAAAACCGCGTTCCATCACATCCGAATAGTTATAGTATTCATGATTACCAGGAACAATCAATACCTGACGGTAATTTTTGGATGCCCACTTCCAGAAATTCATAACTGGAGCAGTCTTATCCTTGAGATAGAAAATATCTCCTGCCAGCACCAGTACATCACCTGTTACAGGCAATTCATTATATCTCAGATATCTGCTATTCTCCTGAAATTCGAGATGCAAATCACTCATATATTGTATTCTCATTTTATTAGTCTCCTTCCTTTGATTGTTCTATCTGTTTCTCTATTATCATCTTTACCTGTGCATATGATACCGGTGTGAAATTATTGTTATCTACACCTACATCATACTGAGTCGGGAAAAGCATTTTCAACCGTGGAACATCCTTTCCGGTGTTATGCCTACTGGTATGTACATGTCCGAAAAGCTGCCATGTATCGCGATATGCTCCTCCATAACAAAGGAAGGGACAATGGTTCAGATAAATTTTCTGTTTATCAACTTCAATATGCATCTGCATCGTGATATGTTCAAAGTACTTCGTATAATTCTGCCTGAGATTCTTTATATCATGATTGCCAGCTATAAGATATATTTTTCCATTCAATCTGTTTAGTACATTTATCCATTCGGCAGAACCTCCCAAACAAAAGTCTCCCAAATGAAATATTATATCATCAGGACCAACCACGCTATTCCAATTGGCTATTATCGTTTCATTCATGTGGGCTACATCTTTGAAGGGCCTGTTGCAGAACCGGATGATATTGGTATGGTTAAAGTGTGTGTCGGATGTAAAGAACACCCTGCTTCCATCAAATTTATAATTCATAATTTTGTTCATTTATGCGCATCACTGCGCGGTTAATAATACATTGTATTTTGCCCATGGACGGAATTGACGGAGAAGGACGCATCGAGCGGATGTCACCAAAAGGCATAAAGAAAAAGCCGTCGAAAAGTTTTAATTAGGACTTTCCGACGGCTTTCTATTATCATTATCAGAGGGTTATCAGCATCATTGTAACCTCAATAATATACATAAAGATCGTTGGAAAGCGTATTTGTATTTATTCAATGATTCAATGCTTGATGCATGAACATACGACACACGCTCAAAGCATTTTGTGCTTCGATATAATATATTTGCAGGTATGTTCATTCTATTATGTTGCATCGTAGTTATATATAAATTATATTGCAAAGTTACGAATATTATTGAGAATCAATAAATTCTTATATATAAAAATGAAAAGTCACATTAAAATGCCACCTCCATTATGTAAGGTTCTGGTCACTAAAGTTAATTACCTATTTGGCATAAAGGTTGATTTAGTATAGAGTATCATCAACAGTCAAACATTTTTTTCAACCATGAAACGAAGTTGTTACACAGTTCACCATCAGTACTTAATAAATGTTTCGTTATTGCGGTACCCATTGCAGTACCAGGCTCATCCTGCCATGCTAACCACGTATGAATGCGTGCTTTAGAATGATGTGCATCCTTATAATTGTTTATCTTTTCAGATTCGATTTCTTCCAGAACTTTATCTGTTTTGGCAAGCAAGGCATCATTTTCAGGTTCAGGAATCATATAACAAATAAAATCTTCCAACATACCATTCAGATTATTGTCCGGCATAATCCATAATCCAAATATGAGTTGTTCATCATCGTCTGGTTTGCAAATTAACCCTTCTTTCGGTAAATCAAGAGGAATTGAAGAATAATATCCGCTTTCTATTAAAATGTTTCGTATAGCATCCCAATGACCTTTCAGATTTTCGTCAGCATCAACAATAACACCAAGTCGTTTTAAGGTATTGGTACTTTTTAGCATAGTAGGAAGCGAAGCTATGATTTGATGATATGAGTTTTTTTCAACAACATCAAATGTCTCATTAAGATTTAATCTTTCAGCCAGATTCCAAATTACATGTAAATCATTTTTGCCTTCCACCAATAACTGAAATTCTTTATCTTTCTTTCTCATAGCTTTATCTTAATTCTATATCATTTTCCAAAGCAACTTTCAATTCATCAGGATTATAGCATACAGCTTTGATTCCTGTTTTTCTTTTCTCCAGCCTTATAAACTGGGAATTATCTGTTGCAGAGGCCGAAAAATTCCTGATACAGTCAAGACTGTGAGTAGTTGCGAATAGCTGAATTTTCAATTCCTTGACCAGATGGCAAATCATATCCCATAATTCAGGTTGGCGTTTATAATAAATACCATTTTCTATTTCATCTATAAGACAAACCCCATCTTTACTGTTTACAAGACCTAGAATAATAGACAATATCCTATTCATTCCGTCACCCATAACACTTAAAGGGTACCTTCCGGTGTTATTCTTAAAAGTAATATATGGAACTCTGAAATGTTTCCCTGAGTTTGTATATGGATCTTCTATAAAAGCCAGATTATCAATATCTGGTTCAATTATCCTTAATGCATCAACAACATGTTTTTCAAGACCCGTCAGAGCTATATCATCCCACAATTTTGAGTTTAAAGATTTATTTGATGAAGAAGTATGTATAAACTGAATAGGTACATAAGGCTTGACCTTATTTAATATTATAGCATTATTCTCCAAAGAATAAATAAATTCATTATCGTCTGATTTAATCCGTATTGCTTTGTAAAAAGCATCACCGGCAACTTTATCATCTTCCTGGAATATTGTTTTTGCGATAATTCCGTCCTTGGTTTTTACATTTTCTATAAATATATACCCAAGAGTAAGTTCTACATTTCTGTCTGGTCTGGTCTGGAGAACAACGGATTTACCTCCCTTAAATTCCCAACCGTTAAATAGCTGTGTAATGAGCGATAATCTTTCTGATGCATGCTCATTGTCAAAATCAGCAGTTGTATAGTTCATTCTCTGAAAAGTCAATTGTTTTAAGGTTAAAAAGAAACCTTGATAAACAAATACATAAATTGCTTCCAGGATAGTAGATTTTCCAACATTATTGTCTCCCGCTATCAGATTAATAGCAGATAAAGACTTCAAATCCATTTCTTCGATAGATTTGAATCCTTTTATATAAAAAGAAGGTAAATATAAACTTCCCATTGTTTTCTTTAATAAAGTTCGATTAATATAATCAGTTTATGCAAAAGTACAAATATATTATGGTATAACAAATATTTTAAAAGAATGATTATCAAACATAAGACAAAGTATCCCAAGCAGGAAACAACATAGATAAAAATTTAAGTTCCAAATGATAATGATGTAATATCGTCTTACTTTTTTTGATTTTGTTACATAATCAAAAACATAAATAATCTCCGGATTACACCATAAGTATTACTTAAATATATTATTATTTTCCCCATTAATACATTAAGAAATTCACAAAAAAGAACTATCTTTGTTGTACCATCATCATGTAGCGCATGGTATAAAACTATCAAAGAATCAAAGTTTTATACTTGATTTTTGATATACAAAATTTGAATGAAGAAAGGCGGTACAAATAAAATCAACAAAAGGCTGAAAAACAAAGGTTTACACTTGTACATAGAAAATGAATTCTTTGTCAAAAATCTATTTGTACCGATTAAAATGCTAAAACGCTGATAATTAAATATGCTTCGATGTTGCATCGGCAAGTGTATACAAGATTGAAGCAAAGGGTAAAGACCTCTGTGAAGTGCAATTTTTTGGTAAATTCATTATGTGTTCCAATAATGAAGATACTCCTGTTCTTATAGAACCGGGAGAAACACGTTATTGGGTGCGAAAAATTAATCCTCTCAAAAAATGACGATACGAGTTTTCTTCAAAAACTAATCACGGAAATCCCAGCATTTCTTTACTTTCTTCAACACCGTCAACTAACTACGGACAAAAAAAGCAGAATGTAGTTCAGTCCGCAACAGATACTACCTCCCTATAGTTGAACTGTTAGAAGAAAAGAAGTATCAAGGTATTGTTTCATCTATACGTAAGCGTTTGACTACAATTGGACAGCAACTCGTAGCTCTTGCCAATACCATAGGTGTGTAAGCATTCGAAGAAATGCACCTTTTACACTTTGAGGTTTGGTTGTAGCTTTGCGGCAGTGAATACAATCAAACC